>Ga0070675_100002200_pt1 | contig 14456 bp, 7 predicted proteins | sample KBSM43metaG_FD_65343 | JGI IMG/M metagenome (GOLD analysis project Ga0070675, IMG submission 65343) | Miscanthus rhizosphere microbial communities from Kellogg Biological Station, Michigan, USA - KBS M4-3 metaG | ecosystem: Host-associated > Plants > Roots > Rhizosphere > Soil ...
GTGAACGTGCGCCTGATCGCCGCCACCAACAAGGACATGGAGAAGGCGATCGCGGAGGGTGCGTTCCGCGAGGACCTCTACTATCGCCTCAACGTCTTCACGATCTTCGTGCCGCCGCTCCGCGAGCGAAAGGCCGACCTCCTGTTGCTGGCCGACCACTTCCTCGACAAGTTCTCGCGCGAGCACAACAAGGTCATCAAGCGCATTTCCACTCCCGCGATCGACATGCTCACCGCCTATCACTGGCCGGGCAACGTCCGCGAGCTCGAGAACGCCCTCGAGCGCGCCGTGCTGGTGTGCGACGGCGCCGTCATTCACGGGCACCACCTGCCGCCGTCGCTGCAGACCGCCGAAGGGTCGGGCACGGTCACGCGCGTGTCGTTGAAGGACGCGGTTGCCGCATATGAGCGCGACCTCATCCTCGACGCGCTCAAGACCACGCGCGGCAACCGCGCCAAGGCCGCACGTCTGCTCGACACCACCGAGCGCATCCTCAACTACAAGGTGCAGGGCTACGGCATCGACGTGCGCCGCTTCAAGTCGTCAGAGGTGGGCCGGCGGCAAGCCAGCGACGCGCCGGCCGAAACCGGGATCGATTTCGTCCGGTAAGGATTTCGTCCAGTAAGATCGTGGCGTGAAGGTCGCGCGGCGCTGGGCCGCGGCATGCGGCGCCGTGCTCGCGCTCGCTGGTGGCGTGGGGTGCGGCAAGAAGGGGCCGCCGCTTGCGCCCTACGTGCTGCTGCCGGCAGCGCCGCTCAGGGTTTCCGCCGAGCGTGCCGGCGACGACGTCTACGTCAGCCTCACGTTGCCCGCGCAGAACGTGGACGCCTCCAAGCCGGCCGACGTCCGGCGGGTCGAGATCTATGGGTTCACGGCCACCACGCCGCCTCCGCGCGCGCGCGCGCTCGAATTGGCAACCCTGGTGGCGACGGTGCCGGTTGCCGCCAGCTTGCCGGAGGGCGCCCTGCTCGGCCAGCCTCAGCGGACCCCCGAGACCAGGAACGCGGCACGGGCGGGCGCGACGATCACCGTGAAGGACACGCTGGGGCCGGACGCGTTCGTGCCCCGCGCGCTGCCCGCACTACCAGCGCCCCCTTCGCGAACCCCGGTCGCAAGTCGCCCCGAGCCGCCCGGCATCCTCCGGCGTTTCTATATCACCCTCGCCTATAGCGACCGCGGCCGCCCGGGTCTGCCGAGCGCGCCGGTCGAGCTCCCGCTTACGGCCGGGCCCGACGCGCCGTACGGTCTGCAGATCGAATACACCGCCGACGCGACGATCCTCTCGTGGCAGCCGGCGGGCGGCATCGTCGGCTTCCTGCTCGACAACGCGCTGCCGCTCGAGGCGCTGTCCGACGAAGAGAACGCCGAGGTTCCGGTCGACCCGCTGGCGCTGCCACCGGGCCCCACGCGCTACCACGTGTACCGGACTCAGGCGCCTGATCCGCTCGTGCTGCCGCTGCCCACAGCCGCAACACCGGCCGGCACCGTCACCGTGCCCAGACCGATCACCGCCATGCCTGTGGACGGATTGACATACATGGATTCGCTCGAGTTCGATCGAGAGCGGTGCTACGAGGTGAGGGCCGTACGCGGGATCGGACCGGCTGCGGTCCTGAGCGCGCCGTCCGAGCGACTCTGCCTGGTCGCCGTCGACGTGTTTGCTCCCGCGCCGCCAGGCAACCTCACGACGAATGTCCGCGAAGGCGCCATCGATCTGCTGTGGGAGCCCAGTCCGGACGCCGACGTGTGGGGGTACGTGGTCTTGCGCGGGGCTGCGGGCGATGCCACACTGCAACCGCTCAACGCCTCGCCCGTGATCGAGACGAACTTCATGGACACCACGGTGATGCCCGGCACTCGCTACGTCTACGCGGTGCTGGCCGTCGATATGCGGCTGCCGGTAGCCAATATGAGCGAAGAATCGGCGCGCATCGAGGAAACCGCGAGATAGCAGGAGTAGACCGATGAAACTGTTTGCGGATACCGGCAACCTCAGGGAGCTCGAGGCGCTCGCGAGCCTCGGGATTCTCGACGGCGTCACCACCAATCCGTCGCTCATGGCCAAGGAGGGCGGCGACGCGCGGCAGATCCTCAAGCAGATCTGCCGGCTGGTCCAGGGGCCGGTGAGTGCGGAGGTGGTGGCCACCGACGCCGCCGGCATGATTCGCGAGGGCCGTGAGCTGGCCGCGATCGACGAGCACATCGTCGTCAAGGTGCCGTTCACCAAAGACGGCGTGAAGGCGTGCAAGACGTTGGCCTCGGACGGCCACCGCGTGAACGTGACGCTGATCTTCTCGCCCACCCAGGCGTGGATCGCCGCCAAGGTCGGCGCTGCCTACGTGAGCCCGTTCGTCGGCCGTCTCGACGACATCGGCACGACCGGCATGAACCTGGTGCGCGAGATCGTGGACATCTTCGACAACTTCGAGTACTCGACCGAAGTGCTCGTCGCCAGCGTGCGCCACCCGATCCACATCATCGAGGCCGCGCGCATGGGCGCCGACGTGGTCACCTGCCCGCCGGCCGTCATCGAGCAGTCGTTCAAGCATCCGCTCACCGACATCGGCCTGGCGAAGTTCCTCCAGGACTGGGAAAAGGCACAAGCAGCATCGGCGAAGGCGTAGTGGATCCGCAGTCGCGCCTCGACGACCTGCACCGCCGGGCCGAGCTCGGCGGTGGCGAGGCGCGGCTCCAGCGCCAGCGTGACGGCGGGCGGCTCAGCGCCCGCGAACGTATCGACGCGCTGTTCGATCCGGGTAGCTTCGAAGAGATCGACAAGTTCGTCACCCACCGCTGTCGCGACTTCGGGATGGCGGATCAGGTCTTCCCGGGCGACGGCGTCGTGGCCGGGCATGGGCGCGTCAACGGGCGTCCGGTGTGCGCGTTCGCGCAGGACTTCACCGTGTTCGGCGGCTCGCTGTCGGAAACCAACGGCGCCAAGATCGCGAAGATCATGGACCTGGCCATGAAGATCGGCGCGCCGGTCGTCGGCCTCAACGATTCGGGAGGCGCGCGCATCCAGGAAGGCGTGCTGTCGCTTGGCGCCTACGCCGACATCTTCCTCCGCAACACGCTCGCCTCCGGAGTGGTGCCGCAGATTTCCGCCATCATGGGGCCGTGCGCCGGCGGGGCGGTGTACTCGCCGGCGATCACCGACTTCACCATCATGGTGAAGGGCTCGAGCTACATGTTCGTCACCGGTCCCGATGTCATCAAGACGGTGACGCACGAGCAGGTGACGAAGGAAGAGCTCGGGGGCGCGCAGACGCACAACGAGAAGAGCGGCGTTGCCCACTTTGCCGTCGAAGACGATCGGGAGTGCCTGCTGCTCATCCGCGAGCTGCTGACGTTCATGCCGTCGAACAACCTCGACGATCCGCCAGCAGCCGCGACGTCAGACCCGGTGGATCGCGCCGAGGCCGGGCTCGACTCACTGGTGCCGGCGCAGCCGACGCAGCCCTACGACATGCTCGACGTGGTGCACGCGGTGATCGACGACGGCAATTTTCTCGAAGTGCACCGTTACTTCGCTCGCAACCTGATCGTCGGCTTCGCGCGCCTCGGCGGGCGATCGGTTGGCGTCGTGGCGAACCAGCCGTCGCACCTGGCCGGCGTGCTCGACATCGACGCGTCGGTGAAGGGCGCGCGCTTCGTCCGCTTCTGCGACGCGTTCAACATCCCGCTCGTCACGTTCGAGGACGTGCCGGGGTTCCTGCCGGGCACCCAGCAGGAATACGGAGGCATCATCCGTCACGGCGCCAAGCTGCTGTTCGCGTTTGCCGAGGCCACCGTGCCCAAGCTCACGGTGATCACGCGCAAGGCGTATGGTGGCGCCTACTGCGTGATGTCGAGCAAGCACCTGCGCACCGACGCCAACTTCGCGTGGCCGACGGCCGAGATTGCGGTGATGGGCGCCGAAGGCGCCGTGAACGTCCTCTACAGGCGCGAGCTCGATGCGGCGGTGGACGTCGCCGCCATGCGGGCGCAGAAGGTGTCGGAGTACCGCGAGAAGTTCGCGCACCCATACGTGGCCGCGAACCACGGCTTCGTGGACGAGGTGATCGCGCCGCGCGACACGCGCCGGAAGCTGATTGCGGCGCTCGCGGCGCTCGACGGGAAGCGCGACAAGAACCCGCCGAAGAAGCACGGCAACATCCCGCTCTGAGCGCGCGGACGCCTCTCAGCGCGACGACGCCGACACCGTCAGCTGCACCGCGGCGCCAGGCCGGACCTGCGAGCCTCTCGCGGGCGACTGCTCGACGATCGTGCCGGAAGTTCCAGGAGCGCCCTGGCGCATCGACACCTGGCCCAGGCGCAAGCCGGCGCGGCGGAGGGCCAACCGGGCGTCCGTTTCGTTCATGCCGCGCAGGTCAGGCACCGTCGACAAGACCTCGTTGAACAGCGGCGTCGGCCGGACTCGCGGGGCGATATTCGCCGCCACCACGACGTCGACCACCGAGCCGGCCGCGGTCGCCGCGCCGGCTTCCGGGCGCTGCCGGACGATGGTTCCCGGCTTGGCGTCCGCAACCCGCTGCGTTTCCGTCTTTCCCAGCTGCAGGCCGCTGTTTTCGAGGGCCGTCAGGGCCGAATTGAGCGTCGTGCCGACGAGCGTTGGCACCGGTACGGTGCGTGTCGCCACACGCAGCTCAACCCGGCTCGACCGCGCCACGCTGCTGCCGGCGGCCGGGCTTTGACTGGTCACGACCCCTTCGAGGAACGCCGCCTGTGTGCGGCCATCGGACATCTGCACGGCCAGGCCGATGAGATCGGCCGTCTTCGCGACGTCGGCGCTGTCGGTGCCGACGAAGTTCGGAACCGTCACGCCGGGCACGGGAGTCTGCGCCTGCGCCGGCGGCTCCGCGGCCGGTTTTCGCGAAAACAGGCTCATGGCCATCCAGCCGACGGCGAGGAGCAGCACAACGGCGCCGGCGATGGCCAACGGGAGCTCGAATCTCCGAGGCGCCGCTGCAGGCGCCGTCGAAGTGGTGATGCCCCCCGACCAGGTGTCGGCCAACGGCGGCTGGTAGGGCGACGGGTACATGACCGTTCCCGGCGTGCCGGCCGCCACCCGGTCCACCGCATCGACGAACCGGTCCATCGCTTCCGGCGTGGGCCGCCGCAGGTCGGCGGACTGGACGGAGCGAAACGCCAGCGGCGGCGCAACGTCGTCGAGGAGCACCGGTACGAGGATGCCGCGGCGCAGCCCCTCTTCCGCCTCCGCCTTCACCCAGGCCGATTCGACCGAGGCGTGAGACCAGAAGACAACCACTGCCTCCGACGCGTCGAGCTTCTGGCTCACGGTCGTGGAGTAGTCGCTGCCCGGTTCGAGGGTTCTGTCGGCGTGCACGCGGAGATTCCGGTCCGCCAGTGCCGAACCGATGGTCATCACCCGATCGCGATCGGGATGGGCGTAGCTGAGGAACACCTGCGGCCCGGTGGCGGCTGCCGCGTTCCAGAACGGCTCGAGGCGGGGCGCCGTCGCCGGACGGACCGAAGTTGGCACCGGCCGAATCGCCGATGGCCGGGCGCGCGTCGGCGAAGTCTTCGGGGTCCCTCGCGTGAAGGCGTCGGCGCCGGCTTCCGGCGACTCACGCGGCACTGCCGCCGTGTCGGCGTCGGCGTCGGCGTCGTGCCAGGGCGCTTCGCCGGTTTTCAGCCGGTCCGTGAAGACGATGTAGCTGTTGGCCATCGAGAAGCGGTCGCCGGTGCGACGGACGGCGATCTCTTCCCCATAGGCGTAGTCGGGCGTCTGCTGGATCTGCACTTCGTCGAAGTAGGCCGACAGGTTGCAGTGCGGCAGCCCGTACGATTTCGCGAGCAGTTCCTCGAACATCGGCTCGTAGCCGATCACGTCGTGATCGGGATCGCCGAAGCGCCAGCGGGCGCGCAGGTCCTGCATCGAGGTTTCGATGCGCGAAGGCAACGGATACACGAGCAGAGGGCGCAGGTCGTCGGAGGAGCGCCGGTAGTTCGTCGCTTGTTGCACCAGCTCGCGCACGCCGGTCAGGCTCTGGCGGTTTGGCGTGAACACCACGACCAGCCGCTCCGGGAGCAACGAGGTGCAGATGCCGCTGATGTCGGTCACGCCCGTGCGCGAATCCACCAGCACCCACCGGTAGCGCTCCGTCAGTCGATCGGCGAACTCGCGGTAGAGGCCAGGCGCCCGTTGGAACACGCTCTCCCAGTCGAACGTGCCGACCCGGCGCGAATAACCGCCGTCATCGTTGCGCCCCGCCCGCATGATGCGCACTCCGGGGATCGACGTGTCACGGATATAGATCTCCGGATCGACCCCTTGGAATGCACGCTCGACGGCCGCGTCCGCTTCGTCGTCCGACGCCGGCCGCGACGCGGGCAGCTGCTGGCGCAACGCGCAGAAGATGTCGACGACGCCCGGTGTGTCGTCGAGACCGAGGTCCGGCCCCGCAGACGATCGGCGAAGGCGCGGCGGAAAGAAGCGGTGAAGGCCCGGCGCCTCGAGGTCCCAGTCCACCACCAGCACGTCTTCGCCGGCGTCGGCGAGCAGGCACGCCACGTTGGCGAGCGCCATCGTCCGGCCGGTGCCACCCTTGTAGGAATAGAAGGTGACGATGCAGCCGCGTGACGGCGCCTCAGCCTGCATTCGCGATCGCCGGGCTCTGGCGGTTCACGAACGCCGGCTGCCGCCACCCGGCCACGGTGGAGGCCGGAGGCAGCGAGAACTGCCCGCAGTCGCCGCAGGGATTGGCGCCGAGATTGGAAAACACGCGGTACTGGTCGTAGATGACCTGGGCGATCTTCTGGATTTCGCCGACGTATTCCGGATTGCTCGCGATGCGCGGCGTCGCCAGCGTGAACCGCGAGAAATCGGCGCAGTGCACGTGCTCCCGGATGCGCGCCGGAACGTCGTCGCCACCGCGGAGAATGACCGGGATGATGAACCCGCGGCCGCGGCCGGCAGGCCCGAGCAACGTCTTGCGGGCGGCCTCGAGCTTGACCATCGCTTCGTACTCGCGCACGCAGTACTCGTGGCGTTCGTACTTCGGGGAGTACACCACGACCATGCAGACGCTCTGGCAGATCGCTTCGGCCAGCGCTTCGTCGTAGCGGTAGCCCGGCTTGAGACGCTGCTTGTCGATGTAGACCTGCTCGTCGAGGAGTGGATCGAGGTACGCGTCGAGCGCCGCTTTCAACTGGTCGATGAACGTGGCCATCAATTCGAACTGACCGTGGCAATAACTGACGAAGCAGGCGTACTTGAAGGATGTCATTGGGAACCGGCGACAGGATAGCTCCCAGGAACGCGAGGGTAAAGGCGCGAGGGTTAAAGGCGCCCAATATGACGCGCGTGTGCGGTCAGCTCTCGCGACGCACCAGCCGCACGACCACGCTCAGCAGTACCACGACGGACACACCGAGTGCGCCCCAGAAGATGGCGGGCGACACGATCGTCTGCAACCGATCGGTGCCCGACGTGCTGTCGGACCGATCCTCGGGACCGACCTCAACAGTACGGGCGCGTTGCCCGAGCACAAACGGGGAGAGCAGCGCGAGGTCGTAGCGTGGCGCCGCCAGCGCGTCGCTGCCGTAGGCGAGCTGCAGCGGGGCGGCGTCACTGCGGAAGAAGCGCACGGCATACGACGGCACGAGCAGTGTCGCGCGCTCGAGCGGCAGCGGTTGATTGTCCCCTTCGTCGATTTCGATCACCACGTCGCCGCGTGGGGCGAACGGCACCTGTAGCGTCAGCGGAGACGCCGGCACCGAGTCGTCCTGGTGCTCCCACGATCGCGTTTGGGCGAGCCGCAGCGACGCCGTGCGGCTCTGGCGATCGGGCGGGACCAGGACTCCGATACGCACCAGACGCTGGAAGACCCGCGCCCGCGTGGTCAAGACGAGCTCCGTGCCGCCGAGCTCCTTATACGGGATCGGCACGACGTATTCGGAACTGCCCGCACGCGACCGCGCCGCGGCCGAGGGCTCCCGCCGCTCGAGCCGCAGGTCGAGCACGATCGGTTCATCGCGCTGCTCGAGCAGGTAAGGCACCTGCAGGCCGTCCCGATCGAGGATGCGGACATCCCCGAATCGGCCGCCGGAGGGCGCGCTGTGCGCGTAGGCGGCGGCGTCGAGGGGGACCATCGACAGCCCTGGCGGCCCCGGCGCAATGCTCCGTGCGTACTTGAAATCGCGCAGTGCCAGCGCAGTGCCGCGAGTGGGCATCGCCGGGGACGGGGCCGGCCGCGCGTCGAGTTGCCGCGGGCTCTCGGCGCCCCAGATAGCCTGGCTCACGGTGGCGGGAATCGACGCGCGCGCGGCTTCGAGGTCGTAGCGGGGAGCGGCCGTGCGGGCGTTGCCGTACCGGACGGTGATCGTCCCGGGCTGGCTCTCGAAGTAGATCCAGGGCAACTCGGCGAAGACCGCCGTGACGCCCTGCAAGTCGAGCGGCGGGTTGTCCCCGTCGTCGAACACCAGCTCGAGGTCGGGTTCGGCAGGCGGATCGAGATAGACCTGCAGCGCTTCGGCGGTGCGGCCATCTTGCACGACCCGCCTGAGCCGCGCGCGTCCCGTTACCACGGGCTCGAGCTGCCCGCGCCGATCGGTGGTGGTGAGACGGGCCTCGACCACACGCATGTCGCGCAGCAGGTGGCCGCCGCCGATTGTCAGTTCCAGCGCGTCGATCGGCAGCTGGCTGGCGGGCAGCCGGACATGGAAGCGGCTGTGCCCGGGCTCGGCCTGTCGGCGTTCGAACTCCAACGGCACGCGCAACGGCGTGGTGGTGTGCACCGTCACCTGACGGTAGGAACGTGCGCTGGCCGGCACGCCGGCGCGCGCGCTGTTGCGGTCGTCCCACGTCACGCGCAGGTAGCGGATGGCGCTGGCCGCGAACCGCGGCGTCGTCGCGCGCAGCCCTTCCGCCGGCAGATCGAACGCCGTGCCTTCGTCGACGAGGACGGTCCACCGGACGCGGTCGCCGCTACCCTCCAGGCGGAAACGTTTGAGGAATGGTGCCGCGAGGCCGTCGAGCATGACACCGGTCAGCGACGGCACCACGTCGCCGAAATCCACCTCGAAGCCGCTGGTGGTCTTGGTGGAAGCGATCGGCAGAATGGTTCCCTCGATGACGCGCTGCCCCTCGAACGGCGGCGGTACGAACAGGAACGGGACTTCGTTGCCGTCCTGGTTGTAGAGGCGGAGATCGGGCGGACCCTGGTGGACGAGACGCCGGCGGGGCATTGCGTGCTCGACGCTGGACACGGCCTGGGTCCCCGCCAGCATCACGACGTCGAGATCCAGCCGTTGCGGGCCCGGCGTCGTCACCGTCACCGTGCGTTCGTGGCGGAACGCATCGGGCGAGGCCGGCTGCGCGCCGGCGGTGGCCGTGCAAGCCAGCAGGGCGATGAGCGCGCCGCCCGCTCGCGTCAGGACGAGGACTCCTTGGGCGCGAGCACGTACTTCTGCAACACGAGCGAGACGAGCGCGAGCGAGATGCCAAGGCCGAGGAACGCGCCGACGCGGTAGAGGCCCGCAAGCGAGCTGAGATCGTAGAGGAAGCACTTGAACGTGGTCACCGTGATGAGCGCCACAGCCGCGACGCGCGCGGGTTTGGCCCCCGCCACGATGCCGGCCGCCAGCAGCGCCAGGCCGAAGACCAGCCACGTGATCGTGTAGGTGAGGTCCTGGGCGATCGTGACGCCGAAGCGGAACATGATCTCCGGCCCGGTGGCGTAGAAGTCCGCGATCTCGATGTTGACGAGGAAGAACAGCACGACGGTCGCGGCGCCTGGCAGCAGGTGACGCGGCCGTGGAATCCGATCGGCGAGGCGGTCATCGGTTCGTGAGCACCACCAGGCCGCCGCGCCCATCGCGGCCGCCGCCAGCACGTAGGTGTAGAGATACCAGTTGACGATCCGCAGCGTGCCGCGCGGCTCGTAGACGAACACCTCCGGGTTGAGCACGAGCCGCGCGAAGACGGCGGCCAGCAGCGCCAACGCGGCGTAGAGCAGGCCGCGATGCGGCACACGAGTGAAGAGCCACGCCAGAGCCGCGCCTTCGAACGCCCATCCGATCGTGATCCACTGATGCTCGAGCTGCATCGGGATCGCGACGGTGAGGAAGGCGAGGGCCCCGCCCGCCACGAGCGCCAGGCGTCCCATGTCGCGTGTTCCGGCGGGTTCGATGCGCAGCAGCTGGCGCAGATGCACCGTCGTCACGAGGCCGATGACGACCGGAACCACGCCGACCATCCATTGGTAGCCGCCGTCGATCATGCCTTGTCGGCCAGCCAGCAGGCTGGCGGCCGCGACGATCAGCGCCGCAATGTAGGGGTCGCGTGTCGCCCGTGTCGCGCCGGCGATCAGCGGATAGAGCGCAAACGGCGCATAGATCACCGCGGCGTGCAGCAGCAGCCGCGGCCACGCGCGATCGCGGACCACGGCGGCGAATCCAAGCGCGAGGACCGCGAGGCCCGCCGTCGCGGGGGCGATGCCCGGCCACTCGAACGTCCACGTCAGGACCAGAAGCAGCGCGACCGCGATCAGGTGGGCGGCAAGCGTCAGCGCCAGCGCCGGTGAGCCGGCATCGGCCCCGGACACCATGGTGTTGAGCTCGGCGAGCACCAGCACCACGGCGGCCGCGACGGCCGTGAGCTGTGGCGAGCGGCGCGCCAAGCGGATGCTCGCCAGCGCGTAGACGGTGAGGACGGCAAATGCCGCCAGGCTGACCTCGGCCCATCCATCGGGCTGCGCCCGCATCCGCCACGCCGAGAGCACGACCGCGGTTGCGACGGTCGCGATCGCATGAAACAGAACCTGGTGCGAGGCCAGCGCGGCAACGCTCATCGCCAGCGTCACCACCCCGAGGGCGCCGAAGAGCGGCCAGGGCGGAATCGCCCATTCGGGGTTGAGCGCCACCGCAAAAAGGAACAGGTGGCCGGTGAGCGGCAGCCAGAAGCCGTGGTGCGCGCGGGCGTCCGTGGCTGCGGCCTCGGTTCGGCGCGCCATCCAGGCGTGGCCTGCCACCATGACCAGCGTCAGGCCGACGACGAAGAGGAGCGAGGGCAGGAGGCCAATGACGGCGGCGCTCCGCGCCCACCAGACGAACAACACCGCCCATGACACGAGGCTGGCCCCGATCGACAACGCAGGTAGCCTGCCGGCGGCGCTCTCCACGAACATCGCCGCGTTGAGGACGGCAAGCAGGAAGGCCAGGCCCCACAACCCCGCGAGTGTGGCCGGGCCCGCGGCGAGAAAGAGCAGCAGGATCGTGCTCGCGAGCAGGACGAGGCCCCCGCCGCCCGCAGGCGTGAGCGGACGGCCCACGCGTCGCGCCACCACCGGTAGGCCGATGTAGAGCACGGCGAACGCCGCGAACAGCGCGAGCCCGGCGCCGAGGGTGTCTGGGGTCAGGTGACGCTGCGACCACATCGCCTCGGCGGCGAGCGCGAAGAAGGCCGCGACATAGTAGTAGGCCCCGGTCCGAGACGCGACGCCGCGCCACGCGAGCACGCCAACCAGCGCAAAGAGGGGCGGAAAGAGCAGCTGGGGCCGCGCCGCCGCAGGCTCGAGACCGGCGAGGACCGGGAAGACGAACAGCAGGACGGGCGCCGCGTAGGTCGCCGAGGTCCCCATCGGGTGGAGCGGCCGCTTGAGCCATGACGCGAGGGCCGGCAGTGCGAGGAAGAACATGACGAACAGGGCGACGAAGCCGACGATCGGCAGCGCGAGGCCAGGCGTATACGACCGCGCGAGCCAGACGCCGAAGACGAGCGGCGTGGAGGCGCCGGCGGCGACGAGCACTTCCTCGCGGCGGAGCGCCAGGGCCACCGCCGCCAGCCCGGCGTTGAGCACGAACAGGTAGCCGAACAGCAGCGCATAGCGTTCGCCGAATGCCGGCACGCTCGCCAGGTAGACGGCAAACAGCACGGGCAGCGCCGACGAGGCGAGCGCCGTGAGCTCGAACGTGCCGTGCCGGGCCTCGTCGAGCCGATCGCGCATGCGCGCCGCCGCGAACATGCCGAAGCCCACCACCGGGAACAGGATGAAGACGGCCAGCGCCAGCGGAATGTCAGCGGCCGAGAGGAACTTCGCGGCCCAACCCCACTGGTAGAACGTGGTGAACACGAGCGTGAGGACGCTGAGAATCGTCCACCCGCGTCGATACGCCACCCAGGCCAGGCCGACGTTGAGCAGCAGCAGATAGGCGAACAGCGGAATCGGCCGGTTCTCGCCGGTGGAGAGCAGCGCCGGCGTGGCGAAGCCGCCGAGCAGCCCGAGCACGGCGATGAACAGCGACTCGCGCCGGATCGAGAGCGCGACCGCAGTGGCCGTCACCAGCGCCAGGAGCACGAACGCAGCCGTTGCGGGGATGAGGTCCCACAGCGAGTGCGCCGCGAATAAGGTCGAGAAGAGGATGGCGATGGCCGCCGCGTCGAGCGCATTGGCCGTGGCGGGATACTTCCGCGCCGCTTTGAGCTCGCACACGACGAGCAGGCCGATGCCCGCGAGGAGGCCGATGACGACCCGCACCGGCGGCTGGAGCCAGCCGTTGTCGAGCGAGTAGCGAAGGAAAAACACGGCTGCGACGACGAGCGCGACGCCGGCAATTGCCGAGAAGAGACGCACGCCGACGAAGCGCTCCCAGTCGAATGACCACGCGGGCGGCGGTGGTTCGCTCGGGGGCGCCGGCCGGCGAGGAGGAATCGGCGGCACCGGAGCAACGGCGGGAGGCACCGGTGGAGCAGCGGCAGGTACGGGTACGACCGGACGCGGGGGCACGGGCCGCGCCGGTGCCGGTGCGGGCGCCGGCGGCGTGGCGCGCTCGGCGGCAGGCGGCGCCTCGAGCACCTGCTTGCGCAGGTGCGTCACCAGGGCGGTGAGCGTCGAGATCTGATCCCGCTGTTCCGACAGGCGCTCCTCGAGCTCCGCCACGCGGGTGCGCAGCCGGTAGGTCATTACCCACGAAATGACCGGCAGGAGAAAGGGGATCGAGAGGAGCGTCAGCGCGAGCCCGACCATGACAATGCGTCTCCAGTCCTCACCGCGTTGCCGTTGGGCCCCTTTACACGACCGGGACGGGGTCGGCCGCCAGCCGGGCGGCGCTCACATAGTCAATCTTGCCGGTGCCCAGGATGGGGACCGCATCCACCGTCACGATCGCGCGGGGGACGAAGATCTCGGGCAGGCCCGCCTCGCGCGCGGCGGCCGCGAGCGTCGCACGCGTCGCATCGCGCTGCTCGGTGAGGAGCACGACCTGCTCACCGCGCTTGGCGTCGGGCACCGCCACCACCGCGTGGGCCGCCTGCGGCCAGACCCGCACGGCCAGATCCTCGACGGTGCCCAGCGGCACCATCTCGCCGGCGACCTTGGCAAAGCGCTTGGCGCGCCCCTTGATCGTCACGAACCCTTCGGCATCGAAGTCCACGATGTCGCCGGTGTCATACCAGCCATGCTCCGGCGGTTGCAGGACGCCAGGCGCTTCCGCACGAAGATAGCCGAGCATGACGTTCGGGCCGTGCACGAAGAGCCGGCCGCCCTCCGCGATACCCGGCACCGGTTCGAGCCGGTGGGTGATGCCCGGCAGCAGGCGGCCCACGGTGCCGGCCCTGAACTGCATCGGCGTGTTGACGGCGATGGCTGGGGCGGTTTCCGTGGCGCCGTAGCCTTCGAGGATCCGGATGCCGAACTTCTCGAACCACACGCGGCGCGTCTCGGGCTTCACGCGCTCGGCGCCGGCAAACACGTAACGCACCGAGTAGAAGTCGTAGTTGTCGGCCACGCGCGCATAGCCGGCCAGGAACGTGTCAGTGCCGAACAGGATCGTGGCGTTCAAGCCGTAGGCGAGCTCGGGTACCGTGCGGTAGTGCAGCGGCGACGGATAGAGGAACGTGCGCACGCCGTTCAACAGCGGCAGCAGGAGCCCGCCCGTGAGGCCGAAGCTGTGGAAGACCGGCAGCGCGTTGAGCACGACATCGGTACGATTGATGTCCACCACCGCGGCGAGCTGGTGACGGTTGGCCAGCAGGTTGCGGTGGCTCAGCACCACGCCCTTCGGCGTGCCCTCGGAACCCGACGTGAAGAGGACGACCGCCGGCTCGGCCGCGCGCGCCGCGTTCATTCGTCCACGGGCGGTGAAGGAACGCCACAGGCCGCGAAGCCTCGTGCCGAGGCCGATCTCGGGCCGCACATCCTCGAGGTACACGACCGTTCCCACGCCCTCGATCGCCGTGATGAGCGCCTCGAGCTTCGCTTGCTCGACGAAGCGGCGCGACGTGAGGACGATGGCAATTTGCGTGGCGCGGCACGCGGCCTGGACCGCCGCGCTTCCGGTGGAGAAATTGAGCATCGCCGGCACGCGCTGCACGGCCTGCAGCGCGAAGAACGTCACCAGCGCTCCGCGCGACGTGGGCAGCAGCACGCCGACGTGCTCGCCGGGCCTGGTCCGCGCTGCCAGCGCAGAGCCGAGCGCGCAGCTGGCGGCAATCA
>Ga0070675_100002201_pt1 | contig 14455 bp, 18 predicted proteins | sample KBSM43metaG_FD_65343 | JGI IMG/M metagenome (GOLD analysis project Ga0070675, IMG submission 65343) | Miscanthus rhizosphere microbial communities from Kellogg Biological Station, Michigan, USA - KBS M4-3 metaG | ecosystem: Host-associated > Plants > Roots > Rhizosphere > Soil ...
CTAGGCCGCGATATCGAAAGGCTGGATCTCGCCCGACAGGTAAAGGTTGCGAGCCTTTGTCCGCGACAGCTTGCCCGAGCTGGTGCGGGGCAGGGACCGCGGCGGGACAAGCTCGACGATCGGCGTGATGCCGGTGATTGCACGGACGCGCTCGCGAATGTCGTCGCGGAGCCTTCCGCGCTCCTGCGGGTCGGACACGCGGCAGTGCACGAGCACGGCCGGAGTTTCCTCGCCCGAGGGACCGGTGATCGCGAAAGCGGCAATATCGCCGGACTTGAAGCCCGGGAGCTGCTCGACCGCCCACTCGATGTCCTGCGGCCAATGGTTGCGGCCGTTGATGATGATCATGTCCTTCGCGCGGCCGACGATGAAGATGTAGCCGCCGGACATGTAGCCCATGTCGCCGGTGTCGAGCCAACCGTCGTCCGACAGGCAGGCGGCAGTCGACTCCGGATCACGGAAATAGCTGTGCATGACCGAGCTGCCGCGGACGAACACGCGCCCGATCCCGCGGTCAGGAAGCGCCGACCCGTCTTCGCCGCGGATCTCGATCGCCATCTCGTGCACCGGTTTGCCACAGTTCACGACCGCGCGGTAGCGCCGCGGACGGCCGTCGGCGCCGCTGCTGCCGCCGCCCAAAACCGCTTCCTCGACCAGTTCGAGGCGGATGCCCTCGCCCGGAGGCATGAGGGATACGGCGAGCGTCGCTTCTGCGAGGCCGTAGCTCGGGCAGAAAGCCGAAGCCTGAAAGCCCGCGTCGGCAAAAGCATCGACGAATGCCTGCATCACGTCCGGCCGGATCATGTCGGCGCCGTTGCCGGCGATCCGCCAGCGGGACAGGTCGAAGCGGTCCTCGGCGCGGGTCTGCGACGACATGCGGCGGGCGCAGATGTCGTAGCCAAAAGTCGGCGAATAGCTGACGCTGTTGCCGGGATTGCGCGTGATCATGTCGAGCCAGGCGAGCGGTCGCCGGGCGAAATCCTCGGTCTTCATGTAATCGACCGAGAATTGCAGGGCCATCGGCGACAGCATGCAGCCGACGAGACCCATGTCGTGGTACCAGGGCAGCCACGAAATGCAGCGGTCGGTGTCCGCGACCTGCAGGCCAAGCCCGTGGGCGCGGAGGTTCGACAAAAGCTGGCGATGAGTGACGGCGACACCATGCGGAAAGCGCGTCGAGCCGCTCGAATATTGGAGATAGGCGATGTCGTCCGAGTCCGGCGTCGGAAGCTCACCCATGGCGGGCTCAATGTCGCCGAGGCTGTCCCAGTCACGCGCGGGCACGCCGCGATCCGCGCCGGCCTCTTCCGCATAGGACAGCAGCTCGGATGGGCAGAGGAAGAGCGACGGATCGCTGCTCTTCAGCATCACGCGTAGCTGTTCGACATAGGCCTCGCGCCCGCCGAAGCTCGTCGGGAGCGGAAGCGGAACGGGCCACAGGCAGGCATAGACGGCCCCGAAGAAACAGGCGGCGAACTCGGCGCCTGTCTCGGCGATCATGGCAACCCGGTCGCCCGGCTTCAGCCCCATCGCGACGAAACGCTGAGCATGAACGAGGGCGTCCTCGCCGAGCTCCGCGAAGGGATAGGCCCTGACGAGCTGTCCGCGCGCGTCATGGAAATTCATGCCGCGACGGCCCTGACCCGCATAATCGAGCGCCTCGCCCAGCGTCGCGAAGTCCGCGAAGCGTCGCGGCAGGGCGTCGAGCGTGGGAGTGGCGCCTGCGGGAGCGAGGTCGGCTACGATCGTGTTGTTCCGGTCGAGCAAGCCTTCACCCTGGTCTTAAAATGCCGCCCCAAAGGCACGGCCGAAATACCCGCTAATCTGCGGGCAGGGTTGTGATGGTGTGCGAGTGTGGCACAATTTGGGCCATGATCGGCCAAAGGACCTCCCGCCCACGCAAGCCGCTCAACGGCGAGCGACTGCATGAGCTCGCGCTGTTCTACGTGGGACGGTTCGCGACCAGCCGGGCGAAGCTCACTGCCTACCTAAACCGTAAGCTTCGCGACCGCGGCTGGGAAGGAGACTCCCCGCCCGAGGTGGAGCGCCTGGTCGAGCGGCTGGCCTCCAGCGGGCTCGTCGACGATGCTGTCTATGCATTATCGAAGTCGCGGTCCCTTTCAGAGCGTGGCTACGGCGCGGCGCGGGTACGCCAGACCCTTCGTGCCGCTGGAATCGACGAGGAAGACGGCATAGCCGCGCATGAGCTTGCGGCTGAGGAAGCCACCTCCGCTGCGCTGAGATATGCGCGGCGGCGCCGCATCGGGCCTTATGCCGATTTCACTCCCGACAGGGCCGGTAGAGAAAGGGCTTTGGCCGCAATGATACGGGCAGGCCATGGCTTTGGATTGGCAAGGACCATCGTGGATGCGGAACCGGGAAGCGATCTGGATCCGGAGGCATTGGAAGAGAAAGATCGCTAAGTCGGTTTCACGACACACTGACTTTTGTTAGTGAGGTTTTGTGCAGCGCAAGACATCCGTGACGGCACCTCAACCGGAGGTTGAACCGGTGGCCGTTTCCGAGCCGCCTTCCGATGCGGCGGCGGACATGGATCCTGTTGTCGGCCGGGTGAAATGGTTCGACGCAACAAGGGGCTTCGGATTCGTCATCAGTGACGCCCTCGATGGCGACATACTGGTACATTTCAGCGTTCTTCGCGAACATGGGCGCAGAAGCCTGCCCGAAGGGGCCATCATCGAGTGTGTGCCGATGAGGCTGGACCGTGGCCTGCAGGCAAAAAAGATCATTTCCATCGACGTCGGGCCCGCCGTCGCCGTCGCGCCGCGCGTCCCGCGCTCGACGAGCAAGGATGTTGACCGTAAGGCTTTGTCGGAATCGGCTGGCGAGTTCGAGCCTGTAGAGGTGAAATGGTTCAATCGCGTGAAGGGGTACGGCTTCGTCAATCGGATCGGCGACGCCCACGACGTTTTCGTTCACATGGAAACGGTCCGGAACTCGGATCTCGGCGACTTGCAGCCGGGCCAAAGGCTGCTGGCGCGAATCGCGGAGGGGAAGAAGGGCCTCACCGCAGTCGAACTGCATTCGGAATCGCCGGCCGAGTAGCCGCGGCAATGGCGATCGCCGCCACCGGGGCATGCGGCTCGGCAACGGCGCCCCCGGCGCCCGTCGAACGATCCTCTGCCGGTCTTGCGCAGGTGCCGCTCACGATCGAATCGTCCGGCAAAAAGCATCGCTTCACGGTGGAAGTCGCCGAGACTGGCGAACAGCAAGCGCAGGGGCTTATGTTCCGCCAATCGCTGGCTCCCGACCGCGGGATGGTTTTTCCCAGGGATCCGCCGGGCGATGCGAGCTTCTGGATGAAGAACACGCTCATCCCGCTCGACATGATCTTCATCCGACCCGACGGAACAATTGCGCGGATCGCGGAAAATGCCGTTCCATTGTCCCTGGACCCGGTCCCGTCGCTGGAGCCCGTTGGAGCAGTCCTTGAAATCGCCGGCGGCCGCTCGGCCGAATTGGGGATCAAGGTGGGTGATAAGGTCCGCTGGAACCGCTGACCCGGCTTGCGTAAGCCGCGCTGAGAGGGCAGATGCGCGGGCCATGGGTTTCTGGTCTCGGACATTCACCTGGTGGAACGGCGCGACGTGGGGAACGGGCGTCTGGACACGCCTCCACGGCGAGAAGGTCGGCAGCGACGATGCCGGGAACATCTATTATCGCGCAAAGAAGAACCCGGCCTCGCGCTGGGTGATTTACAACGGCTCCAACGACGGAAGCCGTGTGCCGCCGGGCTGGCAGGCGTGGCTCCGGGGCACGATCGACGAGCTTCCGCATGAGGTGCTTCCGCCGAGGCGCAAGTTCGAACAGCCGCCTTCGGTCAACCTTACCGGCACGATGGCAGCCTTCCGGCCGGACGGGTCGCTTGCGAAGGGCAAGATCCGTCCGGCGTCGACAGGCGATTATCAGCCCTGGACGCCCGACTGAGCGTGATCCGGCTCGTCGCGACAGCCGCCGTGGCATCGCTGCTCGCCGTCGCCGTCGCCGGCTGCGGTCGCCAGGAACAAGGCGCCGAGCAAGGTAACGGCCCGCGCGCACAGCGGGCGAGCATCGGTCCCGGGCAAAAGGCGGGCGTCACCCCGATGGCGGAGCGCGTCGCGGTTCTGGGCATTCTCAACAAGCGCAACGGGATCGTACGGGACGTCCGTCTGAAGCCCGGCCAATCCGTCCGCTGGAACAATGCCATTGTCCGTCTGCGCGCCTGCGAAACGACCGCGCCGTGGGAGAACGAAAAGCTCACCGGGGCATTCGTCCAGCTCGACGTGCAGCAGCCCGATTCAAGTTGGCGCCGCTTTTTCTCGGGCTGGGTCTACAAGGAATCGCCCTCGCTCAACGCCGTCGAGCATCCCGTCTACGACGTCTGGCCCAAGAGCTGCGCGATGACATATCCTTCGGCGGTGGCCGAGCCGGAGGCGCCCGTCGCCTCCAGCAACCGGTCGAGCGCGAGAAGATCGGGCGGTGAAGTTCGCGAAGAGCCCGTCACTCCTACTGCCGAACCCCCGAGAGCGGTCACACCCGCTCCGGAAGCTCCGCCGCCTCCGTCACCTGCTCCGCCGAGCGCACCGGAGAGCAACGACACATAGGCTCTGCGGCTAATGCTCACTGCGCCGAGCGAGGCTAGATGGGGAGTCATGAACTGGCAGTCGAGCAGGGTGTAGCCGCCCGTCTTCAATCTCGCGACCAGCCAAGCCAGCGCAACCTTCGAAGCGTCCGACCTCCGGCTGAACATGCTCTCGCCGAAAAATGCCCGGCCGAGCTTCACGCCGTACAACCCGCCGGCCAGTTCGTCGCCGTCCCAGACCTCGATCGAGTGGGCATGGCCGGTCGAATGCAATGTGAGCATCGCCCGTTCGATATCGGCGTTGATCCACGTCTCCTCGCGGTCCGCGCAGGCTGCAATTACCGCAGGAAAATCACGGTCCATCGTAACGGAAAAGTTACCCGATCTGACGGTCCGCCGGAGAGACTTGGAGAGGTGAAACTTCTCGAGCGGAATGATCGCCCGCGACCGCGGCTCGACCCAGAAGAGCTCGGACGCCTCGCGGCTGTCGGCCATAGGAAAGATGCCGGCCGCATATCCTTGCAGCAGCAGACGCGGATCGAGGCGACTCATCGCGCCGGAATATGGGCCGGTTTCAGCGCCTTGTCAGCGGTCGGCGACCTACAGGATATCGCGCACGACTTCCTGCGGACGGCACAGCCGGGCGCCCTTGTCAGTCACAACCAGCGGACGATTGATCAGCACCGGATGCTCCATCATTGCGTCAAGGATCTCGTCTTCGCTGACTTCTGGACGGTTGAGCCCAAGCTCTTCCGCGAGCGGCTCTTTTGCCCGCAGTCCGTCGCGCGGGCTGATCCCCGCGCGCTCATAGAGGCGCTTAAGCTCGTCGCGGCTCGGAGGCGCCGTCAGATATTCGATGACCGTAGGCTCGGCGCCGCTTTCACGGAGGATCTCGAGCGTCTTGCGGGATGTCCCGCAGAGCGGATTGTGGTAGATCGTTACGTTCATGTCACGGAAAGTTCCTGATCCCTCGGCTAGGTTTCGTTAAGAGCGGACCGGCCTGGTGGTCAAATCCAGCGGCGAAGCATTGTCGCGTTACCGGAACGATGTTGCTCAATCGTCGTTTCCTCGCGCGTGACATGCACCGTTTTCCGGGGATCCCGGGTCCGTGTGGCATGGTCCGGAAGATCAACAATCGGGAGAAAGACGATGCAAAAATCATTCTTGGCAGTCGTACTGGCTAGCTCGGTTGCCCTGAGCGCTTGCGCGACGGACAGCCAGACGGCCGGTGATGTCGCGCAAGGCGCGGCTATGGGCGGAGCTGCCGGCGTGGCGGCGGGCGCGGTTATTCCGGGCGTGAGCGTGATCGAAGGCGCCGCTGTCGGTGCAGCGATCGGCGGTCTCGCCGGCGCAGTCTGGGCCGACCAGAACAACGACGGTTACGTCGATGGGTACGTTTCGAACGGCCAGTATTACACGGGTACGCCGCAGGGCTATGATCCGACGCTTCGCCGCGTCGCCACCGGCGCTGTGGGTGGCGCGGCGCTTGGAGCCGCTGCCGGCGCGGTCATCGGGGGCATCAGCCCGCTCGAAGGCGCGGTCATTGGCGCTGCGGTCGGCGGTCTCGCCGGCGCGATCTGGGCCGACCGTGACAATGATGGCCGGGTCGACGGCTATGTCCAGAACGGTCAGTACTACAATGGTGCCCCGGCCTCGACGGCTCCGGCCCCGACCTACACGGCTCCGGCACGCTCTGGTGAGCGCGGCTAATCGCCCGGAGCAACAGTGACGAGTATGCGTGACGTGCGCACCGGCCCAAAGCGGCCGGTGCGCACTTTTTCCATCTTCGCCGGCGCAACAGCATTCGCCCTGGCGGCGACTGGGGTTCCTGCGCCCGCAAGGGCAGCGTCCGATGCTTCCGCTCCGCTGGCTGTCGCGGGCGCGAAGAGCGTTTCGGAATTCTACAAGAGTCGCGACAAGCGCCCGCTGTGGTTGTCCCAGCAAGGCAGACAGGCCGCCCTGCTGATCGACATGCTCGAAAGTGCTCAGCTCGATGGGCTGCAGCCCGACAAATACCGGCCGGACGCTCTCCGGAGCGCTGTCAGCGCGGCACAATCCGGCAGCACGAAAGCGGTCCGGCGCGCGGACATGATGCTGAGCGAGGCGTTCGTGGATTATGTGCGCGACCTCCGCCAGCCGGCCGATGTCGGCACCATTTATGTCGACCGCGAGCTCCGCCCGTCCGCGCCGTCGCCTGAAGCGATTCTGCAGGCCGTAGCCAAGGCACCGTCGATTGAAGGCTATGTCGCCGGGATGCGCTGGATGAACCCGGCCTATGTGGCGCTTCGCAATGCGCTTTCGACCGGCGAGATGTCGGAGGCGCAGCGCCGACAGGTCCAGCTCAACATGGAACGCGCGCGGGAGCTTCCCGCGGGGAACGGGCGCTATATCGTCGTGAATTCCGCCGCGCAGCGCCTCTTCATGTACGAGGGTGGCCAGGTTGTGGATTCGATGCGCGTGGTAGTGGGGAAGCCCGTCTATCCGACGCCGATGATGGCGGCTTATGTCCGCTTCGCGAACCTCAATCCCTATTGGTATGTGCCGCCCGATCTTGCTGCGGAGCGCATCGCTCCGAACGTGCTCAAGCAGGGCGTCAGCTACCTGGACCGGCTCGGCTATCAGGTTGTGTCCGATTTTATCGACGATCCCGAGATCTTCGACCCCTCCTTGATCGACTGGCAGGCGGTTGCAGACGGCCGTCAGAAGGTGCTGATCCGTCAGCAGCCGGGGGCGCACAATAGCATGGGGCGGATCAAGTTCATGTTCCCCAACGAGCAGGGCGTCTATCTGCACGATAACCCAGATCGCCAACTGTTCGAGGAGGCGTCGCGCCTCTACAGCGGCGGTTGCGTCAGGCTGGAGTCCGCGTGGCGCCTTGGCCGCTGGCTGTTCGGCCGCGATCTCACGTGGAAGGGTGCCGGCACCGAGGAGAAGGTGCTGCTCGACAGGCCCGTCCCGGTCTATCTCACCTACATGACGGCGGTCGTTGAAGGGTCAGATATCACCTTTCTCGATGATGTTTACGGGCGGGACGCGGCGCGTCTGGCCAAGGCCGGAAATGCGGAGGCCTTGGCCGCTGCCCGCTAGCGGGGCGACCAGTCCGGATACCAGGTAATGTCCTGCGCTACGGGCTTACCGTCCGCATCGCTTGCGGGCCGGAAACGCACATATTCGATCGCGAGCTCGCAGAAGAGGGCGTCGACTTCGGGATTGCCGCTCGTTCGGACGATCCTGCAGTTGGACGGGCGGCCGTCGGTGTTGACCTTTAGCGTCATCCCTATGCGCCCGCTGCTCCGGCCGCTCGCGGCCCGAATGCGGCGATACTGGCTGTCCGGGATCTTGGAGATGCGCTGCGCCGCCGTGTAGCCGGAGAAATCACCCGTTCCGCCACCGCCGCGGCCTGCTCCGCTCCCGCCCGCGCCAGGGCCGGTGCCGTAGTTCGCGGCGCCGGAGGTCGTGGCGCTCCCGCTGCCGGCGATCGGCGCGGCCGCTACGGGCGGCTTGGCCGGCAATTCAATCTTGGGCTTGGGAACGACGATCGGCGAGGGCTCGGCTTTCTTCCCAGCCGCGCCTTCTTCCCCCTTGGCGCGCTGCGCCTGCTCTGGGGGCGGCGGTGGCTGCGGGGGAGGGGGCGGAGGCGGAAGATCGATGTCGAAGGTCTTCAGGGTTTCGACGACGCGCCGAACGTTGTTGACGTTGAGACCCGTAAGAATCACCGAACCGAGGACGACATGAACCAGCAAGACGCCCGCAAGCGCCTTGGCCCGCTCATTTCGCTCGGTCCCGCGATAGTAAGCCATCGCACTCGTTCCGCCTGAGCAACGCGCATAAAGGCTGAAAGTTTGCGGGAGGACGTTCCTTACGGCCGCATTCACTTGCCGGAGTCAGCTTTGTACCGGAACGAAACATACGATCCGGCTGTGTTGCCGCGTCGCTATTGGAGGAGGACCCTGTAAGCATCACAGGGCCAAGTTGCGTTTGTGGACCGTGTGAAGGGGGGTTGAGATCCGGACTCCACCATCTCTCCCCCCGCCCACCAGGCGGAAGATCAGATCTTCACTTATTCAGCGGCGACGCGCTGTTTTTCCAGCCACTGCTCCAGCCACTTGATAGTATATTCGCCGCGCAGGAACTCCTCGTCGCGGACCAGCGACTGGTGGAGCGGGATGGTCGTCTTCATCCCCTCGACGACGAACTCCTCGAGAGCCCGGCGCAGACGCATGATGCAGCGCTCGCGCGTCGTGCCGTAAACGATCAGCTTGCCGATCATGCTGTCGTAATAAGGCGGCACCTTATAGCCGGTGTAGAGTCCGCTATCGACGCGAACGTGCATGCCTCCGGGGGCGACGTAATTCTTCACCATTCCGGGCGAGGGGGCGAAGGTCATCGGATCCTCGGCGTTGATGCGGCATTCGATTGCATGGCCATGGAAAACGAGCTCATCCTGAGTGCAGGACAAGCCTTCCCCCTGCGCGACGCGGATCTGCTCGCGCACCAGGTCGAGGCCGGTGATCATCTCCGTAACGGGATGCTCGACCTGCAGGCGGGTGTTCATCTCGATGAAGTAGAACTCGCCGTTCTCGTAGAGGAACTCGATCGTGCCGGCGCCGCGATAGCTCATGTCGCTCATCGCCTTGCGGACGATCTCGCCCATGCGCTCTCGCTCTTCGGGCGTGATGACCGGCGAAGGCGCTTCCTCGAGCACCTTCTGGTGGCGGCGCTGTAGCGAGCAGTCGCGCTCGCCGAGATGGATCGCCGCGCCATTGCCGTCGCCGAACACCTGGAATTCGATGTGGCGAGGGTCGGCGAGATACTTTTCCATGTACACGGTATCGTCGCCGAACGCCGACCGTGCCTCCGCCGCTGCCTGGCTCATCATGCTTTCGAGCTGGTCGTCGGTCTGGACGACCTTCATGCCCCTGCCGCCGCCGCCGGACGCGGCCTTGATCAGGACCGGATAGCCGATCTCCTGCGCCAGCTTGTGCGCCTCGGCGACGCTGGTCAGGGCACCGTCGGAACCGGGGACGAGCGGCAGACCGAGTTTCGCGGCCGTGCGCTTCGCCTCGATCTTGTCGCCCATGATCCGGATATGCTCGGGCTTCGGCCCGACCCAGATGATTCCGTGGCTCTCGACGATTTCGGCGAACTGCGCATTCTCCGACAGGAAGCCGTAGCCGGGGTGGATCGCATCGGCGTGCACGACCTCGGCCGCCGAAATGATGTTGGGAATGTTGAGGTAGGATTCGGTCGCGGGCGGGGGGCCGATGCAGACGGTTTCGTCCGCGAGCCGGACATGCATCGCGTCGGCGTCGGCGGTCGAATGCACCGCAACGGTCTTGATGCCCATTTCGTGGCATGCGCGATGGATCCGAAGCGCGATCTCGCCGCGGTTCGCTATCAGAAGCTTCTTGATCGCCATCTCTTTAGCCGAGGATGACGAGCGGCTGGTCGAACTCCACCGGCTGTCCGTCCGAAACGTTGATCTTCTTGACCGTGCCGGCTTTGGGGGCGGTAATCGGGTTCATCACCTTCATTGCCTCGACAATCAGCAGGGTGTCACCGATCTTCACCGACTGACCGACCGTGATGAAGGGCTTCGAGCCGGGCTCGGGCGACATGTAGGCGGTGCCCACCATCGGCGACTTCACCGGTTCGCCACCCAGATCCTCTTCCTGCGGCGCAGCCTGGGCCGCAGCCGCTGCACCGGCCGAAGCGGCGGCCGGTGCAGCTGCGACCGGCGCGGGAGCGGCAACGAATGCCGTCGGCGCGTCGCGGCGAACCTTGATCTTCCGCTCGCCGTCCTCAACCTCGATTTCGTTCAGATCGTTCGCGCTCAGCAATTCAGCGAGCTCGCGCACGAGGGCGGTATCGACACGCATCGACGCGCCCTTGTCGGCGCCACCCTTGCCGGTCTCGGCCATTTCCGAATCCCCTATTCTCGCCCAACAGGGCTGTTTCGGGCCGCGTCTTACCGCCTCTCGCGGCGGCGTCCAGTGGAAGGACGCCTGACATCAATTGCGCGGGAGGCTGGACGTTCCTATCTGCCCACTCACAAATGACGGTCGATCACACGGTTCAGGTCCGTATCAACGGCGAGCATCGCCGGGTAGCGGAAGGCATCAGCATATCCGAGCTCGTAAGCGAGCTGGGCTTCGACCCGGTGCGCGTGGCTGTCGAGCGCAATCTGGAAGTGGTGCCGCGGTCCACGCTGGGCGACGCCAAGGTTGAGGACGGCGACGATTTCGAGATCGTGCGTTTCGTGGGAGGTGGTTGAGTGAACGTGCAGAGTCCTGTTCAGGGTGACACTTGGACGGTAGCCGGCCGTACGTTCACGTCGCGGCTGATCGTAGGCACCGGCAAATACAAGAGTCTCGAGGAGAATGCGGCGGCGGTGACGGCGTCCGGAGCGGAGATCGTGACGGTCGCCGTCCGAAGGGTGAACGTCTCCAACCCGAACGAGCCGATGCTCACCGACTTCATCGACCCCAAGAAGATCACATACCTGCCGAATACGGCCGGCTGCTTCACCGCCGATGACGCGATCCGCACGTTGCGGCTTGCGCGCGAGGCGGGCGGCTGGAACCTCGTGAAGCTTGAAGTGCTCGGCGAGGCGAAGACGCTTTATCCCGACATGCGCGAAACGCTGCGTGCGACCGAAGTGCTCGTGAACGAGGGCTTCGAGCCGATGGTCTATTGCGTCGACGATCCCATCGCCGCGAAGCAGCTCGAGGAAGCCGGGGCTGTCGCGATCATGCCTCTCGGCGCGCCGATCGGCTCGGGTCTCGGAATCCAGAACCGCGTAACCATCCGGCTGATCGTTGAGGGTGCAAAAGTGCCGGTGCTGGTCGATGCCGGTGTCGGTACGGCCAGCGATGCCGCCGAGGCGATGGAGCTCGGCTGCGACGGCGTGCTGATGAACACGGCGATTGCCGAGGCGAAGGAGCCGGTAATGATGGCCCGAGCGATGAAGGCGGCGGTCGAAGCCGGGCGGCTGGCCTATCTCGCCGGCCGCATGCAGAAGCGCCGCTACGCGGACCCGAGCAGCCCGCTCGCAGGCCTCATTTAGTCGCGGTTACGATCAGCGCCGACATTGGCGCGTCGAAACCGTCGGGCCCCTCAAACCGACGGAGCGCTTCGCTTGCGGCAACCGTGGCACGCTCGAGCATCCCCGGCCCGCGCTCTTCCAACTCGGTCCGCATCGGCGTGCTTCGAACGAGGCCCATCGCCGCGTCGCTCGCGGACGCAGCGCGGCTGCGCAGATCGACGCTCTCGACTCCGATCCTGGTGAATCCGGCCGCCTCCAGATCAGCACGAATGACCGCCTCATCATTATAGCGGAACGGCCCCGCTCGTAGAAGGCTGAGCGATCCTGAGCAGGGAACAGGTCTGCGACTGCGGAACCCACAACCTTGGTTGCCAGATTCCGATCTACGCCATTCCAGATGACCAGCATGTAGCTGCCGCCATCGCGAAGCACGCGATGCGCCTCTGAATTTCCTGCAACCTTGTCGGGGAAGAACATCACTCCAAACTGACAGACGACCAAGTCGAAGCAAGCGTCCTCAAAAGGCAAAGCCAACGCGTCCGCCTGCCGGAATAGTACCTTCCCCGAACCTACGCGCCGCTCAGCTTCTTCAAGCATGGGCGTGTTGAGATCGGTCGCAACGATGTCGGCATCAGGCAAGGCTTCGTGCAGCGCTTGAGTTACGATGCCCGTGCCCGCGGCCGTTTCGAGAATTCGCTTCGGGCTCAAGATCCTGGCGCGTTGCGCGACTTGCTCCGCATAAGGGCGGAACAGCAACGGGACCATGTAGCGGTCGTAGTTTGCGGGAATCGAGCCGGTGAACAGGATGTCGTTTTCGGCCATCGGAACGCCGGCGCTCTCCGTCAGTTTTCGGATCGAGGGGCCTATGCCCGATTTTGCAGATCTTCGCGAGCGAATGGTCCGGCGGCAAATCCAATCCCGCGGGATCGATGATCAGAGCATTCTCGACGCCTTCCGCGAAGTGCCTCGTGAGGAGTTCGTCGATGAAGAGCATCGGCGATGGGCGTACGACGACCATCCGCTGCCCATCGAAGCGGGCCAGACCATCTCTCAGCCCTATATCGTCGCATTGATGATCGAGGCGGCCGCGATCGGACCCGGCGACAAGGTGCTCGAGGTAGGAGCGGGCTCCGGATACGCGGCGGCAGTCATAAGCCGGATCGCCGGTCGCATCGTGGCCATCGAACGGCACGGCGAGCTCGCCCAAATCGCCCGGGTACGAATGGAGCGGCTGGGCTATCAAAACGTCCGCATACTTCAGGGCGATGGCACGCGCGGCTGCGCGGATGAGGCGCCGTTCGACGCAATCCTCGCTGCCGCGAGCGGAAGCCATGTTCCGAAACCGCTGGTGGACCAGCTATCGGCCGGTGGACGACTGGTCATGCCTGTCGGCAACCCCGGCTGGGTTCAGGAACTCGTAAAAGTGACGAAACGGCCTGACGGCACGACCGAACAGGAGAATCTCGGCGGAGTGCGCTTCGTTCCCCTTATCGGAGAAGAGGGATGGCGTGACGCTTGATACCGAACTGGACCTCCCGCCGGAGCGGATCCGCAGCCGTCAGTGCGACGCGGTTGGGCGCCGAGTGCCTTCTATGAGCCAGGCGATCGGCTCCCCTGAACGCATTTCGACGACTGTCGGCGGAGCAAGGTCGAAGGCCTCGCTGAGAGGGCCGGTCCAGTAGCTGACGTCGTCATGCCCGACGCAGCTTAGGTTCAGTGCGTCCAGCATGATCCGCTCAGGTCTCAGGGCGTCGTCGACCGCTTTCCATATGTCCGGCCTTCGGCACGCTTCCTGCCGGATGTGGATCTGAAGGCCGTAAGCGGCCTGGTCAATGATCGGGTCGCCCGGGCACTGTCGCTTCAGCCTGGCGATCTGCTCGCCGAACACGCTTGCATTCCCGGCAATGAAGGTTTCGCGCACTTCGCGACTGCAAAGCCCTTCGAGTGCGCGCTTGTGAAGCCGCATCCCCTCAACCAGCGGGCTATCGGAGTGATGGAGGAGGAGGGAAATCGGAGCTCCGGGAGCGAGCACTCGTGCGACCTCGCTGGCGGCCTCCGCAGTCTGCCCGTATTCATAGCCGAATTGGCTGACGGCGGCGTCGAAACTCCCCTCACCGAACGGAAGCGATTCCATGGGCGTCCAGGGGACGAGCTCGATACGGTGGTCCTGCGACGGCGGAATGAGCGCAATGTCGATGCCGGTCACGTGCAGGTCCGGCTGACCCTCCAGGAGCTCGCGGCCGACTGCGCCAGCGCCGCATGCCAGATCGAGCACTTCGGTTGCAGGCAAAAGACCCGAAGCGAGCTCGTGCCAATGGGTGTCCAGCGGTTGCAGAAGCTCTTCCGAAGCCCTCGCAAGACAGCGCGATCCGGGGCCCTGTTCAGCCCAGAAAGTGGTCCACGCCTGGGCCACATTCGTGGTCATCGGTGCGTTCACGAAGACGGGATGATCCCGCCGCAGGAGCGCTCGAAGCCGTATTCGGCCAATGGCCGCGATACATCTGCGTAAGGCCGCTATTCACGACGAACGGTCGGAAGCGGCTGCAAATTCTGCAGCAAAACGGCTGCGCTGGACGTTACCTCTGTGTGCCGAATGATAAGGCTGCGGAGGCATGTATGCCGCATCCCCGGGAGAAATCCCCGGGCAGTTTCCGGGACGAACTGGGCCGGGTCATCGACCGCGTCGCTCCGAACGAGAAGACGCCTCTGTCGGAGCCAGGCAAGCCGCCCAAGCAGGGTGTCAAGGATCCGGCCGAGCTCAACGATCGGCTATTCGAGCAAGCCTGGAAGAGACCCGGCGCTTAGCTTCGGTCCGTGCCCAGGACGCT
>Ga0070675_100002203_pt1 | contig 14451 bp, 10 predicted proteins | sample KBSM43metaG_FD_65343 | JGI IMG/M metagenome (GOLD analysis project Ga0070675, IMG submission 65343) | Miscanthus rhizosphere microbial communities from Kellogg Biological Station, Michigan, USA - KBS M4-3 metaG | ecosystem: Host-associated > Plants > Roots > Rhizosphere > Soil ...
ACCTTCCGCGAGCTTCGCGCGCGCGCCACGGCGATCGCCGCGGGGCTTCGCGCACACGCCGATCCGGGCGATCGCGTCGTGCTGCTCGTACCACCCGGTCTGGACTACGTCGCGTCGTTCTTCGGCTGCCTGTACGCCGGTGCCGTCGCGGTGCCGGCGTATCCACCGAATCCGCGTCGCGCCGACCCGCGCGTCCATCGCATCATCGCCGACTCGCGCGCGCGCGTCGCGCTCGTGCACTCGTCGCTCGCCTCGCGCCTCGAGAGCTGGCTCGCGCTCGGTGACGCACCGCCACAGGTGCGATGGCTCGACGTCGGTGAGCTGCGAGGCGACGCACCGTTGGCCGCGCGCGCCGCGACGTCGGCCGGCGACCTGGCGATGCTGCAATACACGTCGGGATCGACGGGGGAGCCGCGCGGCGTGATGCTCACCCACGCGAACCTGCTGCACAACTCGGCCGTGATCCATCGCGTCTCGGCGCACCGGCCCGGCGACAACGGGGTGTTCTGGCTTCCGCCGTTCCACGACATGGGATTGATCGGCGGCATCGTCCAGCCGGTGTATGCCGGTCGCCCGTCCACGCTGATGGCACCCGCGACGTTCCTTCAGCGACCGCTGGTGTGGCTCCAGGCGATGTCGAAGTACCGTGCGACGACGAGCGGCGCGCCGAACTTCGCGTACGACCTCTGCGTCGAACGCACGACGGAGGAGGAGCGCGCGGCGCTCGACCTCTCGGCGTGGCGCACGTCGTTCAACGGCGCCGAACCGGTGCGGGCGGACACCATCGCGCGGTTCCTCGAGGCGTTCGCCGTGAGCGGGTTGCGGCGGAGCGTGATCGTCCCGTGCTATGGGCTCGCCGAAGCGACGCTGATCGTGTCGGGTGGGCCGGCAGACCGCGAATCCTCGGTGCTGTGCGTCGGGCGACGCGCGATGGAGCAGGGTCGGCTGCGGGCGCCGACCGCCGGCGAGGACGAAGCCGTGCTCGTCCCGTCCGGACGGCCCGCGAAAGAACACGAGGTCGCGATCGTCGATGCGGATGCGAGCACCAGAGTCGGCGACGGACGCGTCGGCGAGATCTGGGTGTCGAGTCCCAGCGTCGCGCGCGGCTACTGGGGGCGCCCGCAGGAGACGACGGCGACCTTCGGCGCGCGGCTCGCCGGCAGCGAGACGACCTGGCTGCGAACCGGAGACCTCGGCGCGCTCCGCGACGGGATGCTCGTCGTCACGGGAAGGCTGAAGGATCTGGTCATCCTGCAGGGGCGCAACTACTACCCGCACGACATCGAGCTCGCGGCGGAGCGCAGCCATCCCAACCTGCGACCGGGATTCTCCGCGGCGTTCTGCGTCGGCGGCGAACGGAGCGAGGAGCTCGTGCTCGCGCTCGAGGTCTCGCGCCATCATCGCGCCGCGGACGACGACACGCTGTTCCAGGGGGTGCGCTCCGAGCTGGCGGACACCGTGGGTGTGGTGCCGAACGAGATCCTGCTCCTCCGGCAGAACACCATCCCGCGCACGTCCAGCGGTAAGATCCAGCGCGGAGCGTGTCGCGCGGCGTTCCTCGACGGCACGCTCGAGGTGATCGGACGCTGGCGTCCCGATCGCGAGAGTCAGCGAGGCGCGGCCGACCCCGCGCCCTCGATCCACGAGTTCCTGCTCACCTGGGTGCGCGAGGAGCTCGAGATCGAGCCGACGAAGCTGCTGGCGGACACGCCGCTGCTCGAACTCGGCATCGACTCGCTCGCGGCGACGCGGCTCGTCGTCGCCCTGGAAGCGCGGCTGGGCCGTCGCGTCGAGGTCGCGGAGCTCTGGAGCCAACCGTCCGTCGGAGCGCTCGCGGAGCACCTCGCTGCACTGCAGGAGGCGGATCCACCTGGCGGCGGTCCGGCGACGCCGGCATTTCGCGTCCGGCCGCCGGCCGAGCCGGATCGCGTCACCGACTTCGCGCACTGGCCGGAGTATCGGGCACTGCGCGCGCGGCTCGATCTGCTCGAGGGCCAGGGGATCGAGAGTCCATTCTTCCAGGTCCACGAAGGAGTGACCGGCAGCCACGCGATGATCGGCGGTCGGCGCGTGCTGAACTTCGCGAACTACAACTATCTCGGGCTCTCGGGAGACCCCGACGTCACGCGCGCGGCGCAGGATGCGGTGGCGCGCTGGGGCAGCTCGGTGTCCGCGAGCCGCGTGGTCTCGGGAGAGCGGCCGATCCACGCCGCGCTCGAGCGCGAGATCGCGCGATTCATCGGCGTGGACGACGCGATCGTCTTCATCGGCGGGCACCCGGCGAACGTCTCCACGATTTCGCACCTGTTCGCGACGGACGACGTGATCCTCTGCGACGCGCTGATGCACAACAGCGCGGTGCAGGGCGCCGAGTTCTCGGGGGCTCGCCGGCTCACCTTCCCGCACAACGATTGGCGAACGCTCGACACGATGCTCCAGCGCGTGCGCGGAAGGCACCGCCGAGCGCTGATCGTGCTGGAAGGGGTCTACAGCGCGGACGGCGACGTGCCCGATCTGCGCCGCTTCGTCGAGGTGAAGGAGCGCCACGGTGCGATGCTCATGGTGGACGAGGCGCATTCGCTCGGCGTGCTCGGAGCCACCGGGCGAGGGATCGCCGAGCATGCCGGCGTCGATCCCGGCGCGGTCGACATCTGGATGGGAACGCTGAGCAAGTCGCTCGCGAGCTGCGGGGGCTACATCGCGGGAAGCTCGGCGCTCGTCGAGTACCTCAAGTACACTGCGCCGGGATTCGTCTACAGCGTGGGCATTCCGCCGTCCAATGCCGCGGCCGCGTTGGCCGCCCTGAAGAAGCTCATCGCGGAGCCGAGCCGCGTCGCCGCGCTGCGCGAGCGCGCCGCGTACTTCCTCCGGCGCTGCCGCGAGGAAGGGTTGGACACGGCGGCGAGCGGAGGCACGCCCGTGATCCCGGTGATCGTCGGCGACTCGCTGCGCGCCGCGAAGCTCTCGGCAATGCTGCTCGCGGCCGGTGTCAACGTGCAGCCGATGGTGGCGCCGGCGGTGCCGAACGACCGGGCGCGCCTGCGGTTCTTCGTCGCGAGCACCCACACCGAGTCGGAGATCGACACGACCGTGCGGCTCGTCGTCGACGCGATGCGCGAGCTCGAGCGCGCGGACGGGGATCACGCGCAGCGCGCGCGCGCCGCTGCAGGCTTCCTGCCGACCGGGGTCGCGGGATGAACGACCCAGCGCTGCGCGTCGGCTTCGCCGTCTGGCCGGACGACACGCTCTCCGCGCTCGTTGCCCGCAACGAGGTGGTGGTGTGCAGCGCGTCGCTCATGGCGGACGCCGATTCGCTGGCGCAGGCGCTCACGCTGCTCGACTCGACGGAGCGAGAGCGCTTCGAACGGTACGAGAACAAGGACGTCGCGCGACGGTTCGCCATGGCCCGGTTCCGCCTTCGCGAGATGCTCGCGGCGCTGCTCGCGATCACGGCCCGTGCGGTGCCCATCCAGATCGGCCTTCATGGAAAGCCGGCGCTCGCGCGCGGACTGCAGCCGTCGGGGATCCGGTTCAGCATCGCGCACTGCGACGAGCTGATGCTCGTCGCAGTGAGCCGAGTGGGCGAAGTCGGGATCGACGCGGAGCCGGTGCGTCCGATCGAACGGTGGGCACGCGTGGCCGATCGCGTCTTCAGCTCGGCCGAGCGGGCCGAGATCGGTCGCGAGATCGCGAGCGGCGACGAACCCTCCTCGGTGCTCCTGCGCTTCTGGTGTCGCGGCGAAGCCGAGCTCAAGGCGATCGGGTGTGGCATCTCCGGACTCAGCGCGCACCGGGACGGATGGCATCCGCCGGGACTGCGCATCTCGGATCTCCCGAGCATCCCCCTGCCCAGCGACCTCGCGTCCGAGGGTGCGCGGTATCAGGCCGCGGTCGCGCTCTGGACGGTGCGCGAGGACAACGCCTCCAGGATGCCGGCCGAGACGAGCCAGGCGAGGCCGCCCAGGATCACCCCGACGAGCGCATCCACCGCGTAGTGGAATCCGCCGTAGACCGTGGCGAACGTGAGCGCCACGGTCACGAGCGTCACCGCGATGCCGACGCCACGCTGATGGCGGAGGGCACACAGTGACGACACGACCGACGCGGCGACGTGCGAAGAGGGGAACGCCGTGCCGCGCGACGAGCCGCGGTCCAGCAGCGTCAGCACGAAGGAGCGGATCGGTCCCTCCGGTGCGGCCGCGGCGCCGACGAGATATCGCGGGCCGTCTACCGGGAACAGGGCGTACGTGACGAAGCAGACGCCGTAGACGACCGTCAGCGCCAGCATCGTGGAGACGAACGCGTCGCGCCGGCCACGCAGGAAGAGGACGATCGGCGGCAGGTAGATCAGCAGATAGTACGACGCATAGGCGAGGTGCAGCAGCTCGCTCACGCTCGCGACGTGCAGGCGCGGAGCGAGCGTCGCCGACGGATCGGACGGGAAGAGCACACGCTCCCAGCCGATCACGACCGAGTCGCGGTGCGGCAGGCCGAATCCCGCGATGATCCAGCGCAGCTCGATGTACATGAGCGGACCGATCGTCAGCGTGAGGCAGTCGAGCGCGGGCCGTCGCAGCCGCACCGGCGCGGCGAGCAGGGCGAGCGTGTAGCCGAGGATCGCCAGGTGGATCACGACCGGCAGCGTCGTGCCGCTCCCCGACGCGTAGCGCCAGATCGGCCAGGTGACGAGCGTGAGGTAGGTCGCGAGTGCGAGCGCGATGCCGCGGCCGATCCGGTCGGATCGGCTGGTGGCATCGTCGGCGGCGAAGGTCGAGGAGGCGACGTGCATGCGAGCGCAGTATTACCATTCGCGTGCTCGCGCGTAAGCCGACCCGACACTCCTTTCGTGCCAATCGACGTCGTTCCCGTCACCACACGCCGCGACCTGCGTCGCTTCGTCGACCTGCCGTGGCGGCTGTTCCAGCGGAAGCAGATCCCGCAGTGGGTACCCCCGCTCCGCGCGACGGTGTACGACGCGCTCGATCGCGCGCGGAATCCCTTCTACGTCGACGCGGACCGCGAGCTGTTCCTCGCGTGGCGCGACGGAGTGCCGGTCGGACGCATCGCGGCGATCGAGAATCGCGCGCACAACCGGTTCCACGGCGACCGAATCGGCTTCTGGGGATTCTTCGAGTGCGCGGACGATCAGGCGGTCGCCGACGCCCTGTTCGACGCGGCGGCCCGCTGGCTCGCCACGCGCGGCCTCGACGTGATGCGCGGGCCGATGAACCCGAGCACCAACTACGAGTGCGGGCTGCTCATCGACGGGTTCGAGCACCGGCCGTCGTTCATGACGACGTGGAACCCACCCTACTACGCGACGCTCTGCGATGGCGCGCGATTGCAGAAGGCGAAGGACCTCGTCGCCTACTACATCCCGATGGGCGACACCTCGTGGTCGATGCCCCCGGTGTTCGAGCGGCTCGCCGAGCGCGCGCTGGAGAAGAGCCGCGTCGCGTTTCGCGACCTCGACCTGAAGCGGTTCGAGCAGGAGCTGGAGGTCTGCTGGGACGTCTACAACGCCGCCTGGGAGCGCAACTGGGGATTCGTGCCGATGTCGAAGGCGGAGTTCATTCACACGGCGCGCGACATGAAGCCGTTGATCAACCCGCGCTACGCCTTCGCGGCCGACGTGGACGGTCGGACGGTGGCGTTCATGCTCGCCGTGCCGGACTACAGCGGCGTGCTGCAGCGCATCCGCAACGGACGGCTCTTCCCGACCGGAGCGCTCCGGCTGCTGTTCGGCAAGCGCGGCATCCACGAGTGGCGGGTCATGGCGCTCGGCCTCCGGCGCGACTATCGGGCACGCGGCATTCTTCCGCTGTTCGCCTGGGAGGCGTTCCGGCGTGGCCGGGAGGCGGGAGAGCAGGGCGCGGAGGCGAGCTGGATCCTCGAGGACAACGAGCCGATGAACCGGGCGATGGCGGCGATGGGCACCCGCATCTATCGGCGCTGGCGAGTGTACGACCGGCAGACGGGGGCCCTGGAACCCGGTACCCCCCTCGCGGCTAAGTGACGGGGCACCTGAGGCTTCGCCTCGCGGAACGGGGTGTGCAACGGCCGTAGCGCGTGACCAGTGGCGGTTCTGCCCGTCATCCCTGAACCGAACTCTCCGGTAGCGCCCCTCGCTGCTCCCGGCCTCATCGACCTCTGACTTCTCCGATGTATTACGAACTTCTCCGTGCCAAGATCGCCGACGGCAGCGCCGTGTGCGGCGTGGTGGGACTGGGCTACGTCGGTCTGCCACTCGCCGTCGAGATGGGCAATGTCGATCTGAACGTGATCGGCTTCGACGTCTCCAAGCGCGTCGTGAACGACCTGAACGGCGGCAAGAGCCACATCAAGGACATCCCGAGCGCCGACGTGGCGCGGCTGCGGAAGTCGGGGCGGTTCGAGGCCACGACCGAGATGAGCCGGCTCGCCGAGTGCGACGTGATCTCGATCTGCGTGCCGACGCCGTTGAGCAAGACGAAGGATCCGGAGATGAGCTATGTGATCGCCGCCACCGAGAGCGTCGCGGCGTCGCTTCGTCCCGGTCAGCTCATCGTGCTCGAGTCCACGACGTACCCGGGCACGACGCGCGAGCTGATGATCCCGCTGCTGCAGGCACGTGGGCTCGAGGTCGGCGCGGACATCTTCCTCTGCTTCTCTCCCGAGCGCGTCGATCCGGGCAACGAGAAGTGGCACACGAAGAACACGCCCAAGGTCATCGGCGGCGTGACGCCGCACTGCGTCGATCTCGGCGCGGCGATCTACGGCAAGTTCATCGAGCGGATGGTGCCGGTGAGCAGCCCGGAGGCGGCCGAGCTGACGAAGCTGCTCGAGAACACCTTCCGCATGATCAACATCGGGCTGGCGAACGAGATGGCGCAGGTCTGCGACCGCCTCGGCGTCGACGTGTGGGAGGTCATCGATGCCGCGGCGACGAAGCCCTTCGGCTACATGAAGTTCACCCCCGGACCGGGTCTCGGCGGGCACTGCATTCCGCTCGACCCGCACTACCTCGCGTGGAAGATGCGCACGCTGCACTACAAGACGCGCATGATCCAGGTCGCGGACGAGATCAACTCGGAGATGCCGGGGTTCTGGGTGAGCAAGGTGCAGGACGCGCTGAACGACCGCGCGGTCGCACTGAAGGGCTCCCGAGTCCTCGTGCTCGGCGTCGCGTACAAGAAGGACATCGACGACATGCGCGAGTCGCCGGCCCTCGAGATCATGGATCTGCTGTCGCAGAAGGGCGCGAAGGTGAGCTACCACGATCCGTACTGCCCGGAGATCGTCGAGGACGGCCACACGCCGGCTGGAGCGGTCGGGAAGTCCGTGGCGCTCACGGACGAGTTGCTGCAGGACGTCGACGCGGTCGTGATCGTGACGGACCACAGCGACATCGACTACGGGCACGTGCAGTCGCTCGCGAAGGTGCTCGTGGACACGAGGGCTGCCGCGCGAGGAACGCGGCGCGCGCTCAGCAGCGAACCGGTCACCGCGGGACGATAGTCGCTCTCGCCGCCGAGCGAGGGAGATCACACCAGCAGCACCGATGCCGTTCGATTCGATGGCCGAACTCGCCGCACATCCGCGGCGGGGTCGGCCATCCTGGCGTGCGGGTCGACTGGAACTGACCACCTGGCTATCTTTTGGCTGGCACAGGCACTGATGTCGCAGTGCCCTGGCGGCTCTCTCGTGAACGGCCCGCGGGTCTCCGGCAGGGGAATCCGGGCAACCTCAGCACTGAGCGGACATCGTGGATCGAGCTGATCGCATTTTCGTGGCGGGACACCAGGGCCTGGTCGGCTCCGCCATCGTTCGCCGGTTGCAGCGAGACGGGTACAGGAACCTCCTCCTCCGCACCCGCCGGGAGCTGGATCTCGAGAACCAGCACGCGGTCGACACCTTCTTCGAAGAGACGCGACCGGAGTACGTCTTTCTGGCGGCTGCCAAGGTCGGCGGCATCATGGCGAACAAGACGTATCCGGCGGACTTCATCCGGAACAACATCGCCATCCAGATGAACGTGATCGAAGCCGCGCGGCGTACGGGTGTCCGCAAGCTGCTCTTCCTGGGAAGCTCGTGCATCTATCCGAAGCACGCCGAGCAGCCGATTCGCGAGGAGGAGCTTCTGCGGGGGCCGCTCGAGCCGACGAACGAGGCGTACGCCGTGGCCAAGATCGCGGGCATCACGATGTGCCAGTCGTACAACAGGCAGTACGGCACCAACTTCGTCAGCGTGATGCCGACGAATCTCTACGGACCGAACGACAACTTCGACCTGATGGGCAGCCACGTGCTGCCCGCGCTGATGCGCAAGTTTCACGAGGCGAAGGAGTCGGGCAGTCCGGAAGTCTCCGTCTGGGGCAGTGGACGCGTGTATCGCGAGTTCCTCCACGTCGACGACATGGCCGACGCGTGCGTGTTCGTGATGCACCGCTACGACAGCTCGGAGATCCTGAACATCGGCTGCGGGAAGGACGTGACGATCGCCGAGGTGGCGCAGCTGATGAAGGACACGGTCGGGTACGAGGGTGCGATCGTGTTCGACGCCACCAAGCCCGATGGGACCCCGCGCAAGCTGTTGGACGTCTCTCGACTGTTCGCCCTCGGCTGGCAGCCGAGCATCGACCTTCGCCGCGGACTCGCCGAGACGTACGCGTGGTTCCAGCAGAACGTCGACGCCGATCGCGGCGCGCCGGTGAACGTCTGAGCGTCTTTGGACTGCCACCAGAGACCCTTCTCGTCGCTCAGGGCTTCCCGCCGAACCACGCTGCCATAGCCTGGTGATGCGCGATGCCGGCACCACGCTGCCGGCCGGTGGCAGCGGCCCGTCCGTCCTTCCCGGGCGTTTCCGTTCTTAGGGTATCAGCGAGGCGGCCCCAGGCTTTGCCGGCAGTCGGCGCCGCCCGAGGGGTGTCCGGAGCATTCGCGCGCCGCGCCGGGACGGGAACATCCCGTCGGCTGCCGGGACAGTTCGCCCCTCCGACGGGGCCGATTGGGGCTTCCCGGTTCGCGTGGCCGGTACGCTGCAATAGATTGCGGGCGCATCACGTCCGCGGTCTGCCTCATCGAACCCCAGGTAGATGACGAACACCGAACGCCAGTAATGAGAATGCTCCGAATTCGCCCTTCCGGGCTGCGCAATCGGGTCTTCTTCGCGCTGGACCTGCTGTTTCTGCCGATCGCGGCGATCGTCGCCTTCTCTGCCCGCTTCGAGGGGCCGTGGCCGGCGGACATGAAGCTCGCCTTCACGGTGTTCGTGCTGTGCGCTGTACCGCTGAAGCTCGCGCTCCTCCTGTGGCTCGGGTTGTACCGCCGGCTGTGGCGCTACGCGAGCGTCACCGACCTCGAGATGCTCATCGCCGGTGCCGGGGCCTGCGCGGTGGTCGACGTCGTGCTTGGCACCTTCGGCCTCGCCGCGGTGGGCCTGCTGCCGGGACGTCTGTCGTACGCCGTCATTCTCCTGGACGCGTGTCTGAGCGCGCTGCTGATCGCCCTCCCGCGGCTGGCGGTTCGAGTGATCGTGCGACACCAGCGGCGGTCGCGGGACGACTCCTTCCGCCGCACCATCGTCGTCGGCGCCGGCGCAGCGGGCGGCATGATCGTTCGCGAGCTGGCCGAGAACGCGCAGCTCGGCATGGTCCCGGTGGCGATGGTGGACGACGACCCGCGAAAGCACGGGCTGCGGCTCCACAACGTGCCCGTGCTGGGGAACCTGAGCGCGCTCGAGCGCGTCGCGAGCGCGATCGGCGCGACCGACGTCGTGATCGCGATGCCGTCGGCGCCCGGTCGAACGATTCGCGAGGTCGTGCGCGCCGCGGGCGCGGCGGGGCTCGTCGCGCGGACCGTGCCCGGCCTGTACGAGATCCTCCGGCGAGAAGCGGGTCAATGCGCTTCGCCAGATCGAGATCCAGGACCTGCTCCGGCGCGAGCCGATCAAGACGGACCTCGAACAGGTCGCGTCGCTCGTGCGGGACCGGGTGGTCATGGTCACCGGGGCGGGCGGTTCGATCGGAAGTGAGCTCTGTCGCCAGCTCGCCCGGCTGGGGCCGAAGAAGATCGTCGCGATCGGTCGTGGCGAGAACTCGATCTTCGAGCTCCTTCAGGAGCTGGGGCGCCTGTTTCCCGAGGTTCCGGTTCGGCCGGTGATCGCCGACGTCCGCGATCACACTCGCATGGAGTCCGTGATCAGCCTTCACCGGCCATACCTGGTCTTTCACGCGGCAGCCCACAAGCACGTGCCGCTGATGGAGGCGAACGTCGCCGAGGCGGTATTGAACAACGTGCTCGGCACGCAGAACGTCGTGAATCTGTGCGACGCGTACGAGGTGCAGCACTTCGTGCTCATCTCGACCGACAAGGCCGTTCGGCCGACGAGCGTCATGGGTGCGACGAAGCGCGTGGCGGAGCACGTCGTCCACGAGGCGGCGCTGCGCCGAAAGAGCGGATACGTCTCCGTGCGGTTCGGGAACGTGCTGGGGAGCCGGGGCAGTGTCGTGCCGACCTTCCTTCGGCAGATCGCCGAGGGCGGCCCGGTGACGATCACGCATCCGGACATGACTCGCTACTTCATGACCATCCCGGAGGCGGTGCAGCTCGTTCTCCAGGCGGCGGCGCTCGGCGACCATGGAGAGGTGTTCGTGCTCGACATGGGAGAGCCCGTACGCGTGTTCGATCTCGCGATGGATCTGATCCGGCTGTCCGGACTGGAGCCGGGCGCGGACATCGAGGTGCATTTCACCGGCGCGCGGCCCGGTGAGAAGCTGTTCGAGGAGCTGTTCTTCAAGGGTGCGCACGTCGTCCCGACCGAGCACCCGAAGATCCTGAGAGCGCGCGACTCGGAGGCGGACGACCACACGGTCGAGGCGATCGCGACGCTGGTCCAGGCCGCGAAGGAGAACCGCTCAGAGAGTCACATTCGGCGGCTGTTGACGCGGCTCATCCCGGAGTACGCCGCCAACATCGACACCGGCGAGTACCCTGCAGTGGAGCCGGCCGGCACTGCCGTCGGCACCGGCTTCGGGATCGACACCCCGGCCGAGGGAAGCCCGGTCGGCGCGGCTCCCACGGGGGGACGCAGGCTGGCGTGAGCGGCGGCGGAGACTCCTGGCCGTAGGACACGCGCGGGCCGCGCCAGACTAGATCATCGTCTCCTCGATCGCGGCGCACAGCCGTGCACGGAGCGTGGCTGCGGAGAACTCGTGCTCGATCGCGGCGCGAGCGCGATCCCCCATCGCCTGTCGGTCGTCGGCCGAGCTGCCGGCAATCGCGCGAAGCGTTCGAACCGCGCCCTCGACGTCCCCGTGCGACACGTGCCAGCCGATGCCGAACGTCTCGATCAGGCGGCTGACGTGCGAGGGGCGCGGCCCGAGATAGAGGATCGGTCGGCCGACGGCCATCGCTCCATACACCTTCGACGGATGTACGATTCCCGCCATGCGGTCTCCGAGGGAGACGACATGGACGTCGCCTGCACCGAGCGAGTCCGACAACGCCGACAAAGGCTGATATGGGAGCGACAGCACGTTCACGAGTCCATACCCGTCGCGGAATCGCTCCACCTCGGCCTTGCCGGCGCCGCCGCCGACGAACACGAAGCGCAGCCGCGTGTCCTCCCGCAGCCGCGCCGCCGCTTCCAGCAGCGTCGTGAGCGGATTCGTGGGCGTGTGGTTGCCGCTGTACATGACGACCAGCTCGTCCCTGATCCCGTGCGCAGCTCGAAATGAATTCTGGGCGCGCGGCGGAGGCTGTAGCCGTTCGGTCGGCGGCCACGGCGGAATGATCTGCATTCGCTCCGGGCGCGCACCGGTTCGTGCCAGTCGCGCGGCCATGAACTCGTCGAGGGCGACGACGAGGCTCGACGAGCGAAGGATCACTCGATTCACCATCTCCAGCGAGCGCGCGATCACGCTGCGTGGCGACAGCTTGCCAAGCGCGATGAGCTGATCGGGATTCAGGTCCATCACCCAGTAGGTGACCGGCACGCGCCGCACGAAGCCCACGATCGTTCCGATCACGCCGACGAGCGGCGGCGACGTGCTGACGACGACGCCGGCCAACGCGCGCGATGAGAGGGCGACGACCAGCGCCTGGACCATGAACGCGAGACTCGCGACGAGTCGACGCACGATCGACTGCTTGCCGAGCGAGGACAGCCGCATGCGTCGCACCTCGACGCCCTCGGGCGTCCGCTCGCGACGCGGATACACGACGGTGGGATCATCGTATCCCCGAGCGGACGTCAGCACCCTCACGGTGTAGCCCCGGCCGGCGAGCTCGCGCGCGACATCGCCGAAATGCTGTCCCACCGCAGCCGCATCCGGCGGAAAGGTCTGCGAGATCAGAAGGATCGTACGTGCGATGAGGATTCTCTCCGAGTGCGTGGCGTGCGACGACTCCGCTCCGACCTGGTCACCGTGATGCAGCGGATGGCGCGACGGCGGGAATCATCCCGGCGTGGTGGACGCTTGCGCATCGTCCTTCTCCGCCTTCTCGCGGAGCTCGGCCATCGCACGCTGTCGATCCGGCCACGTTCGGGATCGCCGGAGCAGCTTCAGCAACGGAAAGACGCCGAACATCAGCCGACTCGTGGAGAGACGGAACAGCGCGGGACTGACGCTGTGCGACGTGATCAGATGGAAGTGGCCCGACGAGTACAGTCGCATGCCGAGGACGTCGGCAATGTGGCGGAGCGTGCGTCGTTGATAGAACGAGACGTGCTGACCCGTCTCGAACGAATAGTACGGCCAATCGAGCGGCGGCGGGCTTCCATCGAACAGCTGCGTCGAGAACGCGAACGCGGCGCCATGGTACTTCGCCATCGCCTGGCGAATGAACTCGATCGGATCGTGCAAGTGCTCCATGACCTCGAATGCCGTGACCACGGGGAAACTGCCGCCGGCGCGGTCCGCTTCGAAGCCCTTGGCGAACAGGTTCGCGCAGAACGGATCCGTCCAGTAGAAGTCGAACCCGATGTCGCGCATCAGTCGGGTGAGCACGCCGTATCCCCCTCCCGCATCGACGCAGCGCACGTCGCGAGGAAAGGCGAACGTCAGCAATGCGGTGAGACGCATTGCGACAGCGATGTTTCGCGTCAGCAATCCGGTGTCCGAGAGCGCGATGGCATCGGAATACGCTTCGTCCAACCAGTGCGGCGGCTCGGTCTGCAGGAGGCCGCACTGCGAGCAGTACAGGTAGGCCACGTCGTACCTGGACAGGACGGTGGCCCGATGGGACAGTCGGGTCTCGGAGCCGCAGATGGTGCAGCGCTGCGTCATCGCCGGTGCCGACTGCTCGGCGCGGCCCTCGGGTGTGTGCGCTCCACGGGACGACGACAGAACGTTCGCCTGCATGAGAGAGTCACCCGTGCGGCGTCAGTCGGAATCGGCGGGCGAGGCGGCGACGCGAGAGAGGCCGCCTCCTCGCGTCGTCGCGGTGCGCGGCTCCGCAGCGCTTCGGGGAGCTGCCGATCGGTCACGACGGGCCGCGTGCAGGAGCCGAAAGAGGAAACTCCGCGCGCGCCAGTACGGCGATGGGCGAAACACGGACGTCGTGCGCTCATCCGCCGCCGAGTTGGCCAGCACGTACGGCGGGTGCGTGAGCGGGAGGGCGAGCGGGAAAGTGGGCATGGTGGCCACAGGGTGTCCGGAATCGCTCGTGTGCGTCGCGTCGCCCCGGAATCCGATGTTGGAGATCAGGTTCCGCGACGGCACGATCGAGAGCGCGTGGTTCGCGCGGCAGGCGAGCGTCCACTGGGTGTCCCACGTATCGATCTGGCCACGTGCGACGCGATCGAACAGCGACGTGAACGCCCGCCGCTCCATGGGCGTCGAGAGGATATCGGCGACCCGGCCCGTCGCGCGCGCCCACTTCCACGCACGCATGTCGACGTCGTAATGCCGCCACGCGCGTCGCCACGACGCCCAGCCCCAGACATGCACGTGCCGTGAGAAATAGTAGCTCTCCTCGCTCACGCGGGACGCACCCTGGAAGTTGGTCCCGCCGATGTGCATCACGCGCGAATCCGTCCGGTACCGTTCGAGCATCTCCTCGCAGAACGGAAAGAAGGTCGGATCCGGCAGGCAATCGTCCTCGAGGAAGATCGCCTCCTCCACGAGCGAGAACACCCAGTCGATCCCGCTGGACACCCGGCGCCGACATCCCAGATTGTGGTCCGAGAAGTTGGTGAGCACCTCGCACGGCCAATCGACCCGGTCGATGATCGCACGTGCCGCCGCGCACAGCGATTCCTCCCCAGGCCGGGAATCACGCGGCCCATCCGCGACGACGAGCAACGTCGCGGGACGAGCCTTGGCGATGGCGGCGAACACCGTCGCTGTCGTGTCCGGCCGATTGAAGATCAGAAGAGCAACAGGTGTTCGGAGCATGCGGCGCGCTGCACCTCTGAATCGTGCGGATTCCAGTCTCTGCGACGTTAAGTATATACTGAGTGCACATGGG
>Ga0070675_100002208_pt1 | contig 14437 bp, 9 predicted proteins | sample KBSM43metaG_FD_65343 | JGI IMG/M metagenome (GOLD analysis project Ga0070675, IMG submission 65343) | Miscanthus rhizosphere microbial communities from Kellogg Biological Station, Michigan, USA - KBS M4-3 metaG | ecosystem: Host-associated > Plants > Roots > Rhizosphere > Soil ...
TAACACCCGAATTGGTACCAGAGTTCGGTGCGCAACGGTCCCGGATTCTAGAAGCGAGGAGGAAGCAATGCTCATTCATTGTGACCGACGAGCGACGACGAAGACGGGGCCGTTCCGCCCAAAGGCTGGTACCAATTCAGGTGTTACGCGCCACTAGTCTCGGTCTGCCGCCGAGTCTGACGCGGCGGTCCTGGCCCTATCCTCACGTGTTTTCATCGCTTTGGCGTAGGCCAGAATCTGTGAGGCAGACTCTTCATTCGCCTTTAGATAGTCGTTCCATTGGGTGGCGGTATAAGCACCCGGAGGAAGCTGCCCGCGCAACGTGGCCATTCGGTCGAGCGCACGCTGGGCGAGGTCGATAGCCCGATCCAGATTCTTCGCGTCAATCGCATAGTTGCGGGCAAGCAGCATCATGGCAGTAACGTTTGCCCCATCGAGTTGAAGGGTCTTTTCTCCGAACTCAAGGATCTTGGGGCGATCCTCCCTCGCACGGTAGACCTCTACCGCCATGAGATAAACGCTCGGCAGAATCTTTGACTCCGGAAACTGTTTCTCAAACGCGGTAATAAGCGTGATTTTGGCGTCAGGATTCGCTTCTGCCGTGATCTGCTCATACATTTTGGCTTCAGGAGTTCCTGCCCTGAGCTGGGCCCACCCTGCGCCGGGAACCGCAAAGCAGAGAAGGAGTAAGCCGGCGAACACCTTCGATGTCATAAATACCTCCGAGATTATTGTTGGTACAACATCACGGTTTTAGTTGCGGCGGGAAGTGAAGGCAATACGAGCGGGATGCTAGTTTGATGGGGAAAATGCCGTATACCTTGGGGTCGAAAAAATCAGAATTTTGAAAGTGGAAAGTCCCGCATTGGAGAATCCAAAAGTCGAAACCTTAGATTGGATGAGCCACTTGGCTGACAGTCCAATTTAAGGTTTCGACTTTTGGATTCTCCAATGCAGGACTTTCCACTTTCAAATTCTCTTATCTGAACGTCGATGTGGAAACTGCTCTACGCCTCAATCACGAGGTTACTCAGCACTTCTTCGACGGTGGTAAGTCCCTCCGCCATGAGGATCATGGAGTACTGCTTGAGGGGCTTCATCCCACCCCGTATGGCGAGTTCGGTAACGACTTGCGTATTTGCACCGCTCGCAACGGCGCGCTTGAGTTCGTCCGTCATGGTGAGCAGTTCGTAAAGACCCACGCGACCTTTGTAGCCCGTGCCGCTGCATCGCTCACAACCCTGCCCTTTGAAGAAAGGTGGCGACGTTTCGCGCGTGTAGCCGAAATAGCCGAGGGTTGTGTCGTCAACTTCGACCTGCTTCTTGCACGTCTGGCAGATGCGGCGGGCGAGCCGCTGGGCAATGATGCCGATCGTGGAGTTTGCCATCAGGAACGGCTCAATACCCATTTCCTGCAGACGCGTGAAGGAGCTCGGCCCGTCATTGGTATGCAGCGTGGTGAAAACAAGGTGTCCGGTGAGCGCGGCTTCAACCGAGATCTTGGCAGTTTCGTGGTCGCGGGTTTCGCCGACGAGGATAACGTCCGGGTCCTGGCGCAGGAAGGCGCGCAGGATGCGCGCAAAATCCAGACCGATGTCCTTGTGCGTTTGAACCTGGCACAAGCCGGCGAGATCGTATTCGACCGGATCTTCAGCCGTGGAAATGTTGACTTCGGGCGAATTGATTTCGTTCAGCGAACTGTACAGCGTTGTGGTTTTTCCCGATCCTGTCGGCCCGGTAACGTAGATGATGCCGTACGGCTGATTGATCATCCACCGGAACTTCTCCACTGTGGGACCGTGCAGGATCAACTGGTCCAGTGGCAGCAATGACGCGTTCTTGTCGAGAATACGCATCACGATCTTTTCACCGAACTTCGCGGGCACGGTGGAAACACGGAAATCGATGCTGCGCTCGTCAATTCTGATGGAAATACGACCGTCCTGCGGGAGACGTCGTTCGGATATATCAAGCCGGGAAAGAATCTTCAGACGTGAAGCCAGTGGGAGCTGAATCTTTTTCGAGAGAATGCTCTCGACCCTGAGAACACCGTCCACGCGCAGGCGCAGCACGACGCCTTTTTCCTGGGGCTCGATGTGAATATCGCTGGCGCCCTTCTTGATCGCCATGGCGAGAATGTTGTTTGCGAGCCGAACAACCGGTGCGTCCTCCGAAGCTGTGGCGAGGTCGAGAAGATCCTGCGGTTTTTCCTCTTCTTCATTTTCGACCTGCAGACCTTGAAGGATTTCATTCTGGAGGTCTTCGAGGCTCTGCATCGGCTGGTCGTACTGTGTGGCATTCCTCTTTTTGTCGTCGCGCCTTCGATCTTCTCGTCTGCGCTCAGTCCGGGCTTCTTCGTTCTTTCTCTGGAGGTCCTCTGTCTTCCCTGCGTCCAGCCCCATGATCTGGGGGTAGATCGTTTCCATGAAGCGCCGGAAATCCTCTTCCGTGCAGACCCGGGGCTCGATGATGGCGCCCTTCACATAGCGGCGAACGTCGTCGAATGCGACAAGGTTTGTGGGATTCACCATCGCAAGAGTCAGCGAGTTGTTCGTGTAGGACACGGGAACGATCTTGTGGAGCATGATCACCGACTGGGGTACCAGGGCGACGGTGGCGGCTTCGAAATTCCCTTTCTGCAGGTTGAAGAGTTCGATGCCAACCTGTTCGCGAGTAGCGGCTTCCAGACGCTCGGCGAGAATACGCGCGAGCCCGAGCGAGATTTCGGGATGCTGCGTCAGCAAATTACGGAAGTCGGCACGCGTGAGGGTGAACACGACGGTCGGCTTGACAGTGGTGACTGTTGCAGAACGCGGTCTTCCGGTCAGGAGCGACATTTCGCCCATTGCGGCGCCTTCGCCAAGTGTCGCCACAAGAAAGTCGATGCCGGTTACGGCATCTTTCTTGCGGACTTCGACGAGACCTGACTTGATGACGTACATCGATACGCCAGGCGCGCCTTCGCGGACAATGACTTCCTGTGCGGGAAATTCTGCGCTCTTGAGACAACCTGCAAGCTTGCTCAGGCTTTCAGGGCCCATCTCGGAGAACAACCTGACGTGCTTGAGGAACTGAATCAGTTGGTCAAAATCCGTGCTTACTGCAGACATCGTCCTCGTTTCGTCCGGAATCTTTCCGGCGGGTCTCTCTTCCTTTGGAACGGAGATGGTACCGTCCGAGAGACCTGAGGATTCTCACCCGAGGACAGCGAAAACAAGGAAGTTTTCTATGAGTTCTTTCCCTTTTTTAGCTCTTCTTTCCACCCCATGATCTTGGCCAAATTGCCTTCTTTCTCAGCGTCTTCTATGCGGCCCTGGGCGTGGTAAATCATGGAAAGGCTGGTATGGGCGAGGACGTCGTCGCTGTCAATTGCAATCAGCCGTTTCGCGGCTTCCTCGGCTTCAGCAAGACGACCGTGATTGAAAAGAGCCATGCCTAGCCCGTGCAGGGCATCCTGAAATTTGGGATCGATTTCAAGCGCTTGCCGGTAGAGGGCGATGGACTCATCGAGCATTCCCTCTCCGAAGGCGTCCACGGCTTTTTCAAACAACTCTTCCTTTGTCATGTCGAGAGTATAACAGTTAGAATCCGCGGTTTATGGCGAACATCTCGACTAGCAGTATCCGCTTCCCGTCGGGAGACGGGGAGGCCTCCGGCTTTCTGGCCTGGTCCGACGATATCGCAGCACTGCCGGGCCTCATTGTGCTCCAGGAATTCTGGGGTCTGAACGAGCACATCAAGGATGTGACTCGCAGACTCGCAGCAGAAGGATTCGCTGCGCTCGCGCCCGACATGTATGACGGCAAGGTCACCACCGATCCGACAGAAGCCCGACAGTGGCTCATGGCAATGGACCAGTCTGCGGCTCTTCAAAAATTGCAGGGGGCTGTGGAGTACCTGAAGTCCAGCTCATACATCAACAAAGACAAAATCGGGGTCATCGGGTTCTGCATGGGTGGCTTTCTGGCGTTGAATCTCGCCTGCCACAGCCGAGACATTCGCGTCGCTACGCCATTCTACGGACGTATCCCTCCCGACGACGTCCTTCAGAATCTGAGCGCCCCTGTTCTGTATTTCTTTGGAGAGCAGGATCACCACTTACCGGCTGCCGATGTGGATCGGTTGGAGCAGTTCATCAAGAGTACAGGCAGGAGCGGCGGGGTTGTACGCTATCCGCAGGCGGATCACGCGTTCTTTAACGACACGCGCGCGGAAGTTTATCGGGAAGCAGATGCAAAGGACGCGTGGGGAAAGGCGCTCGGTTTTTTGAGGAATTATCTCGAGCACTGAGGTTCTTCATCCGGCTCCGGGAGCAGCCGAGGCATCAGTTTGAAAATGGAAAGTCCTGCATTGGACAATCGAGGTTGGAAACAGTTGGAAAGCTCAAATCGCAGTCGCGCTCTTCCGCGGATCGTTCAATTTGAGCTTTCCAACCTCGAATCTCCAATGCAGGACTTTCCATTTTAAAATCCTGAACTCTCTGCCTACGCGGCCTCGTGCAACGCGAATGCAGCACCCTGCGGATCCGTTAGCTGAGCAACCCGCCCGCCGCCGGGCACATCCATCGGGCCGTTCATCACTTTCGCTCCGCGCTTCTTCGCACGGTCAATCGCCTCATCGAGGTCCGAGGTCTCTGTGTAGTACAGCCAGGTCGGCGGCATGGAGTTACCTTTCGGCGTTGTCATCATGCCTCCCATTTGTTTGTCACCGATACCGAAGACGCGGTAGGTCCCCATCGGGCCCATATCCATTTCCTGAAGGACCTTCCAGCCGAACAGTTGCGAGTAGAACTGGAATGCAGCAACGCTGTCGCTTGTCATCAGTTCGTTCCAGCAAAATTCACCGGGCCTGGACGAATCGTGAAGAGTCATGGGCTCCGTCGGCGTGAAGATTGAAATGAAGGCTCCCTGCGGATCGCCAATCACTGCAAAGCGCCCGACCTTTGGAATATCCGTGGCTTCCTTGTGGATCTTGCCTCCGAGCTTCTTCGCAAGTGCGACCGTTTCATCGACGTTCTTCACCTCAACGTGTGCCATCCAGTGAGGAGGAATTCCCATCCTTGTCGCTTCGTCCGGCAGCTTCATTACACCGCCGAGCGGTCCCTGGCTGCCGACCCACATTACATAGTCGTTTCCACCTTCCGCGAAGGGCTCCGTCTTCCACCCGACAACGTCGGTGTAGAAATCGATTGCCGCTTTCGGATCTTTCGCCAGGTCCTCATACCAAACAAATCTTCCCGTGTTTGTCATGGTTGTCTCCTTGGTGATTTATCAGCAACACAAAGAATCAGAATGAACCGGGATTGTTGCTTTTTCCAGACTGTTTTGTGTGAATTTGAGCGTAGGCAGTTTCGGGGCCAGAGTTACGGTGTCAGCCGAAGGTGATGACTCCTTCTGCTGACCCTTAATTTCGGGAGCCGGGCTTGAAAGGCTGTGCGATGTACTTCTGCGCGTCGGCCTGAGCGCCGTAGGCATCGTCGCCGGTGCCGATAGCTTTCTGGTATTCGGAGATTGCGCGCTCGTGGTCGCCGCGTGAATCGTAGATCTTCCCGAGGTTGATGTGAGCCCAGACCTCGACCCACTTGGGCTTCAGATCGCCATCCAGGGCGTTACGGAAATTTGAAGCCGCGGGCGTGACATTGCCCAGTTCGAACATCGCCTCACCCATCCGGAAGCTGGCAAGCGAGCTGCGCGGGCTCAGATCAATAGCGCCCTGGAACTGGTCCATCGCGTCATTGAATCGCCCCTCGTTCATGAACTCTTCGCCGCGATTGATACTGACCGAGACTTTGATGTCCGCAGACAGTCGAAGAATCTTCTTCCTTGGATCGATATTGATGCGCTTGGGCTTTCGCTGCGCCTGGATATTGAGCTCGCTGGATTGCCGAGATACGTCAACGCGCTGGTATTCCGGTTCGCCGTCCGTCTCAACTTCAATCTCCACCGGCATACGAAACAGATCCAGGTCCTGCTTGATGTCGCCTTCGATTCGGTACCCATCGCGAACTCGATAAATCGATGCGGAACTCGTCATTTCCGGGATGCCGGTATCCACGAGCCACTGCTCAAAGAAATAATCCAGGTCGTCGCCGGTGACTTCAGACGCGAGTTTCTTGACGGCGTCCGTCGATGCAGGTGTGTTCTGGAAACGCTCGACATACTTCGTCAGGAAGGTGTTGAACTTGTCGTCTCCAATCACCCACTGCAGCATCCTCAGGACATAAGCTCCCTTGTATTGCACCAGCGCGCGATAGTCCGGCGACTCTCTTTCCAATTTGCCGGCGTCAAGAACGGAAATCATTTCTTCACTGGCGAGCGCCTTAACCAGAGCCTTATCCACCTGGTCCTGGTATGCAGCAGGCGAAAGGTCCTTTTCGGCGTACAGCAAACTGGCAAAGGTCGAGAATCCGTCGGCGAGCCACGCATCGCGGGCGTTATCGGCAACAGCAAACTTCAAAGGAAACCACTGATGCGCCAGGGCCATGGCGAGGGCGGGCTGATCGAAGTCCGGCCGGAACTGTCCGCTCGACATCAGGAGAGCGCCAACTCCCCATCGTGAAGGCCAGTTCGCGTCGGCTGCTTCGATAATCTGAAACTTCGGCTGAACGAGCGGACCAAAGGTGCTTGTGTAGAAGTCGAGAGTCTTTGCAGCGCTCTGGACGATGGGGTTCGCATCGTCGGGCTTTGCCTTCAGCGTGTAGACGCCGACTTCGCCTCGTTCAGTCTTGACCGTATTGGCACCGTACTTTCCTGCCGCAACAAGGCCCCAGTAGGAAGGCACGGTGCTCGAGAACTTCCCGCTTCCCGAAGGCAAGTCCGATAGAACCATCCAGTCGGTTGGCGCATGGACGGTCAGCGATACTGTTGCCTTGTCCTTATAAAGGCCGTTCGTCGGATACCACTTCGAATCGTAGAGCAGGTAGGCGCCATTCTCTGAAATGCTCGAGAGCACCGCGGCTCGCTTGCTTCCTGTCGGCGGATCGAGAAACCCTTCATATTCGACAACCAGGGTGGATACATCCGTAAGCTGTCCGGTCGCAGTGCTGACTTCGATCGTGCTGTCGAGATCGTACTGCCGCGAGCGCGCTTCCATGCCATCGAGCATGACCTTGCCGACGCGCAGCCGATTGTCGATATCAAAGGTAATAAAAGATGTCCGTTCCAGCTGACGGAACTTAACTTCGGCCCTGCCCTTCAGCATGTGATCGGCCGGCGTCAGGGTGATGTCGATCGTATAGGATTCGACGTCCATTCTCGGTCGGTCCGTCGGATCGGCAGGAGTGGGCCGTCGCTGCCCCTGCGCAGAGACGAGAGACGCGCCGATCAGCAGCGCAAGGAATGAAGCCAATCCATATTTAATCTTCATCATGGAACCCTGACGACTAACTTGGACAAGCCAACGTTATCGTTCTGATCGTAAACTCGGCAAGTAATTACGTGTTCACCAGGGGAAAGCATATCCGACTGCCATAGAAATGACTCACGCTTGGAGTCTGTGATTCCATCTTTTGGAAATATAGTCCTGAACTCCCCGGCGTCCACCGAAACCTCCGCCTGAGTCAATGTAGACGTTAAGTCTGCCGCGTCGATAGCAATTCGGACCCTTCCGCCGCTCAATCCATCCTGCTTTGCCGTCACTTCCGGAGGAGTATTGTCGATCGTGAAGGGTCTGCTTTCGCGCTCTCCGGACAGGGCGCTTTCGGGAGTATTGGAAAGACTGTCACTGGCAACCAGGCGAACCAGGTACGTTCCGTCGGGGAGTGTGTCGGAGTTGATGGTGTAGAAGCTGTCCTCGACGTTCTTCTTAAGAAGATTCCAGTTCGCAGCCCCGTCTGCACGGTAGTAAAGATCATACTGCAAAGCGTCGTCATTCTTGTCTATCGCCACCCACTGAAACGACTGTGCGCCCTTCTGAAGGGATCGCCGAGGTGGCACCTTGATGATTCCAGGCAATCCCGCGCGCGCAGTAGCGCGTGCTGTCGCCGCATCTTGTGGCCCCGCCGGCGCACCGGTAGACGTCAAGGCCTGCTGCTTGATAAGAGTGACGCCAGACGGAAGCACGTCAAGCGAGGTGACCTCGGGACGGAAATTCTGCTGCATGTACGGAACGGTGACGGAATTCAGCGACGGCGACCGTCCGGAATCCGCTCTCAGCACGGCTCTCCACTGAACGAAGCGCGCCTTCGGGCTGCTCGTCGCGCCATCCCCATCCACGCGGTTCCAGTCGGACCAGGTCTTGTCGGGGGATCCCGTGTTGCCACTCCGCGTGGAGATCTGGATCAACTGGGGTGTCTCCGACTTCACAGCAACTTTGCCCCAGCTGGAGATCGCTTCGGTGTCGCGCACACTGGATTCGTAAGTGCCCGTAGTGGCCAGCGCATCACCCAGGTTGAACAGTCTGCCCATGTTCGACGATGCGGCATAGACCTTGTTTCCCACCTGAAGCAGGGTCGTGGTCTGCTCTTCGGTGGACTCCACAAGCAGCGTCGTAAAGCGGGGCTTCTGAAACGAATAGATGCGGCCCTTTGATCCGGTCGAGAAAAGCAGGCGGTCGCCGCGTGGCAGAAGTGCAAAGACCATTTCTGACGAAGACCGCCAGATCGTGTTTACAACGCCGTCGGGAAGCACTTCCAGAATCGCCGTTTGCGTCATGCTGTCTGCATTGGAACGCGATGACGAGGCAGAAGAACCGGAGGAAGCGGGACCCGAATCGCTTGCTGTCGCCGTGACCTCAATTGCCTGTGCCGCCGCGCTCTCTGCTGCAAGGCTGATCGTCACAGTTGCCTCGCCTCGGGAAGACGCATCGGGTACGAGAATCGGCACCGACGACGGCGAAAGCCCCGGACGAGAACTGACCACCGCAGCATAAATCGTCCCGTCAGGCGCTACCGTTACCGCGTGGACTTCGCGCATGCCGGAGTCGTAGAGAACAAATGCCTTTCCATCTGGCGAGATGCGATAGAGATAGCCCTTCGGGTCGCCGCCTGCGATGACATTTCCTTCGCGATCCACCGCCAGGGAGATCACATGCGTTTCGTCAGTGTCGTAGAAGACCTGGCCCTTTCCATCGGTCCCCACGCGATAAATGACGCCCTTGTCACCGGTCGCGACAATCAGTCGCCCCTGCCTGTCGAAGGCCAGCGACCAGATATATTTGTCTTCGGGATCAAAGAACGTCTGCGGCGTGCCTCCGGGCTCGATCTTGTACACCTTGCCATTCGGTGAGGTCGCGGCATAAACGGCATCTTTGGCATCGACGGCAATGGCGAATACATCGAGCTCGGCAAGATCGGCAATCGCTTCCCCCTTGCCGGAGGAATCAACTTTGAAGACCTTTCCGTCATGTCCCGTTCCCAGGTAGATATTCCCTTTCGAATCCGCCGCCGTGGCCCAGATGAAGGGCTGTTCGGAATTGAAAACCGATTCGAAACGCGGCGCGAGAACCAGCCGGTCTTCGCTGGTTAAAGACAGGTTGCTCAGTGTGCCTTTACGGAAGTCCTCGTAGGTGCGCGTTTCCCAAAAAATTGGTGAAACCGCGAGCAAAGGTGCAACGAGGAGGAGCGGGACGAGCCAGATAATTTTCTTCATCACGGTTTTACTGTCAGCGTCAATGATCGCTGTCCCTGCAGAACATATCGGGAAGGGGGCAGTTCGTACTCCACTACAGTCGAGCTTGTCAGTGCAGCCACACCGCGGCTGGATGCCCTGTTGCTATCGAGAAGGGCGATCATCGAAGGCGGAAGCGATGGAAATTCCTCGCCGCCGATCACGACGCCGGGCTGGTTGTTTGTGATCTTCACGTAAAGGCGGTCATTCTTTCGAAGCTTGTTGAGCTCCCTCACTGCCGCTGCCAGGCCCGGAGGTGCACCCGTCGCTCCGCGACGAAGCTCTGAAGCGGTGACTGTGCTTCCATCACCCACCATCAGCTGGATCTTGCCGGATGCAAGGCCTGACGGGATGGCCACGGGATATTGCTCAACAATGATTTCGCCGCGAGTCCCCCGCAGTTGCGCCGACAACGTGACTGTGTCCCCTGCGCGCACCTCGTCCTTGTTTACCGAGATGCGTTCCAGCGTGGCGCTGGTCTTGCGGTCTGTGGTGGCGATGTCGAGATCCACACCTTCAATGAGCGCGCCGTCGAATCCAGAAGTCAGCAAATACTGAATCGGCGAGACCGCGGCGATGGTCGCCATTGTCGGGCCATTCCCGTCTCCTGTAGAGATATTGGAAATGTTGACCGGTTCGCTGCCCTTGATCTGGATCTTTCCCGTCACGTTCATCGTGATCTCGCCCAGACCGCGTTCGCTGGCGCCAATCGCGTTGATCATCGTGAGGCTGGTAAGAAGCGGAGTCAGATAACGATCGTTGACGACTTCGAACCGGTAAGGCGTTGTGACGTCGTTACTGGACTTGACCCGAATCGTCATTGGAATCATCGCCGGCTTGTCTGCCATGCTGCCGAAAATCCCTGTCGCGCGGTCCTGCCGGAAGGCACCGACAACATCGACAGGAACAGCAACCTTGGCCGAACTATCCACTCTCGCTATGGAAGAAATGATGTAAGCCGTTGACATCGGGAGGTCGAGTGGGCCGGCCGAAAGAAACGGATGTCCGAAAGCGTAAACCTTCTCGCCATCCACGTAGGTCACAGTACCGTTGGCACTGATATCAAGGTCGCCGCGAACCAGCGCTGCACTGACTGCGGCCCCCGGTTCCAGACGGCGCGCCGGCGTGGAAGGCAGGTTGAGTGCTCCTCCCGAGGCGCCCGATTGCACTACGCTGAATCCATAGGAGCCGAAAACGGGTCCGAACTGCTGCATAAGGCCGGGCGTGGCCCCGGCAATGGACAAGGGAATCGGAATATGCGCCAGCTGCCCTCCGCCCGCCGAGGCAGGCGCAGCCGGAAAGCCGAGAATCTCCTGCAGCGAGGCGCCACTGCGCGCTTTCTCCATCATTTCGAAGACAAAGGTGGCTGGCGTAAGCGCGGGAACGACCTGTTCCGGACTCACAGCTGCCGGAGTAGGGGCTGGATTACGACGGTCGAGCAGATCCATCATCTGGGCTATCGGCTGAATCCCGGCGATCGGATCCTTTGCAAATGGAAACGAAAAGGCGACCGCTCCGACAAGCCGCCCGTCAATGAAGACCGGGCTTCCGCTCATGCCCTGGATAACTCCCGTCTTTTCCAGTGGGCCGCCGGACAGTCGGGCCAGGATTAAGTCCTGCTTCGGCTGTACGTTCTTCAAAACGCCCATGATTTCGACCTGGAATTCCTGAATGGCCGTCCCTTCAAACACGGTCCGGCCTATGCCTTTCATGCCGGCGCGTACCTCGTCCACATTCATGAAGCGACCGGCCTGAGCCTGCCGGCCCTGTGGGGTCGGCGCGGCGCTCTGCCCGGTCATCACAATCGAGGCGCAAAGGAAGGTCAGGATGGCGGTAAGCTTCTTCATCGGCCGAGGCGTAACACGCTCCTAAACAAAAGATTTTCAAACACTAAAGGAGGTCCCATATTAGAGGAATGCCGCCAACAACGTCAACGCACGGGTTCGCCCTGACCGGAGGGCAAAGCCGCCGAATGGGGCAGGACAAAGCTTACTAAAGTTGGGTGACAAGTCATTGCTCGACCACCTGATCCAGTTACTTTCGACGGTCGCGGAGCCCATACGCGTTGTAGGGTGTGGTGAATTTCTCGATCTCAAGGGTGGGCCTGGTGGAATCCTTACTGCACTACAGTCCACTGATTGGGATTCCAATCTCTCCTCGCCGTCGATCTGCCATTGTTGACACCTGAATTCCTTCGGGTGTTCCATTCCCGGTTTGTGACCTCCAGAAAACCGCTGTTCGCCTGCAGAATCGACGGCAAGTTCCTCTTTGGCTGGGCATTCGGAGCAGCCGACGGCGAATCCCAGAGAGAGCTTCTGGAAGAGGCTGAACTCCGCGCAATGGGCTTCGATCTTGCGATGTTTGCTAACATAAACATACCTCTGGACTGGGAAAGGCTTGCAAAACGGTCCTGACCTGACCCTCGACTCGCATAGCGTCGCGGACGACAGAGATCTGAAGCGCCTGGAGAACTGATGGCTGAACGCCCCGATGAACGGAATGACGCGCTTAATGGGCCGGTCTCTACCCACTCTGCTGCGCTGGAAATGCTGGCGCTTGCGTTGGATTACCGCGATAAAAGCACCAGCGGTCACTCCCGACGCGTTGCCGACCTGACGGTTCGTGTTGCCCAGCGGCATGGTGTTGTTGGAGAACTACTGCACCAGATCGAGCACGGCGCACTGCTGCACGACATCGGCAAGCTCAAAATCCCCGACAGCATCCTCTGGAAACCGGACAGCCTCGACGATCTCGAGTGGGCCACGATGAGAAAGCATCCGCAGTATGGCTATGAGTTTCTTCGCGACCTCGAATTCTTCGACGACGCAGCGGAACTGGTGCTCAGTCATCACGAAAAATTTGATGGAAGCGGGTACCCACGCGGTCTGCGCGGCGAGAATATTCCGCTGGGAGCAAGGATCTTTGCCGTTGTCGATGCTGTTGACGCGATGATCTACAAGCGACCCTACAATGCGCCAGTCACGTTTCGCGAAGCCGCGGAAGAAATACGCCGCTGCGCGGGAACGCACTTCGATCCCAACCTTGTTCCGCTAACCGTGGAAGTACTGAAAGAGCAGGTACCCGAACACCTTCTGGGGTAGCGGGCCGGCGCGTCGAACAAGTTGAAGAAGGAAATTGGAGAATGGACGATGGGGAAATCGTCCAGTCTCCAATTTGTTTTTCCTAAGGCGTTAACGACAACCAGAAAACGCTGAGGTTCCCCACCGCCTTTTCGATCTTGATCTCGACACCCGGAACACTCCCCAGTTCGACGAGGCCCTTTTCGTCTGAAACGAAAAGTTTCTTTTCGCCTTTCGGGATAACTGTCCTCAGTTCGTCTGCATTCCAGATGTCCTGCGTCCTGTTAAATCGGTAGAACTGCATCCCGTATTCCACCCACCGCGGCGGCTGATACGTGAAGACCGTCTGTTCATCCGGGACCATCTCGTGCAGCACATCTCGCCAGGGGCGCATCGTATCCGTCGTTTCGAAGCGCGGCAAAACGAAGCTCGTGGCAATAAGAACGAGGGTTGTCATGGCCATGGAGTTGAACGCGAACAGCACCAGCGGATGAGTCCAGGTGGCAATAGCCGTCAGGATCAAGGCCATCAGGAACACCGTGCCCATGATCTTGAAAGCGCTGATGTGAGGATCCACGCTCAGCATCTCCCCGAACAGGCCAAACGCGACTCCGATAAACAGCATCGCCCCCGCTTCGATGTAGGCCGCAATGCGGAAAGCGCGTGTGGTGCCTTCAGAAATGGACCTCGCGCAGAGCATGGCCATCGGGGGGACCGACGGCAAAACATATCCGGGCAGCTTCGAACCGGAGAAAGAAAAGAAGACAACGGGCACAATGGCAAACCAGAGGAGCAATCGATCGTTGCGATCAAAAACGCGGCGCAGGCTCGGAATGATCATGAACGTCCACGGGAACGCCAGCATCATCAGATCCGGAATATAGAAATAGAAGGGCCGGCGATGGCCATGAATAGTGCTCGTGAAGCGTTCGAAATTCTGATTGATAAAGAAAACCTGCACGAACTCATAGCCGTTGGCTCGTATCACGGCGATATACCAGGGCGCCGCGATCGCGAGAGTGATGAGAAAGTAATGGGGGTACCATTGTGTCCACTCACTGCGATTACCGCGAAACAACAGATACCCGAGAAGCGATATGACGGGGAGCACGAGGGCTACAGGCCCCTTCGCCAATACGCCCAGCCCCACGAAGGCATAGAAGCCGGCAAACCACCATCGACGGTCCGGGGTAGTCAGGTTGTACCCCATCATGAAGCACAGAAGGGCAATCGTGAGACATGACGTCAACAGCATGTCCATCGATGCCGCTCTCGAAAAGGCAAAGTACCCGACCGAAGACGCAAGAATGAGGCTCGCCGCAATGGCGACACCCTGCCCCCAGAGTCTTCGACAAACGATGTAGATCAGAAAAATGCTGGCCGTTGCGGACAATGCGGAAGGAAACCGCGCGGCAAACTCGGTTACGCCGAAAATACTAAAACTTATGGCGGCGCTCCAGTACTGCAGAATGGGCTTTTCGAACCACGTCTTTCCGTGAAGGCGTGGCGTGGTCCAATCCCCAGTCTGATACATCTCCCTGGCCACGGCCGCATAACGAGGCTCGTCCGGCCCCAGCAATCCGACACTCCCCAGCCCGTGGAAGAAAAACACGTAGCAGGTGACGCCCAATAAAAGAAAAATGACTGGCTCATTCAGTCGGGGCAGTTCCGGGCGTTTGATGCTGCGTCGCATATCGAACCGGCCCCCCGGAGGAGGCAAGGAAAGTATGCGAAGATACCATGGATGACAGA
>Ga0070675_100002214_pt1 | contig 14424 bp, 14 predicted proteins | sample KBSM43metaG_FD_65343 | JGI IMG/M metagenome (GOLD analysis project Ga0070675, IMG submission 65343) | Miscanthus rhizosphere microbial communities from Kellogg Biological Station, Michigan, USA - KBS M4-3 metaG | ecosystem: Host-associated > Plants > Roots > Rhizosphere > Soil ...
AGCGCAAGGTCGCCTCAGGCGCGGCCCGCTAAGAGTTCTCGCCGAACAGCTCCTCGCGCGCGCGGGCCCGCTCGCGCTCGATCTGCTCGGGGGTGGCGCCGAGGTCTTTCAGCACCGCCTCCGTCATGGCCAGCGCCACCTCGCCCTCGCCGGTGAAGACCCTCTGCGCGCCGACGTGCTTCAGCTCCGCCACATCGCGCAGGTAGCTGCTGCGCACGAAGGTGTGCACGCGCGGATTGAGGCTGCGCGCGACCCGGATGATTTCCGGCGCGGCGGTGTCGGACCCGCTCAGAATCAGCGTGCCCGCGTGGCGGATCCCGGCAGTGATGAGCGTCTCGGGGTGGCGGGCATCGCCGTAGATCGCCGAGCCGCCGGCGTTGCGCACCTCGTGCACGGCGTCGAGGTTGAGGTCGACGATGGTGGGAAGGATCGCGTTCTCGCGCAGCAGCCGCGACACCGTGCGCCCGGTCGGGCCATAGCCGATGACGAGCGCCCGCCCTTCGGGATCGAGCGACGACGAGGTCCGCAGGTCCCCGTCCTCTCCGGCCCCGGCGCGGCGGACGCGGTTGCCGGCCAGCCACCGGTCGATCGGATCGATCGCCTTGAACGTGAGCGGGTTGAGCGTGATCGAGGCGATGGCCACGGCCACCACGACGTCCATCGCCTGTGCCGGCACGATCTTCAGATCGCGGGCCACCGCGATCAGGATGAACGAGAACTCGCCGATCTGGCCGAGCGCCAGCGACACGGTGAGCGCCGTGCGCACGGGGTAGCGCATCGCCGCCATAACCAGCATCGCCACCAGCGGCTTGCCGGCAATCACCACCAGGAACGCCGCGGCCATCACGCCGGGCGACTCGAGCAGGGCGCCCGGGTTCAGCAGCATCCCCACCGACACGAAGAACAGCACGGCGAAAGCGTCGCGCATCGGCAGCGCTTCGGTGGCAGCTCGCAGGCTGAAGTCGGACCGGCCCACGACCATGCCGGCCACGAACGCGCCGAGCGCCATGGAGACGCCGAAGATCGTGGCCGACCCCACGGCGATGCCGAGGGCGACCACCAGCACGGTGAGCGTGAACAGCTCCCGCGACCCGGTGGCAGAGACGCGGGACAGCACGATCGGGATGACGCGCTTGCCGACGACGGCGGCAAACGCCACGAGCCCCGACACCTTGAGCACGATCAGCCCGAGACCGACGGCAATGCGGGTGGGGTCGGGCGTGGTGGCGAAGAGCGGCAGCAGCACGAGGACGATCACCGTGAACAGGTCTTCGACCACGAGCCAGCCGACGGCGATGTGGCCGGCCGGCGTGTGCAGCGATCGCGAGTCGGAGAGCACGCGCACGAGCACGACCGTGCTCGCCACCGACAGCGCCAGCCCGAAGACGATGGCGGCCGGCCAGCCCCAGCCAAGGGAGTGGACGATCGCGGCCCCGAGGGCGGTGGCGACCAGGCTTTGCAGCACCGCGCCGGGGATCGCGACGCGCCGGACCGCGAGCAGCTCCTCGAGGTGGAATTGCAGGCCGACGCCGAACATGAGCAGGATGACGCCCACCTCGGCGAGCTGGGAGGCCATCGTCGCGTCGGCGACGAAGCCGGGCGTGTAGGGGCCCACTAGCACGCCCGCCAGCAGGTAGCCCACGATCGGCGAGAGACCGAGGCGGTGTGTGATGTAGCCGCCGACCAGGGCGGCCGCCAGACCGCCGGCCAGCGTGAGGATCAGGTCGACCTCATGCATGAGCGGCGAGGAACGTGGAAAGGGCGGCGTTGAAGGCCGTCTCCTGCTCGACGTTGCTGATGTGGGCGGCCTGCAGCATGACGAGCCGCGAGCCCGGCAGCCGATCGTGAACGAACTGCAGTAGTTCGGGCGGCGTGGACCGGTCCGAGGCGCCGGCGATTGCGAGCACCGGGCAGCGGACGGCGGTCAACGACTCGCGCAGGTCGCCGTCGCGCATCGCCGCGCTGCAGCCCAGATACCCCTCGACCGGCGTGGATTCGATGTCGTCCCGGAACGGCTGCACGGTGGCGGGCTCCCGCGCCCGAAAGCCTTCCGTGAACCAGTTGGGGATGGCGACGTCGGCCACCGCCTTCATGCCGCGCTCGTGCACCAGGGCCATGCGCGCATCCCAGAACTCGACCGACCCGATGCGCGCGCCGGTGTTGGCCATCGTGAGCGATCGTACGCGGTCGGGCGCGTGCACGGCCAGCCACAGCGCCGTGAGACCGCCGAGCGACAGGCCGCAGATCTGTGCCGTGGCGATCCGCTCGGCGTCGAGAATGGCCAGCGCGTCCTGCGCCAGCTGCGCGATGGTGTACGGTCCCGGCGGCGCATCCGACTGCCCGTGTCCGCGCGCGTCGTAGAGAACGATCCGATAGTCGCCCGCGAAGGCGCGGCGCTGACGTTCCCAGAGCGCGCGGGTCGATCCAATGGAATTGAGGAAGAGGAGCGCCGGGGCACCCGCATTGCCATGAACGTCATAGGCGATGCGCGCGCCCGAGGACGAAACCGTGGGCATGAAGCCTCTAGCCTTTGGCCTCTGGCCGGCTAGAGCCCAAAGCCCAGAGGCTAGAGCCGGCAGGGAAACACGTCAGTGTTTCCCCGCCATTGCCGCCTGCCCGCGCTTGTGATTGTTCGAGAAGATGACGTGCAGCGCCATCAGCGCCTGCAGCGGGTGTGCGCCCGCGGACGCCAGCGGCCCGACGTGTTCGCTCACCAGGCCGCCGGAGCCGACGTTGATCATCGACTTGGCCGCCTCGCGCTGCTCGCCGTGCAGCTCGTACTCGTTGGCCACGTTCTCGAAGTCGTTGATGATGCGGTTGCGCAGCGCATCGCTGTGACGCGACTCGAAGAGCAGCTTGTTGAGGCCGTAAGCCTCGGACGGCGGGTGCTTGTAGAACTGGAACCCCTGGTTCTGGAAGTGGTAGCCGCCGAACGCCTCGCCGACCTGCATCGGTTCGGTGGTGCGCGCCCGCGCCGGCATGAAGCGCATCATGCACAGCCCGTGGTGCCAGGTGGGGATGTAGTCGATGAGCTCGCCCTGCTGCGCCCCGATGATGCCGTAGAGCACCGCCCAGCTGAGCATCTCCGTGTTGCCCACCTCGTCGAGCTGCGTGCCCGTCATGTCGAGCAGCGCATCGGCGTTGCCGGCCTCCATCTGCGACACCAGCCAGCGGTCGAAGTCGAACTCGGGGTGCAGGTATTTGGTGGTGCCGGGGAAGTGCGACATTCCGCCGCTGGCGATGATGGCCACTTTCTCGTTGGCCGGCCGGCCCGCGACGATCTTCGCGATGGCCTTCCCGAGCGCCTCGCAGCGTCGCGGCGTGGGCAGCGGCGGCACGTAGACGTTGGTGAAGAACGGGATCACCGGGATGTTGCGTTTGCCGATGACGTACTCGAAGGGGATCGAGAACGCATGCCCGAGCTCCGCATCCTCCGAGTAGGCGATGTCGAAGCTGTGTTCGGTGACCAGCTTGTTGAGGATGTCCTCGGCCATCTCGCGGTGGATGGGCAGATTGTGCTCGCGCCCGGCGAACTTCGCGATGGCACGGTCGCCGGCGACGATGGCGAACGACGGCACGCACGAGACCGAAAAGGTTTCGACGTGGTCGGCGCCAAAAAAGAGGATGGCGTCGGGTTGAGTCTCGTCGAGGACCTTGCCGAGCTCGTTCATCGCCCGTCCGGCCTGCTCCAGCTGTTCAGGGTTCTCGTCCGGCGGCCGCGTGAACATGTAAGGCGTGTGACAGGTGCCGACGGCGGCGACGATCTTTCCCATGCTCTGCTCCTCGGGCTGATTCGAGCCTGCCTCGCCGAAGCGCGAAGCGCGAAGGCGGGCCTCTAATTCCTCATTATCCTGCAACCGCCGGGCCCCGGACAGACCCAACGGCCCAACCGGGTGTAGACTCCGCCGGAAGCGGATTTCGGCTCAACTACGAAAGGTGAGGAACATGAGTAAAGCGGTGGGTGCTCTCGTCGCTATCGGAGTCGTGATCCTCGGGGCGTCGATGGTGGCGCAGCAGCCGGCCGCCCCCGCTCCGAGCGCTCCGATCCCTGCTGGCCTTCCGGACTGGGCGTACACGCCGCCGCCTCCGGCCGGTTCGCCGCCGCCGCCAACGGCGCTCCCGGCCGATGACAATGCCCCGGTTTCAATCGCCGGGACCACCAAGACATTCACACGCGGGGAACTGCGGGCCACGAAGGAAACGATGGATTGGCATCCCGAGGATCGTCACGGGACCATGCCCGACATCGTCCGCGTGGGAAAGCAGGGCGTGCGGCAGTGCAGCCTGTGCCATCTCCCCGACGGCTCGGGCCGGCCTGAGAATGCGCCGATTGCTGCTTATCACCCGACGTACTTCCTGCAGCAGATGCAGGATTTCCGGGACGGACTGCGGAAAAGCGCCGATCCGCGGAAGGCGAACACCAACAACATGATCGGTTTCGCCAAGGCGACCACCCGCGAAGAAGACCTCGCCGCCGCGCAATATTTCGCGCAGCAGCCGTATCCGCGCCGCATCAAGGTGGTGGAGTCGAAGACAGCGCCGAAGGTCCGGCTCCAGGGCGGGATGCATATGGCCGTGCCCGCGAGCGAAGGCGGCACCATGGTGCCGCTCCCCGCGGATGAAATCGTGGAAGTCCCGGACGACAACCTGCGGGCCGAGGCGCGCGACACTCGCATGTCGTGGACGGCTTACGTCCCGCCGGGCACGCTGAACCGCGGCAAGCAGCTGGCGGCCAAGTATTCGTGCTCGACCTGCCACGGGGCGAATCTCGAAGGCATCGGCCCGGTGCCGGCGTTGGCCGGACGCTCCCCAAGCTACACGATGCGGCAGCTCTTCGACATGAAGACCGGCGCGCGGCGCGGGCCCTGGTCCGAGCTGATGAAGCCGATCGTGACCAGCATGTCGGTGCAGGACCTGGCGGCGGTGGCGGCGTTTGCCGCGTCGACGCCAGCACCTGCGGCGCGCCCGAGCACGACGACCGCGGCGCGCTGAGGCACGCGGACCGAATCGTCGCGCGCGGCTACCGGCCGCGCGCGATGCGCCGCCCGGCGAGCGCGGCCACGATGGCCACCGCCAGCCCGGCACACACGTCGAGCGCGTGGTGGTAGCGGGTGTAGACGCACGCGACGCTCAGTCCGACGGCCATCACCCCGAACACCAGCGCCGCCCGGCGGTGGTACGGGAACAATCCGAAGGTGAGCGCCCATGTCCCCGAGACGTGGGCGCTGGGAAAGCATCCGCCCGACACCGCGGCGCCCGCGATGATCAGCTCGATGGCGCGCGTGAAGACCCGCCCCTCGAACGGCCGCAATCCCTCCACGAGGGCCGGATGCTCCCACGGCCCGCGCGCCGGCAGGAACGGGTAGCACACGAACGACAGGAAGAACCCCAGCATCATGCCGGTGAACGCCGAGTGAAACCCCCGGCCCGGTGTGGGTTCGCCTCGCGCCGGCCCACGCCATGCCCACACGATGCCGGCCGTGATGAGGACGTAGTAGGAGAGGTAGAAGCCGTGCATCACCTCGTCGAGCACGGCGTTCCCGGCCTGGGACAACATGGCCGCCGGCGTGGCGCCGAACAGCCAGCGGTCGGCCGCGATCAGGTACGGCTCGAACCAGTACGGCGACTCGGGTGTGGCTGCGTTGACGAAGAGGGCCACTTCCTCGAAGAAGGGCGTCAGCAGCAGAGCCGGGTAGGTGTATCGCAGGAACCGGGCAATCGCTCGCAGCCGGCGGAAGCCGGGGCCGTCAGCGGGCCGCGCGGCTTCCCACGCGGCGCCCCGGGCCGGCAGCAGCGCCATGAACACGAGGAGCGCGGCGTGGGCGATCGCGACGTACGGCGCCCGCGGGATCTGCGCTCCGTGCACCAGAACGAACACCGCCACGAAGGCCGTGTAGCCGGCCACGAGCCAGTCCACGGCAGCCCAGCCGAAGATTCTGCGCACTTCTCCCTCTAAGGTGCAGGATCGAGGGAAATCGGCTCAGAGCGCTGAAGGGCGCCCCAACGACTACACGTCCTCGGTGTCGATTTCCGGCAGGGTGGCCGCGTTGTAGCGCGGCCCCGACACTGTCTGCGTGTTGATGAGGCCGTCGAGTCGATCGACGGTGGCCTGCGACAGGCGGACGTCGAGCGCGCCCAAATTCTCGCGCAGGTGGTCGGCACGGGTGGTGCCGGGAATCGGGACCACGTGTGGCGCCCGCGCGAGCAGCCACGCCAGCGCCAGTTGGCCCATGCTGCACCCCTGCTCGCGTGCGACCGCGGCGTAGGGTTCGAGCAGCTGCAGGTTCCTCTCCCAGTGGCCCGCCTGGAAGCGCGGCATGTTCAAGCGGATGTCCTTCGGCGGAAGCGCCGACACGTCTCGCAGCTCGCCGGTGAGGAACCCGCGCGCCAGCGGACTGAACGCCACGAAGGTGATGCCCAGTTCCCGGCAGGTGTCGAGAACCGCCACTTCCGCGTTGCGCGTCCACAGCGAGTACTCCGTCTGCACCGCGGCCAGCGGGTGCACCGCGTGCGCGCGCCGAATGGTGGCGGCGGATACCTCGCTCATGCCGATCGCACGTACCTTGCCGGCCTCGACGAGACGCGACATGGCGCCGATGCTCTCCTCGACCGGCAGGCGCTTGTCCCAGCGGTGCAGGTAGTAGAGGTCGATGACGTCGGTCTTCAGGCGTGAGAGGCTGTCGTCGCACGTGCGCGCGATCACCTCGGGCCGGCCGTCGATCTCGCGCTGCCCCTGCGCGTTGCGGAACATGCCGCACTTGCTCGCCAGCACGAACTCCCGGCGCCGCGGGCTGACCGCGTTGCCGAGCAGCGTCTCGTTGGCACCGAACCCGTAGAGCGCGGCGGAGTCGAGGTGCGTGTAGCCGGCGTCCAGCGCCGCGTTCAGTACCTTGGCGGCGTCGTCGGGCGCGGGCGGCGTGCCGTAGGCGTGCGACAGGCTCATGCACCCGAAGCCGAGTGCGGAGACGTGGAAGGGACCGATCTGTCGTGTCTGCATGCGTGAATTAGAGGGGCACGCCGGGCGTGGCGGAACCGGCAAGCCAGGCGGTGCCTTCGGCGTAGAGCGTTTCGACCGCCGGACCGCGCAGGCCGGGGAGGCCGGTCTTCACGGTGAAGCCGACCTTCGATTGAAGGTAGCCGAGATGGCGGTAGCCCTCGGGAAACGACGCCAGGCGCGACGCGTCGAGCGTCAGGCGCGCGGCGGGATCCACGGGATCCATTCGATCCTTCTCGTAGATCGGCTGCCGCCGCACGATGCCCCAGCGGTCCTGCCGCCGTTCGAGGAAGTCGTAGAAGCGGCCGGTGCAGACGACGTCCACCAGCACGCCCTCGACCTCGGCGCGCTGGTTGATGGTCATCTTCACCTGCGCAATCGCGCGGTCGCCGGCGATGTCGCAGGTGAACCCGCCGAGGAAGTGCAGGATGTTGACGCCGCGCTCGAACCCCTCGCGGCTGACGCGGATGAACTCGCGCGCCGGGCCCTGGAACCAGGTGGCCGTCATCCAGCCGTCATCGTGCCAGACCGTGGCGAAGCGCTCCCAGTTGCCGGCATCGCGCCAGAGCACCCAGTTCTCGATCACCTCGCGGATGGCCTGGCGATCGGCGGCAACCGCGTCGCTCATCTCGCACTCACCCGCTGAGAACTCACCCGCTGATCCTATTGCGCAGCGTGCCGATGCCTTCGATCTCGGTCTCGACCACGTCGTCCTGCTGCAGGAACTCCTGCGGCGTCCGTCCCATGCCGACGCCCTGCGGTGTGCCGGTGGCGATGATGTCGCCGGCTTCGAGCGTCATCCCCTTGGACAGCCATTCGATGATCGTCGCCACCGGGAAGATCATGTCGGCCGTGCTCGCGTCCTGCTTGCTGACCCCGTTGACGCGGCACTGCAGGCGCTTGGCCTGCGGGTCGCCGAATTCGTCGGCGGTGACGACCATCGGCCCCATCGGGCAGGAGCCGTCGAGACTCTTGCCCTTGAACCATTGGCCGCCGTGCTGGATCTGGACGTCGCGGGCGCTGATGTCGTTGATCACGGTGTAGCCGAAGACGTGTGCGAGCGCCGTCTCGGGGCGGATGTTCTTGCCCGTCGTGCCGATGATGACGCCAAGCTCCACCTCCCAGTCCACCTGCGAGGTCACGCCGCGATCCACCGGAACGTCGTCGAACGGTCCGTTCACGGTGGTCGGCGTTTTCGAGAAGATCACCGGCACGTCGGGGATCTTCGTCTCCTTGTTTCGCGCCGCCGCGCTTTCCCTGGCGTGCGCTGCATAGTTGAGGCCGAGGCAGAAGACGTTCTTGAGCGGCCGCGGTATCGGCGCGTGCAGCCGCACCGCCTCGAGCGCGCGGCCGGCGTCGCCCATCGCTTCGGCGACGGCAGCGGCACGCTGCCACTGCGCCGGGCCAGCCTGGATCAGCGCCAGCAGTGAGGGTGGACCGCCGTTGGCGGAAAGGTCGAGCACGCGGTCGCCGCGCAGGGCGCCGAGACGCGGCGTGGGATCGGCAGACAGAGAAAACGTAACGTAGCGCATGAACTGTCTATTCTAGGCAGGTAGGCAGGTAGGCAGGTGGGAGTAAACGTCCCTGCCGAGGATTGCTAGAGGCGGACCTTCAGGTCCGCCTGGTGCGCCAGCCCCACCATGCCCCCTGCACAACGACCAGGATCGTCAGCAGCGCGAACCACAGCACGATATTCTGCGAGCGGTCGGAAGTCCCCAAGTCGAAGATGTCGACGGAAATCGTGACCGCCGAGGCGAGAAGCCCGGCGCGCAAGACCCACATGGCGACGGCGTGGCCGAGAGACTGCAGCGGCATCACATCACTCCTGTAGCGGCAGGTCTTCAGACCCACCCTCCCGAGACGGCGTAGAACGCCGGCCCGAAGTGCTCGACGCACAGCTCGACGTTGTACTGTGCCGCCCACCGGGCAATGTCGTTTCGATCACAGTACCGCTTGTAGATTTCGAATGTCGTCCCGTCGTTCAGGTGCCTCGGCTGATGTTCGACTTTGTGATTGACCCTGGCTCGCTCCGGGCTCCACGCCGAATCCAGAATCAGGAAACGGCCAGAAGGGGCCAGCATGCCGCGGAGCGCGTCGAACAAGCGGTGCTCTTGGGCCTCCGTGAGATGGCTGAGCAAGAAGCCGACGAGCACCGTGTCGTACACACCTCGCTCGAATCCATGCTCGAAGAAATCGCCCCGCACGAAGACGCAACGGTCGATGAGGCCGAGCCGGTTCACCTTGGCCCGCCCCTCCATCAGCATCCTGTCGGATTGGTCGAACAAGGTGATGTGGGAACAGTTCTGCGCGTAGTCAGGCAGCCAGTAGGCGGTGCCGCAGGCGAGGTCCATGATGCGCCCGCGCGCGAGCTGGCGCACGATGCCGGCCAGCACCCGAGCCTCCGCCCTGAACACCTCCGGGTCTGGTATGGAGGCCGTCCCCGTACCCAGCGTGTACGCCTCCTCGTAGTCCGGCGCCCGCTGGTCGTAATAGGCGAGCATCTGTTGGCGCAGCTCTGAATCCATGTCCTGACAATCGTACGTAGAGGCGGACCTTCAGGTCCGCCTGCAGGCGGGGCTAAAGCCCCGCCTTTGCGACCGAAGGCCTCAGTGTGCCAGCGGTGCCGGTTCGGGCGCGGCGGCGCTTCGCGCGCCGTCCCCGGTCCGGCGGCCCAGATCGCCGCCGAGCACGTTGAAGAGGATGAACAACACGATCGTCGAAACCCCCGCCGGCACCGCGGCCGCCCAGAACAGCTGCTGCGCCTGCCACTGCTGTGCCTGCAGCACGCCGCCGACGTAGGGTCCGATGATGGCCCCAAGGCGGCCCACGCCAAGGGCCGCGCCCACGCCGGTCGATCGGGCCGCCGTGGGGTAGTAGCTCGCGGCCAGCGTATTCAGGCCCGGCTGGCCGCCGACGATGCACCAGCCGGCCACGAACACGATCAGCAATACAAGGCCGAAGCTGAGTCCGGGCTGACCGATGAGCGCGACGCTGATGGTGGCGACGAAGAACGTCAGCACCAGCATCGGCAGGAACCCCTTGCGCGCAATCGCCCACGCCAGGCCGTAGGCGCCGAGCGTGCCGCCCACCTGCAGAAGCGTGCCGGCGAGCAGCGCCGCATTCTGGCTGTACCCCATACCCGTGAACACGGTGGGGATCCAGTTGGACAGCGAATACAGGATGAGCAGGTTCATGAAATACACGATCCAGAGCAGCAGCGTGACGGTGCTGCGCCCCTCGCTGAACAGGTGCATCAGCGGTACGCCGGATCGAGCCCGCTCGTTCGAGACGTATTCGGTGGAAGGGCCAACCCGGATCGAGGGGTCGAGCTTCTTCAACCAGCGCGCCAGCTGGTCGAGCCGTGTCCGCCTCACGGCGAGGAACTGCAGCGACTCGGGCAGGCTGAAGTACATCGCCACCGCGATGACGAGCGGCACGGCGCCGCCCACGAAGAACACGGAGCGCCAGCCGAAGAGCGGAATCAGCCACAAGGCCACGAAGCCGCCGACGGCCGCGCCGGCGGTAAAGCCCACGGTGATGCCCATCGTCAGCGTGACCCGGCTGCGCTTCGGGCTGAACTCGCCGACGAGCGCCGTGGCGTTCGGGATGATGCAGCCGAGGCCGAGCCCCGAGATGAGCCGCAGCACGAGGAGCTGGTCGATGCTCTGCGCGAAGCCGGTCGCTATCGTGAGGGCCGAAAACCAGAGCGTGGCGCCGATGATCACGGGCCGGCGGCCGATCCTGTCGGCGAGCATGCTGAAGAGAAGCGACCCGATGAGCACACCGACGTTGGCGGCCGCGAAGACGGGCCCGAGCGCCGGGCCGGCCGCGCCGAAGTCGCGGAGCACGGCCGGGGCCACGTAGCCCATCGCCTGCACGTCGAAGCCGTCCATGATCAGGCAGATCATGCAGAGCGCGAATACTCGAATCTGCAGGGGGCCGACGGCGCTGTTTTCCAGCAGGTCGGAGAGGTTGACCTTGGCGGCGGGGGCGGGTCCGGTCATCGCCCGCGCAGTATAATCCCTCGCCGATTTCACTTTTCCAGGGGCCGCAATGATGAGACTCCCGCGGATTCTGCTGGCGCTGGCCATTGGGGCATTGGCCGCCCCCGCTTATGCTCAGAACGACCTCTCGGGCGAATGGATCCCGGTACAGGAAGAAGACAACACCGGCAACACCGAGCTCGGCGACTGGGTCGGCATCCCGATGAACGACGCCTCGCGCCTGCGCTCGGCGGCCTGGGACGCGTCGATCCAGACGTTGCCGGAGTGGCAATGCCGGCCGCACGGGAGCGCCTACATCTCGCGCGGCCCATCGCAGCTGAAGATCTGGAAGGAAGTGGACCCGAGCTCGCGCGACACGGTCGCGTGGCACCTCGAATGGCTGCGGTCGGTTGACCGTCCGATCTACATGGATGGCCGCCCGCATCCGTCGCCGAACGCGCCGCACACCTGGGCGGGCTTCTCCACCGGCGAGTGGATGGGGGAGACGCTGCGCGTGCGCATCACGCACGTCAAAGAGGAATACCTGAAGCGCAACGGCGTGTGGCACAGCGACGAGATCGAGTTGACGCAGTACCTGATCCGGCGGGGCGACTACCTCACATTCGTCGTCATCGCCTACGACCCGGTGTATCTGACCGAACCGCTCGTCCGCAGCACGGAGTATCGCCGCGCGCCGGCGTATCAGTTGCCGCCGTACCCGTGCACGGTCGTCACCGAGGTGGATCGACCAGCCGGCATCGTGCCGCATCACCTGCCGGGCACCAACGACGACATCAGCTGGTTCTCGCGCCGCTACAAGATTCCGATGAACGTCATCAACTCCGGCGCCGCGAGCATGTATCCGGAGATCCGCTTGCAGATCCCGAAGTCGCTGGGCGGCTTTGCGCCCGAGCCTCCGCCGGCCCCAGCTCCGGCGGCGCGTCGGCCGGTGGCACAGAAGTGATGCGCGCCCGGCGTGTTTCGCTCCAGGGCGGTCTGCAGGGCGGTCTAAAGACCGCCCTCTACATAGGCGAGATCGCCCTCTACGTACTGCTGGTGTCGGCGAGCGCGGCAGCGCAGGAGGTCAGGCCGTCGCCGCTCGTGAAGGCGCCGATGATCCAGTCGCCGCCCGCCGGCCAGATCGAGGTGCTGCCGATCCGCGGCAACCTCTACGCGCTGGTGGGCGCCGGCAACAACGTCGTCATCTCGGTGGGCGGCGACGGGGTGTTCATCGTGGACGCCGGGCGCGCGCCGATGACCGACGCGCTGCTCGAGACGATTCGCCGCGTGCAGCGCGAGTGGACGATCCGCAACGAGCCGCGTCCAGCGGGGTTCGGCGCCGAGGGCCGATCCTCTGTCGTCGATCGCCATGTCACCGCGCCGCCCAGGCCGATTCGCTACATCGTCAACACGAGCGCCGATCCCGACGCCGTCGGCGGCAACGAGAAACTGCGGAACGCCGGCCGCACCTACACCGGCGGCAACGTCGCCAACGACATCCGCGACTCGGGCGAAGGCGCGGCGATTCTCGCGCACGAGAACGTCCAGATCCGTCTCACCAAGGACGAGGACGGCCGCGCGGCGGCCACCGGCGACGCGCTTCCCACCGACACCTACTACGCCCCGTATTACAAGCTGAGTCATTTCTTCAACGGCGAGGGGGTGCAGCTCGTTCACATCAAGAACGCCCACAGCGACGGCGACTCGATCGTCCAGTTCCGCGGGTCGGATGTGATCGCGCTTGGCGGGCTGATGGCGACGCGCGAGTATCCCCGCATCGACATCGCGCACGGCGGAACGATCAACGGCGTCATCGATGGACTCAACAAGGTGCTCGAGCTCGCCATCCCCGAGTTCCGCCTCGAGGGCGGCACGATGATGGTGCCCGCCAGCGGCCGAATCGTGGATTCGGGCGACGTCGCCTACTACCGTGACATGTTGACGATCATCCGGGACCGCGTGCAGGACCTGATCAAGAAGGAGATGACGCTCGAGGAAGTGCTGGCGGCGCGGCCCACGGCCGACTACGACACGCAGTACGGAACCAGCACCGGCCCGTGGACGACGCGCACGTTCGTCGAGGCGGTCTACAAGAGCCTGGGCGGCGGCAAGCCCCTCGACTCCGCTCGGGGCAAGCCGCCGACACCGCCCGCGCGCCGCGCGCCGGGGCGCCCCTCGGCTCCGCTCGGGACAGGCCGGCCATGACGATCACGCCGAGTACGTGGTCGCGGGGCTTCTTGACCGCCATAGCTTCAGCGAAGGCGGTCAGGCCCGCCTGTGGGTTCCTGGCGGTAGCGGTCTTTGGAGCAGTTCTTTCGGCCCAACAGCCGGCTCGTGTGCCGGCACGCGCGTCGGCCCCGGTGGACCTGACAGGTCAGTGGGTGTCGCTCGTGACCGACGACTGGCGCTGGCGCATGGTCGTCCCGCCGAAGGGCGACACGCTGTATCTCCCCGTCAACGACGCCGGGAAGAAGATGGCAGCGGAGTGGGACGCGGCGCGCGATGCGGCGGCGGGCGAGTCGTGTCGCGGCTACGGTGCCGGCGGCATCATGCACCTGCCCGGCCGCATTCGCCTCTCCTGGGACGGCGACGACACGTTGAAGCTCGAGACCGACACCGGTCAGCAGACGCGGCTCTTTCAGTTCAACTCGTCGGCGGCGCCGGCCGGCGCCGCCACCTGGCAGGGTTTCTCGCGTGCGGTGTGGGAAGTGCCCGGCGCGGGGGGGCGCGGCCGCGGCGGACGGGGAGCGGTGGGAGGCGAGCGGCCGGGGTCGTCCATGCGCGTCACCACCACCAACATGCGCCTCGGCTACTACCGGCGCAACGGTGTGCCGTATGGCCCTGGCGCCACGATGACCGAGTGGTTCACCGCGCTCACCGAGCCCGACGGCAACAGCTACCTGCTGGTGACCAAGATCCTCGAAGACAGCCAGTACATGAGCGGCCCCTATGTCCGGACGGTGCAATTCAAGAAAGAGACCGGCACCGCTGGATGGAATCCGGTGCCGTGCATGTAGGCAGAGAAGGCAGAGAAGGCAGAGTGGGGAGAACGCTTGAGGATTTGTAGGTTCAACGACGATCGGCTCGGCCTGGTGGACGGCGTGATCGTCCACGACGTGACCGCGGCGCTCGAGGTGATTCCGCCGGCGCGGTATCCGTTTCCCACGCACGACGCGTTCATCGCCCACCTCGACGACGTGGCGGCGCGCGCGGCGGCCCTGGCACCTTCGGCGCCGGTTCTGGCGCTCGACGCGGTCCGGCTCCTGAGCCCGGTGGCCAACCCGGGCAAGCTCGTCGCCGCGCCGGTGAACTACGAGAAGCACCTCGCGGAGGTGAAGGGGGACGCCTCGCTGCACCAGAACACGGCCGGGCACACGCTCACGATTCACAAGGCCGGCGTCTTCCTCAAGGCGACGAGCTCGCTGGCCGGCGCCGGCGACGGCGTGG
>Ga0070675_100002226_pt1 | contig 14392 bp, 11 predicted proteins | sample KBSM43metaG_FD_65343 | JGI IMG/M metagenome (GOLD analysis project Ga0070675, IMG submission 65343) | Miscanthus rhizosphere microbial communities from Kellogg Biological Station, Michigan, USA - KBS M4-3 metaG | ecosystem: Host-associated > Plants > Roots > Rhizosphere > Soil ...
CTGGGGAAGCTCAGCGTCTGGACCAGATCCGGCTACTACATCGAGAAAGAGAAAAAGAAGAAGTAGGCCCGCAGGTTTCCGTGGCGCAAGACGGAAGAGAGAAATTGTGAAAATGGACGAGTCCGGGGCAGCTCAAATCCGAAATTACAAGATCTCAAATTGGACGGCAATCACAAGGCAGCTAGTCCAGTCTAAGATTTTGCAATTTCGGATTTGAGCTGCCGGACTCGTCCATTTTCACAATTTCTTCTTTCCCCGCTTAACCTGTTAGAGCTACTGCCCGCCCCTCACGGCGCAATGGCATCTCCCATCACCACGAACACGTCAGGATTGGCCTGGGTCTTGTATTCCATCAGGACCCAGGCCGCGCTGCGCTCGACATTGGAAATCCGGACTTCATCGATCGCGCCGTTCCAATCCCTGGGTATCGTGACAGGATCGCGGCCGATCATCACCGGTTGCGTCATCGGGCTGATGAACATCAACGAGCCGTCTGAGCCATCGAAAACGCCATTCAGATAACCCGTCATTCGGCTTGCAGGGTTTCCGCCTGTGTAGGCGGCAGTCATCGTCACGTAATACCAGCTGCCGGGCGTGATCGTGTTTGCGCCGCCGTCATAGCTCAGGTCGCCATAGATGGCCGGAAAGTCGCTGCGGGCGGAGAGTGCCAGCCTTCCATCGCTGCGAACGAGAACGCGCGTGTATTCCGAGTTCCCTGCCGCAACACCCGCCAAGACCGCATTGTAGGCACTGGGGAGCGACGCGGCCTTGATCCAGGCGCTCCACGTCATTGCCGCCGATCCGTGATTGAAGTTCGCGGGCAACCGAATGTGCTGCATTGCGCCGGAGTCCAGATTCGCTGCCCCATCCACGAGTCCGGCTGTGGCCGTGGGACTGTTCACAGGCGTTCCACCGTTGCCGAAGGTCGTGCTGTCTCCCGCCGACAGCGTGGTTCCGTTGGGCAGGTGCCCCACGAATTTGAAGTTGCTGTCCCACACCCCGGCCGCATGATCCTGCGCGCTGACGATTCCGGTGTTCCCGTAGGCGAGATAGAACACGGTATCGGAGGTGCTCGATAACGAGGGGATCCGTACCCATGCAATCAGTTCCCCTGCAACAGGGTCATAGCGCTCGATTTCAAAATCGAGCGGCGTCGATAAATCTGGAGTTGCAAAGAAAGCCAGGTCCGCCGGCTTTTCACCGTCAAGATGCCGGATCCAGCCGCCATTGCTGACGCTCCGGAGATGACTGTGAGTCTTTGCGACAAGAACGGGAAAGTTCGCCTGTGTACTTGGGACGAGCGCACGGCTGATCGTCATCGGCCGGTAGAACGAATACCCCTGGGAACCGCCATTTGCGCCTGAACCTGAATCGACAGCGAGCGGTCGATCTCCCAGGTAGATGTACTCCCTACTGAGGGATGTTGTTTCATTCGGCATCACAGTGAACGTGGCGCTGTTGCTCGTCACGCTGCTGATCCGGACAACTACGGGACCAGTCGCCGTTGAAGGAACTGTCGTGCGAATGCGGGTGTCGCTCCAGCTGATCGGTGTCGCCGCTACATCGTTGAAGGACACGCTCATAGTGCCGGGGTTGTATGCCGCGCCAAATCCCGATCCGTTGATTGTTACCTCACTTCCCATGTAACCGCTTGTGGGCGCAAGACCTGAGATTGCGGGAATAGTCACGGTGAAATTGAGGGGGTTGCTGTTGACACCATCGACTCTTACGATGACCGGACCGCTCGTTGTGGAGGGAACCGTCGCCTGGATGATGGTGTTGCTCCAGCTCGTCGGCGGCGTCGCAACACCGTTGAAAAGCACGGACATCGTGGCCGGGTTATAGGCATCGCCAAAGTTGGATCCCATAATGGTGACCGCCATGCCGACGGTTCCAGTGTTCGGCACCACGTTTGAAATCGTTGGCACAATTACAGCGAAGTTCATTGAATTGCTGGATGCGCCATTCACGTTCACCACGACCGGCCCCGACGTTGTCACAGGGACGACAACCTGTATCGACGTGTTGCTCCAGTTCGTGACAGGCGCGCTGATGCCATTGAACTTCACAGTGCTCGTTCCCTGCGTGTCTCCGAAATAGAAACCGTTGACGGTCACTGGAGCGCCGATGTATTCGGAAGACGCGGATAAGGCGGTGATAGCAGGCGGAATGGAATTTGGAATCGCAACGCTCGACGGATACGTGCCGCTAAAGCTGATTCCATCAAAGTAGACAATGACGTTGACATTGTGCGGATTCGGGCTTGAGGTCACAAAGGAGCCCACATCCATGCGGTAGGCCCTGGTGGCCGTCATCGGGCTCGATACCGATGTCGTGCACGAAACAACATACTTTGTGATCGATGTGTCCAGCGCCAACGTCCCCGTTGCACTGCAAACAGGAAGCAGTGCACCCGCCATCACGTCATCGTTGTCGTAAGTCCACAGCTTGAAGTAGGGGTAGATGGTTCCCCAGTTCGCGCTCTTTTTCATATAGGCCGTAAAGGTCACCTTCGATCCGGCGATGATGGTGCCGGGAGTCGATGGAGCGACCGACCGGAAGATCTTCCAGGCACTGTCGAGATAGGGCGTCGTGACATTCCTATAGCTCGGGCTTTGCGCCGACGAACTTCCCTGATCGGGACTCGCGAGCCGAAGCGTTGGCGTCGTTGTCCATGGCGCCACGGTTTCTTTGTGCACGTAGTAAGTAGTCGTTGCAACTTGCCCGATAGCGGCCGTTGGACTGAACAACAGGAAACAAACAAGGACGTATCTGATTAATCGCTTCATCCGCACCTCACCTTGATCGAGTCGGCATCGAAGGTTCGCCAACATGCGGGCTCGCCTTCGTCACGCGCGGATTCGCTGTTTCATGTGCAATGCCAAGGCGCGAGTCATTCTCATCAAGGAGTTGCCTGTGTCCGTTCGGAAGATGTCGCGGAAAACCGGACCTTTTGTCGGCTTTTTGTGAGCTTTTTGTTGATCCCGGGTGCGCTTGTTGTGGAGTTTTTGAAGTCGTTGCCGGAACCGGAGTCCGCCCCGGCAAATAATCGATCAGGGTTGCGAATTATCCGGCCGTAGGAGTCTGACCGCGGCCCTCTGCGCACGGTTCGGGGGCGGGGCCGCGGCCGCGACCACCACCACGCCCGCCTTCACGCGGTCCGCGGGCTGCACGTTCTCCGCGACCTTCGCGTTCGCCTCGGGCGGCGCGCTCTCCTCTACCTTCACGTTCGCCGCGGCCTGCACGCTCGCCACGACCTGCACGTTCTCCGCGACCTTCGCGTTGCCCACAGGGTTGTGGCCCCAGTCCTTCTCCTCGACCCTCTCGTTCGCCACGCCCTTGGGAAGGCTGCATTGGGGCCGGGCCGCGGCCAAGACCGGCCCGCTCGCCAGGGCTTTGCCCAGCGGGCTGTTGCGGCGCTGCGCCTTGTCTCGCACCAGGGAACTGTCCTGCACCACGCCCCGCCCGCTCGCCACCAGGTTGAGAAGCTTCTCCTTGTCCGGCGGCCTGGCCTCTTGGGGTACCACCTTGACCGCTATCGCCCCGGGGGAAGCGGTCCTGCGGATACGAGGTTGTCCCGGTAACGGCTACGACAGCCACAATCGCGACAACGATAATCAATGCTTTCACAGTGAGGGTCTCCTGATGACAGCCTGCATTCTCCGCCCCGCTATTTGTGCAGTCCAGAAGATTCGCGAATTAGGGGACGGACTACTCAACCCCCAAACTCCAGCGAGAGTTTACCGAGGGCCACAAGCCTTCTGCAGTTTGGGGGATGAGTAGTCCGTCCCCTAATTCGCGAACTTACTGGCCACCGCTGGAGGCCGCGCCGAGGCGTTTGCCGTCAACCAGCACCGCGGAGGTATTGCATCTGTTGCTGCCGTCTTTCGCGCGGCTGCCCGTGAGGGAGACGATCATGCCTTCCTTCATTGTGGCGATCGTCCAGCCGGTTCGTTGCAGCGCGTTGGGGCTTCCCATCTCACAGCCCCAGTTCACCAGTCTGCCGGTGCTTTCATCCTTCACGTTGATCCAGAACCAGACGTGCGGATTGGTCCATTCCACCTTCGTGACAACACCGGAGAGGCTGACCTGTTTCGTCCGATCGAACTCTGCGTCGAATGAATGATGGGCGGATGCAGCAACCGCTATCAGGAAAAGCAGAATCACGGGTTTCATCAAACGACCTCCGCGCGAGATGCGATTCTCTTGCCCCGTCCGCACGATGTCAAGCTTGTGCAATAATGCGGCGTCAACCCAATAGCAGGAGTTTTCATGATCATCGATATTCATGCGCACGTGACGGCCCCCGACAGCCTTTACGTCTACAAGGCCGGCCTGCTTTCGCATCGCGGAGGCCATGGGCGCGGCGCAGTCAATGCCACCGACGAGGACATCATCAAGGCCCTCAACGCCCCCGTCTTTGGTGGATCCTCACACTTGAACCAGCTGAAGGAAGCCGGCACCGACATGCAGATTATCTCGCCCAGGCCTTATCAGATGATGCACAGCGAAAGCCCGAAGCTCGTGGCCTGGTACACGGAAGAGGCCAACAGCATCATTGCGCGCCAGACGAAGCTGTTCCCCAAGGTCTTCCGCGGCGTCTGCGGATTGCCGCAAAGCCCTGGTATGAGCATTAAAGAATGCCTTCCTTATCTGGAAAAGTGCGTGAAGGAAGATGGCTTTGTCGGATGCCTGATCAACCCGGATCCCGGCGAAGGCAGCGGCCATCAGACTCCTCCGCTAGGCGACCGCTACTGGTATCCGCTTTACGAAAAACTCTGCGAGCTCGACATTGTCGGCCACGTCCACTCTGCCGGGTGCCGCTCGGAACGCCTGACCTATTCGCTGCACTTCATCAATGAAGAAAGCATTGCTGTTGTCTCGCTGCTGACCTCGTCAGTGTTCAAAGACTTCCCCAAGCTGAAGATCGTCATGTCGCACGGCGGCGGGGCGATCCCGTATCAGTACGCACGCTTCGAGGCGAGCTCGCTCCGCCGCGGCGGGGAACGATTCTCCGACCGCATGCGCAACCTCTATTACGATACCGTGCTGTATTCAGCAGACGCGCTCACGTTGCTGTTCAAGACCGTGGGGCCGGACCGCTGCATGTTCGGCACAGAGCGTCCCGGCGTCGGGACAGTCAAGGATCCGAAGACCGGCAAGTGGCTCGACGAAACACGGCACATCATTGAGGGGTTCGAATGGCTGAGCGCAGCGGAGAAAAAGATGATCTTTGAAGACACCGCCAGGAAGGTCTATAAGATCGACGCCTAAGGAGGACGCATGATTTCCAGAATCAGCCTTGTCACGCTGTTGCTGCTTGCACTTGCCGTGCCTGCCGGATTTACACAGCAGCCGGCTTTGCAGAAGGTAACGATCAACTATCCGGCGCGCAGCGGCGGCTCCTGGCCTTTGTTCATCGCGAAGGAAGGGGGCTACTACCAGAAGTATGGCCTCGATGTGACGCTGGAGTTCGGTGCTGGCAATCTCGGCATCGCGGCAATCACCGGCGGAGGTGCCGCGATGACGAATTCCTCCATGGAACAGGCGCTGCAGGCGAGTTCGCGAGATCCATCGGCCCTGGTTTCGATGGGCAGTTTCCTCAACAAGGGTGCGTTTGCCCTGATCGCTGCAAAGACCATCTCATCAATAAAGGATCTCAAGGGAAAGCGGATCGCCGTCAGCCAGGTTGGGGATGCCGTCTATAACTATACGATCGCGTTTCTCTCGAAATCCGGCATCGGCCCTCGGGAAGTCACCTGGGTCCCCGTCGGCAACGATGCGACTGCTCGAGGCGCCGCGCTTGAAAGTAATCGCGCGGATGCCGCACTCCTCACGGCGCCATCCTATTTCCGCATGGAAAAGCAGGGGTTCAGGAACCTCGGGAATATGGCGGACCACAAAGACATCTATGCCTCTTCCGTCTATCTCTTCACACGAAAGACTGTCGCTGCAAATCCGAAACTGCCCGAGTTGATCCTGCGTGCACAGACAGAAGCCATCAAACGCTTCTATGACGATCGTGCCTTCGCCATCAAGGCATTCATCGTCTACGACAAGATGGCTGATCCGAAGGATGTGGATCGCATCTACGACCTCTATGCGAAGAACAAAGCGTTCGAGCGTGTTCCCTACGTTCTTGCCGATCCTGTGAAGGCTGTCGTTGCCCAGGCCTCGGAAGAGCAGGCCACGCAAATCAAGGCCATCGACTTCAGCACCGTCGTCGACAACAGTGTCGTGGACAAGCTCGTCAAGGAAGGCTTTTTCGAGAAAACATTCGGCGCCGGAGTGAAGTCCGAGCAGGAAAGCCGATCGAAACAGGCGATGAGGTAACTGCGCCGGGAATGAATGGTTCGATCAAGCTTCACATCGACCGCGTTTCCAAGCGGTACTGGTTCGAACGGGAAGCGCGGGAGATCCCGGCTCTTGTCGATATCAGCCTGAGTGTTGCCGAAGGTGAATTCGTCGCCGTTGTCGGACCGAGCGGCTGCGGCAAGACATCCCTGATGAACATCGTTGCAGGTCTTCTCAGCTATGACGATGGAACCGTCTCCATTGACGGAAAGAAAGTCACGGGGCCCGGCGTCGATCGGGCGGTCGTTTTCCAACACTCCAGCCTGCTTCCCTGGCGCACCATCGCCGGCAACATCCGCTACGGCATGGAAATGCAACGCCGCTTCGATGCCGCCACGATGCGCGAGCGCACGGATCATTTTGTGAAGCTTGTCGGGTTGAGCGGATTCGAAACGCACTACCCTTCGGAATTGTCCGGCGGCATGCAGCAGCGCGTGAACCTCGCACGGGCCCTGGCGTCCGATCCGGTCGTTTTGCTGATGGACGAGCCGTTCGCCGCGCTCGATGCACAGACTCGAGAATTCATGCAGGCCGAGCTTCTGAAGATCTGGACACAGGCGAAGAAGACGGTGCTGTTCATCACGCATCAGATCAACGAGGCCGTCTATCTCGCCGATCGCGTCATCGTCATGAGCGCCAGGCCGGGCCGCGTGAAAGGCACGTTCGATATTCCTTTCGGCAGGCCTCGCGGGCTGGAGTTGAAGCGCGATCCGCGATTCCTGAAATTGGAAGATGCGATCTGGAAGTTGATTGAAGAGGAAGCAGGAAACCTGGGGATGATGGAGCCTGTGATGAACGTCGAGGTTGTCGCTCCCGAAAAGTTTGTGGGCGAGTGAACGGCAAGGCAGGTGTCGTCGAATGAAACGTGAATCCTTTTACCAACGACATGAGGGACTCATCCTTGGCGGCGGAGGCGTCCTCTGTGTTCTGGCGGTCTGGCAATACGCGTGGCAGCAACAATGGGTAACGCCGCTCTTTTTCGCCGGACCTGCAGAGATTGCGAAACAGTTCTGGCACCTCATGACCGAGGGCTCTCTGCCCGCCGATATTCTGTTCAGTGGCCAGAATTTTGTTGTGGGGTTGTCAGCGGCAACCCTCGCGGGCGTGGTCTTTGGAGTGCTGATCGGGTGGTATCGCAAGATTCGTCTGATCTTCGATCCCCTCCTCAATGCGCTTTACGCCACACCGCGTATCGCGATGGTGCCGCTCATCATCCTTTGGGTTGGGACCGACTGGAAGTCGAAGGCCTTTATTGTGTTCATGTCGTCGTTCTTTCCCATTCTTGTGAACACGGTAGCCGGCATTCGCTCTCTTGATCCCGACCTGCTTCGCGCGGCGCGCGCGTTCTGCGCGTCCGACTGGCAAATCTTCAAGACGGTGGCGATTCCGGGATCAGTGCCGTTCATCCTGACCGGTATCCGTCAGGGTGTTGCTCTAGGGTTGATCGGCGTCGTCGTCGGTGAGATGTTCGGTGGAAGCCAAGGCGTGGGATTTCTCGTGGCCTATGGCGGCCAGACCTTTCAGGTAGACACGGCATTCGTCGGCGTCATCATCATCGCCATTGCCGGGATGCTTTTAACCTTTCTCACCGACAGGCTCGAGCGCCGATTCTCACGCTGGCGCCCGGAGCGATAAGGGAATAGACTCCGTTTACAACTCTTTACGTCCTCGTCAGTAGACCGCTGTCTAATGTTCATGGAGGCCCCGATGACCTTTAACGAGATTCCTGACAGACGACAATTTCTGAAATGGATTGCCATCGGCAGCACAGCCGGAACATTCTTCACCGTCCGCGGCGCCTTCGCCCAGGAACTCGTGCGCACGCCTCCGCAGACCGAAGGCCCGTACTATCCGATCCAACTCCCACTCGACCAGGACAACGACCTGCTGATCGTTAATGACAACATCACGCCGGCAGTGGGCGAGATTGTCCAAATCAGCGGACGGGTGCTTACTCCCTCCGGCAATCCCGTCCGCAATGCGACGGTGGAGATATGGCAAGCCGACAATACCGGCGCCTATCTCCATCCGCGCAGCATGGGATACAACACGCGCGACCTGAACTTTCAGGGATATGGACGCTTCGAGACCGCGTCCACCGGCGAGTACACGTTTCGAACCATCAAACCCGGTCTATACACCGGCCGTACCCGGCACATTCACTTCAAAGTGAGGTCCGCCGGCAGACAGGATCTTACGACCCAGTGCTATTTCCAGGGAGAGCCGCGAAATGATTCGGATGGTGTGCTGCGCGGTATTCGCAACGAGAACGAGCGGAACTCGGTGATTGTTGCGCTCGCGCCTGTGCCGGGTTCAAAGGTGGCAGCGTCAGCGGGGCGGTTCGATATCGTGCTCGTGTCCTGAGTTACGCAGAGGCGATCCATTGCCCCTCCTGGCCAGGAGGGGTGGACGCGACATCAAGAAAATTATCGCGCAAGCTCCTTTGATGGAGCGGACGGGGTGGTGGTTCAAGACCAACAAACAATGTTTTTGAACCACCACCCCGTCTGCGCCTCTTCGGATGCTTCGCTCATTCTTCTTAGTGGCGCAGCCACCCCTCCTGGCCAGGAGGGGCAATATGTCACACTGCTAACTCGTACTTGTGCCATCCCGAAGCCCACTCCAGAAACTCCAGGCCCGCAAACCTTTTCTTGTAGTCGTAAAAGCTCGGCTCGCGATAAGCGTAGCCGGGATAGTAATAGCGGGAACCCCGGCTACGCGAATACTCGATGGCCAGGAGCATCGTCAGGACTCCGAGACTGCGCTTGTGTTCCGCAGGCTCGAAAGCTGCATAAACGGCGGATGTCGCGGTTTCGCCGATATCCAGAAAACTTGCAGCCAGCAATGTGTCGCCGCGATAAACGCAAATTTCCTCATTGCGGCATGGAACGGAGTCGGGTTTTGAAGACATGAAATCCGACAGCGAGTCCGGTATGTTTTCTTTGAAGCGCTCCCGGTGGCGATAGAACAAGGAATGTTTGGTTTCGTCTATCGATGCCGGCCGGATCACCACCTGGAGATCGCGATTCTTTCTCAGCACGCGGGCCTGGCTGCGCGACAAGGCAAATTTTGAAAGTTCCACGCGCAGAGGAATGACGCGGCAGGCAGTCCCCTCATGGTCCATCATGGAGTATCGGAAAAAGTAGACGCCGAAGTGTCTCCAACCTTGTTGCCAAAGCATGTCCATGCCGGCTGCATCCACATGCTTGGCCATAAAATATTCGCTGATCACGGCGACCGGTAGGATTCCAGTGCGGTCGTCACGTATTGAATCGACTCCGTGGAGACCAGCGGATAGTGAATCGCCCTGGGCAATCGAGTACGTTTCTTCGCAATCGAGTCACAAAAGATCAGGTCGGCGGCGCGTGCCGCCGCAGGCGCTTCACTCTTAAGGTGAATCTCTCTCAGCTCATGACGGTTCCCCATCGCAGGAGCCAGAATGCTGCGAGCCACCTCCAGAAACAGCTGGCTCGACGACACCACCGCGATCACAGAAGGCTTCTTCAGGCTTCGGATCGTTTTCAGATGCTCGTCCGCCAGCGCGTAGCGGACCGGAAGCACTGGCCGGTCCTTCGGAAACATCGCGTGGACCTGACGGTACGCATGATGCGGCGTCACCGCGAGCGCGCCAATCGCGAGACCCGGATTCGCCAGAAGATCTTCCCGCGTGCATCCATCAACGGTGCACTTCACCGCGAAGCGGAGTTCTTCGCGCATCAGGTCTCGCAGTCCTCCATCCTGCTCGACGACAAGCAAATGATCCGGGGGCTCCGAAAGGAGCCGCTCACGCACGCGTTCACGCAGTTGCTGCAGAGAATATCCATTCTCGCGAGCCGTCGTGATCGTTCGGTTGATGAGATCGTCCAGCGTCGCAGCCTCTGGCTGCGCCTCCCGCGTAAGTACAGCCAGCCGGCTGCCGCGCCGGCGCTCGAGCCACTTTCGCTGCACGAGATCCTGATAAGCCTCGCTCACCGTGTTGTGATGAACCTTCAGTCGACGCGCAAGCTCGCGAACGCTGGGCAGGAGCTCGCCATCTTTCAATCGCTGGGTCGCTATCAGAAATATGATCTGTTCGGTCAGCTGCCGCCGGATCGAAACGTTATTCGAACTGTCGATATGGATATCCATTCCGGTGGTAATTCTATTCAGACATGCCATGACACTCCAGAAACTGTCACCCCCGTCCCGGTAACGCCTCCGCCTCGCCTTTATCGTGACAACCATCATTTGTAAGGAGCACGATATGAGCGCACACGCAATCGACATGACCGATGAGACCTCAGACAAATCCTGGAAGCGGGGCTTCTGGAGCATCTGGGCAACGCAGTTCCAGGAATCGTTCAGCGACCTGGCCTACAGATGGCTCGTAATTCAATTCGTCGCCAACATGGCGATCGACGCGGAAACGACGCGAGAATATCTGAAGGCGCTCGCGGGCATTCTCTTCGCCGCGCCCTTCGTTCTGTTCTCGCCCACGGGCGGATTCCTCGCGGATCGCTTCAGCAAACGGTCCGTCATCCTGGGGACGAAGTTCGCCGAAATGCTCGTTATGGGGATCGCGCTCGCGGGACTGGCGCTCGGCAGCCTGCCCATCATGCTGGTGGCGCTGTTTCTGCGCGGGATCCAGAGCGCGTGCTACAGCCCCTCGAAATTCGGCATGCTGCCTGAGGTCCTTCCGGAACGGCTGCTTTCCTGGGGCAATGGCGTCGTCGAATTGGGGTCGTTTATCGCCATCATCGCCGGAACCGTTGCAGGCACGACGCTGTATTTTAGGTTCTCCGGGCAGCTTGCGTACGCCGGCATGATTCTCTTCGCCGTGACGCTGGCGGGTGTGTTGCTCTCCGTAACGCTGCCCCGCGTTCCTGCCGCCGGCGGGACAAAGCCGCTGCGCATCAATCCATTCAGCGGACTTGCCGAAGAATGGAAAGCGATGCGGAGGGATCGCACGCTGTTCCTCGCGGTTTTGGGAATCACGTACTTCTTCGCTCTCGCTACGCTGCTTCAGCTTGCTGTCAACGATTACGGACTCGAAGTCCTGAAAGTCGGCACGAACAAGACCGGGTACCTGCTCGCCGCAATCGGAATCGGCATTGGTCTGGGCAGTCTTGCCGCAGGCTACTTGTCCGGCGGAAAGATCGAGTACGGACTCGTTCCACTGGGCGCCGCGGGCATGACAGCGTTTTCTCTTCTCTTCTCACGCGGCCCGGACTTCATCACCTCTGCGTTACTCGTCGGCGTGTTGGGATTCGCCGGTGGATTTTTTGCCGTTCCGGTTATGGCGATCATTCAGCACCGCCCTGACCCGGCGAGAAAGGGCGGCGTCATCGCCGCCTCCAACCAGCTGTCGTTCATTGGCGTCGGGCTGGCCAGTGTTCTTTACGCAGCATTAACGGCGCTACTACATCTGTCCGTCACGTCGGTGTTCCTCGTCGGCGGCCTCATGACGCTTCTGGCAACGATCTATGCGGTCAAACTCATGCCCGATGCGCTGCTGCGGCTCATCGTATGGCTGCTCGTTCATTCCGTGTACCGGATGCGAGTCCAGGGCCGTGAGAACATTCCCACGAAGGGCGGGGCGCTGCTCGTCTCCAACCACCTCTCGCTGGTGGATGCCTTGCTTCTCGGAGGTTCCACCGACAGACACGTTCGTTTCCTGATGTTCAAGGGCCTCTACGATCGGCCGATCATTGGATTGTTCGCGCGCGCGGCGAGGGCGATCCCGATTTCCTCCGAACAGCGTCCGCGGGAAATGATCAAGTCGTTGCGGACAGCAAGCGAGGCCATCCGCAACGGAGAAGTCGTGTGCATCTTTGCGGAAGGACAAATGACGCGGATCGGACAACTGCTGCCGTTCCGTCGCGGCTTCGAGCGGATCATGAAGAATGTCGACGCGCCGATCATTCCGGTCCACCTGGATGGTGTGTGGGGCAGCATCTTCAGTTTCGAGCGCGGGCGATTCATCTGGAAAGTGCCCCGGCGGGCGCTGCATCCGATCACGGTCAGCTATGGCAAGCCACTTCCGCCGACGTCGACGGCAGTCGAAGTGCGCCAGGCTGTCCAGGAGCTGCAGACCGAAGCGTACACGGAGCATGGAAAGCGCCTTAAACCGTTGCCCTATGCCTTCATCAAGAACGCGCGACGGCATCCTTTCCGCATCGCCATGGCCGATGCCACAAAGCGCCTTCGCTTCGGTTCCACGCTGACGCGAACTCTCCTGCTCGCCCGAAGGCTCGAGCCAGAGTGGGCAGGACAGGACATGGTTGGGATCCTTCTACCGCCGTCGCTTGCGGGCGCGCTCGTCAACTTTGCGGCTCTTATCTGTGGAAAAGTTCCCGTCAACCTGAACTACACATTGACGAGCGAAGGCATCGCGTCCTGCGCGCGACAATGCTCGATCCAGACGGTAATTACGTCGAAAGCATTCCTCGAGCGCGTCAAGATCGACGTACCCGGCAGGGCCATCCTTCTGGAAGACGCTGTCGCAAAGCCTGGCGTTGGTGAGAAGCTGGTGGCGCTGTTGTCGGCGGCGTTGTTGCCTGCATCGATGCTGGTCCGCCAGAAAGTCCAACCGCAGGACCTGGCGACCGTCATCTTTTCCAGTGGAAGCACGGGTGACCCCAAAGGCGTCATGCTGACGCACGACAATGTCATGTCGAACATCGCTCAGCTCGAGCAATGCTTCGGCTTCGACAGCAACGACAAGATTCTCGGGATCCTTCCCTTCTTCCATTCCTTTGGATTCACCGGAACGCTCATGCTGTCGTTAACGCGGGGGCTTGGCGTGGTCTTTCATCCCAATCCGTTTGATGCGAGAACGATCGGCTCACTTGTTCTGGAACACGGCGTGACGTTCCTTCTTGCGACGCCCACGTTTCTTCAGTCGTATACCAGGCGGTGCGATCCCGGACAGTTTGGAAGTTTGAAGCTCGTGCTGGTGGGCGCGGAGAAACTGCAGGAGCGTACAGCCCAGGCGTTTGAGGACAAGTTCGGCATTCGTCCCCTGGAGGCCTACGGCTGCACGGAGTGCTCGCCTGCGGTCACGGTGAACACGCGAGACTTCCGCGCAAGAGGATTCCGGCAGGTCGGTGGAAAGCGTGGAAAGATCGGGCACGCACTGCCCGGAGTCAGCATCAGGATCGTCGATCCGGACACGATGGCGCCCCTTCCCGTAGGCCAGCCCGGATTGATGCTCGTTCGCGGGCCCAATGTCATGAAGGGATACCTCGGACGGCCTGCAGAAACCGCGAAGGTCATTCGCGATGGCTGGTACGTCACGGGAGATATCGCCACAATCGATGAAGATGGCTTTGTCGAAATCACCGACCGGCTCAGCCGCTTCAGCAAGATTGGGGGAGAGATGGTTCCGCATGTCCGCGTTGAAGAGAAATTGCAGGAGTTGACGAACGCGACCGAGCAGGTGTTTGTGGTTACGGGTGGCCCGGATGAGAAGAAAGGCGAGCGGCTTCTGGTGCTGCACACGCTGGATGAGGAACACCTGAAAGATTGCCTGGGGCGATTGGACCAGACAGGGTTGCCGAATCTCTGGGTGCCGCGGCCCGGAGCGTTCTTCAAGGTGGACGCGATTCCGTATCTGGGAACGGGGAAAATGGACCTGCGCAAAATTCGGGAGATGGCGCTGGGATTTGCGAAGACGTAGAACTGGATTTTTTCGCCGGATCGAAAAGCGTCAGGGAAGCTAAATATCCCCTCCTTTAAGGAGGGGTCGCTGAGCCCTCTAAGAAAAATGTAACGCTACCTTAGTGCTGCGGTTCGTAATTACGGTGACGTATTCGCGGTTCCTGCACCGCGGAGCGGTGCAGGAATGTAGCCGGGGGTTGAGCGAGCATAGCGAGCGATACCCCCGGTCATCGTTACCGAGAGCTTCCTCGCACGCCTACGGCGTGCGAGGATTTGGCGATCTCCTTCACCGGGGGTTGCGCGCTTCGCGCTTACCCCCGGCTACATTCCTGCACCGCTCCGCGGTGCCCTCGCGCGAATACGTAATCGTACTTACGAAAAGCAGTACTTAGCCAGGGCC
>Ga0070675_100002227_pt1 | contig 14391 bp, 15 predicted proteins | sample KBSM43metaG_FD_65343 | JGI IMG/M metagenome (GOLD analysis project Ga0070675, IMG submission 65343) | Miscanthus rhizosphere microbial communities from Kellogg Biological Station, Michigan, USA - KBS M4-3 metaG | ecosystem: Host-associated > Plants > Roots > Rhizosphere > Soil ...
GCGCCTCAAAGGCTTCCGGCGCATCTTCTCGCGCTTCGACAAGCTCGACGCCCTGTTCATCGGCTTCATCAGCTTCTCGCTGATCGCCGATGGGCTGCGGTTGTGTTAACAGGCCCTAGTCCGTTCCGGTGAGCGGGGCCGGCGGGGAAGCGGGCACGGTCGCCCTCACGAGCACCTGCGAGTCTTCGCTCACGACGGCGACCGGAGCTGCAGGCGCCGGCGCCGGCGCAGCTGCAGAAGCCTCCTCCGGCCAGGCCCCGAGGTACTCGCGCCAGTGCGGCTCGTCGAGCCCGCCGAGCATCTCGCGCACGCCGGCGATCTCGCGCCGGTACTCGACGTCGCTGAAGCCGCCGCGCATCTGCTGGAAGCGGCAGTACAGCAAGTAGGTGTTCATCACGTCCGTTTCGCAGTAGCGCCGGATCTCGTCGATGCGCCCTTCCTTGTAGGCGCCGAACACCTGGCTTCCGTCCATGCCGAGCTTGCCGGGAAAGCCGCAGAGCTTGGCCATCGCGTCGAGCGGCGCGTTGGCCTTGGGCTGATAAAGCGCCATCAGGTCCATCAGGTCGAGATGGCGCAAGTGGTAGCGGCTGATGTAGTTGTTGTAGCGGTACTCGCGATCGTCATCGCCCATGTCCCAGTACTTGCTGGCGACCACGCCGTGGCGCATGCCGCGGTAGTGCAGCACCGGCAGGTCGAAGCCGCTGCCGTTCCAGCTGACCAGCTGCGGCTCGTGTCGCTCGATCAGGTTGAAGAACGACTGGATGACCCGGCCTTCCTGGCTCGTGCCGCCGGTCTCGCGGTCGACCAGCGAATGCACCCGCAGTCCCTCGGCATTGCGGAACACGCAGCTGATGACCAGCACCCGCTGCAGGTAGAGCGGCATGAAGTCGCCCTTGCCCCGGGCCGCGCGGTCGGCGATCTCGGCGTCGTAGACCGCCGCGTCGTCGACGCTCGTATCCATCTGGCGCAGGTTCCGCAGCCCGGCGACGTCGGGAATCGACTCGATGTCGAAGACGAGGACCGGCCACGACGACATGCTGTGCGGCCGGTGCTGGCTCGTGGCGGCGACTAGCGGGGTGGCAGCAGGCGCGCCGGATCGATCGGCTTGCCCTGCTTCCTGATCTCGAAGTGCAGCTGCACGCTGTCAGCGTCGGTCGCGCCCATCTCGGCGATCTTCTGGCCGCGCTTGACGGTCTGGTCGTCCTTCACCAGCAAGGTCTGGTTGTGGGCGTAGGCGGTGAGGTAGGTCGCGCTGTGCTTGAGGATGACCAGGTTGCCGTAGCCGCGCAGGCCCGAGCCGGCGTAGACCACGCGTCCGTCGGCCGCGGCGAGCACCGGATCACCGGCCTTGCCGCGAAACACCAGGCCTTTGCTGCGCGCCTCGTCGAACGGCGTCGAGACCGGGGCCGCCGCCGGCCAGGACCAGGTGATGTCTTCGTCGCCTTCACGCGTCGCGGCCGTTGATGCGGGCGCTGGTGCGGGTGAAGGCGCCGGTGTTGTCGTCGTGGCCGCGGTCGTGGCGACCGCTCCCGACGCCGCGGCCGCCGATGCACCGGCACGCGGGTCCAGCGGACGGGGCTGGACCGGAGTGGAAGCCACCGGCCGGCTGGTGGCCGCGCCCGGGTCCACGCCCGGCGCGACCACGCGCAGCGTCTGTCCGACCTCGATGACGTTCGGGTTGTCGAGGTTGTTCCAGCGAACCAGGTCCTTCCAGTTCTGGCCGGTATCGAGGCCGATCCGGATCAAGGTGTCGCCGGGCTTGACCGTGTAGTAGCCGGCACGCGAGGCGTTGTCGTTCACCGGTGGCTTGGCCGGCTCGACCGCGGTCGTCGTCGGGCTCGCGACCGGGCTGGAGGCGGCCACCGCCGCGCGCGGCGTCGCCATCCGGTCTTCGACCGGCGCGCGGTTCGGCGTGTTGGCGCAACCAAAGAGAGCGAGTGCCGCAGCGGCAAGGGCCACGAGCCGCAGCGCTTGGAGGGGCGGGACCTCGATCACGCGCATGGATCCGTTTCGTGCTTCATCGGGAAAGCCCGGATTTTAGGGGGACGAAGCGTACGGCCTCGTGAACCCGGCGGTCATACCCTTCCTCGCGCCGGTCGACCACCACCAGGGCTTGCCCGCCGGAGGACTGCTCGACCGGCGAGACCAGCCGCCCACCAACGGCCAGTTGCTCCAGCCACGCCTGCGGCAGCGCCGACCCGCCGGCCGCGGCGATGATGCTGTCGTAGGGCGCGCCGGGCAGATGGCCGAGCATGCCGTCGCCGTACACGAGCCTGAGGCGGGTCGAACGCATCGGCGCCAGCAGTTCGCGTGCCTTGTCGTGTAGGGGCTTCAGCCGCTCGACCGAGATCACCCGCTGCGAAACCTCCGCCAGGAGCGCTGCCTGATAGCCGCATCCGGTACCGACCTCGAGCACGGCACCGAGGTTCCCGAGCCGGCGCGCATTCGCGCCGCCGAACAGCAGCTCGATCATCCGGCCGACCACCGAAGGCTTGGAGATGGTCTGGCCGTGGCCGATCGGCAGGCTGGTGTCTTCGTAGGCCTGGGTGGCGAGCGCGGCGTCGACGAACAGATGCCGCGGCACGGCCGCGAAGGCGGCCAGGACGCGCGGCTCGAGGATGCCGCCCTCAGCGAGGCGCTGCGCCATGCGCCTGCGGACATCGGCCGAGTCCAGGCCCAGCCCCGAGGGCGGGTCGCGGCGCCGCGCGTCGGCATGGGCGGCGGCGACGTCGCGCTGCGGCCGGAGCACGGTGCGCTGCGGCGTCGCCGTCGTGCCGGCGACGCGGTCGAGCTTGAGCGGAAACTTGAGACGCGAACGATCGTTCGCCGACATCAGCCGGCCCCGCTGGCCCAATCGCGCCAGACCGGAAGGCTGGCGTGATCGGTGAGGTCGACATGCAGTGGCGTGATCGAGATCTCGCCGTTGCTGGTGGCGTGGAAGTCGGTGCCCGGGCCGGCCTCGCGGGCATCGCCGGCGGGGCCGATCCAGTAGAGCGTATCGCCGCGCGGGCTCACCTGGCGAATCACCGGCTCGCTCGCATGGCGTCGGCCGAGGCGGGTGACGCGGCTCGGCAGCCGGTCGGCATCGGCGCGGTTCGGGATGTTGACGTTGAGCAGATAGGGCGTGATCGCCGGCGGCCGGGCAAGGACCTGCTCGATGACCTTGCGCGCCACCCTTCCGGCGACGTCGAGGTGCTCCCAGCCCTTCTGCACCTGGGAGAAGGCGATGGCCGGAATGCCGAAGAGAAATCCTTCCATGGCCGCGGCGACGGTGCCCGAATAGAGCGTGTCATCGCCCATGTTCGCACCATTGTTGATGCCGGAGACGACCAGATCGGGCCGGTGCTCGAGCAACCCGGAGAGCGCGAAGTGGACACAGTCGGAGGGCGTGCCGTTGATGTAGCGCCAGCCGTTGGCCGCGGTGTAGACGGACAGGCCGCGGTTCAGGGTGAGGGAGTTCGAGGTGCCGCTCGCGTTCTGCTCCGGCGCCACGACCTGGAGCTCGCCCAGCCCCTCGCAGGCGGCGACCAGGGTGGCGAGACCCGGGGCCTGGTAGCCGTCGTCGTTGGCGATGAGGATGCGCATCGAGCGATTGTAGGGAGTCGTCCCCGAGGCGAGGCGCCGCGGCTCCCGGCTGCGTATCATCGTTCGCGAACGCGCCGCCGGTGCGCCCTGCCCTGACGAAGAGGCCCCGACATGCATGCATGGCTTTGCGAGAACCCGATCGGCGTCGAGGCGCTGCAGTGGAAGGAACTGCCGACGCCGGTGCCGAAGGCGGGCGAGGTGCTGATCGCGATCAAGGCCGCCAGCCTCAACTTCCCCGACCTGCTGACGGTGCAGAACAAGTACCAGTTCAAGCCGCCGCTGCCGTTCGTTCCGGGCTCGGAGTACGCCGGCGTGGTCGAGGCCGTGGGCGAAGGCGTCACGCATCTCAAGATCGGCGACCCGGTTGCCGCCATCGGCTCGAGCGGCGGCTTCGGCACCCATGCCTGCGTCGCCGCGGCCGGCGTGATGCCCTTGCCGAAGGGCTTCGCCTTCGACGATGCCTCGGCCTTCGTCATGACCTACGGCACGACGCACCATGCCCTGCTCGATCGCGCCCAGCTCAAGGCCGGCGAGACCCTGCTCGTGCTCGGCGCGGCCGGTGGCGTGGGCACGGCGGCGATCCAGATCGGCAAGGTCATCGGCGCGCGCGTCATCGCCGCCGCGTCGAGCGACGAGAAATGCGATTTCTGCAAGACGCTCGGCGCCGATGCGACCATCAACTACGGCAGCGGCAACATCCGCGACGAGCTGAAGAAGCTCACGGACGGCAAGGGGCCCGACGTCGTCTACGACCCGGTCGGCGGCGACCTGGCCGAGCCGGTGTTCCGCTCGATCGCCTGGCGCGGCCGCTACCTCGTGGTCGGCTTCGCCCAGGGCGGCATCCCGGCCCTGCCGCTGAACCTGGCGCTGCTGAAGGGCGCATCGATCGTCGGCGTGTTCTGGGGCGACTTCGCCCGGCGCGAGCCCAAGGCCAACGCTGCCGGACTGGCCGAGCTCGCACGCTGGTACGGCGAGGGCAAGATCAAGCCGGTGATCGACCAGCGGCTGCCGATGAACGAGCTGCCCGCAGCCTACGCGCGGATGGGCAGCCGCAAGGTGCGCGGCAAGCTGGTGATGGTCAACCCCTGAGGCAAGGAAAGGCAAACACCGTGTCCACGCAGGACCCGCTGCAACGCAACAAGGAGGCGGTCGTCGCCTTCTACGAGATGATGTTCAACGACTGCCGGCCGGCCGATGCGATTCGCCTCTACGCCGGCGACAGCTACACCCAGCACAACCCGCACGTCGCCGACGGCAAGGAGGCGTTCATCGCCTACTTCGAGCGGATGGCCCGCGAGTACCCGGGCAAGCGCGTCGTATTCAAGCGCGTCCTGGCCGACGGCAATTTCGTCGTCCTGCACTGCCATCAGCAGTGGCCGACCGACGCCAGCAGGGACTGGGCCGGGATCGACATCTTCCGCCTCACCGACGACGGCAAGATCGTCGAGCACTGGGACGTCCTGCAGGTGGTGCCGCCGACGTCCGCCAACGCCAACACCATGTTCTGACCGTGTTGGCGGGAAGCCTCCGGCTGCTCTTCGTGCTGTCGGCGGCGGTTGCCCTGCCGATCGCGATGGCGGCCGATCTCGCGGAAACGATGGGAGCACGCTACATGCATTACGAGGGCTGCATGGCGAAGCGCTTCGGCAAGGATTTCTACGAGCGCCTGGGCATCGCCACCGCGATCAACCGCTGGGGCGCCCCCGAGCCGACCACGAACTCGCTCGCGCTGCAGCCGGCGAACGTCGTCGCCGCGGATGGGCAGTGCCGCAAGGAGAGCGGCCTGGAGAAGGAGCCGCGGCCGCCGGGGTGAGCGTTCGGCTATCCGGCGGCGGGCGCGAGCTCGGTGACGACCTCGGTCGTCACCTGGGTCATCAGCTTGTGCACCGGACACTTGGCAGCCACATTCAGCAGTTCCTGACGCTGCGCCTCGGTCAGCGCGCCGCCGAGCTCGAGCGTCGCACGCAGGCGGTACGTGCCGCGGCGTTCCTCGCTGTCGTCCCGGTCCACCGTCACGCAGATGTCCTCGACCGGGATCTGCTTGCGCTGCGCGTACCAGAGCGTGGTCAAGGCCTTGCACGCGCCGAGCGCGCTGTCGTAGAGGTCGTGCGGCGTCGGGCCGAGATCCTCGCCGCCGTTGCCGGCCGGCTCGTCGACCGCGAACGCGTGCTGCCGCACATGCACGGTGTGCGTCATCTTCCGCGCTCGGTCGCGGACCACTTCGATCGTCATGGGCGGCCTCCTGTGGGGAACTGACGCAGCACCGTCAGCGGCGACGATCGACGCATCACGGCGATCGCCGGCCGCGGTGTGGACCACGCAAAAACGAGATCAGGCACCTGAGTGCCTGATCTGTGCGCGAATATTTGGGGTGGCTGATGGGGCTCGAACCCACGACAACAGGAATCACAATCCTGGACTCTACCAACTGAGCTACAGCCACCACCGAGCGAAAGATTGTAGCAAGCGACCCTCGGCAGCGCGCTTGCCGAACGGTCCCGGGGCTCAGGACGGCGCGCTCGCCGCGCCCTCGCGCGAGTTCAGGGCCGATTCGTTGATCGTCGCCTTGAACTTGCTCTTCAGCGCGGCGTAGTAGGCCTGGGCTTCGGCATCGCCCCAGACGAGCGCGTACTGCTCCTTCGCCTTGGCCGGATCGGCAGCGGCCGGGTCGCGGCCCGACAGCTTGGTGATGCGCACCACCGCGTAGCCCTGGTCGCCAAGGTCGACGCCGATGGACGCCGGCAGCGTCGCGACCGGCGCCTTCAGCGCCGCGTCGACGAGCGGCCGCGGCAGGTCCCGGGTCTGGGCGCGGGAAACGATCAGGGTGCTGTCGGCAAGCGCGGTCTGCGGTGCCGCGCGCGCCGCCGCGAGCTTCTCGGCGCCGAGCTTCCTGGCCATCGCCGCCGCCTGGCTGGCCGCGAGCTGCGCGCGCACCCTGTCCTTGACCTCCGCCAGCGGCTGCTGATGCGCCGGCGAGTACGTGACCACGCGGCCGGCGGCGAGCTTGCTGGCACCGATGTCGATCGCCTTGGTGTTGCGCTTGTTCTGGGTCGAGTCGCTGGCGAAGATCGCCTCCAGGAACTTGGCGTTGGCGAGCGGCCCGGTCGCCTTGGCGGCAGGCTCGCGGGCCACGTGGTCGGCCTTGGCGATCTCGAGCTTCCAGCGGTCGGCGGCGGGCTTGAGGCTTTCGGACTGCTGATAGACCATGTCGTCGAAATCGACGGCGGCCTGCGAGAACAGCTTTTGCGCCTGCTGGGTGCGAAACTCGGACTCGATCTCGGCGCGCACCGACTCGTAGCTCTTCTTCTCGCCGCCGCGAACGGCCACGAGCTGGATCACGTGGTAGCCGAAGTCGCTTTCCACCACGCCGCTGATCTCGCCCGGCTTCAGTCCGTAGGCCGCGTCCTCGAACGGCTTGACCATGGCGCCGCGGCCGAAGAAGTCGAGGTCGCCGCCATTCGCCGCCGAACCCTCGTCCTCGGAATTCTTCTTCGCGATCTCGGCGAACTTGGAGGGATCCTTCTTCACCTCGGCCAGGATCGCCTCGGCCTTGGCCTTGGCCTTCTCCCGCTCGGCCTTGGGCGCGTCCTTGTCGGCCTTGATCAGGATGTGGCTGGCGCGGCGCTCCTCCGGCGCGGTGAAGCGCTTCTGGTTCTCGGCGTAGTACTTGCGCAGCTCATCCTCGGGGACGGCGATGTTCTTCTTCAGCGCATCGAGGTCGAGCACCAGGTACTCGATCGAGGCCTCCTCGGGCGCGCGAAACTGCGCCGCATGAACCGGATCCTTGTAGTACGCCTCGATCTCGGCATCGGTCGGCGCCACCTTGGTCAGGTAGTCCTTGGCGTCGAAGCGCTGCACCTGGATCTCGCGCTGCTGGTACATCGCGTCGAGCGCCGCCGAGGCCGCCGCGGCCGGCGCGGCGGCCGATTCGGTCACGCCCTGCAGCACCTGCCGGGCCGAGATGTCCTCGCGCAGCCGCTGCGCGAACATCTCCGACGACATCCCGAGGGCAGCCAGGACGGCAGGATTGACGAAGCCTTCGGGATCGCGCAGCTGCGCGAACTGAGGGTCGTTCTTGAACAGCGTGCGCACCCGCTCGTCGGACGGCGTGAGGTGGAGCTTGGCGGCCGCGGCGGCGAGAACGCGCTCGCGGATCAGCGCGTCGAGCGCCATGCGACGCATCTCCGGCGTCTCGAACAGCTTGGGATCGATCCCGGGCATCTGCCGGCGCGCCCGCTCCACCCGCTCGCGCAGGGCGTTGTCGAGCTCGATCTGGCTGATCTTGTGGCCATCCACCGTAGCCACCGTCTGCTGGTCGCCGCTCTTCATGCCGCTGTAGCCCTGGATGCCGAAGAACACGAACGAGGGAAACACCAGCAGCACGAGCACGAACTGCAGGACGCGGGTGTGACGGCGGAAGAAATCGAACATGGGCGTGGCAGATACGAGAAAGGCGAACCGTGGTTCGCCTTTCGTGGGAGGACGGCCGCGATTCTAGCCGCTCGCAGGCCCGGGCACGGGCCGTCGGCGCGGCTGCGGATGGTGGGTGCTGAGGGGTTCGAACCCCCGACCTACGCCTTGTAAGGGCGCCGCTCTACCAGCTGAGCTAAGCACCCGGCGCCGGCGCGAGCCGGCAGCGGAATTCAGTTGAGGGCGTCCTTGAGCGCCTTGCCCGGGCGGAACTTGGGCACCTTCGCCGCCTTGATCTTGATCGCCGCGCCGGTGCGCGGATTGCGGCCGCTGCGCGCGGCGCGCTTGCCGACGCTGAAGGTTCCGAAGCCGACGAGCGAGACCGTGTTGTTCTTCTTCAGGCTGGTCTTCACGCCGCCGATCATTGCCTCCAGGGCGCGGGCCGCCGCCGCCTTGGAGATGTCGGCCTGCTTGGCGATGTGCTCGATCAGTTCGGTTTTGTTCACGAATGGTCCCCCTCAGGAAGCTCGGTCTCTCGATGGAATTCGATGTCGTGTCGCGAGGCGGCCGGCTCGGCGCCAGGGCGAAAACGATTACATCGTCGGCATTGTTCAGTGTCAAGCAGGGTTGGCGATTCTATGGGCTCCGGTTACTAGGAATTTCTTTCGCCGCTCGTGCGGTTCGTGCTTGACTTCCGGAACCGAAGGACTAGGCACGGCGCACCGCGTCGGCGATCGCGCGGCCGAGATCGGCGGTACTCGCGTTTCCCCCGAGATCCGGGGTGCGGGGCCCACCGCTGCCGGGATCGAGCACGGCCTCGATCGCCGTGATGATCGCGTCGTGGGCGTCGCGATGTCCCAGGAAATCGAGCATCTGCGCACCCGACCAGATCTGGCCGATCGGATTGGCGATGCCGCGGCCGGCGATGTCCGGGGCCGAGCCGTGGACCGGCTCGAACAACGAAGGATGCTCGCGCGAGGGATTGATGTTGGCAGAGGGGGCAATGCCGATGGTCCCGGTGCAGGCCGGCCCCAGGTCGCTCAGGATGTCACCGAAGAGGTTGCTGGCGATCACGGTGTCGAAGAACTGCGGCCGCTGCACGAAGTGGGCGGTCAGGATGTCGATGTGGAAGCGATCGGTCCTGACGTCGGGATAGCGCGCCGCCATCGCTTCGACCCGCTCGTCCCAGTACGGCATGGTGATGGCGATGCCGTTCGACTTGGTCGCCGAGGTGAGGTGCTTCTTCGGCCGCGACTGGGCCAGCTCGAAGGCGAACTTGAGCACCCGGTCGACGCCGATGCGCGACATCACGGTCTCCTGGATCACGATCTCGCGCTCGGTGTCCGGGTACATCCGTCCGCCGACACCCGAGTACTCGCCCTCGGTGTTTTCACGGACGATCATCATGTCGATGTCGCCCGCCTTCAGGTCGGCCAGCGGCGAGCGCACCCCCGGCATCAGCCGTGCCGGCCGCAGGTTGACGTAGAGGTCGAAGTCGCGCCGGAACTTGATGAGCGAGCCCCACAGCGAGACGTGGTCGGGCATCTTCGCCGGCCAACCGACCGCGCCGAAGAAGATCGCCTCATGGCCGCCGATCTGTTCCTTCCAGTCGTCCGGCATCATGCTGCCGTGCTTCTCGTACCAGGGCCAGCAGGCGAAGTCGAAATGGTCGAGCTCGAGGCCGATGCCGAAGCGGCTGGCCACGGCCTCGAGCACGCGCACGCCCTCCGGCATGACTTCGGTGCCGATGCCGTCGCCGGCGATGACGGCGATGCGATGGGTTGCCACGGTGTCAGTCCTCCTTGAAGAATGCATCGATCTCGCCGAGCAGCTCGGCCGGCCGCTCCTCGGCAATGTAGTGGCCGCAGTCGAGGGCCCGGCCGCCGACCTCGCGCGCCGCTGCCTGCCAGGCGGCGAGCACGTCGAAGCAGGCGCCGACTGTGCCATGCGCGGCCCAGAGCACGCGCAGCGGGCAATCGACGCGCCGGCCCGCGGTGCGATCGGCGCGGTCGTGCTCGAGGTCGATGCCGGCCGAGGCCCGGTAGTCCTCGCAGATCGATCGCGCCGAGCCGGGACGGCGGATGCAGCGCTCGTACTCGGCCAGGGCTTCGGGATCGAACGCCGCCAGGCCAGCATGGCGACGCCCCATCACGCTGCGCAGGTAGAACACCGGGTCGGCCTCGATCCAGCGATCGGGCAGCGGCGCCGGCTGGATCAGCAGGAACCAGTGCCAGTAGGCGCGGGCGAAGGCTTCGGTCGTGCCCTCGTACATGGCCAGCGTCGGCGCGATGTCGAGCAGCATCATCCGGCTCACCCGGGGCGGCGCATCGAGCGCCAGGCGATGGGCGACGCGGGCGCCGCGGTCGTGGGCGCAGACGGCGAAGCGTTCGTGGCCGAGCGAGGCCATCAGGGCGACGGCATCGGCGGCCATCGCCCGCTTGCTGTGCGCGGCGTGGTCGGGATCGGCCTCGGGCCGGCCCGAGTCGCCGTAGCCGCGCAGGTCCATGGCCACGACGTTGAAGCGCCCGGCGAGCACCGGTGCAACCCGGTGCCACATTGCCGAGGTCTGCGGATGGCCGTGCAGCAGCAGCAAGGGCGACCCGCGGCCGCCGCAGCGGGCATGCAGTTCGACGCCGGCGTGGCGGAATCGAACCGACTCGAAGCCTTCGAACATGAACGAACTATGCGCCCGCTGCACTCCGGCGGCGGACGACGATCGCCACGCCGATGACGGTGAGCGCCATGCCGAGCATCATCACCGGCGTGAAGGCCTCGCCGAACAGCAGCCAGGCCATCACCGCGGTGCAGGGCGGCACGAGATACAGGAGGCTGGTGACCGTCGTGGCCTCGCCGCGTTGGATGAGCAGATAGAGCAGCGAGCTGCCGCCAAGGGTGAGCACGCCCACCGACCAGGCCATCGCCGCGATCAGGTTCACGTGCCAGTCCATGGCCTCGGGCTCGAGCAGGGCGAGCGGCGCGCTGATCGCCAGCGCCGCGAGCATCTGGATCGCACTGGCCGTGCGCACGTCGCAGGGCGCGATGTAGCGCTTCTGGTAGAGCGTGCCGATGGTGATGCCGAGCAGGGCCACGAGCGCCATCGCCAGGTTCGCGAGCGTGACCTCGCCGGTCCCCATCTTCGGCCAGACGACGAGCACCAGTCCGGCCAGACCGAGCAGGAGGCCGAGCCACTGTCGCGCCGACACCCGGGCCGAAACGGCTCCGCCCCGGGCACCGCGCGATGCGGTCGCGGTCACCCAGAGCGCGGTCAACACCGGCTGCAGGCCGACGAGCAGGGCGACGGTGCCGGCACCGATGCCTGCCTTCACCGCCGACCAGACGCCGCCGAGATAGCCGGCCTGCATCAGCAGGCCGGTGACGGCGAGATGGCCCCATTGCGCCCGGCTCGTCGGCCAGGCGGCACTTGCCAGCGCAATCCAGATGCCATAGCAGAGCACCGAGAGGGCGAAGCGGACGGCAAGGAACGAGAACGGCGGCGCATGCGGCATCGCCAGCCGGGCGACGACGAAGCCGGTGCTCCATATCAGGACGAAGACCCAGGGCATCGCCCTGACGACGGCGCGCTGCATGCTTCAGCGCACGCGCTTGCGGATTTCCGGCAGGGCCTTCTGCAGGTAGTACACCATCGACCAGATCGTCAGCACGGCGGCGATCCAGATCAGCACCGTGCCCCAGAGTCGGGTGTCGATCAGGCCGAACAGCATCCCGTGATAGAGAAGAAACGGGATGGCGATCATCTGCACGACCGTCTTCAGCTTGCCCAGCATGTGCACCGCGACGCTGCGCGATGCGCCGATCTGCGCCATCCATTCGCGCAGCGCCGAGATCGCGATCTCGCGGCCGATGATGACCAGCGCCACCAGGGCATGCAGCCGCTGCAGGTGCACCAGCACCAGGAGCGCCGCGGTGACCAGGAACTTGTCGGCCACCGGATCGAGGAAGGCGCCGAACGACGAGGTCATGTCGAGCTTGCGCGCCAGGTAGCCGTCGGCCCAGTCGGTGAGGGCGAACAGGATGAAGAGCGCGGTGCCGACGACGTTCTGGGTCTCCTCGGGCAGGGAGATGTAGTAGACCCCGACGACCAGCGGGATCGCGACGATCCGGGCCCAGGTGAGGAGCGTCGGCAGGTTGAAGAACATTGCCGGGATTGTGAGCCCGGTGGACGACCTCAGTTGTCCAGGGTCCGCGGCTTGAACTTGTGTTGATCGTTGAAGAGGAAGGTCTCGACGAACTTCCAGGGCTTCGGCAGCCGCGACACGTCGCCGTAAGGGGCCGCGCGGCGCACCGCATCGGCGGCGGTCTGCAAGGTCTCCTTGGCGAAGCGCGGCGGCCGCAGGACCTCGATCCGGCGCACGCTGCCGTCGCCGTTGAGCTCGACCTCGAGCACCGAGATGGAAAGGAGCTGGTCGGGCACCTTGCCGGTGTAGGTGATGTCCGGGTTGGCGGCGACCATGCGCTCGGCGGCCTGGCGCCGCACCTCGTCCCAGTTGCGCATCGCCCGCGGCGGCGGCAGCTTCGATCCTTCCCTGGCGACCTCGGGCGACGGCTTGACCGTTTCCAGGGGCGCCGGCTTGGCTGCGGCGGTCGACGGCACCGGCTTGGCCACCTCGCCCGGCCCGCGGTCCGACGAGCCGGTGCAGCCGGCGACGGCCAGCATCACGGCCAGACCCGGGGTGACGAGCCGGGCACGCGGCCAACGGGTGGATGCATCAATGAAGGGCACGGTAGATTTCCTCGGCGAGTTCTCGCGAAATGCCTTCGACGGTGGCGAGGTCTTCGACGCTGGCATGGCCGACCCCGCGCGCGCCGCCGAAGCGCTGCAGGAGTTTCGCCCGTTTCTTCGGGCCGACGCCGTCGATCTCCTCGAGGCGACTGGCGCCGGTGCGCACGCTTGCACGCCGGGCGCGCATTCCGGTGATCGCGAACCGGTGCGCCTCGTCGCGGATCTGCGCCACCAGCATCAGCGCCGCCGACTCGCGGCCGAGCGCAACCTTCGGCCGGCCGTCGGCGAACACCAGTTCCTCGAGCCCGACCTTACGCCCTTCGCCCTTCTCCACGCCGACGATCCGGGCAAGCTCGATGCCCAGCTCCTCGAACACCTTGCGCGCTACCGCGACCTGGCCCTTGCCGCCGTCGACCAGGACGATGTCCGGCAGGCGCGCCAGGCCCTGGCTCGCGGCCTCGACCAGCTTGGCGTAGCGGCGGGTGAGCACCTGTCGCATCGCCGCATAGTCGTCGCCCGGAGTGATGCCGGCGATGTTGTAGCGGCGGTACTGCGCGCTCTGCATCTTGTGCGTCTCGAAGACGACGCACGACGCCTGGGTCGACTCGCCGGCGGTGTGGCTGACGTCGAAGCACTCGACCCGAAAGGCATTCAGATCCTCGACCTGCAGGTCGAGCGCATCGACCAGGGCGCGGGTGCGTGCCTGCTGTGAGCCCTCCTCGGCAAGAAGCTGGGCCAGGCGCAGCCCCGCGCCGGTGATGCACATGTCGAGCCAGGCCCGGCGCTGCTCGCGCGGCTGGTGCTGCACCGTCACCTTGAGGCCGCCCTGCGCCGCCAGCGCCTCGACCAGTGCCTTGTCGACCGCATGGCTGACGATCAGGAGCGGCGGCAGGCCGCCTTCGAGGTAGTGCTGGGCGATGAAGGCCTCGAGCACCCGCACCTCGGGCGAGGCGGCGATCGCCTGCGGCGCCGCGCCCTCCTCGCCCTCCTCCGCTTCGCGCGCCACCTCGATCGCATGCTCGACCTGCTTCGGGAAATACGGCCGATCGCCGAGATGCCGGCCGCCGCGCACCATCGCCAGGTTGACGCAGGCCCTGCCGCCGTCGACCTTGACCGCGAGGATGTCGGCATCGCGGGTGCGGGCTCCGGTGTTGTCCTCGACCGACTGCTGGTGCAGCACCCGCGCCAGCGAGCCGATCTGGTTGCGCAGCTCGGCCGCCTGCTCGAACTGCAGCGCATCGGCGCGGGCCATCATCTGCGCCTGCAGCGAATCCATCAGCTCCTGCTGCTCGCCTTCGAGGAAGCGCTCGGCATTGGCGACGTCGCGGGCGTAATCCTCGGGTCCGATGTAGTCGACGCAAGGGGCCGAGCAGCGCTTGATCTGGTAGAGCAGGCAAGGCCGGGTTCGGTTGGCGAACACCGTGTCCTCGCAGGTGCGCAGGTGGAACACCTTCTGCAGCAGCTGGATCGAGTCCTTGACCGCCCAGGCGCTCGGGAACGGGCCGAAGTAGCGATGCTTCTTGTCGACCGCGCCGCGGTAGTAGGCGACGCGCGGAAAGCGATGCGACTCGATCTTCAGGTACGGATAGCTCTTGTCGTCGACGAAGCGGATGTTGAAGCGCGGCGCCAGCGTCTTGATCAGGTTGTTCTCGAGC
>Ga0070675_100002229_pt1 | contig 14374 bp, 9 predicted proteins | sample KBSM43metaG_FD_65343 | JGI IMG/M metagenome (GOLD analysis project Ga0070675, IMG submission 65343) | Miscanthus rhizosphere microbial communities from Kellogg Biological Station, Michigan, USA - KBS M4-3 metaG | ecosystem: Host-associated > Plants > Roots > Rhizosphere > Soil ...
CTGAGCGACCTGGAGCTGGCGTCGCGGCTGTCGTTCTTCCTGTGGAGCAGCCTGCCGGATGACGAGTTGCTGAAGGTCGCCTCGGAATCGCGCCTTCGCAATCCCGACGTGCTGGCCGCGCAGGTGAGCCGGATGCTGGCCGACGATCGGGCCAAGGCGCTGAGCCACGACTTCGCCTTCCAGTGGCTGCACCTGTCGAAGCTGGACGAGATCACCCCGGACCGCACCCAATTCCCGCAGGCGAGCGGTCTGCTGGATCCGCGCGGGCTGTTCAAGGAAGAACTGCGGCTCTTCCTCGACAGCGTGCTCCGCAGCGATCGGAGCGTGACCGAGCTGCTCACGGCCGACTACACGTTCCTCAACGAACGCCTGGCGATGCTGTATGGCATCGAGACGGTGAAAGGGGCGCATTTCCGCCGCGTGGCGCTCGGGTCCAATACAGCGCGGCAGGGGCTGCTGGGTAAGGGCGGCATCCTGATGCTGACCGCATATCCGAACCGCACGTCGCCCGTGCTGCGTGGCGCGTGGATTCTGGACCGCCTGCTCGGTACTCCGCCAGCCGACCCGCCGCTCAACGTCCCGTCGCTGCCCGAGAACCGGCGCGGCCAGCCAGCGAAGACGCTGCGGGCGCGGCTCGAGCAGCACCGCTCGAATCCGACCTGCTTCGCGTGCCACGGCGTGATGGATCCGCTCGGGTTCGCGATGGAGAACTTCAACGCGGTGGGGCAGTATCGCACCAACGATCCCGACACGCAGACGCCGATCGATGCCAGCGGGCAGCTGCCGGACGGCACGCCGCTCAAAGGCCTCGAGGACCTGCGGCGGCAGCTCGTGGCGCGGCCCGATCATCAGTTCATGCAGACGTTCACCGAGAACCTGCTGACCTACGCGCTGGGGCGCAGTCTCGACTACCGCGACATGCCCACCGTGCGCCGCATCGTCAAACAGGCGTCGGCCGACGACTACCGGTTCAAATCGATCGTGCTCGGCGTCGTCACCAGCGATGCCTTCCGCAAACGGGAAGGCGATCGCGACCGGACCCTGCAGACCGCGTCTCTCGCCACCGGAGGCCAATAGTCATGTATCTGAGCCGAAAGCATCTGTCGCGGCGCACCATCCTGAAGGGCGCCGGCGTGACCATCGCGCTGCCGCTGCTCGACGCGATGATTCCGGCAGGCACCGCGCTGGCGCAGGCGGTCGCGGCTCCCAGCCCGCGTCTGGGATTCATCTACTTTCCGCACGGGGCGCTGCAGGATCAGTGGACGCCGGTGCAGACGGGACGCGATTTCGACTTCCCGTTCATCATCAAGCCGCTCGAACCGGTGCGCGACTACGTCACCGTCGTGAGCGGCTTGCGCAACAAGGGCGGTGAGAGCTCGAGCCCGCACGGCATCATCGAGGAAACCTGGTTGAGCTGCGTGGGCCCGCGCAAGCGCGACGCCAAGACCGGCGTTGGCGTGACCGTGGATCAGATTGCGGCGAAGCACCTGGGGAAGAACACGTCGCTGCCATCGTTGGAGCTGTGCGGCGAACCGGGCGGCATGATCTCCTTCCGCACGCCGGACCAGCCGCTGCCGATGGAGAGCAACCCGCGCAAGGCGTTCTATTCCATGTTCGGGCAGGGCGACACGAGCCAGGAGCGCGAAGCCATCCTGAAGACGACAGGGAGCCTCCTCGACTACGTGCGCGACTCGACGGCCAGCCTGACCCGCCGGCTCGATTCCGGCGACCGCGCCAAGGTGACCGAATATCTCGATTCCGTGCGCGAGATCGAGGGACGCGTGCAGAAGCTCGAAGAGAACGCCCGGTCGCTGCGCGACGACATTCCGGGCGCGCCGCTCGGGCCGCCGGAAGATTTCGGCGACCTGCTCGATATCCAGTTCGAGATGATCGCGCTGTCGTTCCAGACCAACCGCACCCGCATCGCGACGATGAAGATGGTCGAGGAAGCCAGCATGCGGACGTATCCGAATCTCGACGTCCACGAGGCGTTTCACCCCACGTCCCACTGGGGTGGCTTTCCGGATCGCGTGGCCAACCTGCGGAAGATTCAGGCCTACCACACCGCGGTGTTCGCCAAGTTCGTCCAGCGTCTCCACGGCATGCGAGAGGGCAACGGCAACGTGCTGGACAACTCGATCATCCTGTTTGGCAGCAACATGTCGAACAGCGATGCCCACAACAACGATCCGCTGCCGCAGGCGCTCATCGGCAAGGGCGGCGGCATCAAGGGCAACCAGCACCTACACTATCCGCAGGACACACCGCACGCCAACATTCTGGTGACCATGCTGAGCCGCGCGGGCGTGCCGGCATCGGACATCGAGAAGTTCGCCGACAACACCGGCGCGTTCTCGGAAGTATGAGGAATGTGCTGATCCGGATCGCGGCCGTCGCACTGCTGGTTGTAGCGGGCGGTCTTCAGACCGCCCGACCGGCTGAGGCCCAAACCCGCGCCGGTGCCGTGCCGCGCAACGTCACCGAGCGCCTGCCTGCGTCGCGCACATCGAAGGCCGACGTCAACCGCCGGAATCCCGACGGCAGCACGCCGCTGCAGTGGGCCGTCTACAAAGGCGACGTCGCCGAGGTGAAGCGGTTGTTACGCGCCGGCGCCGACGTGTCGGTTGCCAACAACTACGGCGCGACGCCGATGAGCCTGGCGGCGGAAGTAGGCAATGCCGAGATGTTGAAGGTGCTGCTGGAAGTGGGCGCGAACGTCGAGTCGCCCAACGCCGACGGCATGACGGCGCTGCTGGCGGTCGCGCGTACCGGCAACGTGGAAGCGGCAAAGCTGCTGCTGGATCGCGGGGCAGCCGTTGACGCGAAAGAGAAGTTCGGCGGGCAGACGCCGCTGATGTGGGCCTCGGCGCGCCGGCATCCGGAGATGATGCAGCTCCTCATCGACAAGGGCGCCGACGTCAATGCGGCCTCGACGGATCGCGACTATCAGCGTCATGTCACCGCCGAGGGGCGTCCGAAGAGCCTGGATGCTGGCGGGCTGACGCCGTTGTTGTATGCCGCGCGCGAGAACTGCATGGCGTGCGTGGACGTGCTGGTGAAGAACAAGGCCGACATCGACCTGCCGGATCCCGACGGCGCCACGCCGCTGCTCGTGGCGATCATGAACGCCAACTGGGACCTGGCGCGGCAGCTCATCGAGGCCGGCGCCGCCGTCAACCAGTGGGACGTCTTCGGCGAAACGCCGCTCTACACCGCGGTCGATCAGCGCAACCGCATCGACGGTGGGCGGAACTCCATCGACCCGCCGAACAAGAACACCGGCCTCGAGATCGTGAAGCTGCTGCTCGAGCAGGGCGCCGATCCGAACCAGCAGCTCTTCTTCAAGCCGCCAAACGTGCGCGGCGGGCTGCATACGCGAGGTGCGACGCCGCTCATTCGCGCGGCGTTCAACAACGACCTCGAGGTGATGAAGCTGCTGCTCGAGAAGGGCGCGGACGCGACGCTGCCCACGGCCGACCGGCAGACGGCGATTCACGCCGTGCTCGCCGGCCGTGCGCCGGAGCCGCAGGCCGTCGAGCTGATCAAGGCCCTGCAGAAGGCCGGTGCGGATGTGAACGTCGTGGCGCTGATCAATCACGGCGAGGAGATTCGCGGCGGCAGCGCGCTGCACTACGCCGTCCGCAAGCGCTACAAGGAGGTCATGAAGCTCCTGGCCTCCTACAAGGTCGACATCGACGCGATGGATCAGGACGGCCTGACGGCGCTGGACTACACGCAGAGCCGCGGCTTCATGCCGTTCATGGCGCTGCAGACGCCGCTCTTCAAGGACGAGGCGGCGCTGCTGCGCGAGCTGGGCGCCACGAAGCTGCTGGCGAAGAACCCCACGTGGCCGGTGCTCGGCCCGCCGCAGGGCGTGTGGCCGGACATCTGGCCGCTGGGCGAGCCGCGAGTACATGACCCCGTCTACCACCGCGAATCCGACTGACGTCGTGTGTAGAGGGCGGTCTTTGGACCGCCCTGCGTCAGACCGCCCTGCGCTGTCCCGTCGCGAGTTCCTCACCGCGGGCGCCGCCGCGTTCGGTGGCGTGCTGCTCCCGCGTTTCGCGAGCGCGCAGGCGCGCATCTCGACCACCGATCTCGGCGGTCTGACGCTGATTCAAGGCGCCGGCGGCAACGTGCTGGCGCTGTCCGGCCCCGACGGCGCGCTGATGATCGACGGCGGGGTGGCGGCCAATGCGGAGGCGCTGCTCGCGGCCGTCAGAAGCGCCACCAAGACGGATCGCATCAACACGCTGATCAACACGCACGGGCATCCCGAGCAGGTGGGCGCCAACGAAGCGGTGGGGAAGGCCGGCGGCGTCATCCTCGCGCACGAGAACACCAAGAAGTACCTGAGCACGCCGGTCGAATCGGTGACGTTCAAGGGCCGCCGGAAGCCGCTACCGCCAGCGGCGCGTCCGACCAAGACCGTCCGCGGCGACGGCTCGATGGAGTTCGGCGGGCAGCAGATCGACTACGGCTACCTGCCGGCGGCACACACAGACGGCGATCTCTTCCTCCATCTTCCCAAGCTGAATCTGGTCGTCGTTGGGGGAGTCGTCTCCGCAGTGGGGTGGCCGTTGGTCGACTACCGGAACGGCGCCTGGCTGGGCGGCCGCGTCCGCGCGCTCGAGCGACTCGCGGACCTCGTGAAGCCCGACACGCGCGTTGTGCCCGCCGATGGCCCGGTGATGACCGGCGCCGACATCGTGCGCCACCGCGACATCGATCAGAAGCTCTTCCTGACCATGATCGAATACTTGAACAAGGGGCTCGGGCCTGAAGACGCGGTGGAGCGCAACCCGCTCAAGGAATACCAGGCCGAGCTCGGCGACCCGTCCACGTTCACCTACGGCGCCATGCGGAGCATGATGATCGCCTACGTGCCGGACTGAATCCCCCGGTCGGCCCGAGTTCCGATCAGCACCGCGACGTTGCCAACCTTATGGCCGCTGTCGGCGTGGCGGTGCGCCTCGACGATCTCGTCGAGCAGGTAGCGCCGCCCAATCACCGTGCGCAGCTTACCGGCATCGATCAGCTCCTGGAGGAACACGAGGTCGGCCTGCTTCGGGTCGGCGGCGCCAGTGACGAAACGCGCGCGTCCGCGGAAATGCACTACCGCGCCGGTCAACAGCACGCGCACAATCCCGCCAAGTCCCCCGGAATGACCGACGAGTAGATAGCGTCCCCCCGTCGAGAGCGCGCCCAGGCTGCGCGGGAATCCGGCCTTGCCGAGCAGGTCGACGATCACGTCGTGGGGCGGGCCATGGGTGAAATCCCGCGCCGTGTAATCGATCACGTCGTCGGCTCCGAGCGATCGCACGAGGTCGACGTTGGCGTGGCTGCACACGGCGGTAACGTGAGCGCCGAAGTGCTTCGCAAGCTGCACGGCAAATACGCCGAGGCTCCCGGACGCTCCGTGAATGAGCACCCGTTCGCCAGGCTTCACCTGCGCCTTACGCAGAAAGTACAGCGAGCACACGGCGCCCACGAACACGGTGCCGGCTTCCTCGAACGTCATCGTGGCGGGTTTATGGGCGACGAACCCATCCTCCGGCACGCACGCGAACTCTGCGTGGGCGGCGAACTTGTCGCCGCGGGCGCCATACACCTCGTCGCCGACCGCGAATCGCGTCACGGCCTGGCCGATGGCTTCAACGGTGCCGGCGAGATCGACGCCGAGAATCCGGTGCTTGGGTCGAAACCCGGTCAGCAGTCGAATCAGGAAAGGGCCACTCCGGAACATCCGATCGCCAAAGCACACGCTCGACGCGCGGACGCGGACGAGCACCTCGTTGGCGGTTGGCGTCGGTGTCGGCACTTCCCGGACTTCTACGACCTCCGGAGGCCCATAGCGCGTCGTGACCGCGGCTCTCATGGGAGGCGGATACGAGCGGCCGGCGCGGGAGGTTCAGGCGTCGCGATCCCGCCTGACCTTCACCTTCTTGCCGCGGAGCGTCCCGGCGCCGACCGCGGCGATGATCGCGTCGGCAAGGTCCTCCGGCACTTCGACCATGGAGAAGTTCTCGGCGATGCGGATCGCTCCGATGGCGCTCGACGGGACGCCGCTCTCTCCCGCGATGGCGCCCACCAGATCGCCGGGCCTGATACCGGCCTTCTTGCCGGCGCCGAAGAACACGCGCGCCACTCCCTCTCTCGCGTGGCCGGCGACCGGCCCGCGTTCGCGCCCGCCGCGCGCCGCCGGAACCGCTGGAGCTGCCACGATCTCCTCCGCGCCGTCGTCGCCGCCGGTCGCGCCGTGCGCCATCTTGACCGCGGCCGCCGCGACGTCCATCACGTCGAATTCGTCGGCGAGCGCCGTCACGACGGTGCGCATGTCGTCGAAGTCGCCGGCCGTCAGGCGTTCGCGCAGCGCCGCCGTCAACTGCTCGAGGCGCCGGGCGCGCAGGTCCTTGACGGTGGGAACCGGCTGCACGTCGATCTTCTGCTTGGTGAAGTGCTCGATGGTGCGGAGCAGGCGGTGCTCGCGCGGGTCGGCCAGCGTGATGGCGGTACCAATGCGGCCGGCGCGCCCGGTGCGGCCGATGCGATGCACGTATGACTCGGGATCGGCGGGGAGGTCGTAGTTGACGACGTGGGAGACGTGCTCGATGTCGAGCCCGCGGGCGGCGACGTCGGTGGCCATGAGCAGATCGGTCTTGCCCGTGCGCACGCGATTCATCACCGCGTCGCGCTGCCGCTGCTGCATGCCGCCGTGCAGCGCCTCGGCGCGATAGCCGTGCGCGTTGAGCGTCTCGACCAGCGTATCCACGGCGAGCCGTGTCCGGCAGAACACGATGGCGGTGCGCGGATGCTCCATGTCGAGGATGCGGTCGAGCGCGGCCGGCTTCTGATCACGGCGCACCAGATAGGCGACCTGGCGCACGCGGGGGAGCGCCCCCGCGCCGACCTTCTCCGCGGCGATCGTCACGCGCTCGGGCTTCTGCAGGTGCCGTTCGGCGATCTTCAGGATGCGGGCGGGCAGCGTCGCCGAAAACAGCGCCGTCTGGCGGGTTGGCGGCGTGGCTTCCAGGATCTGCTCGATGTCCTCGGCGAAGCCCATGTCCAGCATCTCGTCCGCCTCGTCGAGCACCAGGACGTGAATGCCGTCGAGACGCAGGGTCGTGCGCCGGATGTGATCCAGCGCGCGGCCCGGCGTGGCGACCACGATGTGCGCGCCGCGTTGGAGGGCACGAATCTGCTGCTCCATGCCGGCGCCGCCGTAGAGCGGAACGACGATGACGCCGGTCCCATCCGCGTACTTGTGGATCGCCTCGCTGACCTGCATCGCCAGCTCGCGGGTCGGCACCAGCACGAGACCGCCGGGCGGCGCGGCCAGCCGCGGCTTTTTCTCTCCGGCCTTCGGATCCCGCTCGGTCACGCGCTGGATCATCGGTAGCGCGAACGCCGCGGTCTTGCCGGTGCCAGTCGCGGCCTGGGCGAGCAGGTCGCGACCGGAAAGCATGAGGGGGATCGTGGCCCGCTGGACCGGCGTCGGCTCCTCGTAGCCGAGCGCCGTGACGGCGGACAGCAGGGTGTCAGAGAGGCCGAGGGTCGGAAAGCCCGCCTTCGATGACGGATTGCGAGAGGAAGGCATCCGCCGATTGTCCCACGGCCGGCGTGAGGAAGTCGGGCGACTTAGCTCAAGGGCGCACGGTGATCGTCTTGATCGTCTGCGGCGTGACCGGTTTGCTCATGGCGCCGTCGTCCCCAAGCGACGTCTGCGTGTCGGCAATGGCGTCCACGGCCGTCATGCCCGAGGTGACGCGGGCAAAGATCACGTAATTGGGCGCCAGCTCGTAGTCCATGTGCATGATGAAGAACTGGCTGCCGCTGGTGTTCGGCCCCGCGTTCGCATAGGCGAGGATGCCGCGGCGGTAGCCGGCCTGGTAGAGCGGCGACTGCGGGTTGATGTTGTCCGGAAACGGCTCGCCCCACGCGCTCTCCCCGCCAGTCCCGGTGCCGGTGGGATCGCCGCCCTGGATCATGAAGCCCTTGACGATCCGGTGGAAGGTCAGCCCGTTGTAGTAGCCGTGCTCGGCCAGCAGCCGGAAGTTCTCGACGGCCTGTGGCGAGTCGCTCTCCAGGAACTCGATCTCAATCGGGCCCCTGTCGGTCTCGATCGTCGCGTGCTTGCCGCCGGAGCTTTTGGCGCCCGCGGGGATCTTGCTGTTGCCGGACTGCGAGCAGCCCACGGCCAGCAGGCCGGCGACAACCGCGATACAGACAGTCTTCATGAAGCCCCTCGCATCATCAGGATCCACATCGGTCCGTTGCCGGCGTCGTAGACATCGCGCGGCGTCATCTGGCCGGTGGTCGCGTTCACTTCGTAGGTCACCATTCGGCCCGCCGTGCCCCCGCTCCCGGCCGCGGCCATGAACCGTCCGCTGGGATCGAGGCAGAGCGGCCTCACCCCGGGCTCGGTGCGCACGCGATCAGCGGCTGACAGCCTGCCCGTCGTCTGGTCGATGGCAAAGCTGGCAATGCTGTCGTGCTCGCGGGTGACGACGAACAGCAATCGCCCGTTGGGATGGATCAGCAGCTCCGAACAGGTGGCCTGGCCCTTCACCGTGTAGTCGCTCGGCACCGTGGAGATGCTCTGCACCTTCGTCAGCAGGCCGTTCGATGGATCGAGACGATAGGCCGTGGCGCTGGCGCCCTGCTCGTCGGCCGAATAGGCCATGTTCAGGGTCGGGTGCACCAACAGATGGCGCGGCCCCTCGTGCTCGGTCAGCGTGAGGAAGGCCGGAGCATTCCACGCAAGATGTCCGGTCTTCTCGTCGAAGCGGAACTGAGCCACGGCATTGGGCCCGCCGCTGCGCGTCACGTGGGGCACGAACACGTAGCGGTTCGAGGGATCCACTTCGATGCCGTGGCACCCGTAGGAGGTGACGCGCCATTCGACCGGCGTCGGGGCAATCACGCCCTGGTCACTGATGGCGTGCACGCCGACCGTGCTCTGGTAGAAGTGCACCGACAGAAGGAAGCGGCCGGTGCGATCGATCACGATCTGAATTGGCTCGCCCTCGATCGGCACCGTGCTGATGAGCGACAGGCCGCCCGTGGCGGGATTGATGCGGTAGCTCGAGAGCTGCCGGCGATCGCGGCAGGCCACGTAGAGGAAGCGGTGCTGCGGATCGAAGGCCAAAGGATCTGGACCGCCCTCGACCGGCACCTGTTGCCGCCACGTGACCTTGCCGGTGGCCGGATCCATCGTGAAGATGGAGATGCGGTTGTCGCGCCGCACCGAAACGTAGCCGATGTAGGGCGGCTGGCCTGCGGTTTGAGCCGTGGGCCGATTCCACGCGAGGCTGGCCGCCGCACTGGTGACGAGAAATTCTCTGCGGGTAAACATCGACCTGTTCGTGTGCGAGGTCAGGGCAGCAGGACGGGCGGCACGCGTCCCGACACCGGGTTCTTGTAGTGGAAGGGCATGGCGTGCACCTTGGGGAACGGCGCGGCGATCGAGCCGCGAAGCGGCCGGTCCGGAGGAAACTCTTTGGCCAGCGTTACCACCGGCGCGATGGGTGGAGTCGTGACGCGCACCCAGCCGCCACGTGACGGCGCCTGCCACACGTAGTCGAGGTCCAGGCCCGACAGCTTCCAGGTGGCATCCTCGTCAACCGCGCTGTTCTCGTAGATCCCGCCGATCCACGATCCCTCACCTCCGGCCGGACCGCCGAGCTGAAACAGTCGAACGCGGATCTTGGCGGTTCGCGCGTCCGCCGACACGTGAATGACCGGCTGCACGATCTGGTGGATCGTGAGGAAGTCCGGCGACTTGGGGTTCGGGTAGCGCCGCTTCAACGACTCGCGGATGCGCTCGCGCCCGACGTAGGTGCCCACGTAGGAGAGTTCCTTCCAGCCGTCGCGAGAGAAGAGATCGGCGGTCTCGTCCCACTTGAATTCGTCGATATAGAAGCCGTAGGCGGTCGCCAGGTTCTCCGCGGCGTGATAGGCCCTGCTGCGCTCGACCGAACGCTCGGCCGTCGAGAGCAACGCCTCGAGCTTCGCAGCGGTCGCGACCGGCTCCGGGGTTGGAGCCGGGGACGAACGCGGGCGCGCAGTCACCGTCGTCCCTTCTGGATACTGTGGCGGGCGCCCCGTCACCGGGTGATCGAAGTGGAGCGGTGCGATGTGGAAGCGCGGGAAAATCTCGTAGCTCTCGCTCGGCGGCCGATCCGGCGGGAACTCCGCGCTCGGCCCGGGCGCCGGCTGCGCATCCTTGCCCCACCCCTGCTCGGCATCGACGATGAAGCGCGGGTAGACGTGCATGGCCTTGAACTTCCAGACCCCACCCTGCTTCACGAACTGGTTCTCGTAGATCGACTGGGTCCACAGCCCCTTGCTGCCGGTGGTTCCGGTCATGCCGATGTCGGTGCCGCGTGCGCGGGCGGTGCCGTCCGGCATCATGGTCACGATGGTCTGCAGCTGAATGTGGTCGTTGATCTCTCCTTCGGCCAGGCCCGCGCGCCCGGACGCGTTCAGCCCGCGGCGGATGCTCTTGGGCCCGACGTACACGCCCTGCAGGCCGAGCTCCATCGTGCCGTCGACAGCGAACAGGTCCGCGATGTCGTCCCACATCTTGCGATCGAGGTAGTACCCGTACGAGTGCTGGAGATTGGTGACCTCGATCTCGTCGGAGAGACGCTGCGCCCGCGCGGCCAGATCCGCCATCCGCTTGCCCAGCGCCTCCACCGTGGGGGCCGCCTTCAGGCGGCCCGAAGCATCCACATCGGGGATCGGCTTGCCGACGCGCGCGGCCTCGAAGTGGAACGGCGTCGGCTCCTTCGTGGCGGTCCAGCCCGGAGCCTCGTATCGGCCGCCGTACTGCGCGTGGTAGCGGACGTCCTGCATCTTCCAGACGCCGTTCTCGCGCACGTATGCGTTCTCGTAGATGCCGCCGGCCCACGAGGCGTTCGCCTTGTAGCCGCCGAGCATGGCCATGATGTGCCAGCGGGCCTTACCCGACTGACCGTCGGGCGCGAGCGTCACGACCGGCTGCATCGAGATGTGCGGGTAGATGCGTCCATCGGCGAGGCCCACGCGGCCCTGGCCGACCTCCTTCACGAACAGCGCGCGAATGCCTTCGCGATCGAGGTTGCCCTGCGTGTAGTGGCCGACGCCGGTGTCGGCGAAGAGGTCCGCGAAGTCGTGCCACAGCCCCAGCTCCGAGTAGTGGCCGTAGGCGTGCTGGAGCCGCTTGATGGCTGAGAGGGCCTCGACGCGCTGGGTCAGCGCCTCGAGCCGGTCCACGCGCTGCTGCAGCGCCGACAGGTCGGCATCCGCGCCTTGGACAATGGCTCCCGCGGTGCACCCGACGACGATGGTCAGCACCGCAAGCGTGCGGCGCACGATCAACCTGATCATCCCGGCTCCTCGACTCGCCGTAACGATACACTAGGCCTCACCAAGGGAGAGCCCTGATGAATCGCATTTCCGGCTCGCTGCTCGCCGCCCTGCCGCTGCTTCTGCTGTGGTCTACGGCCGCGCCTGCCCAGACCCGCATCCCTCGATTGAGTGATGGCAAGCCCGACATGCAGGGTGTCTGGACCAACCAGACCTTCACCCCGCTCGAGCGGCCGGCGCAGTTCAAGGACAAGCAGTTCTTCTCCGTCGAGGAAGCCGAGGCATTCGCCAAGCGGGCGCTCGACGACGTGAAAGACGTGCCGCGCGGCGAGCAGGTGAAGAGCGACGCCGACATCCACTACGACGACGGTATCTGGCTGCTCGAGGGGTACAAGAAAGGCGCGATGCTGCGGACGTCGATCGTCACGGACCCCGCGGACGGCCGTATCCCGGCGCTGAGCGCCGAAGGGCAGAAGCGCGCGCAGGCACGCGCCGAAGCGCGGAAGGGCATCGGTCCGTTCGACAGCGCGCAGGCGCGCGGCCTGTCCGAGCGCTGCATCTACTGGGCGCACGAAGGACCGCCCCTCCTGCCCACCGGCTACAACTCCAATCTGCAGATCGTCCAGGCGCCCGGCACCTTCGTCATCCAGCCGGAGATGATGCCGGTCGCCCGCGTGGTGCCGCTCGACGGTCGCGCCAGGCTGGCGCCGGCCATCCGCGGCTATCGCGGCGACTCGCGCGGCCGCTGGGAAGGCGACACGATGGTCATCGAGACGACGAACATCAGCGAGAAGACGGCCTGGCGCGGGTCGTCTGCAAACGTCAAGGTGACCGAGCGGCTCACGATGACCAGCCCCTCGACCATCCGCTATCAGTTCACGGTGGAGGACGCGTCAACGTGGACGCGGCCGTGGAGCGGCGAGTACGAGATGGCGCGCATCGAGGGTCCGCTCTTCGAGTACGCGTGTCACGAGGGCAACTACCAGTTGCCGTCGATCCTCAAGGGCGCGAGGCGCACCGAAGCCGAGGCCAGGCAGACGCGCTAGCGCAGCGCGAACACGCGCAGCGACTCGTTGTTCCCCTGACCCTGCGTGGCTGCAACGACGGCCACGTACTGCTTGCCGTTGCGGCCCATGTAGGTGATCGGAATGGCCGTCACGTTGTAATCCAGCCGGGCGGACCATAGTTCCTTGCCGGTCCGGGAGTCGAACGCGCGGAACTGCCGGTCGCGCGTCGCGCCGATGAAGACCAGCCCGCCGGCCGTCACGATGGGGCCGCCGTAGCCGGGCGAGCCGGCGTTCTTCTTTCCCTCGGGCATGCTGTCGTTCACGCCCAGCGGCACCCGCCACACGAACTCGCCGGTCGCCGCGTTCACGGCCATCAGACTGGCCCACGGCGGACGGAAGCAGGGCAGGCTGTCGACGCTCAGCGGACCGCCGCTCTGATGGACGTAGGGGAACTCGGTGCCCTTTGTCTGCTCGTTGTAGCGCGGGTTCGGCGCGATCCACCCGGTGGTCGGCTCGTCCTTCGAGTTCACGAAGACATAGCCAAGCTGCGGATCGGTGGCGGTGCCGCCCCAGTTGACGCCGCCGGTCACGCCGGGGAAGAGCACGGTGGGCGGGACGCCGGTCTTGGAATCGAGTGCGCGGTAGTTCCACGGCGTGTACGGGCCGTCGTTCCGGAACTGCATCCTGTCCCACAACGCACGGCACGCCTCGGCGTGCGCAGGTGTGGTGTCGTCGGCGGTCACGAGATCGTTCCGGGTCATGCTGACGCGCGACAGCGGACCCGGCTTCTTCGGGATCGGCTGCGACGCCGGGTACCACTCGCCAGGCACGTCGGCCCTGGCCTGCGGGCGTTCGTCGATGCCGTAGATCGGCGCGCCGGTTTCGCGGTTGAGGATGAACATCCAGCCGGACTTCCCGACCTGCGCGAGCGCGGGAATCGTCGTGCCGTCTTTGCGGATATCAATGAGACCTGGCGCGGGCGGCAGATTGTAGTCCCACAGCTCGTGGCGGATGTTCTGGAAGTGCCACTTCAACTTGCCGGTCTCCGCGTCGAGCGCCACGGTGCTGTTGCTGAACAGGTTGTTTCCGGGACGGTCGCCACCGTAGTAGTTCATGCCCGGCCCGCTCACCGGCATGTAAACCAGGCCCCGTTGCTCGTCCACGGTCAGCGTGAACGACCACACGTTGTTTCCCGTACGACCCTCGGTCGTGCCCTTGGCCCATGTGTCGTAGCCAGCTTCTCCCGGCCTGGGAATCGTGTGAAAGTCCCACACCTTCTTACCCGTGCGCGCGTCGTAGGCGTGCACGTCGCCGCTCACGCCCATCGCCTTTTCGAGGTGCAGCCCGATGTGGCGCTCGCCGGGCCCGAAGAAGTTGGAGCCCATGAGCACGACGTTCTTATAGATGGCGGGCACGCCGGAGTAGGCGATGTCGAGATCGACATGTCCGCCGCTACCGAACGAGACGTCCAGCGCTCCGGTATCGGCGCGAAGGGCGATCAGCTTCTTCAAGCTCGTGAAGAGGATGCGCGCAGGCTCGCCGGGCCAGTAGGCGACGCCGCGGAACGAGGCGAGCCCTTCGGGCAGCTCGTAACGCCAGATCTCTTTTCCCGTCTCCGGCTCCAATGCCACCACACGGTTGCCCGACGGCATGTACATCACGCCGTTCACGACGATCGGTGTGACCTCCTGAAACATCTCGAAGGAGCTGGCCGGCTTGTCCACCGCCGGAACCGAGCGGCCCGGCTCGGGGCGCAGGCGATACGACCACGCCTGCGTCAGCGTCGAGACGTTCTGCGCGTTGATCTGGGTGAGGGGCGAGTAGCGCGTGCCGGCGAGGTCGCGGTTATAGGTCGGCCAGTCTCCGTCGGCTACCACGGCCGGCGCGCCGGCGGCACGAATCAGACGGGCGGTCGCGCATTCTTCGGCCACCCGCAGGTAGCGGCTCACGACCGGCGTGCCCACGACGTAGAGATTCGGAGCGACCGGCCCACCCTTCGCCAGCAGTGGCAGGTTCAC
>Ga0070675_100002238_pt1 | contig 14357 bp, 15 predicted proteins | sample KBSM43metaG_FD_65343 | JGI IMG/M metagenome (GOLD analysis project Ga0070675, IMG submission 65343) | Miscanthus rhizosphere microbial communities from Kellogg Biological Station, Michigan, USA - KBS M4-3 metaG | ecosystem: Host-associated > Plants > Roots > Rhizosphere > Soil ...
GGCGTGATCTCCTGCTTCATCACCACCTCGCCGACGAACGTGTCCTTCGTAATGCGCGACACGTCGAAGGGCAGCGGGTCGCCCGGCTTCATGCCGAGCGGAGTCGCGTTGACGATCAAGTCGAGGCCCGCGGGGTCGTTGGAGCCGGTGGTGACCTGCATCGCGGGATAGTACTGGCGCAATCGCTGCGCGAGACCGTCCGCCGACTGGGCGTTCATGTCGAACAGCGCCATGCGCGCGACGCCGTCGGCCGCGAGCGACGCCGCGATCGCGGAACCGACGCCGCCGGTTCCGGAGATGAGGCACGACCTGCCTCGGACGTCGAAGCCCTTGCGCTTCACGCCGCGCGCGAATCCGGCGCCGTCGAACATGTCCCCGACGATCTTGCCGTCGTCGCGAACCAGGACTGCGTTGCACGAGCCCGCAACCTTCACCGCGGTCGACGCCTCGTCCAGCAATCCGACCGTGGTCACCTTGTGCGGCATGGTGACGAGCGCGCCGCGAATGTTCGAGAGCCTCACGAGCTTGCCGAAGAACTCGGGATAGTCCTCGGTCCTGACCCCCATCGGCACGACGACGGCGTCGATGCCCTTGCTGTCGAACCACGGGTTGTAGATGAGCGGTGCCTTGAACGACTCCGTGGGATAGCCGACGTGCGCAATAAGTGTGGTCTTGCCGCTGATCATGCTGGTCCCTTCACCTTACACAGGGACCTCAATGATAGCCCGCGTCGGCGCGTACCTTGCCTCTGAAGACATAGTAGGACCAGCCCGTGTACATGACGATGATGGGCAGCAGGAACAGCGTCCCAACGAGCAGGAAGGCCTGGGACCGCGGCGTGGCGGCGGCGTCCCAAAGGCTGATCGTCGGCGGCACGATGTTCGGCCACAGGCTGATGCCGAGCCCGAGGAAGCACATTGCGAAGAGCCCGATGGCGGCAAAGAACGGCGCGGCGTCGCGGCCCTTGTCGAGCGAGCGCCACAGCCACAACGCCATGAAGCCGGTGGCGATCGGCAGCGGCGCGAGGTAGGCGAGGTTCGGCCACACGAACCAGCGCGCCGCGATCCTGGGATCGGACAAGGGCGTCCAGATGCTGACCATCGCGATGAACGCGATCACGCCGATCAGCGCGATGCGTGCCCACTTGATCGCCCACACCTGGATCGCGCCTTCGGTCTTGATCACGAGCCAGGTCGCGCCCAGCAGGATGTACCCGAACACGAGGCCGACGCCAACGAGCAGCGGAAACGGCCGCAACCAGCCGTAGACGCTGCCCACGAACTGCTGGTCGCGCACCTCGAACCCCTGCACGAACGCGCCCAGCACCACGCCCTGCGCGAACGTCGCGATCAGCGACCCCCAGAAGAACGCGTGGTCCCACAGGAACCGGCTCTTGTGCGCCTTCAGGCGGAACTCGAATGCGACGCCGCGAAAGATCAGCCCCAGCAGCATGATGAGGATTGGGAAGTACATCGCGGGGATGATGATGGCGAACGCAATGGGAAACGCGGCAAAGAGGCCGATGCCGCCCATCACGAGCCACGTCTCGTTGCCGTCCCAGATCGGCGCGACGCTGTTCATGATGAGGGTACGCGCGTCGTCGCTCGCGGCGAACGGCGACATGATGCCGACCCCGAGGTCGAAGCCGTCGAGCAGCACGTACATGAACACGGCCAGCGCGAGTATGCCGGTCCAGATGGGAACGAGGTCGATGGCCATGGTTACCGTTACTCCGCCGCCGACAACGGCCGGGCGGGACGCTTCGTGAGCTCGCGTGCGGGCGGCGCGGCCGCGGCCGCAGGACCGGCCCGCACCAGCTTCACGAGGTAGTAGACGCCGGCGCCGAACACGAACGCGTACACGACGACGTACAGCGCAAGCGAAATCGCGACGTCGTGCGTCGCGAGGTTCGGCGTCACGGCGTCCGCCGTGCGCAGCTGGTTGTACACGACCCATGGCTGGCGGCCCACCTCGGTCGTGACCCAGCCCGCGGTCACCGCGACATACCCGACGGGGATCGCCCACGTGCAAAGCCGCAGGTACCAGCCCGTCTCGTAGAGGCGCTTCCTCGCGAACAGCACCCAGCTCGCGACCGTGATGAGCATCATGATGCACCACATGCCAACCATGATCCGGAAGCCGAAGAAGACCGGAGCAACCGGCGGCCGGTCCTTCGCGGCAAACGCCTTCAAGCCCGTGACCTCGCCGTCCCAGCTATGCGTGAGGTAGAGGCTCCCGAGCTTGGGGATTGCGATCTCGAAGTCGTTGGCCTCCTTCTTCTCGTCCGGCCATGCGAACAGCACCGCCGGAACACCGCGCTGCGTGGTCCAGATGCCTTCGATCGCGGCGAGCTTGGCGGGCTGGTGCTCGAGCGTGTTGAGGCCATGCGCATCGCCGATGAATGCCTGCAACGGCACGAGGACGGTAGCAAGCGCCACGCCCATCGCGATCATCACCTTGCTCTCGTCGACGAACTTGCGCCGGCGCAGGTGGTAAGCGGCGACGCCGATGACCGTAAAGGCCGTCGTGAGATAAACCGCGACGACGGTATGCGTGAAGCGATACGGGAACGACGGATTGAAGATGACCGCGATCCAGTCGTCAGGGTAGAAGCGGCCGGATTGCATCGAGAAGCCCGTCGGCGTCTGCATCCAGCTGTTTACGACGAGGATCCAGAACGTCGACATGAGCGTGCCGACCGCCACCATGATGGCGGCCCCGAAGTGCGCCCATTGCGGCACGAGCTTGCGCCCGAAGAGGAGCACGCCGAGAAATCCCGCTTCGAGGAAGAATGCCGTCAGGCCCTCGTAGGCCATCAAAGGCGCGACGATATCCGCCGTCATGTGCGAATAGCGGCTCCAGTTGGTGCCGAACTGGAACGGCATCACGATGCCGCTCACCACGCCCATGCCGAACGACACGGCGAAGATCTTGATCCAGTAGGTGGACACGCGGAGGAACACTTCGCGCTTCGTCGTCAGGTACAGCCCTTCGAGCACCGCGATGTACGACGCGAGCCCGATCGTGAACGCCGGGAGCAGGAAGTGGAACGCGACGACGAAGGCGAACTGGATGCGGGACAGGAACAGTGCGCCTTCGTCCATGCGTTACCTTTCGAGCGTGTCAGGCCGCGAAGCCTACACGTACGCTGCCCAGGCCGTCGATGCGCGCTTCGATCGTATCGCCGGGCGTGATCGTTACCATCGGGCCGAGCGCGCCGCTCATGACGATGTCGCCCGCGCGCAGCGGTCTTCCGACCTGCACCATCTTGTGCGCGAGCCAGAGCGCGGCATTCAGCGGATTGCCGAGGCATGCCTCACCGGTCCCTGCAGACACGGGCTCGCCACGCCGGCGCATGGTCATCGCGCATGCGGGCAGGTCCAATCCGTCGAGCGTCCGCGCCTCGTCGCCGAGAACGAACATGCCCGACGATGCGTTATCCGCGATCGTGTCGAGGAGCTTGATGTTCCAGTCTCGAATCCGGCTTCCGACGATCTCGATGGCAGGCAACACGTGTTCGATGGATGCTGCCACGTCGACCAGCGTGAGGTCGGCATCGTCCAGGTCCCGGCCAATGACGAACGCGACCTCCGCTTCCGCCTTGGGCTGCAACACCTTGCCTCGCGGCACTTCGTCGCCGTCGCGCAGCGCCATGTCCGCGAACAGCATGCCGAAGTCGGGCGAATCGACTCCCAGCTGGGCCTGCACGGCTTTCGACGTGAGACCGATCTTGCGCCCGACCAGCCGGCGTCCGCGCGAGAGCGCGTGGCGCGTGTTGACGTCTTGCACCGAATACGCCGCGTCCACGCCGCCGGAAGCAAGCTCGTCACGCACGGGCGCAATGGCCGTTGCGCTCGCTTCGGCTTCGCGAAGGCGCGCGGCCACGCGTTCGATCAGGTCGTCGTCGATGAGCATGGCGCCTTCGATCCCGGGCAAAAGTTAGAATACGCCGAACTCGAGAGTCGTACAAAGGACTTGCTCATTCGCATTGGCGTCATCTCGGACACGCATGGGTTGCTGCGACCCGCTGCGGTCGATGTCCTGCGCGGGAGCGATCTCATCGTGCACGCGGGCGACATCTGCGACCCGGGGATTCTGCGCGAGCTCTCCCTGCTTGCTCCCGTCACCGCGGTTCGCGGCAACAACGACTTCGGCGACTGGGCCGACGCGTTGCGCGAGGTTGAAACCATCGAGCTCGGCGACCTGCGCATCGGCGTTGTACACGACGCCAAGTCGCTGACCCCCACCCATGAAGGCAGGTGGAACGCCGTCATCTCCGGCCATTCGCACCGGCCGCTGTGCGATACACGCGATGGCGTGCTTCATTTCAATCCCGGGAGCGCCGGCCCTCGCCGGTTCAACCTTCCCGTGTCGGTCGGCGAAATCGTGGTCGCGCGCGGCACGCTCGACGGCCGGATCATCGAGCTCTCCGTTTAGGCGCGCCGTCGGGCAGTGCACTGGCGCCTGTGTTACCGTCACGGGAGCCCGTCACGCATCCAGGTGGACCGTGCTCGACAGAACGCTCAAGCCCAGCGCCATCGTTCGCTACCTCGACCAGTTCGTCGTTGGCCAGGAGGACGCGAAGAAGATCGTCGCCGTCGGGGTTTACGCGCATTATCGCAAGATCGAGCGCGGCATGGTCGAGGACGCCAGCCGCATGAAGAGCAACGTGCTCCTGATCGGCTCCTCCGGCACCGGCAAGACCCTCATGTGCGAGACGCTGTCGCGCTTCCTCGACGTGCCGTTCGTGACGTCGGAAGCGACCTCGATCGCCAACACGCGATTCGTCAACGAGGAGATCGAGGCGATGCTGACGCGGCTCGTCGAGAAGGCGGGCGACGACATCGGCAAGGCCGAGACCGGCATCGTATTCATCGACGAGATCGACAAGCTCAAGAGCCCTGGCCAGCAGGGCAGCTCGGGCGAGTCGGTGCAGCACTCGCTGCTCAAGATCATGGAAGGCGCGCAGGTGAAGCTTTCGAGCGGCCGCTACATGGACACGAGCAATATACTTTTCATCTGCGGCGGCGCGTTCGTGGGCCTGGACGAGATCATTGCGTCGCAGACGCACGGCTACGGCTTCATCGCCACCTCGAAGGGCGACAACCAGCGCATCCTCGACCGGCTGAACACACGCGTCAAACCGACCGATCTCTTCACGTACGGGCTCATTCCGGAATTCACCGGGCGTCTCCCGATCATCGCGCGCTTCCACGATCTCGACCGCCCGATGATGGTCCGCATCATGACCGAGCCCCGGAACTCGATCCTCAACCAGTTCCGCGACATCTTTCGCGAGGAAGGGGTCGAGCTCGTGGTGGCAGCGCGCGTGTTCGAGCAGATCGCGGAGCTGGCGCTCGAGTACAAGACCGGCGCGCGCAGCCTGCGCGGCATCTTCGAAGAGCTCATGACCCCCATCCTTTACGAAGTCACCGATCGGTCCGACGTCGGCCGGGTCGAGGTGTCATCGCTGTTCAACGACCCGGTATACATCGGCAAGAGCGTGCCGGCATCGCCTGCAGCGAGCCCGCGCGCCTGATCCCGTCACTTGGGCAATTTCCGCCTGCTGCTCGCGATGGGCGGCATCGCGCTGCTCGGCAACGGCCTCAAATCCGTGGTGACGAGCACGGTCCTCGTGAGCGAGGCGCGGTTCGCCTCGTTTCTCGGGATCGCGGTGGAGCGCGTCGCGCTGCTGATGGAGACGATCGTCGCGGGCATGGTGGTGGCGCTCGCGCTGTATCCGCTCTTCGGCCGCCGATTCGCCGTGCGCGGCATTGCCGTTGCTTCGGCATTGATCGGCGCCGCGGCGTTTGCCGCGTTTGCCATCGCCGCGACCCGGGTCGGGATCGGGGGCCGCGAGGTGTGGGCATACGTGCTCCTCACGCTTGGCGGCGCGGCGCTCGTGTGGCTGGCGCCGAGTGCGCAGAGCCTCGTGCTCGGCTGGCCGGGTTCCGACGGTCGCAAGGCGCTGACGTCGGTCTGGACGGGCGCCACGCCGGCCGGCTTCCTGGTGGCGCCGCAACTCGCGAAATGGCTGCTTCCCGGACTTGGCCTGTCCGCCTACTTCGCGTCGTTCGCCGTGCTGCCGCTCGCGTTCGCGGCACTGGTGGCGACCATCGCCGTCGTCACGCGGGACCCTCGCACCGATGATGGATTGCCGACGCGTCTAGTGGTCGCGTTCGCGGCCGCAGTCGTGGCGTTCGAAGCGTGGTCGACAGCCGGATCGGTGCTGGGGTATACGGCGGCGATAACGCTCGCAACCCTGCCTCTGCTCGCCGCTGCGCTCGCATGGCTCGCCAAACGAGCGCGGCGGTTCGCTGCGACGACCTCGACCGATGTGGGGACGTGGTGCTATGTCGCTGCGCTGTTTGCGCTCGAGATTCCGACGACGGGCTTCTTCGAGGCGGCATTCCTGTACGACCGCGGCCTCCCGGAAGCGCTGGTCGCCGATCGCGCCACCCTCGCTGCGTCGGCGCAAGTCGCCGGGACGTTGCTGGCCGGTGTCGTGCTGCATCGTGGACGCGGAAGCACGCCGCTCGTTGCATGGACCTCGTGCGCGCTTGTCGTCGCCGGTGTCGCCGGTTACGCCGCGTATCCGTCGCTCGATTCCGCGTGGTATTTCATGGCGACGGCCGCGATCGTCGGGACCGGCGTAGGCGCGCTGACGCTCGTGTTGTGCCTTGCGATCGTGGGCAGCGCCCATGGGGCAGCGGCGCTCGCCGCCCTGCCCTCGATCGCCATCATGATCGGCACCGAGCTCGGCCTCGAGCTCCTGCAGTGCGTGTTCGCGGCGGCGCAATACGCTGCAGCGAGTCCTTTCCAGTTCGTGTTCGCGGCGCAGGCGATCGCCGCGCTCGCGGTTTTGCCGCTCCTACGCCACGCGCTGCGTCACGGGTAGCCGCCGTAGCCGGGAGGATAGGGCGGGTCGGGCGGGTTCGGCGGATTCGGCGGCGGCACATTCGGCGGATTGGGCGGCGCCGCGGCCGGGTTCGGTGGCACGCACATCACGACGAGGTTCGGCCCGTCGCCTTCCGCGATCCAGTTGCGCTGCGACACCATCATGTCGCGGACCGCCGGATCGATCATGTAGCGATGGTTGGCGTCGAGCCGGTTGTCGAACACGCGATAGACGTTGATGGTGCCTGCGGGGCAAACCCCCGCATCGGGCAAGACCACGAAAAAGAACTGCGGATCCTCGTTGACGAACGTCGGATTCTTCGCCGCCGTCTCGCTGCATTCCTGCGTGCCGCGGCCGTAGAAATGCGAATCGCCCTTCGCCGGCGGGATGTAGAAGCGGCATACCGGCGACGTCGTCGGCGAAGAGGCCGTGAACACGCGAAACGTCTGGCCGGTCCGTGCCCATCCGGGATGGACGCCGTTGTCGAGGTCCGCGATTTCCGGCGCGATGTGGCTCACGAAGTAATGGTCGAGGCCCGCGTTGAAGAACTCCACGGCGGTCGCGGCGGGCGGCGTCGCGCTCACGCTCGCGGTCTGGCCGGCGAAATTGACGGCGAGGTTGGGCGCGACGGTCCCGCCCGCGAGCAGCGCGTTGCGGCCGTCGGTCGGAAGAGGCCCGAACGTGAGTTGGCTCACCCCCGCGTAATTGATGCTCCCGCCGCCGATGGGCAGGAAGTTGGTGGGCATGATGTAGTCGGGCGCGATGAGGCCGAGGTTGGCGAAGCCTTGCGTCGCAATCAGGACGCTCCTGCCGGCGGTGTCGCCGCTCGGCAGGTTCGTCGGGAAGGTGAACGTGCGCGTCTCTCCGACTTCGGTGACGCGCAACGGAACGCCGCCCAGCAGGTTCTCGCCGTCGGTGTTGCAGCACTCGCGCAGCACCACGAACTGCACCGAGCCGTCGGCGTTCGTGTACAGCTGCTGGATGCGGAACAGGTGGAACGCCGCGTGTGCGGACGACGCGGCAATCAGTAGGATCAGAGCCGCGAGGTGGAATGTGAACTTGGCCATGATGTGCTCCAGGCAACGACGTCGTTGGCAAGGGCGAACAGTCCACGCACCGCCATTATTCCCGCAATTTTAGACGTAATATCCAAGCATGCATCGATGGCTCGGCCTGCTCGCACTCGCGCCGCTCGCCTCGTTTGCCGCGGTGATTGCGGTCAACGAGCCGTGGGTGCGCCCGGCATCCGCGGGGGAATCCACGGATGTCTTCATGGAACTCGCCGTATCCGAGACCGCTACGCTCATCGACGTGCGCACGCCTGTCGCCCCTAGGGTCATGCTGGCACAAGGCGCGCAACGGCGTGCACCGCCGTTCGCGCTCCAGCTGGCCGCGCAACAGCCGCTCTTGATGCGCGAGCGCGCCACGCGCATCGTGCTCGGCAGCGTTCAACGAACGCTCAAGCGCGGCGATCGCGTTGCGCTCACACTCGTGCTGCGATATGCCGACGGAACGACGCAGGACGTCGAGGTGGATGCCGAGGTGCGGCGGCGCTCACCGTCCCAGGACCATCGCGTGCATCGTCACTGACGCGACGCGCGCACCGCCGCGCGGTACGCCACGAGGCCGCCGACCGCGAGCGCGAGCAGCGCGTACGGCGAGTACACGCGTGCCGGGTCCGCAAGGAACACCACGGTGAGGGCAAACGGAGCCACCGCCTTCAGCACGAATTGCGGCAATGCGAGACGGCCGAGCAGCGCGCCGTATCCGCGATGCCCGAAGAGCTCCGCCGGCACCGTGCCGCGCACGATCGTCATGATGCCGTTCGCCCAGCCGTACGGAATGACGAACGCGAGCGCGATGATCCAGACGCCGCGCACTTGCGTGAAGATCGCCAGGGAGGCTGCCATCAACGTAAACGCGAACGTGCCGATCGCGATCACGCGCACATGCCGGTTGAACGCGAACTCCATGATGCGGCCCGCCACCTGCATCGGACCGATGAGCGACCCGATGAGCACGGCATCGCGCGCCGAAAGACCGATCGCGGTCAGGAGGCCGATCAGATGCGCCGCGATGGCCGAGCCGATGAACGCGGCCAGCGACAGCGCGGTCGCGAGCCACCAGAACACGGGGCCTGCGTGCGCGCGAGAAGGCGCGTCCGTCAGTGAGTGAGGCGCCACGTTCGGACGACCCGTCGGCACCGCGAGCACGTGGATCGGCAGGCACACGATGACGTGCAGCAACGCATAGGTATAAAACGCCTGGCGCCAGCCGAGCGTGTCGAGCAGGAATTGCGACAGCGGCCAAAAGACGGTGCTTGCGAACCCGCCGAAGAGCGTCAGCGCGGTGACCGACCGGCGATACGAAGCGCCTGCAATCTGATGCAGCGTCGCGAACGCGGGGTCGTACAGGCAGGCCGCCATCGCGACGCCGGCCAGCAACCAACCCGCGAGCACCGTGACGGGCCCTTGCGCGGATCCCAGCACGCACGACGCGAGCGCCGCGAGGAGCGAGCCCGCCACGAGCGTTCGGCGGCCGCCGCGGGCGTCGATATCGCGGCCCACGAGCGGCGACGCGATGCCGGAAAGGAAGAGCCCCGCCGTGAAGCTGCCGAACAGCCAGAGCTCGCTCACCCCGGTATCGGCGCGCATCGACGCGCCGAGCACCGCGATCGTGTAGAACAACGTCCCCCACGACACGATCTGGGCGACGCCGAGCGCGCACGTGCGCCGCCAGAGAAACGCGACCGGGACAGCGGCGCTCGCGCCGTCGTTCACGGGGGCGGTCATTCGGCGATTCTACCGTGAGACAATCATTTTTCCGGGAGGAATGCCGATGTCCGCAAAGCCTTCGATCGCCCTCGCCGCGATTTTCTGCGCGGCCTGCATGAGTGATCCCAATCTATCGGCGCGCAGCGGCGCGCCTTCGTATTCTCCAGCCAGCGCCATGCCGCCTACCTTGTCGAGCGCAGCCAACGATCTTGCGATTCCCACCTGGCAGTGGCAACGCGCCCGCCTCGCCGAAGGACGCGAGATCGCCGCGTCGGCCCCGGACCGCTACACGATCAAGTTCGAAGGCGGCGGCCGCGTGCTGTTGCGCGCGGATTGCAACCGCGGCTCGGGCGCCTACGAAGTCAACGGCGCGGCGATGAAGCTCTCGCCCGTCGCGCTGACCAAGATGGCGTGCCCCGCGGGGTCGCAGGACGCGGAGTTCTTGCAAGCGCTGTCGCGCGCGACGAGCTATGCGATCAATGACAAGGAGCTGGTGCTGACGCTGGCGGGCGGCGGATCGATGAGCTTTCGGGCGGTGCCGTAAGGCCGCAGTCGTGCGATTGAGCAGTTTCTACTTCACGTCGCTGGGCCAGTGGCCGGTCCTGCGCCGCTATCTGGACGTCGACCGCATCCGCGCCGACCACGGGCGCTCTTGACGCCATGACGGTAATCACCACGTCCTTGCCCACGTGCACGATTCGATCGTGGCAAGCCGGCGATGAACCGTCGTTGGTGCGCAACGCCAACAACAGGCGCGTCTGGCTCAACCTCCTGGACACCTTTCCCCACCCTTATACGATCGACGATGCGCGATCCTGGATTGAGTCATCGTCGGCCGCGCGGCCCGAAGTCAATTTCGCGATCGAATTCGAGGGCCACGCCATGGGAGGCATCGGCGTCGAGCTCCATTCCGGCGTCTTGGCAAAGACAGGCTCCATTGGGTACTGGGTCGGTGAGCCGTACTGGCGAAAGGGCATCGCGACTGCCGTCGTTCGGGCGTTTGCCCACGCGGTCATGGAGACGCATGGCCTGGCTCGGCTGGAGGCCCGTGTGTTCTCATGGAACGACGCATCCATGCGGGTTCTCGAGAAATGCGCATTTCACCGCGAAGCGTTGCTCGAGAAGCGCATCGTGAAGGACGGCATGATCCTGGACGAGATCGTTTATGCGAGGACATCCCGGTGACACTGCCTCGAACGGCTACTTCGTCGCCGGCAGCAGATTCCGCGAACGCAACTGCGCGATGATGATGTCCGCGTAGTTCGGAGCCTCCTGTGCGACGGTGGTCGGATTGACCGTCTGCGTGGTGGCCGCCCACACGAGCGACTTGGTCACGACGTTGTACACGTTGGTCTCTACCGACGCCACGTCGTACTGCGTGACTTCCGGCATCGCGTAAAAGCCGCCGCCGTAGAACCCGCCGCCGTAGAAGCCCGGGCCGTACATGCCGCCCCACGGCCCCATCATCGGCCCGGGCATCATCACCGTCGACACCTGCGTCTTGGTGTCCACGCGCAGCAAGCGCACGAGGATCACGCCGTCGGCGCCGGTGGCCGCCACCGCGGGCGCAAAGGTCGCTTCCGCGCGGCGCGCGTCGGGCGGCACCGTCGTATAGCCTGGCACCGCCTGCACGCCGGCAGCCTGCAGCTTCTGCACGAAGATGTCCTCGAACACGCGGCTGTCGGCGGTAGTGCCGTCGCTCGCAATCACGACGACCTTCTTGAACGGCCCGCCTCTGTAGCTCGTGTCGTACCACGCGGATTGAATGGACGTGGTCTGGCAAGCGGCTAGAGCGAGAACCGCGGCAAATGCGGCCGACAGGCGAGCGAGCGACATCGGGCGTTTCCTTTGAGTCGTTAGGAGGGACGTGCGGCGATGATGCGGTCCTTCGCCATCACGTTGACGAGCTTCAGCGTGTAATCCGGCAGGTTGCGGCGCAGGTCCGCGGCGTCGTACGAGTCGGTGAACGCGCCCCACACCTGCTTGCCCATCGATGGCAGGTACACTTCGCTCACGATGTGCGCGACCTTGTAGTCGCCGGGCTGATCGTCGTTCTGGGCCTTGAGGAAGTTGTAGGAGGCCATCGTGTTGGGCGTGATCGAGTTGATCGTTGTTCCGGTGTTGGCCACGAGCGATCCCATCGAGCGCACCTCCACCACGAGCACGCCCTGCGCCCCGCTTGCCGCAATGGCTTCCTCGAGCGTCGGGCCGGGCTTTTCAGCGTCGTTGGACATCACGGCGTGGGACGCGACCGCGGCAACGCCCGCGGACGCCAGTTGCTTGACGATCGCATCCTCGACCGCGTCGCGTCCTCCGGGCTCGACCTTCATGAGGCTGATCACGAACATCTTGCCCATCGGGGGCCACAGGTACTTCGGCTCCTTCCAGGTGCTCATGACCTGCGTGGTAAGCGAAAGGCCCCCGGGCGCGAAATCGCGGGTGCCCCCGCACGCGGCGAGCACCGCGGCAAGAAGAATGGCGAGCAGGCGCGTCATGCGCGCCATTCTATCGCGCTCAACGAAACTGCTTGCGCAGTCCCTGCCAGCACCGGTAGTACTCGGGCTGGAGCTGCGCGGAGCCGAGTGCAACGCGCGTCGGCGCGATCACGTAGCGCGACTCGAACATGAACGCCATCGTGTCCGCGACGCGCGTCGGCTGCGACAGGTCCGCGTTCGACGCCTTCTCGAAGGTCTCGGCGTCGGGCCCGTGCCCCGTCATGCAGTTGTGCAAGCTCGCCCCGCCGGGCATGAAGCCCTCCGCCTTGGCGTCGTACACGCCGTGGATCAGCCCCATGAATTCGCTCGCAACATTGCGATGGAACCACGGCGGGCGGAACGTGTGCTCCATTGCGAGGATGCGCGGCGGGAAGATCACGAAATCGATCACGTCCCAGCCGGGTGTGTCGCTCGGCGACTGCAGGACGAGGAAGATCGACGGATCGGGATGGTCGTAGCTGATCGAGCCGATGGTATTGAACCGGGTGAGATCGTACTTGTACGGTGCGTAGTTGCCATGCCAGGCCACCACGTCGAGCGGCGAGTGGTCGATGCCTGCGGCCCACAGGTTGCCCTGGAACTTGGCCGTAAGCTCGAAGCGGCCCTCGCGGTCCTCGAACCACGCGTGCGGCGTCAGGAAGTCGCGCGGGTTCGCGAGACCGTTGCTGCCGATGACGCCGAGGTCCGGCAAGCGCAAGTGCGCGCCGTAGTTCTCGCAAACGTACCCTCGCGCCGTCCCCTCCGGCAGCTCGATGCGAAAGCGAATGCCGCGCGGGATCACCGCGATCTCCTGCGGCGCCAGATCGATGCGACCGAGCTCGGTCAGGATGTGGAGCCTGCCCTGCTGCGGCACGATCAGGAGCTCGCCGTCGGCATCGTAGAAGAAGCGGTCGGTCATGGAGCGGTTCGCAGCGTACAGATGAATCGCGAGCCCGCAGAACGTTGCGGGACACCCGTTGCCGGCCATGGTGACGAGACCGTCGACGAAGTCGGTCGGGGCGTCGGGCATGGGCAGCGGGTCCCATCGCATCTGGTTCGGCGATGCCGGCACCTCGTCGAAGCGGCTGACGATGCGGTGGTTGTCGGCAAGTTGGAACGGCTCGTGCATCACGCCGGGACGGATCCGATACGTCCACGCGCGGCGGTTCGCGTGACGGGGCGCCGTAAACGCCGTTCCGGAAATCTGTTCCGCGTAGAGGCCATGCGCGACACGCTGCGGCGCGTTCTGTCCGACGGGCAGCGCGCCTTCGACGGCTTCGGTAGAGAACTCGTTCCCGAAGCCGGATTGATAGGTAGGAGCGTTCATAGTCGTCCGCTTGATTGCGCCACGACGTCCTCGCGTGCGGCTGCCATGGCCGCACGCAGGACGTCGAGATCGCCGATGTGATTGGCCAGCAGCAGCACGAGCTTCGCATTCACGAGCGCGCTTTGCGCGTCGTCGAGCTCGCGGTGCGTATCGATGAGCGCCTCGTAGAAGTCGTCAGGCGCCGCAAGGTTCGGAGTCGTGATGAGGGTCATGATGGTTTGTTACATCTTGAAATAGGGTACGTTCCTATTACGGGTGGCACGCGCGAGCGCAGCTTCGACTTTCGCGCGATCGAAGGTGCGCCATCGCGCGCAGACGTGCTGGTCCGGCCGCACGAGATAGCAAGTGCCGTCGCGCCCGTCGTAGCGCGAGGCGGCGAGGCCGTCGACGTCGCGCACGCCCCCCGGTCCGCCGACTTGCACGACACGGACGGGGATCGGAAGCGATGCGAGGGACGCAGCCGTCGCTTCGTCGAGCACGCGGCCGAACGTCAGCAACGTGAACTCGCGCCCGAGATGCTCGAGCAGCCAGCCCCCGCACGGCCCGTCGACCGGCGCGTCGGCCGCGACGGCGCCGGGCACCATCCTGCCGTCGAAGCGCTCCTCGTCCGGAGAGTTGAGCGGCGAATCCGCCAGCACCGCGGGTACCGAGAGACGGCCGCTGTTGACGAGCGTCCGCGCGAATGCATGCCGGCGTGCGAGCGACAGCACCGCATCGCGGAACGTGCGTGAGATCGCGCTTTTCGGCGTGATGAAATCCGTCGAGCGCGTGGAGTTGCGAAGATTCTCGTCCGCCGCCGCGACGCGCTCGCTGTCGTACGTATCGAGCAAGGATTCCGGCGCGAGGCCGCGCATGACGAAGTCGAGCTTCCAGGCGAGGTTGTC
>Ga0070675_100002242_pt1 | contig 14339 bp, 8 predicted proteins | sample KBSM43metaG_FD_65343 | JGI IMG/M metagenome (GOLD analysis project Ga0070675, IMG submission 65343) | Miscanthus rhizosphere microbial communities from Kellogg Biological Station, Michigan, USA - KBS M4-3 metaG | ecosystem: Host-associated > Plants > Roots > Rhizosphere > Soil ...
CGATGCGAGCGATTATCTCGACGTCTATGACCGGTTCGGCCTCGTCGGCGCGCGGTCGGTCTTCGCCCACGGCGTCCATTTGTCGGATCGGGCCAGCGCCCGACTGCACGACAGCGGCGCCGGGATTGCGGTTTGCCCAAGCTCGAACCTCTTCCTGGGCTCAGGATTCTTCGATTTCGGTCAGGCGGACAGGTGCAAGGTCCGGCTTGGCCTGGGCACCGATGTCGGGGCCGGAACATCCTTTTCGATGCTCAGAACCGCCGGGCTTGCCTATCAAGCGGCGCTCGCCCGTGGCGATCCGCTCGATCCGTTCCGCGCCTTGTTCCTGGCGACGGCGGGCAGCGCGGCCCTGCTTCATATCGACGATCGGGTCGGATGCCTGGAACCTGGTCAGGAGGCGGACTTCGTCGTGCTCGATTGCGCGGCGACACCGTTGCTGGCGCGGCGTACCGCGGGGCGCGACCTTGCCGAGCGGCTCTTTGCCTTGCAGATCCTGGGCGACGACCGCGCGATCGCACGCACCTACATTTTGGGCGAATGTGCGTGGGACCGGGACGCCCCTATTCGATCGGCAGATGGTGCATCTTGAGAAACGACAATTTGTCCCAATAGCCGCGCTGGAAAGCGATCCGCCCGCCGCGCACTGTGAAGAAGCCGCAGCCTCTGAGACCCAGCGGATCCCGCCATTCGAGCGCGACGACCTCTCCCGCCTCGTGAATGGCTTCGACGATGCAGGTCATCTCGGCGAGGGCGAATTCCCGTTCGAACATGGCGCGGATGTTTTCGCGCCCCTCGACCGGCTCCTGCGTGACCTGATGGTTGACGGCATCGGGGTGGTAAAGCGCGGCGAGACCATCCACGTCGCCCGCATTGAAGCGATCGATCCAGGCCTCGACAATTTGCTTCGGCGTCATCGCAACGGTCTCCTGATGCCAGGCTAACCGCATTGCTTTGCCGCGCAAGCACTGTGAAGCCGCGCTACTTTTTGCAGTGTGGTGTCAGTTTCATTGCGTTTGGAAGCAATCCGCCGGCGCGTCTAGGGATTGGCAGATTCAGCAAATTTCGTCCGGCGGCCCGCTCATGACATCGACAAGGAAATTGCGGGCGGAATGCCCGCGCACCCTGCAAATCCTCGGTCTCTGGCTTGGGCTCATCATGACCTTCGTCCCAGCCGATGCGCAGACCGCGCGCCGAAAGGTCATCATCGATGACGAGGGATTCGCGCTGATGCACATCATGTTGCTGGAGGCAGACGATGTCGACGTGCTGGGCATCACCACCGTGTCCGGCAATGTGTGGGTCAATCGTGCCACTGCGCAGGCGCTGCGCGGCCTTGAGATCGTCGGCCGCACGGACGTGCCGGTCGTACCGGGCGCGAGCTATCCACTGCTCAATTCCGAGGCTCTGACCGATCGCTGGGAGGCGCTCTACGGCAAGCTTGTCTGGAAGGGCGCCTGGATGAAGCAATGGGTCGAACCCACCCGGCAGAGTACCCCGCCTTACCACGGGGCCAACGATCCGGTCGATTTACCCTGGGGCAACCCCATGACGAAACCTTCGCCGGAGATCGCCGCCAACTTCCTGATCCGGATGGTCCGGAAATATCCGGGTGAGGTCACGATCGTCGAGTGCGGGCCGATGACCAACCTGGCGCTGGCCGAGCGGCTCGATCCTGAGTTCGCCGGTCTGGCAAAAGAGCTGGTCTATATGGGGGGTAGCCTGAATCCGCAGCAGGTTCTCGATAATGCGTCGGCCGCGCAATTTGCGCGGGAGTTCGTCAATACGCCTCGCCGCGAGTTCAACATCCGCTTCGATCCGGAGGCGGCGAGCATCGTCTCGCGCAGCCCTTGGAAGAAAATCACGATCGTTCCAGTCGATCCCTCGACTGGAACGCAATTGAGCGGCGACCTGCTGGATCGGTTGAAAAAGGTCGCCAGCCCCGACATTGCCAGCTTCATCTCGCGATTGGAGCCGGGCTTTCCGCTATGGGACGAGATCGCCGCCGGGGTCTGGCTCGATCCGGCCATCGTCACCGACAAGCAGACTTTATACGTCGATTACAACACGCAATTCGGCGCAGGCTATGGCGACCTCCTGTCCTGGCGGGAGGGTTACCAGCCGGGCGTCGGAGAGCGATCCGCGGACATCATCCGCACGATAGACGCCGCGCGGTTGGAGACACTGATGGTCAAACTCATCGCCAACAGCACGGCCGGAACGCTGCGAAAATGATCTCCACGCGATCCGGCCGCTCGGATCGGCGTGATCTGCTAAAACGACACTATACGTCTTGCTCACCGATCGCCGGGATTATCGAGGCAGGATAGCTGAGCTGCGCAAAGCTGTTCTCGATCTCCGACAGAACCAATCCGGCAGCATAAGAGGGTGTTCGCGCCGATGCGGTGCACAAAGCGAGCGTCATGGGGCGCAGGACGGCGTCCGAAATCCTGGTGAAGGACAATAGGCCACGCTTCACCTCGGTGATGATATCGAGCGAGGTCAGAATGCCGATCCCCATCCCTTGCAGCACCAGTGAGGTGATCATCTGGATATTGTCGGAGGTGATCTTCTTGTCGAGCACCACGTCCAATATGCCGCCCAGCACGACAATCTGCTGAGACACGGCAAGCGGTTCGGCGGGCACGATCAGGGGAGAGCCGACACAGGCGGAAAACCGGGCCTCACGCCGCAGGCCGAGCGGATGGCCGACCGGCGTCACAAAACCGAGCACCACATCCGCGAAGGCGCGGACGGTGATGTCCCGGTAAGACTGGGGTTCGAAGAATATCCCGAAATCCACCTTGCCGCTCGCGATCGCCACGCGGACCGCGTCATTTTCCAGGACCTTTATCCCGATTGTGATGCCGGGATAGCGGCTCTGGATCGACTGGATCGCGCTCGGAATATAGCCTTTGGCCAGCGCATCGATGATCGCGATGTCGACATGTCCGCGCTTGAGGCCCTGCAGATCCTCGATCTGCGCGCGAACATCGAGCATGTTCTTCTGCCATCGGGTGCCGGCGGCCATCATGATCTCGCCGGCCGCGGTCAGCCGAAGACCAGTCGGCAAACGCTCGAACAGCGGCATCCCGATCTCGGCCTCGACGTTGAGGATCTGCCGATCGATCGCCGACGCGGAGACATTGAGCTCGTCCGCCGCCTTACGGATTGAGCCGAGCCGCCCGACAGCGACAAAATATCGGAGGAAGCGCGAAAAGGCCGGCATCAACCCACTCTAATTTTTGCAACGGTGCGTCGGATTCATTGCATTTGATCGGTTGACGTCAAGTCCTTAATCATAGCGTGCGGAATTTTGGCGCAGGGGCCCCGGCAATCAGGTTACTTTGAAATTGCGAGCACCATTCGTGGCAAACCTTGACGATATTGGCCTCGGATAAGGCTAAGATCGGATGGCCTGAACTATTACCTAATAATATCGCTTAGGCGAGTCAGTATGAAAACGCCAAAATACTCAAACAAATAACACGGAACGCGATTTCTGCGGGGCGGGACGCGAAGCTGTATGGCGGACGATTTGTGCCATTTTGGGCACAATCTTGCGCAAACCCGAACAGTGCTAAGTTTTTCTTTACAGGATCGTGACGCGGCGATTACGTTGTGCGCCGCAGCAATCGGAAGCGGGAATCGCTTCGCAATTCCAGGGAATCGACCGTCAGACCGGCGAGAAGCGCTCTGCGGACACATAGGGGGCATTAGTATGGCAAGGGTTCAATCTTTCGGCGCAACGAACGATGCTGCGACGCAGCGGATTCGGCTTCACAAGTCCCTCATCGGGATTGCCGCCTCTTTGCTCTCCTGCACCGCGATGACGGCGCCGGCATGGGCGGCGGACGATCCGGCGCCGGCCAGCAAGAGCACGGAAGAAACGCCCGAGATCGTCGTCACGGGATCGCTCAACGCCTTGCCGAACAAGGACGTCGGCTCGGTCTTCGGCTTCAACAAGACGCTCGTCGAAACGCCGCGTTCGGCCTCGACGATCAGCAGCGAGCAGATCGAGCGTTTTGGCGTCACCGACATTTACGATCTCGTGGCGCAGGCGCCCGGCGCCTTTACCAACTCCTTCTTCGGCGTCGGCGGCGCGCTCGACATTCGCGGCACGCCGGGCGAGGTCTATTTCCGCGGCGTGCGCCGGCTCGACAATCCCGGTAATTATCCCACGCCGATCGGCGCGTCAGAGCGGATCGACATCGTCCGTGGCCCATCCTCGCCGATTTTCGGCCCGTCCAAGACCGGCGGCTATATGAACTTCGTGCCGAAGTCGGCGCGCGTCAAAGGCGGCGCGCTGCTGGACCATGCCGAAGGCGAGATGAGCTACACCCGTGGCAGCTGGGACTATAATGTCCTGAAGGGCCAGGTTCGTGGACCGCTCAGGCTGGGCAGCGCGGAATTTGGCTACAGCCTGTATGCCGAGCTGGAGGATTCCGGCAGCTACTTCCGTAACATGTCGACCAAGCAGACGATCTTGCAGGCCGCGTTCGACAACCACATCACCGATCATCTGCGGATCGAATTCGGCGGCATGTACCAGAATTTCAAGGGCCAGCAGAATGGCGGCTGGAACCGCCTGACGCAGGACCTCATCGACCATGGTACCTACATCACCGGGTCGGCCAAGCCGCTCGATACGAACGGCGACGGCCAGCTTTCCCCGGCCGAATTCCTGGCTGCCGGCAACTTCAATCCGTTCGGCACTTTCGGCTGCCCTGCGGGCACGACGGCCCCGGGCACGTCTCCAACCTCCGCCGCAAGCTTCACCGACGCGTGTCTCAAGCAGGCCTATCCCAATCTTGCCCTGACGAATGTGGGGACGACCAAGCTTAGCCGTCGGGACGTGCTGACCGGGAAGAATGACCGCCTCGATAATATCGCCAAGACGGCCTATTTCGACACGATCTTCACGTCGGACGGCGGATTTGAGGTCAAGAATCAGCTATTCTATGACGGAATCAAGAATATCAACGAGAACGCCTATGGCTTCTCGCAATTCCATCGTTCGTGGGTCATCGAGGACAAGATCGTCGCCTCAAAGACTTATGACACCTCGGCAGGCAAGTTTTCGTTTCAGGCATCTCCGTCGATCCGATACACGAAGTTTCTGCACGGAGACGATTTCAATTTCGAGTATTTCCACCGCGTCGATCTGACAAAGAGCTATACGCCCCTATCCGACCGCCTGCTTTCGACCGAGTGTGATTGCAACTACAGCAATTATCTGAAGGGCCATTATACGGATTACGGTATGGCCGGACTGGTCGATCTGGACTTCGACTTCGGGCTCGACCTGATCGGTGGCCTGCGTTACGATAAAATCGACGTCACATCGTCGAATGTCCCGAGCAAGCTGCGGCTTGCCCCGGCTGTCGTCAACGGATCGGGCGGCAAGGGCGGCTGGTCCTGGAACGGAAGTGTGTCCTACAAGCTGCCGTTCGGGCTCATTCCCTATGTCACGGCATCGCGCCAGACGACGGTGATTGCGGGCCAGGGCTCCGAAATCGATCCCGCGACGGCGAATAGCCATACATTCCTGACAGCGTCCAAACTATATGAGGGAGGCATCAAGGGCAGCTTCCTCCAAAGCAAGCTCTATGCCGCTATTTCGGTCTACAAGCAGGAGCGGACGGATCACAACATCCAGTCCTCGACGGTGAACCAGTCGGTGCAGACCAAGGGTGTCGAGGCCGAGGCCCGCTGGTCGGTCGACAAGCACTTCCTGGTCACCGGCGCCTATACCCACACCGTTGTCACTAACCTGACCTTCCTCGATGCCGGATCGACATTCAGCTTCTTCGGCGTGCAGGATCTGGTGAATGTCAAAGACCCGTCGCTCATCTTCGGCGGCCAGATCGGCGGCCTGGTGCCCATCCCCAACAAGGCGGCAGCCGCCCGCGCCGGTATCCCGAAGAACCTCTATTCGCTGACGGCGACCTATTCGTTCGACAATGGGCTCGCCTTCTCGGGCAGCCTGGTCAAGGTGGACTCGGTCTATTCGGGCCAGTCGCGGGTCGTCAAACTGCCGGCCTACACGTTGGTCGATCTCGGCGCTTCCTACACCATAGACAATTGGCTGTTCCGCCTGGTGGTCAAGAACGCCACCAACGCGACCTATTTCCGCGCCAACTTCACCGAGCTGTTCGGCAGCACCATCGCGTTGCCCGAAAAGCCGCGGAGCTTCCAGGCCAGCATTGCCTACAAGTTCTGAGGACCAAAGGGGCGCCGGCATGCCACCGGCGCCCCAATTTATTGCGAACGATCTCAACCTAAGGAAGACGGCGGGGCCATGCGTTTTCTGACACGCGCCGGAATGTGCCTGAGCGCAGTCCTTGGCCTGTGGGGGCACATGCCCGCAAATGCGGCGGATCAGCCCGTCACCGAGCAATGCGCACCCGCCCGCCCATGCGCCCACCCGATCCCCGTCCGCATCGTGATCGTGACGATGTTCGAGATCGGCGATGATACGGGCGATGCACCCGGCGAGTTTCAATTGTGGAAGGAAAGGCGGCACCTCGACACCCGCATCCCCTTCCCCCAATCCTATCACGATCTCTATTATAATCCCGACAGCCAGATTCTCGGCGTCGTCACGGGCATGGGCAATATCAAGTCGGCCACGGCTGTGATGGCGCTGGGGCTCGATCCACGTTTCGACCTGTCACACGCTTACTGGCTGGTCGCCGGGATTGCGGGAATCGACCCGCACGACGCATCGATCGGTTCGGCCGCCTGGGCGCGCTTCCTGGTCGATGGCGACCTTGCGCATGAGATCGATGCGCGCGAAATCCCCAAGAACTGGAAATCGGGCTATTTTCCGCTTCATTCGAATGGGCCCGACGACGCCCGGCCCCGCGATTCGCAGGGCGAGGTGTTCGAGATCAATCCCGCCTTGCGCGACTGGGCCTTCGGCCTGACCAAGGACATGGTCCTCCCCGACAGCACGGGCATCGCGACCGAGCGGGCGCGCTATGCCGGCTATCCGATGGCGCAGCGCCCGCCCTTCGTGCTCAAGGGCGACCAGCTTGCGGCAATCACCTTTTGGCACGGCAAATTGATGACCGACTGGGCCAATGACTGGGTCCATCAATGGACCGAGGGCAAGGGCGAGTTCGTCACATCGGCGATGGAGGAAACCGGCACCTATCAGTCGATCCTCTATCTCGATCGGGTCGGCCGCGTCGACAAACGCCGCTTCATGGTGCTGCGTGCAGGCAGCAATTACACCATGCCGCCGCCCGGAGTGGGCGCCGCCGATTATCTGCTGCGCGAGAATCAGGGCTATGCCGGGCTGACCGCCGCGCTCGAGAGCCTGTACAAAGTTGGATCCAAAGTGATCGACGAACTGACGACGCACTGGGACCGTTACGAAAAGACCGTGCCGCAATGAGCGATCGAGCGACGGCGGCTCGCGCGAACCTATGAGCCTGACGGTCATCCGGAACGCCGACGTGATGGCCTGCATGGATGATCCGCGCCGCGAGATCGCCAATGGCGCGATCGCCTTTCGCGACGGGGTGATCGAGGCGGTCGGACCGACGCCGGATTTCGCGCGACTGATCGACGAGGCCGACGAGGTCGTGGATGCGCGCGGCTGCGTCGTCACCCCCGGCCTCGTCAACACGCATCATCATCTGTTCCAGTCGCTCACGCGCGCACTGGCCGGCGCGATCAACGCGTCACTGTTCGGCTGGCTCAAATGCCTCTACCCGATCTGGGCGCGCTATCGGCCCGAGGACGTCTTCGCCGCCACGCAGCTCGGTCTGGCGGAACTGGCCATGTCGGGCTGCACGCTCAGCTCCGACCATCTCTACTTGTTTCCCGACGGCGTGACGCTGGACGATACGATTGCGGCGGCGGCAGGCATCGGCATCCGCTTCCATCCCACGCGCGGGGCGATGAGCGTGGGGACAAGCGACGGGGGATTGCCGCCCGACAGCCTGGTCGAGGACGAGTCCGCGATCCTGAACGACACGATCCGCGTAATCGACCGCTTTCATCAGGCGCATGCAGGCGCAATGGTGCGGGTCGGCGTCGCGCCATGCTCTCCCTTTTCGGTAAGCCAAGGGCTGATGCGCGACGCTGCCTTGCTGGCGCGCGACAAAGGCGTGATGCTGCACACGCATCTCGCCGAGGATGCCGACGATGTCGCCTTCTCGCTCGAACGATTCGGCTGCCGTCCCGGCCAATATGCCGAAAGTCTGGGATGGGTTGGCCCGGACGTATGGCACGCGCACTGCGTTCAACTGAACGGGCAGGAAATCGACCTGTTCGCACGAACCCGCACCGGCGTCGCGCACTGCCCCTGTTCGAACTGTCGCCTCGGCTCCGGCATCGCGCCGCTCAAGAGCATGTTGGAAAAGGGCGTACCGCTCGGGCTCGGCGTCGATGGGTCCGCGTCCAGCGACAGCGGCAATTTGCTGCTCGAGGCGCGCCAGGCGCTGTTGTTGCAGCGCGCGGTCGGCGGCGCCGCAGCCTTCGACCCAAGAGATGCCCTGTTCCTCGCGACCCGTGGCGGGGCCGAAATGCTCGGCCGCGACGATTGCGGCGCGCTGCAGGTGGGCAAACGCGCCGACATCGCGATCTGGGACATTTCGGATCTGTCCTCAGCCGGTGCCTGGGACAAAGTCGCCGCGTTGATCCTGAGCCCGCCGGGCGGTGCCCGCACTGTCTTCGTCGAAGGCCGCGCCGTCGTTCGGGACGGCGATCTCGTTCAAGCGAGCAGGCGCGAAATCCTGCGCGCGGCGGACAAATCGCTGATCCGGCTGAAGAGCCTGCTCTGATGCCCGATACCCCTCTCCTCGCAGCATGGCGGAGCTTCGGATGAGCGTTTTCCCCGTACCGTTGGAAGGCACCCCGCTGCCCGCCGGCCCGGCACAGGGCACCGGCATCCTGACGCCCGAACAGGCGCGCGATCCCGATTATTTCCCTGGCTTCGCGGTGGCGATCCCGCTCGGCATCCAGCACGTCCTCGCGATGTTCGTCAGCAACATGACGCCGGCGATCATCGTCGCCGGAGCAGCCGGCTTCGGCTATGGGTCGAGCGATCCGAGCGAAATGATCTACGTCATCCAGATGTCGATGCTGTTCGCCGGCGTCGCCACGCTCATCCAGACGATCGGCATCGGGCCAGCGGGCGCGCGCCTGCCGATCGTTCAGGGAACGAGCTTTGCGTTCCTGCCCATCATGATCCCGATCGTTGCCGGCCGGGGCCCGGCCGCGATGGCGGCATTGACCACCGCGGCCTTGTGCGGCGGGCTGTTCCACACCTTTCTCAGCTTCTTCGTCGGCCGTATCCGCTTTGCCCTGCCGCCGATGGTTACGGGGCTGGTCGTGCTGATGATCGGCGTGTCGCTGATGCGCATCGGCGTCCAATACGCGGCCGGTGGCGTGCCCGCACAGGGAACCGCAGCCTATGGCGCGGGCGCGAGCTGGTTGCTCGCGGGGATCGTGGTCGCGGTGACCCTCGGCCTCAGTTTCTACGGTCGCGGCATCTGGTCGACCGCCGCGGTACTGATCGGCCTGATCGCAGGATATGCGGTCGCTGCCATGATGGGCAAGGTGGCGCTCGCACCGGTCGGCGCGGCGGGATGGATCATGGTCCCGTCCCCATTCCACTTCGGATTTGCCGTGTCGATTTCGGCGATTGCGGGTTTTTGCCTGATGGGATTCATCTCGGCGATCGAATCGATCGGGGCCGTTGCGGCTATTTGCGAAGGGACCGCCGGACGCCCGGCGACCAATCGCGAACTGATCGGCGCGACCTGCGCGGACGGCGCCGGAACCGCGCTCGCGGGCATTTTCGGGGCAATGCCGAACACGTCGTTCAGCCAGAATGTAGGGCTGATCGCGATCACCGGCGTGATGAGCCGCCATATCGTGACGATCGGCGCGGTATTTTTGTTGCTGTGCGGGCTGGTCCCGAAGATTGGCGCGGCGATCATTACCATTCCGATCGAGGTGCTCGGTGGCGGGGTCATCGTGATGTTCGGAATGGTCGCGTCCGCCGCGCTCTCGATCCTGTCGGACGTGCGCTGGACGCAGCGGAACATGTTGATCTTCGGCGTCGCTCTGTCGGTTAGCGTCGGCCTGGAACTCGAGCCCGCCACCGTCGGGCATTTGCCGGAAACATTGGGGATCCTGCTGACCTCGGGCGTGCTGCCTGCGGCGATCATCGCCGTGATACTCAACCTGGTCGTGCCGAACCCGATCGCTCAAGCCGAGCCGACAGCCTAGCGCTTGACCGCCTCGAAGGCTGACAGGTCCCGCTCCAGCTGCCACTGCTTCGACGCCTTGAGATTGGCCGCGAGAAAGGCCGCGCAGGCCGCAGACTTTGCCTCATGGCACGCCGCCACACGCGCGCCGCCGGCGCGGTCGCGCCAAAGGCTCGCGCCTGGCAGGAAAGAATATTGCAGTCCGTCGCGCACGATCTGTTTCAAATCAGCATAACGCAATTTCTGTTCGGTGACGGCGCGAACATATTCGTTGGTCATGTCGCTGCGCGAAACACCCTCGTCGTCGGTCGAGAGCACCACCGGCACGCCCGCTTCACGATAAAGCGAAAGCGGATGATCGCGCCCCTTGACCCCGAGGATCACGGCGTTGCTCGTCAGGTTGATCTCCACCGCCAACCGATCTCGCGCCATCCGCTTGAGCAGCGTCCGGGCATCGGTCTCGTACGAAATATCGACCCCGTGGCCGATGCGCCGTGCGCCCGCCACTTCGACCGCGTCGCGAATGTGAAAGGCGAGATCGCGCGGCGGCACGAGACCCATCGTCAATTCGCCCGCGTGGAGCGACAATTGCACTGCCGGATGCCGCGCCTTCAGGAAGGCGATCATCCGCATGTGCAGCGCATAGTCGCGCACCGCCACCGGATCATGTTCGGGGGCGGCAATGTTCACGCCGACGAAGCGCGGATCGGCGTCGGCGACGGCGAAAGCCAAAGCCAGCTGCGCGAACACTTGTGCGGGCGGCACGGTGCGCAACGCGGTATAAAGATAGCGCGTCTCTACCCCACAGGCCGGCTTGGGTGCCGCGGACTTGCAGCCGTCGATTTCGGCTGCCTTCGCCTCGATCGCATCATATTCGGCCCGAACCTGGGCAACGGCTTCAGGCAATGACGGCGCAAGCCGGGCCGCCAGCGCGGCGAAATCCGTCGCGTCCATGGCGCCGACCTCAACAGCAACTGTCGCCGAGATGTGGGATCCGGTACCGAGCTCGACATAGGAGACATGATCGGCCGCTGCCTGCTCGCGCGTCAGCGCGACCGCTTCGCCGCTCTTGCCGCGCGACGCGGCGGAAAAGGCATCGAAGGTGGCGAAGAAGCGGTTGTAGCCAGACACCATTGGGTCCCCGACACCAGCCTCGAATCCGCGCGTCGACAGTTCGTCGATCGCACGACTGTAGCGCGAATAATCGCGCTCCAATCCAGCTGCCGGCACGCGGTTCGGCACATCGCACGGTGGATCGACGATCCGGAAATTGTCCGTCGCGACACACAATCCTTCCGCCGCAGCCCAGCGCAGATAATCCTCGGCATAGATCGAACCGCCATTGTGGTTGTGCAGATCGCCGCCCTTGGGCATCGCCTGGAGGAAAATTCGCAGGCGCGGAGGACTGTCCGCGATCCGATCGAGATAGGCGGCCGTCCGCACCTCGTCCGATGCTGCCGCCGGCCCATGCGCCAACGCGGACGCGGTGCTGAGCAACAGCGCAATCAGAACGGCCTTGCCCATCGTTTCACCCCCCGACCGGCCACCGGTCATGGGCATTTCTGGCCAGCGGCAAGAGCGAGTTCAATGGCGATATTCCGCACGATATGTTGCCGAAATGAGGGCTGCCGCGCCGGCCTTGCCGCTCGCGGCTTGCGTCGCGATCAGCCTTGGCAGGACTCCCTAATTTTGCGCTCCCCCCGTTCCGTTTACTGCGATGGACGGGATGGTGATTGCCCGATAGCTCCGATGCGGAGCCCGCTGCGCAGCGATCAGATCTGGCATCTTCGACAGCGGCCGATGGAACAGGTTGATCGGAACGATGCGCGTGCGGTGGCGTCCAACTCTCGGCAACCTAGCCCTCGCGCTCAGCGTTGTGGTCGCCGCGACCGCCGTGCTGGCCCATTCGGCGAATCCGTCTCGGCGACCGAATGTCGTGCGATCGCCCGCGCCGAGCAACCATGCGGAAATGCTCGGCACCTATTGCTCGCGCTGCCACAATGACGACGACAAGGTCGCCGGGCTTTCGATCGAGGACCTGCGCGATGGCGATCTGGCGCATGGGGCCCATGCCGAAGAGTGGGAAAAGATCCTACGCCGCGCGAGCCTCGGCGAGATGCCGCCGCGCGACAAGCCGCAGCCCGACGCCTCGGCCAGGGCCGCTTTCGTCACTTGGCTCGAATCCTCGCGCGACGCTTATGCCGCCGCGCACCCGGATCCCGGCCGCGCGACGATCCGGCGACTGAACCGCGTCGAATATGCCAATGCCGTGCGCGATCTGCTCGGGCTCAAGGTCGATATCAGCCGCGAGCTTCCCCAGGATAATTCGGGTTACGGCTTCGATAATATCGCCGATGTGCTCAGCGTCTCGCCGACGCTGATGGATCGTTATGTCGCCGTCGCGGGCAAGGTCGGACGGATGGCGACGGGACTGACCTCGAAGCGCGAATTCGTCGCGTCATACGATCTGCCCAAGGACGGCTCGGTCATGAATTCCGGCCGGCCGGCCTATAATGAGCGGGCGAGTGACGATTTGCCGCTCGGCTCGCGCGGCGGCGACGCGGTCAATTATTATGCGCGCTACGACGCCGTTTACGAAATCAGCGGCTGGCTGAACGCGAACACCAACAACGAGACGGACCGACTCACCGAGGACAAGGTGAGCGTGCGCGTGCCGCTGAAGGCCGGCGCCCATATGATCGGCCTGTCGTTCCGCCGCGCGCTCGCGCCCGACGAGACGGTGCAGACGCTCCGCAATGATCTGGACAAGGTCCCGCTGCCCACTGCCGCCCCGGCGCTGCTGCCGCTCGACGTGTCGATCGATGGCGTGCGGGTGAAGACGCTGACGGTCCCCTCCTATCGCATGTCGCCGCGCTATGCGCAGCAGAACTTTCCGCGCGATGTGCTGCAGATCGACGTGGCAGGACCGTTCTCGCCCGCCGGCCCTGGCAATACGCCCAGCCGCAAGCGGATCTTCCTCTGTCGGCCGACGGACGCATCGGCCGAAGCGGTGTGCGCAAAGCGGATCATCGGGACGCTCGCGCATCGCGCCTATCGCCGGCCGATCAGCGCCGCGGACATGGCGCCTCTGATGCGCGTCTATGCCGCCGAACGCGCAACGTCCGATTTCGAACATGGGATCGAGGTGGCGGTCGAAGCGATCCTCGTATCGCCCCATTTCTTATTCCTGATCGAGCAGGACCCCAGGGGCAGTGCGCCCGGGAGCGTCCACCGGATCAGCGATGTGGAACTGGCCTCGCGCCTGTCATTCTTCCTGTGGAGCAGCATTCCGGACGAGACGCTCCTGAAAGAGGCGGAGAGCGGCCGGCTGCACCAATCCGCGGTGCTGCAGGCCCAGGTTACGCGCATGCTCGCCGACCCGCGCGCGGACGCGCTGACCAGGAATTTCGCTGGCCAGTGGCTGTATCTGCGCAACCTCGATCAGCAGCGGCCCGACATTACGGTCTTCCCAAAGTTCGACACGCGCCTGCGTGCCGCTATGGCACGTGAGACCGAGATGTTCTTCACCTATGTGGTTCGTACAAACCGCAGTGTCCTCGATTTCATCGCGGCGGACTATACGTTCCTCAACCAGCGGCTCGCCGAGCATTACGGCATATCCGGGGTCAAGGGCACCGCGATGCGGCGCGTCAGCCTCGATCCCGCGGAACATCGCGGCGGGCTACTCGGCCAGGCGAGCATCCTCACCGTGACGTCCTACGGCAACCACACGTCGGTCGTGAAGCGCGGCAAGTGGATCCTCGAAAACATGCTGGCCGCCCCGCCTCCACCTCCGCCGCCCGGCGTGCCCGCGCTGGTGACGGTGCATGACGGCCGCCAATTGAATGCGCGCCAGCAACTCGAACTGCATCGAAGCGATCCCCGCTGCGCTGCGTGTCACGTGAAGATGGACCCACTCGGTTTCGCATTGGAGAATTTCGACGCGGTCGGCGGCTATCGCCTGACCGATGCCGGGCAGCCGATCGATGCTTCGGCGACGATGCCGGAGGGGACGACATTCTCGGGCCTCGCGGGCCTCCAGCAGATATTGCTTGCGCGCAAGGACCAATTCACCGGCGCCTTTACCGAACGCCTAATGACCTATGCCCTCGCCCG
>Ga0070675_100002245_pt1 | contig 14333 bp, 13 predicted proteins | sample KBSM43metaG_FD_65343 | JGI IMG/M metagenome (GOLD analysis project Ga0070675, IMG submission 65343) | Miscanthus rhizosphere microbial communities from Kellogg Biological Station, Michigan, USA - KBS M4-3 metaG | ecosystem: Host-associated > Plants > Roots > Rhizosphere > Soil ...
GTCGGCGTTCTCCAACCCGATCGAGATTCGCAGCAGATTCCGCGGCGAGATCGTCGTCGGGCCTTCCACGGATGCGCGGTGCTCGATGAGCGACTCGGGGCCGCCGAGACTGGTGGCGCGCGTGAAGAGCGTAAGGCGATTGGTGAGGTCGAGCGCTGCCTGCTCGCCGCCGCGCACCTGGATGCTCATCATGCCGCCGAAGTCGTTCATCTGGCGTGCGGCGATGTCGTGTCCGGGGTGTGAGGGCAGTCCCGGATAATGGACGGCCTCGATCGCGGGGTGAACGGCAAGGAACCGGGCGACGGCCTGCGCATTCTCGCAGTGCCCGCGCATGCGCCAGGGCAGCGAGCGAATGCCGCGCATGAGCAGCCAGCAGTCGAACGGTGACGGGATGGCGCCTCCGAGCGATTGCAGCGTGCGCAGGCGCGCCCCGTAATCGTCGTTCTCGCGGACGATGAGCGCGCCTCCGATCAGATCGCTGTGGCCGCCGAGGTACTTCGTCGTGGAGTGCATGACGACGTCGGCGCCGTGGGTGAAGGGTCGTTGGAGCAGCGGGGTCGCCCACGTGTTGTCCACCACGCAGCGCGCGCCGACGTCGTGCGCACGCGAGGCCAGCGCGGCGATGTCGACCACACGCAGGAGCGGGTTCGACGGCGTCTCCACCCAGAGGACCTTGGTGGCGGGCCGGAGCAGGCGCTCCACGGCGGCCAGGTCGCTCATGTCGCACGCGTCGACGTGCAGACCCCAGGGCGCGAACACCTCGCGCGCGAGCCGGAGGGTGCTGTAGTAGGCGTCCGAAGGAAGCAGGACGTGGTCGCCGGGGGCGAGGGCCTGGAAGACGGCGTTGGTGGCCGCCATGCCGGACGCGAACGCGATCGCGGCGGCGCCTCCCTCGAGCGCCGCGAGCGCCGTCTCGAGCGACTGGCGGCCGGGATTCGACATCCGGGCGTAGAGAAAACCCTGCCGGTAGCTGCCGTCGGGCTCGCGCTCGAACGTGGTACTGAGATGGATCGGCGGGGTCACCGCGCCCGTGGAGGGATCGACGGCATGACCAGCGCGGACGGCGAGTGTCTCGATGCGCATGCGCGGAGCGGAGAGAGGGCGGCGACGTGGTGGCATCGGGAAGATATGTCGCGCGGCGGGGATCGAAACGGCGGGATTCCCGCTCGTCGCGCGACCAGCCATACTCCATGTCCTACCGCTCTTCACTCGACGAGGAACCCGTGATGTCGCTCCGCTCCGCGCTGCTGCTCGGCGCTTTCGTGCTTTCCCCCTGTCTGGTGACCGCCCAATCCGCGCGACCGCTGCCCCTGAAGCGGCGGCCGCAGCCGACGACGGCCGCGATCACCGAGAACGATCTGATGTCGCGGCTCTACGTGTTCGCCGACGACTCGATGATGGGGCGCGAGGCCGGAACGCCCGGTGCGATGAAGGGAACCGCGTACATCGCGGCGGAGGTGCGGCGACTCGGTCTCGTGCCGGCGGGGGACAGCGGCAGCTACTTCCAGAACGTGCCGTTCATCGCGCGGACACTGGATTCGACGACCACGATCGTCGCGAACGACGCAACGCTCGCGGCATACCGGGACTTCGTGGTCGTGCCCTTCCGCGGCGCGCAGCCGCGCGCGATCGACGGCGCGCAGGTGATCTTCGGTGGGATCGTCGGCGACACCGCGCATGCCCTCACGGCGGAGCAGGCCGAGGGGAAGTTCGTCATCCTGCGAAACCCGACTGGCGCGCTGGCTCGCATCGCGCCCACGAGCCCACTCGCGAAGGCCGCCGGGGTCGCGCTCGTCGGTGCGGGGGATCTCAGCTCGGCCACGCTGGCGACGGGACGCGCCCCGACGCTGACGCTGCCGCCCGCGGCGGGCGCGCCGTCGGCGCTCATCTCGCTGGCGATGAGCGTGAGCGCAGCCGAACGGCTGCTCGGCGCACCGCTGCAGGGGATGGCGGTGGGGACGACGGGCGGCACGCTCCAGGGCAACCTCAAGTTCATCGAGCGCGCGGCGCCGACGCGCAACGTCGTGGCGATCCTGCGGGGCTCGGACCCCGTGCTGCGCAACCAGTACGTGGCGATCGGCGCGCACAGCGATCACGTCGGCTATCGCGTGACCGGGCCGGTCGATCACGACTCGCTGCATCTGTTCCTGGCGCAGCGCTATCTCGCGACGGAAAATCCGACCGGTGCGCCGCTCAGCCCCGAGGCGCGGCAGGCGATGCAGGCGCGCGTGGCGGCGATCCGCGTGAACCTCGACTCGGTGCGTGCCGTGCGCCCCGCGCGGCGCGACTCGATCAACAACGGCGCCGACGACGACGGCTCCGGCTCGATGACGGTGCTCGAGGTCGCGCAGGCGTTCGCGCGCGGCAAGGCGAAGCCGAAGCGCTCCCTCATCTTCGTGTGGCACACCGGTGAGGAGAAGGGGCTGCTCGGCTCGCGGCACTTCACCGACAATCCGACGGTGCCGCGCGACTCGATCGTGGCGCAGATCAACATCGACATGGTGGGCCGGGGCGCGGCGGGCGACCTGGGCGCCGGGAGCGACCGCTACCTGCAGCTCGTCGGCTCGCGGCGGCTATCGACGGAGCTGGGCGATCTCGTCGAGACGGTGAACAAGAGCGAGCCCAAGCCGTTCACGTTCGACTACACGTTCGACGCGAACGGACATCCGGACAACATCTATTGCCGGAGCGATCACTACAACTACGCGCGCTACGGCATCCCGGTGGTGTTCATGACGACGGGGCTGCACGGCGACTATCACCAGGTCACCGACGAGCCGCAGTACCTCGACTACGCGCACATGGCGCGCGTCGGGCGGTTCGTGGTCGACCTCGCGACGCGGGTGGCGAACCTCGACCACCGCCCCGTGGTGGACAAGCCGAAGCCGGATCCGAAGGGCACCTGCAAGCAGTGACCGGCGGGCGCGGCCCGCGTCAGCTCGTGCGGAGTCCGGCGACGAGCTGACGCAGCTGCGTCGAGCCCTCGAGGAGCTGGTGGGAGGCGCTGGTCATCTCCTCGCACGCGGCGCTCTGCTCCTCGGTGGCCGCGTTGACCTGCTGGGCCGCGGCGGCGTGACTCTCGGCCGTGCGAGCGATCGCCTGCACGTCCGCGACGGCGCTCTCCGCCGCGGCGAGGTTCGCTTCGGCGGCGTCCGACACGCCGCTCGCGGCGACGCGTGTCTTCTCCGCGGCGACGGTGATCGAGGTCAGCGCCTCGTCGATGTCGCGCGAGACGCGCTCGATCTCGGAGACGCGGACCGTGCTCGTCTCCATCGCGCGCGCGCTCTGCGCGACGCGTGACGTCACCTGACCCGTGAGCTGGACGATGTCCTGCGCGGCGACGTGCGAGCTCTCGGCCAGCTTGCGGACCTCGTCGGCCACGACGGCGAAGCCGCGGCCCGCGTCTCCGGCGCGCGCCGCCTCGATGGCGGCATTCAGGGCGAGCAGGTTCGTCTGATCGGCGATCGAGCTCACGGTCTGCACGAAGCGGTTGATGTCGTCGACCGTGGCGTTGAGCGCTCGCACCTCCGTCGTCGCGGTCTCGACGCTCGCCTTGACGTGGCGCAGGATCTCGAGCGCACGCTCGATCTCGGTGCGCTTGAGCGCGGCGGTGGACTCGATGTCTCCGGCGAACGCGGTGACGTCGGCCGAGCGTTGCTTCACGCCACCGCCCGTCCGATGGATGGCCTGCAGCGCGACGTCCACGGTATGCAGCCGGCTCACCTGCTGCTCGGCGCCGATCGAGACCTCGGTCATCGAGGTCGCCATCTGTCCGGCGGAGAGCGAGATCTCCTCCGAGACGGATGCCAGCTGGGTGGCCGAGCCGGCGACGTCCTCGGAGGTCTGAGCGGCGACGGCGACGACGCGCGAGAGCGAATCGCCCGTCTGGTTCATCGCCGCGGCGAGAATCTGGAACTCGGCGGGAAGCGCGGCGTCGGTGCGAACCGTGAGGTCGCCCTCGCTGAGCGAGCGCGCATGCCGCACGAGCAGGTCGAGGGGCACGCTGATCGAGCGCACGGTCACGACGACGCCGATCGAGCCCACGACCGCCGCGAAGCCGATCAGGATCACGAGCATCAGCGAGCGACGGTCCGATTCCGCGGTGAGGCCGGCGGAGACCGACGCGACCTTGGCCGCCTTCAGCCTGCCGAGCCGCTCGATGTCGGCGAGCAGCTCACCGACCACGCCACGCGCGAGCGCTTCCTGACGCGACGCGTCGCCGGCACGACCGACGTCGAGGAGGCGATGCGCGAGCGCGTAACGCACCTCGAGCTCCGAGAAGCGCGCGTCGATCTCGGCGATCAGCCCGGCCTCCTCGTCCCTCCGCTCGTTCCCCTCCGATGCGCGACTCAGCCGAGCGTTCATCGCGCGCTGCACCTCGTGTGCGTGCCATGCGTTCTTGCGGAACGCGGCGAGCGCGGTGCTGTCACGGGTCTGAACGTACGTGCTCGCCGCCTCGATGGTCTGGGACACGTCGCCCGAGAGGTCGGCGCTCTGCCGCGCTTCCTCCTGCACGCCTTTCAGCGTCGCGCCGATCGTGGTGGACATCTGCGTCATCGTCCGCCGCGCGAGCACGCCGGCGACGAGGAGCAGGATGATCAACGCGGCGAAGCCCAGCGTGAGCCGGCCGCGGATCGTGCCGCGGCGCGCGAGGATAGCAGGGATCACCGGGCTACCTGCGCGACGCGAAGCGTGCCGTGGTCGATCTGCGTCATGACGACGTGCTGTGCCATCGGATCGCCGTCGGGACGGAAATGGATCGGCCCACTGACGCCCTTGTACGCCGTCGCGGCGGTGAGTGAGGCGAGGTAGTCGCGAATCCGCGTGCGGTCGGGTCCGACCTTCTGCGCCGCCGCATACAGCAGCATCGTGGCGTCGTAGGCGAGGGCCGCGTTGTTGTCGGGACGCATGCCGAATCGAGCGGAGAAGCTCGCGACGAATCGCTGCGCTTCCCGGCGCGGATCTTCGGCCGTGAAGGGGACGCCGACGTAGACCCCCTGCGAGCGCGCGGTATCGGCGCTCAGACCGCTCCAGCCGTCGCCGCCGACCAGGTCGGCCCGGAGCTGCTGCGTGCGCGCCTCGCGCAGGAAGGCGAGACCCGACCCGTCGGTGCCCGCGATGAAGACGACGTCGGGCTTCACGAGCTTGAAGTAGCTCACGTAGGCGTCGAACGGCTGGTCGGCGCCTTCAGCGATCGGATCCATGCTGATCACACGACCGGCGAAGCCGCGACGGAAGGCGTCCGCGAGTCCGCGGCCGTAGGTGTTGTTCTCGTACAGGATCGCGGCGCTGGTACGACCGAGGCGCGTCGCGAACGCGGCGATGTCGCTGCCGTTGGAGGAGTCGCTGGCGATGACGCGGAACGCCCACGGGGAGATCCCGGTGAGCGCGGGCGACGTCGCGGTGGTCGCAACGGCGGGGAGATGGCCGTCGTACACCTGTGCCGCGGCGACCATCGCGCCCGAGTTGACGTGACCGACGACGGCGACGACGTCCTTCGAGTCGACGAAGCGCTGGGCGATACGGCTCGCCACCTGACCGCTGCCCTCGTCGTCCTGGAAGTCGATGCGGAGCGGCGCGCCGGCCCGCTCGGGGCGAGCGTTGATCTCCTGGAGCGCCAGCTCGATCCCTCGGCGGTTCATCGCGCCATATCCCTCCTTCCACGGACCCGCAGCGCCAAAGGTGAGCGAGCCGCCGGTGCCGCACGAAGCGGTCACCAGCATGGTCAGGAGCAGAAGGCGCTTCATCGTCGGGTGAGGCAGGAGAGGCTCGAGCGTCGCAGCGTCACGACGCACGTCTCATCAGACGAGCTGAAGCGATCGACGCAACCAGTCGTGTACGCGCTGGCACTCTCTCTGCCAATCACATTTCGTTCGCGGAGTCAGGGCACAAAATTCGGCGGGGTTGCATGCAAATTCTCGTTACGGGCGGTAGCGGGGTGGTGGGGGTCGGCACGGTCACGGAGCTGCTGAAGCGCGGCCACGTGGTGCGCCTGTTGTCGCGGCATGCCACCGACGACGTTCGACAGTGGGCGACTGCCGTGACGCCGATCGTGGGCGACGTGTCGGACGTCGCGACGATCCGCGGAGCCGCCGACGGCTGCGACGCGGTGCTGCACGTGGCGGGGATCGTCGAGGAGTCGCCCCCGAAGGTGACGTTCCGGCGCGTGAACGTCGAAGGCACGGCGAACATCGTCGCCGAGACGGAGCGTGCGGGGGTGCCGCGATTCGTGTTCGTCTCGTCGCTGGGCGCACAGGAAGGGGAATCGGACTATCACCGCTCCAAGCGCGAGGCCGAGCGCATCGTCGAGCGGTTCGAGGGGAACTGGACGATCTGCCGCTCCGGCAACGTGTACGGTCCAGGCGACGGTCAGATCTCGGTGATGCTGCGCCTCGTGCGGGGCGTGACGCCGCTCGTGCCGAGGATCGGGTCGGGCGATCAGCCGTTCCAGCCGATCTGGTGGGAGGACCTGGCGGCCGGGCTCGCGACGGTGGTCGAGCGCGACGATCTCGCCGGCCAGGCGCTCGATCTGGCGGGAGGGGAGGTCACGTCGCAGAACGACCTGCACGAGCGCATGAGCCGCATCACGGGACGCGACGTGCAGAGCATCCCCGTGCCCGAGATGCTGGCGGCGCTCGGCGCGAAGGCGATCTCGATGGTCGGCTGGAAGATCGCGCTCGGCGACTCCGAGCTGCAGATGCTCAAGGAGGGGAACACCATTCAGGAGGGCGGCACGAACGGGCTCGCGCTGCTCGGCATCACGCCGACGCCGCTCGACGTCGGCCTCCGCAAGCTTGCGGAGCTCCAGCCCGAGCAGCTGCCATCACAGGGGATTGGGGCGCTCAAGCGAAAGCGGTACTGGGCGGACATCGTCGGCTCGAAGCACTCGCCGGAGACGCTGCACACACTCTTCCGCAGACACTTCGACGACGTGACGCCGCTGTTCGTCGACGCGAAGGCGGAGCCGCGGACGAGCGACGCGATCGAGGAGGGGGAGACGCTGACCCTCGCGCTGCCGATGCGTGGGCACGTGCAGGTGCGCGTGGCGGCGATCGAGCCGCGGCGCGTGACGCTGTTGACGCTCGAGGGCCATCCGCTCGCCGGTGCCGTGCGCTTCCTCTGCGAGCCGAGGGGGGACGCGATCCGGTTCCAGGTCGAGGTCTACGACCGCGCCGCGAACGTGATCGACTTCATCGCGATGCGCGCCGTCGGCGACCGGATGCAGGACCACACGTGGTCGCACGTGGTCGACCGGATGGTGCAGATCAGCGGAGGCAGCGCACCGGAGGGCGTCGAGCACGACAGCGAGTCGCTCGACGACGACGAGGCCGCGGCGATCGAGCGGTGGTGCGAGGAGCTGGCGATGGAGATGCGGCGGGAGGAGAATGCGGAGAAAATCGATGAAGCAGTGAGTTCGTGAGTTGGATCGCGGGTTGGTGGGATCCCACCAGCCCGCCCTCCAACTCACGAACTCACCGCTTCACGAGGCCTTCTCCGCCTCCTCCCAGATCACGTCGAGCGGTCGCGATTGACAGTGCGCGCCGCAGCCGAGCTTGTAGCGGTTGCGGGCGAACCACCTGTAGAAGCGATCGGCCAGCGTGCGCGCGAAGGGGAGCTTGAACATCCAGGAGATCAGGCGGCCCTTCGGCAGCACGTCGAGCAGCTTCTCGATCGCTTCGGCGCCCTGCCAGGTCGTACCGTCGGCGGCGACGAGCTGCAGTGCCTCGACGTAGGCACGCGCCGGGATCCAGGGGAAGCGTGCCGTGACGCCGGGCTGCTGCGACGACACTACCTCGAGCTTTCGCTCGCGGTCCCACTTGATCAGCATCTTCGAGAGCCGCGTGCACACCTTGCAGTCGCCGTCGTACACGACGGTGAAGTCGCGGCCGAGGCTCGGCGCGACGGCACCCTCCTGGCCGGTGATCGTGAAGCGGACGACGGGAACGGTCATGCGACGCTGCCCGCCGGCTGCGGTATCGGAGCCGACGGGCGCGCGACCGGCTCGACGCTGATGTGTGGCGGATGGTGCAGCGTGGCGTGCACGGTGCACAGCTCGGCGACGCGGCGAGCGGCGGCGACGCGGTTCGGCGGCAACGACTTCCAGTCGAAGGTGACGGCGAAGTCGCTCACGCGATGCGGCTCGTCACCGAACGTCCACTTCACGTCGATCACGAGATCGTCGACGGGGATCTTCGCGTGCGTCGCCCAGGAGTTGATGACGGAGAAGATGCACGTCGCGAGCGAGCTGCCGAGCATGTGGAAGGGCGAGTACGCCATCTCCGCGCTCGATGCCTCGATCGTCATCGGGCCGGCGACCGGCTCGAGGCGGATCGCGTCGTCGGCAAGAAGCGTGATCTTCATGACGCATTCCGGGGTGCAAGGACCGAACCGCCGGGGAGGGGGAAGGCGCCCGACTTCGACCAGTGGGCCTCAGCGCGATACCGGCTGCTGTTGGGTCAGGCAGTGCAGGGTGCCGAACCCCCACACCAGGTCCACGGCGTGGATCCCGACGACGTGCCGGTCGGGCATCAGCTCGGCGATCGCGTTGAGCGCGACCCGGTCGTTGCGGTCGTTGAACGTCGGTACGAGAACAACACCGTTGGCGATGTAGAAGTTCGCGTAGCTCGCCGGGAGCCGCTCGCCGTTCATCGTCACGGCGCGGGGATACGGGATCTTCACGACCTTGAGCGTGCCGCGTGCGGCGCCGGCGAGCTCGAGCCGGCGCATGTTGTCGACGGAACGGCGATGGTTCTCGGCGTCGGCGGGATCGTCCTCGTACGCGAGCACGATGACGCCGGGCGCGACGAAGCGCGCGATGTCGTCGACGTGGCCGTGCGTGTCGTCGCCGACGCATCCCTCGCCGAGCCAGATCGTCTCGCGGATGCCGAGGCAGTCCCGGAACGCGCGCTCGTAGCCGGCGCGATCGAGGCCGGGATTCCGGACCTGTTCGTCGGAGAGCAGCCATTCCTCGGTCACGAGCAGCGTGCCCTCGCCATCGGTCTCGATGCCGCCGCCCTCGAGGACGAGACGTCCGCGCGCATCCGGCCGCTCCGGCGCGACGCGCGGAAGCTTCGTGATCCGCTCGATCGCGCGGCCGACCTCGGCGTCGCGCGCGAAGTTCGGATACTTCGCCCATGCGTTGAACGCCCAGTTCATGAGCTGCACGCGTCCACGCTCGTCGTGCACGAAGGTGGGCGCCGAATCGCGGAGCCAGACGCGGTCGTTGGGGACGAGATGCGTGCGCGTGTTGGACGCCACACCGTGCGCGCGCAGATGCTCGTCACACGCCGCGCGCACCTCGGCGTCGTGGCAGAGGATCTCGACGCGCTCGTGCTGCGCGAGCACGCGCACGATCTCCGCGTACACCCACGGAATGGGCCCGAGCTTCCCCGGCCAATCCGGCTCGTGATGCGGCCAGGCGATCCAGGTCGCGTCGTGGCGGGACCATTCGGGGGGGAAGGTGAAGCGAGGGGGCATGCTGGTGAGTTGGTTGGTTGGAAGGTGGGTTGGTTGGAATCGCACCCGCTCACGATCCAACCAACCAACTCACTCTCTCGTCATGCGCCGAGGTATCTGGACAGAATCGGGGCATACGCGTCGATCCGCCGATCTCGCAGAAACGGCCAGTTGCGGCGCGTGTCCTCGATCAGCTTCGGATCGCACTCCGCGATGAGGATCGCGTCACCCTGATCGGCTTCGGCCAGGATGCGGCCGAAGGGATCGCAGATGAAGGAGTGGCCGAAGAACTCGATGCCGTCGGTGCCGGGCTCCTCCTCGTGGCCGACGCGATTGGGCGAGGCGACGAACACGCCGTTCGCGATCGCGTGGGAGCGCTGGATAATGCGCCACGCGTCCTGCTGCGCCTGGCCGAACTCCGACTTCTCCGAGGGGTGCCACCCGATGGCCGTGGGATAGAACAGGATGTCCGCACCGAGCAGGCTCGTGATGCGCGCCGCCTCGGGGTACCACTGGTCCCAGCAGATCAGCACGCCGATGCTCGCGTACCGCGTGCGCCAGACCCGGAAGCCGCTCGCCTGCTTCGCCACCTCGGCGATCTTGTCGATGCGGTCGTCGTGCGCCGCGTCGCCGGGGACGAAGTAGTACTTCTCGTTGAAGAGCGGATCGTCGGGGATGTGCATCTTGCGGTAGACGCCGAGCAGCGCGCCATCCGCGTCGATGATCGCCGCCGAGTTGCGGTACACGCCACGCGCCTGCCGCTCGAAGACCGGCACGATCAGCACGACCTCGAGCTCGCGGGCGAGCTTCTGCATGACGTCGGTCGTCGGGCCGGGGATCGGCTCGGCGTAGTCGAAGCGCTCGGCCTTCTGCGACTTGCAGAAGTACGGCGCGTTGAAGAGCTCCTTGAGGCAGATGATCTGCGCGCCGCGGCTCGCCGCCTCGCGGACGCGCGCGACGCTCGCCTCGAGCGTCGCCGCGGTGTCCGGCGAAGCGGAGTCCTGAATGATGCCGACGGTGAACGGACGGGTGGTCATGGGCAGCTCGTGGCGACTGGGTCAGGCGGAAAGCTAGCGCCACGGGGAAGACGCGTGCCGCAGCTCTACTCGAGCACTGCAATCACCACATCCCTCACGTTTGTTCCCGTGTGTCCGCGGCGGTGGAGCGCGCCGACCGCGTCGAGCGCGTGATAGGAATCGTGGCGCGCGAGCGAGGTCTCCGGTGAGCGGCCGCTGGCGCGGATCGCCTCCCACACCGTCACGTCGGCGAATCCTCCGGCCGCATCGGTGGGCCCATCCCGCCCATCCGTGCCCGCGGCGAGCAGTGTGATGCCGCGCGCAGCGTCGCCGCCCTCCGCGAGCACGCGCGCAGCGGAGAGCGCAAGCTCCTGACATCGCCCGCCGAGCGCCTCACCCCCGGTCGCACCAGGCGCGCCGTGCGCGCGGGACGTATCCGCGCCGAGCTGCACCGTCGTCTCTCCTCCCCAGATCATGCAGCCGCGCCATCCGTCGCGCGCCCGCGCGAGCAGCGCCGAAGCGAGGGCCGCGCCCGACTGCGCCGCGTCGCCGGTGAGCACGCTGCCGTGGTTGACGAAGGGGAGCGACAGCTCGTTCGCGCGGCGCGCCGCCGCTTCGGTCGAGAGCCGATTGCTTCCGATGATGCGCGTCGTGACGTGCGCGAACGCCGGGTGCGAGGCACGCGGCGTCTCGGGGACGGTCCGTCCGGCAACCTCGGCGAGATACTCCCGCATCGACGGCGCGATGCGGCCGTACAACCCCGTGCGCTGGAGGATGGCGATGACGTCGTGCACCGAGTTGGGATCGGGGGTGCAGGGTCCCGAGGCGATGTCGGCTGGATCGTCGCTCTCGACGTCGCTGATGAGCAGCGCGTGCGTGCGCGCCGGCGCCAGGGCGACGGCGAGCCTGCCGGCGCCCCAACGCGCGAAGCGCTTGCGCACGACGTTCATCTCCCGGATGTCGAGCCCCGAGCCGAGCAGGAGCTCGTACAGCTGGACGAGATCGGCCTCCGCCATGCCGCGCAGCGGCGCGCCGATCAGGCTCGTGGCGCCTCCGCTGATCAGCACGAGTGCGACATCGTCGCTGCGCATGCCCGCGGCCAGCTCTCCGATCCGCTGCGCGGCGGCGAGCGACCGCCGGCCCGGGATGGGATGATCCCCCGTGAGGGCGGTGATCGTCGCGGCGGGAGATGGCTGCGCCTCGGGCGCGACCACGACGCCGGCGACGACGTGATTCCTCGTACGCTGCAGTGCGGAGACGGCGGCCGAGGCCATCGGATGAGCGGCCTTTCCGAACGCGTACAGCCAGAGCCGCTGGTCGGGACGCACGTCCAGGTCCCGAAGCGCGTCGGTGGTGATGGGGCCGGGCGCCGCGCCGGCCACCGCGGCGTCGTACAACTCGACGAGCAGGGCACGACCGCGCGCCCGAGCAGCAGTTGGTTCGTGCAGCACTGCGTCTGGCGCGCGGTCGAACACGAGCGGGGTCAGTTCGTCGGGAGTGTCTTCTTCACCGCGGCCTCGAGCTCGTCGTACGACGTCTGGGCGAGCTCGTTGAACGGCGTCATGCGCTTCGCGATCCGGCCGGCTGGATCGATGACGAACAAGTTGCGGTTGTCGACGCCCCCGCGGATCGAGCCGTAGCGGCGTCCGACGGCCTGCCCGACGTCGCTGCCGAAGAGGACGGGAGTCTGAAGGTCGCGCGCCCACGAGGCGAGGGTGGTGTCGGGGTCCACGCTCACGGCGAGAACGACGACGTTGCGACCGCTGTTGAAGAGCTTGGCGTACTGATCACGGTACGCCTCCATTTGGACCGTTCAGCCCTTTGTCCGTGCCTTGTAGAAGAAGGCGAGCACGACCGTTTTGCCACGGAAGTCGGACAGGTGGAGCGAGTCGCGCAGCACGCCGTAGCGGGTCGCGCCTGGCAGGGCGAAATCGGGGGCCATCGCCCCGACTTCGGGAGGTGGGTTGCCGGACGCGGCGGGCTGCTGGGCGCGGGCCGCAGAGGCCGCCACGACAAGCATGGCGACGAGCGCGACGCGCGTTCGAGCGGGGGTGAACATGGGTTCGTCTCCGAGGGATTCGATGCGGCGGCAGTATGTGACGGCGACGAGGGTACCGCAATGCGGAAGCCGCGCCGATGTGCGGCCCAGCCCGGCTGACCAAAATAGTGGACGCTGCGATCCACTCCCTTGGACGCAACTTGGACCTGAGGGATCGGGAGGCGCTCCAGACGCACTCGAGCGCTGGCCCGGACCCTGCCTTTCCAGGGCTCGGATGACGACCTGAAAAGCAACGGAGGAACCAATGCGCAAACTTGGAATGACACTGTCGGTGGCCGGACTCGCCCTGCTCGGGGCATGCAGCCGCGGTAACGACGCGCGTTCCGACGACGCGCTGAAGAACGACCTCGCCCTCGCGGCGCAGGCGCAGCCGTACCAGGCGCAACAGTTCGTATCGCCGATGGAGGCGCAGTACGCGCCGTACGGAGCACAGCAGTACAACGCGGCTGCCCGCTCGCCGTATTACGGGGCCGCACCGGTGTACAGCCCGGCTCCCGTGTACCGTGCCCCGGCGCGGACGACTACTCGGCGCAGCAGCGGCTCGTCGGGCACGTACTATCCGGCGCCGGCGCGTCGTGAGCCGATCCGCCACACCAAGCGCGATGCGGCGATCGGTGCCGCGGCGGGTGCCGTCATCGGCGCGGTGAGCAGCCGCGACAAGGTGAAGGGCGGCCTGATCGGCGCCGCGGCGGGCGGAGTGCTCGGCGGCATCATCGGTCACACGGTCGACATCGAGAAGTGACGCGTGGCCGGCCGGCGCGGGGCCGGCCGACCGGAAGCGATCCCGCGAAAGCGTTCCACGTAGACACGGCCCACTCCGATTCCGGAGTGGGCCGTGTCGTTTTTCGCGCGGTGACGATGCGCGCGACCGCACTTGGCGCTATCCTGACGGCCTCAGGGAGCATGGTTCTCGCCGGCAGGAGCAAAGATGGCGGACGCGACGGACAAACCGAAGGAGAACGAACGCGGTAGCGCAGAGCGGCGGAGGCGCCGCACCGTCGCGAACCTGGCTTTCGGCGCCATCAAGGCGCAGCACGCGAAGCATCGATCGGCGCTGGAGCGCGTCGTCGACCGGCTGAACCAGTACGCGAGCTCGACGCCGTTCCTCGTCGCGCACGCGGTCTGGTTCGGCGTGTGGATTTCGTGGAACACGGGTCTCCTGGGATTGCACCGGTTCGACCCATTCCCGTTCGGTCTCCTGACGATGATCGTGTCGCTGGAGGCGATCTTCCTCTCGATCTTCGTGCTGATGGCGCAGCAGCGGGAGTCGGCGATCGCCGAGCTGCGCGAGGAGCTCGGCCTTCAGGTCAGCCTGCGCGTGGAGCAGGAAGTGACGAAGACGCTCCAGCTCGTGGCGGGGCTGTACACGCGGATGGGGCACCGCGTCAGCGACGATCCCGAGCTGCACCACATGCTCCAGCCGCTCGACGTGCGCGGCATCGAGCGCGATCTGCTCGAGCAGATCGAGGCGGCGACGGAGGCCAGGCATCACAATCCGATGCTGGATGACACCCGAGCGTAGCCGGCAGGTCCGGCAAGGCACTGCTGTACTACTTCGTACCTCGTACGACGCCGTACCTGGACTGGCATACCGGCCCCACGAATGATTGGACGCCCTAGTCAAGGGGTCAGAGTCGTTGAACCGATCAACGACTCTGACCCCTTGAACCTGATGAAAGCGTCCCGGTCGAGCGTTCAGCCGTGCTTCGTCGGGCTGTTCGCGCGGGTCCAGCTACGTCGTAGTACGTAGTACGAAGTACAGCAGTGCCCACCTCACGAAGTCTTCCTTGCCAGCGATCTCA
>Ga0070675_100002247_pt1 | contig 14312 bp, 11 predicted proteins | sample KBSM43metaG_FD_65343 | JGI IMG/M metagenome (GOLD analysis project Ga0070675, IMG submission 65343) | Miscanthus rhizosphere microbial communities from Kellogg Biological Station, Michigan, USA - KBS M4-3 metaG | ecosystem: Host-associated > Plants > Roots > Rhizosphere > Soil ...
GCCATGCGATAGGAGCCGGGCAGGTAGATGACCGCCGCGGTCACGACGAGCACGGGGATCGACGAGCCGAAGCCGGCCACGATCAGGAGCGCGAACATCTTGCTCGGGATCGCGGTCAGTGTGTCGAGAACGCGGCTCAGCGTTCCGTCGATCCAGCGCTCGCTCGCCGCCGCGAGCAGCGCAAGCAGCGTGCCGCTGCCACTGGCCAGCAGCGTCGCAAAAAAGGCGACGCCCACGGTGTAGCGCGCCCCTTCGATCACCCTCGCCAGCATGTCGCGGCCCAGGTAGTCGGTGCCGAACCAATGGGCGGCGCTGATCGGTGCGAACACGTCCGCGCCGCCGGCGTCGCCACTCTGCGACAGCAGCGCCGGCCCGAAGGCCGCGGCTGCGGCCCAGAAGGCGATCACGGCCAGGCCAAGCCAGCCGGTAATGCCGAAGTGCGCGAGCCGCGTGCCCCAGCGACGCATCGCCGGGCGCTCGACGATGCCACCGTGAATCAGGGTCGTCATCGAAAGCTCCTTCAACGGTGCCGCAGCCGCGGGTTGGCGACGATGCCGCACAGGTCGGCCGCGGTCACCAGGATCAGGTAGCCGGCGCAGAACAGCATCGCGCAGGCCTGCACCAGTGGGATGTCGCGTTGCGTCACGCCGTCGACCATCAGCTTGGCAATGCCGGGGTAATTGAAGATGGTCTCGACGATGATCACGCCGCCCAGCAGATACGACAGGCTCAACGCGACGGCGTTGGCGATCGGCCCAACCGCGTTGGGCAGGGCGTGCGCGAGCACGGTGCGCAGCGGCGACGCGCCCTTGAGCTGCACCATCTCGATGTACGGAGCCTCGAGCTGGTCGATCACGGCGGCGCGCGTCATGCGCATCATCTGCGCGACGATGACGCAGGTCAGCGTGAGCACCGGCATGGCGAAGGCGCGCAGCAACTGCCCCAGCGATTCGATGTTGCTCAGGTAGGACAGCGCCGGCAGCCAGCGCAGCTGCACCGCGAACACCAGCACCGCCAGCGTGGCCACCAGAAACTCCGGTACCGAGACCACCGTCACCGCGGCGGTGGAAGCGGCGCGGTCGAACCAGGAGCCGCGCCAAACCGCCGACGAGATGCCGAGCGTGAGCGCGATCGGAACCGCAAACAGCGCCGTCACCGCCGCCAGCAGCAGCGAATTGGGCAACCGGCTGGCGATCAGCTCAGACACCGGCAGCTGAGCCACCGAGGACTTGCCCAGATCGCCGCGCACCAGGCCGCCCAGCCAGTGCAGGTAGCGCTCGTGCGCGGGCAGGTCAAGACCCATCTGTGCGCGCAGCGCGGCCAGCGCCTCGGGGGTGGCTTCCTGGCCCATTTGTTCCTGCGCCGCGTCGCCGGGCAGCACGCCGGTGACAGCGAAGACCACCACCGACACGGCCAGCAGCGACAGACACGCCAGGCCGATGCGCTGCACGAGCAGCTTGAGGAGAAGTGCGTTCATCGCCGCTGCACCCGCGTCAGGCGTCGAGCCACACGTGCTCGGCGAAGCTCGAGCCCATCATGCCGCTGATCGGAACTGGCGCCAGGCCCTTCAGCTTGCTCTTGTGTCCATCGATGCTGGAGATGAACATCGGAACGCCGATTCCGCCTTCGCTGTGGACCATCACCTGCATGTCGGCGTACATCTGGGCCCGCTTGGCCTGGTCGATCTCAGCGCGGGCGGCGACCAGCAGCTGATCGAACTTCTCGTTCTTCCAGGCGGCCTCGTTCCAGGGCGCATCGGACTTGAAGAACAGCGTCAATGCCAGGTCGGCGCTGGGACGCGCGTTGACGTTGCCAAAGCCGACCGGGTGCTTCATCCAGTGCGTCGACCAGTACCCGTCCGCCGGCATGCGCTTGACATCCAGGTTCAACCCGATCTGCTTGGCCGCATGCTGCATCACCAGCGCCATCTCCACCGAATTGGTCGCGGCAGGCGACGCCACCACCGGGATGGGCGTGCCGCCCAGGTTGGCTTTCTGGATGTGCCACTTGGCCTTTTCGGGGTCGTAGGCGCGCTGCGGCAGGCCTTTGAAGTAGAAGCGGTTGCTCGTGGCGATCGGCTGGTCGTTTGCCACCACCCCGCGACCGAGCTGGATCGACTTGAGCAGCTGCTCGCGGTTGAAGAGGTGCTTCATGGCCAGCACGAAGTCCGGGTTGTTGCCCGGGCTGCTGTCGCGCCGCATGATGAGGTTGGTGTACGACACCGACTTGGTCTCGAAGACGGCGTGCTGGGCGCTCGCCGTGACCCGGTCGACCGAGCGCGGGGAGACCGCCTGGACCAGGTCGAGCTGACCGGCCAGCAACGCGTTGACGCGCGCCGACTCGTCAGTGATGCCGACGAGCTCGATCTCGTCCAGGTACGGGCGGTTCGGCTTCCAGTAGTTCTCATTGCGTACGGCGACGGAGCGCACGCCGGGCTTGAACTCCTTGACCTTGTAGGGGCCGGTGCCGATGCCCGCGTTGAAGTCGGTGGTGCCTGCCTTGACGATGTGAAAGTGGTAGGTGCCCAGGATCACCGGCAGATCGGCGTTGGGCGACGCGAGGCGGAACGTCACCTCGTCGGGGCCGCTGACGGTGACCGACTCGATCTGGTCGGCCAGCACCTTGGCCCGCGACGCGGTCGCCGCCTCCTTGTGCCGCATGATCGAAAACACCACGTCGGCCGGCGTCAACGGCTTGCCGTCGTGGAACTGCACACCCTTGCGCAGCTTGAACACCCACGTCCTAGCGTCCTGGGTGGTGAACTCCTCGGCGAGCGAGGGCTTCGCTGTCAGGCTGCCATCCAGCGACGTCAGCCCGTTGTAGAACATGAAGCCGCGGCAGTAGTCGGTTTGATTGGACTGCCGGGCGGGATCGAGCGTGTCGTTCACGCCTGAAGCGTTGGTTGCGACCGTGATGCGGCCGCCCTTGCGCGGCGTCTGCGCCTGCGCCGTGCCGGCCAGTGTCGCGAGGCTGCCGGCCAGCGCGGCCTGCATGCCGCCGGCCGTCAACATGGCCAGGATGTCGCGGCGCGTCGCGCCGCGCTGCAGCGCACCGAACAGGCGACGGCTCTCTTCGGGGCCGACAAGTGGGTCGAACGACGTGCGATCGGTCATGGTGCGCTCCTGGCGTTGTCTGTCGTGGTTGAAAGGAAGGCGGTCAGGCGAGCCGGTCCTTGAGCCGGTAGTACAAGCCGACCGCGGGCAAGAACCAGGGTGGGCCGACATGGCCGGGGATCGCCGGCCATGTCCGCCCTTGCCAGGGGTTGGCAGTTGCATCGCCGGCCATCACGGCCGCCATGCGCTCGCCCATCAGCACCGACATCTGCGTGCCGTGACCGCTGTAGCCGGTCGAATAGAACAAGCCGTGGCGCTCGCCGGCATGCGGCAGGCGGTCCTGTGTCACGTCGACCAGGCCGCCCCAGCAGTAGTCGATGCGGACGCCCTGCAGCTGCGGAAACATCTCGAGCATGCCGTCGCGCAGGATGTCCCCGCTCTTCGCATCCGACACCGGGCTGCTGATGGCAAAGCGCGCGCGCCCGCCGAACACCAGCCGGTGGTCGGGACTCAGGCGGAAGTAGTGATGGATGTTGGCCACCGTCACGTAGGTGCGGCGCTCGCGCAGCAGCCCCTTTGCGCGCTCCGCGCCCAGCGGCTCGGTGACGACGATGAAGCTGCCGATGGGCACGATGCGCCGGCGCAGCCAGCCGAAGCTGGCATAGCCGCCGTGCCGCGCCGCGCCGGTGGCGAGCAACACCTGCTCCGCGCGCACACTGCCGCGGTCGGTATGCACGCGGTGCGCCTGTCCGCGGCCCAGCCGCTCGAGCCGCTGCACGCAGGTGGAGGTGTGGATCTGCGCGCCGCGGCGCTCGGCCGCCTGCGCCAGACCGCCGGCGAAGCGGCCCATGTGCATCTGGCCGCTGCGCTTATAGAGCAGGCCGCCGACAAAGCGCTCGCTCGCCACCTCGGCGCGCACGCGCGGCGCATGCAGGATCTGCACATCGGTGTCGACACCGTCGGCCACCAGCCGCTCGGCGCTGCGCGTCAGCGCTTCCAGGTGGGCCGGACGTGTCGCCAGCTTGAGCTTGCCGCGGCGCGCGAAGTCACAGTCGATGGCCTCGTCGCGCACCACGCGTTCGACCGCGTCGACCGCGGCGTCGTAGGCGTGGTACCAGGCGCGTGCGCGCTCCACGCCGACTCTGGCCGCAACCTCGGCGTAATCGACCGCGAGCCCGTTGTTGACGTGCCCGCCGTTGCGCCCGGAAGCCTCGGCCGCCACGCGTTCGCCGGCCTCCAGCACCGCCACGCTGGCGCCACGCTTGGCCAGGGCCAGCGCCGCCGACAAGCCCGTGAAGCCGCCGCCGACCACCGCCACGTCGACCTGTGGTGGCAGGTCGCCCGGCCGCGGCCGGAACGCCGGCGCGCTGTCGGTCCAGTAGGCGTCGAGCTTCATCGGGTGCCCGGCTTCTTCAGTTCGTCAGAGGCCAACGACGCCAGGCAGGCCGCCGATGTCGGCGATCTCGGTATAGCGGTAGGCCGCATTGCCGGGCCCGTGGCCGCGGTTGACGAAGACCTTGTTGACGATGCCCAGGTCGTCGGCCGACATCAGGTCGTAGCGCAGGCTCGACGACACGTGCAGCAGGTCCTCCGGGTTGCAGCCCAGTGAATCGAGCATGTACTCGAAGGCCTGCAGCCGCGGCTTGTAGGCCTGTGCCTGCTGCGCCGTGTACACGCGGTGGAACGGTGCGCCGAGCAGGGCCACGTTCTTCTGGATCTGGCTGTCCATGGCGTTGGACAGGATCACCAGCGGAATCTCCTTCGCGACCTTGGCCAGCCCGGCTGGGACGTCCGCGTGCGGGCCCCAGGTGGGCACCGCTTCGTAGTAGTGCTGCGCCTCGGCATCGATGTATTGCAGCTTCCACTTGCGGCACAGACGCCGGATCGAGTTCTTCAGCACCACTTCATACGGCTGCCAGGCGCCTAGACATTCGTCGAAGCGGTAGGCGCTGAAGTCGGCGAGGAACTGCTCCATGCGCTCGGCCGGGATTCGGTCGACGAACATCTCCCGCGCCACGTCGCCCATGCGAAACCGGGTCAGCGTGCCGTAGCAGTCGAAGGTGATGTACTTGGGTCGGAAGCTCATGTTGATGTCTCGCTGTGGCTGTGGAAACGTGTGCTTTTCAATGCGGTCATTGCAACATGGGGCCGCGGCGCATTGATCGTGAAACGAGGCCTTCGGCGGAATGAAGCTGCCGTTTCGCGGCCATCGAACGGCACGCTGTGCCGTGCTCCCTCGGCGTGCATGCGACGTACTTCTTCAATGCGCTGAACGCCGTGTCGCAGATGCAGCGCATCGGCAAGGCGACAGGATGCAAGCACGTCATGGCAGGAAATGCTAGGCGTGGGGGCTCGGCATTTGTGGCCGTTGAGAGGGCCTCATTCAGCGCGACGTTGCGATCGGCGAGCGCGTGCCGGCGCAAGCTGCCGAATTGCAAGCGGAGCCGGATTCGGTCTGGAACGAGATGGCGTTTGGGCCCACCATAGTTGCGATGACCGACAAGGAGAACGATGTGATGGCTGCAACGACAGCTGTGATTTCAGATGGCGTGGCACTGCGCGCGATGACCGTGGCCGACCTGCCCGCCGCCCACGCGATGAGCGTAGAGATGCGCTGGCCGCACCGAGCGCTGGACTGGGAGCTGGCCTTGCGCCACGCCGAAGGTCTTGTCGCCGAGCGCGACGGTCAGGTCGTTGGCACCGGGCTGCGCTGGCGTTGGGGGCCGCAGCAAGCGACGATCGGCCTGGTCATCGTCTCGCCCGCCTGCCAGGGCCGGCGCATCGGCCATCGGCTGATGACGGCGCTGCTGCAAGGGCTGGAAGGCTGCAGCGTGCTGCTGCAGGCCACCAGCGAAGGCCGCGGTCTGTATGAACGCTTGGGCTTCGTGCGCACCGGCGAGATCCGCCAGCACCAGGGCGTTGCCCTGCCCGCGCCGCTGATCGCGCTGAGCCCCGGCCGCCGCCTCCGCCCGGCCACCGGCGCTGACTTACAGGCGCTGCATGCACTGGATGCCGCCGCGCGCGGCATGCCTCGCGCGGCGCTGATCGACGAGCTGTTCCGCGACGCCGTCGCCACCGTGGTATTGGACGACGATGGCCACGCGCGCGGCTTCGCGATGCTGCGCCGCTTCGGCCGCGGCCACGCCATCGGGCCGGTGGTCGCGCCCGATGCCGAGGGTGCGCAGGCGCTGATCGCGCACCTGGTCGGGCTGAACGCTGGCCGCTTCACGCGCATCGACCTCGACTTCGACAGCGGCCTGACCGAGTGGGTGGAGAGCCTGGGCCTGCTGCGCGTGGATGCGGCGACGACCATGGTGCGCGGCGCCCCGCTGGCGCCCGACGCCGACACCCGGCTCTACGCCATCGTCACACAGGCGCTGGGCTGAAGAAGCTGATGCGGCCGGTCTTCGTCTTCAAGGCCGACGGCCAGCGCGGCCGGCAGTGGGCCGAATTATTTCGCCACGAAGCGCCCGACATCGACTTTCGGCTCTGGCCGGAGATCGGCGACCCGCAACAGGTGCGTTACCTGGCCACGTGGGTAGCGCCGGCCGACCTGGGCACGCAGTTCCCGAAGCTCGAACTGCTGTTCTCCACCGGCGCCGGTGTTGACCAGTTCGACCTTGCCGCGTTGCCGCCGCGCGTGTCGCTGGTGCGCATGGTGGAGCCCGGGATCGTGCAGGGCATGGTCGAGTACGTGACGCATGCCGTGCTCGACCTGCACCGCGACATGCCGGCGTACCGGCGCGCACAGCAGAAGCGGCAGTGGCAGCCACTGCCGGTGCGCACGGCGGCCGAGTGCCGGGTGGGCGTGCTCGGGCTGGGCTCGCTCGGGCAGGCGGTGCTGGCGCAGCTCGTCGCGCTGGGTTTCGAAACCGCAGGCTGGAGCCGGTCACGTCGCGACCTCCCGGGCGTGCACTGCCATGCAGGCGACGACGAACTCGACCCCTTCCTCTCCTGCACGCAGATCCTCGTTTGCCTGCTGCCGCTGACCGACGCCACTCGCAGCGTGCTGAACGAGGCGCTGTTCGCCAAGCTGCCGCGTGGCGCGAGTCTGGTGCATGTCGGCCGCGGCCCACAACTGGTGGCTGCAGACCTGCTGAGCGCCTTGGATGCAGGCCAGCTCGCCGAGGCCGTGCTCGACGTCACCGACCCCGAGCCGCTGCTCGAAACCGACCCGCTGTGGCGGCACCCGCGCGTGCGCATCACGCCGCACATTGCCAGCATGACGCAGCCGCAAACCGCGGCGCGCGTCGTCATCGACAACCTGCGCCGTCATGCGCAGGGCGAGGCACTTGTCGGGCTGGTGGACCGCGCGCGCGGGTACTGAGCTTCGCTGACGGCGAGCCATTGCAGCCCCGCTCAGCGCTGAGCGAGACGAACCCCGATGCACGCCGCACGGCGTGCTGTTCGATGGCCCGGAAACGGCAGCTTTCGCGCGGCGGAGGCCACAAGTCAGAACGTCTTTGCAGCAGCTGCATGCTGCAATGGCGACATCGCTTCGCCATCCGATCCACAGCACATCTGATCGACAGCGCAAAGCTGCTGCAAACGATGCCCCACATGAACACCGACGTCATCGAGCGCCTTGCTGCCGCCGGCCGTCTGGATCGCATCTTCATCGGCGGTGAGTGGGTCCTGCCCGCTGGGCGGGACCTAAGCGCCGTCATCGACCCGTCGACCGAGCAACCCATTGCGGAAATCGCCTTGGGGAACGCGCAAGACGTCGCCATGGCCGTGGCTGCGGCGCGGCGCGCATTCGCGAACTGGTCGTCAAGTTCCTCGCAGAAACGGGCCGCGCTTCTCGACCGCGTCCACGGCCTGATCCTCGAGCGCACCGAAGCATTCGCCCAGGCGATCTCGCACGAGATGGGCTGCGCCATCGCCGTGGCGCGCGGCGCACAGGTGCCGATCGCGGCAGAGCACATCCGCGTGGCCCGCGACCTGGCGCAAAGCTATTCCTTCATCACGCACCGCGGCGACACGGCCATCGTGCGCGAGGCCATCGGCGTATGCGGCCTGATTACGCCCTGGAACTGGCCGCTCTACCAGATCACCGCCAAAGTGGGCCCGGCGCTGGCTGCAGGCTGCACCATCGTCCTGAAGCCCAGCGAGCTGTCGCCGCTGAGCGCGCTGCTGTTCGCCGAAGTGGTACATGACGCCGGCGTTCCAGCGGGTGTGTTCAACCTCGTTAACGGCCAAGGTGCGGAGGTCGGCAGCGCACTGGCCACGCACCCCGACGTGGACATGATCTCGATCACCGGCTCCACGCGGGCCGGGGTGTTGGTGGCGCAGGCTGCCGCGCCAACCGTCAAGCGCGTCGCCCAGGAACTCGGCGGCAAGTCGGCCAACGTCATCCTGCCCGATGCCGACCTCGCGCGCGCGATACCGGCCGCGGTGGCGGCGGGCATGCGCAACGTCGGTCAGTCGTGCAGCGCCCCCACCCGCATCATCGTGCCGCGGGGCCGCCTCGCGCAGGTCGAGCGCATTGCGTGCGAGGCGGCAGCCGCGTTCGTCGTCGGCGATCCGCGTTCGCCGCAGACCACGCACGGGCCGGTGGCCAACCGCGCACAGTTCAACCGCGTGCAGGAAATGATCGGTGTCGGCGTCGCTGAAGGCGCGCGCCTGGTTTGCGGCGGCCCCCGCCGGCCGAAAGGACTGGAGCGCGGCTACTACGTGCGTCCGACGCTTTTCTCCGACGTCCAGCCGCAAATGCGCATCGCGCAGGAAGAGATCTTCGGGCCGGTGCTGGTCATCATCGCCTACGACACCGTCGACGATGCGGTGGAGATCGCCAACGGCACCGAATACGGCCTGGGCGCGCATGTGCAGGGCCAGGACCTCGCTGCCGCACGTACGGTGGCCGCACGCATACGTTGTGGGCAGGTGCACATCAACAACCCGCCTTGGAGTCCTGATGCGCCCTTCGGCGGCTATAAGCGGTCGGGCAACGGACGCGAATACGGCCTCGAAGGCCTGGAGGAGTACCTCGAGACCAAGGCCATCCTCGGCTACTGCGGCGGCCAGATGCCCGCTGCGGCATGAATGCGCCAACGCAAATGAACACCCGCAACACAAAGGAATAACGATCATGACCGTAGCCCTGCTGCTGCACCGTGCAGACGGCGCAGCGCCATCGACCTCTTTCCGCAAAGCCGCCTTCGGTCGGTCCGATCCGTTTGCGCGCAACCGAGAGATCGCCTGGGAAGGGCCGGGCGCGATGAGCGCCGGCCGGGTCGACTTCATGGGTGAGGTCGACGTCACGCACTTTCCGCACACCGAGACGATCGTTGTCGTCGAGGGCACGCTCAGCCTGACCGCCGCCGACGCCACGCCGCTGGTATTGCGCCGCGGCGAAGGCGCCGTCATCGCGCGCGGCACCGCTCTTCGCATCGCGGCCGCAACGCGCAGCGTCTTCGTGTTCTGTGCCGCCGAAGCCGAGCTGGCCAACCAGCCCGGCCTGACGCCGCTTCGCGCCGACGCGAATTTCAAGCCGTCCAACTCGCTGCCGGCCGAGGTGCTGCTGGGCCCTGCCCCGCAGTGCCGCAGCGACAACGTCTTCAAGGACGAGTTGACGGGGGTCCTCGCCGGCACCTGGGATTCGACGCCCTACCACCGCATCGTTCGTCCGCACCGCCTCAACGAGTTCATGTTCTTGCTGGCCGGCGGGGTGCGATTCGCTGTCCCAGATGGCAGCGTGCTGTCGGCAATGGCCGGCGATGCGCTGTTCGTGCCGAAGGGCGCACCGATCGGCTGGGAAAGCAGCGAGCGCGTGGCCAAGTTCTACGTCGTGCAGGAAGTGCGTGCCTGAAGCGGACACCGAGAGCAACCCATGTCCCAGCCACTGCGCCTACTCGAGACTTCGCCCAACCTGCCGGCCCGCGCCGACGTCGTCGTGATCGGCGGCGGCATCATCGGTGTCTTCACCGCGTACTACCTGGCCCGGCGCGGGGTGTCGGTCGCCGTGGTCGAAAAGGGCCGCATCGGCGCCGAACAATCGAGCCGCAACTGGGGCTGGTGCCGTCAGCAGAACCGCGACGCCCGCGAACTGCCGATGGCGACCAGGAGCCTCGAACTCTGGGAACAGTTTGCCGCCGACAGCGGCGAGGACACCGGCTTCAGTCGCTGCGGCCTGTTGTACCTCAGCGATGACGAAGCCCAGATCGCCGGCTGGGCCAAGTGGCGCGAATTCGCGAAGACGGTCGGCGTGACCACGCACATGCTGAGCGGCCGCGAGGCCTCGGAGCGCGGCCGGGCGACCGGCCGCGCGTGGAAGGGCGGCGTCTTCTCGCCCAGCGATGGCACGGGCGATCCGGCCAAGGCAGCGCCGGCGGTTGCCGCCGCGCTGATGAAGCTCGGCGGCACTGTGCACCAGAACTGCGCGGCGCGGGGCATCGAGATGGAGGGCGGCCGGCTCAGCGGCGTCGTGACGGAAGCAGGAACCATCAAGACCCGCACCGCGGTGCTCGCGGGCGGTGCCTGGGCGTCGTCGTTCTGCAACCAGCTCGGCGTGCGCTTTCCGCTCGCGACGATTCGCCAATCGATCGTGCGTCTGGCGCCGGTCGAGCAGCAACTGCCGGCAGCCTTGACCAGTCCGCGCGTCGCCATCACCCGGCGCCCCGACGGCCACTACGTCCTGGCGATCAGCGGCCGTGGGCGCGCCGACCCCACGGCGCAGCTGGTGCGCTTTGCGCCGCAGTTCCTGCCGATGTTCGCCAAGCGCTGGCGCAACGTGTTTCCCGGCGGCCTGGAAGGCATCCGCTGGGGCCATGAAACCCGGGCACGATGGAAGCTGGACGCTCCCACACCGATGGAAAGGGCGCGCATCCTCGACCCGAAGCCCGACCCTGCGGGTGTGCGCGAAATCCACCGCCGCGCCGTCGACTTGTTGCCCGCGCTGCGCGAAGCCCGCATCGCGAACACCTGGGCGGGCTACATCGACAGCACGCCCGACGGTGTGCCGGGGATCGGGGAAGTGCCGCAGGTGCCTGGATTCATCCTGGCCGCGGGCTTCTCGGGCCACGGCTTCGGCATCGGTCCCGGCGCAGGCCACCTGATCGCCGACCTGGTCACCGGGGCCGAGCCGATCTTCGACCCGACGCCTTTCAAACCGGGACGGTTCAACGGATCGGCCTGGGGCAAGGTGGCCGATTTCTAGGTGAGATCACACCGATGAAGACACTGTTGCTGAACAAGCAGGATGTAGGACGCCTGATTTCCATGATGGAAGTCATCGCGATGGTGGAGGAAGCGTACAAGGCCTTCAACAGCGGCCAGGTGATTCAACCGGCCTATACATGCATCCATCTCCCACCACCGCGCGGCGAGATCGACTTCAAGTTGGGGTATTGCGAGGCCAACGAGATCATCTCGATGAAGGCCTCGTCCGGGGGATTTCCGAACAACCCTTCGGAGCACGGCGTGCCCAGCGGCATGGGAACCATCCTCCTGTTCGACGCCAGGACCTGCGCACTCATTTGCGTGATGGATGGCAGCCTCATCACCGGCTTGAGAACAGGCGCCGCCGGAGCCGTTTCAGTGAAGGCGCTGGCCCGCAAGAACGCGAGGACCATCGCCTCCATCGGGACGGGCAATCAAGCCCGCATGCAGATCCGCGCGATCCGCGAGGTGATGACGATCGAAGCCATCCATGCCTGGGATCACTATCCCCAGAACCTTGCCCGGTACAAGGCCGACATCGAGCGCGAGTTCGGCATCCCGGTGGTGATGGCGAGCTCCAAACAAAACGCGGTGGAACACGCGGACATCCTCGTCACCACCACCCGCGGCAAAGGCTCGTTGGTGGAAGCTGCCTGGGTCCGACCCGGCACGCACGTCGTCGCCATTGGCACAGATACCCAAGGCAAGCAGGAACTGGAGCCCGAGATCTTCCGGAACGCCAAGATCGTCAATGACTCGGTCATGCAGTGTGTCGAGAAGGGCGAGACCTGGCACCCGCTGAACAAGAACATCATCAGCAAGGACGACATCCACGCCGAGATCGGCGAGATCCTGCTGGGCCAGAAGCCGGGGCGCGAGACCGACGACGAGATCACGATCTTCGACTCGACCGGGATGGCAATCCAGGACAACACGACGTCGCACCTGATCTATCGCAATGCCATCGCCAGCAGCACCGGCACGACCTTTGAGTTCTTTCGACCATGACGCTGCCCCTGCTTGAACACCCCACCCTGCGCGACATCCACCAGGCGCAGGAGCGGCTGAAACCCCACGTCCGGCGCACGCCCCTGCTGCGCGCCGAGAAGATGGAGGCCACCCTCGGCTGCGAGCTGTACCTCAAGCCCGAGATGCTGCAGGTCACCGGGGCCTTCAAGATCCGGGGCGCGCTGAACAAAGCCCTGTCGCTGCCCCGCGAGGTCATTGCCAACGGCATCATCGCCACGTCTTCAGGCAACCATGCTCAGGGGCTGGCCTACGCAGCGCGGATGCTGGGTGTGAAGGCGGTTCTGGTCGTGCCCGTCACCACGCCGAGGATCAAGGTCGAGAACACCCGGGCGCTGGGCGCCGAGGTGATTCTGTTTGACGGCGACACCGCGGCGCGATGGAAGCGGGTCTACGAGATCGCGGCAGCAAACCACTACGCCGTGGTCCACGCGTTCGAGGACCCTCTGGTCATAGCGGGCCAGGGAACCATTGGCTGCGAGATCCTGGAAGACCTGGACAACGTGGACACTGTCATCGTTCCGATAGGCGGCGGAGGTCTCATCTCCGGCATCGCCACGGCCATCAAGGAAACCAAGCCCTCCGTGCGTGTGGTGGGGGCGGAACCGGCACTGACCCCCAAGTACTACCACAGTCGCATCAACAAGGAGCGCACGTCGCTGCCGCTGAAGAACACGATTGCCGACGGTTTGCGCATCAGCGTGCCGGGCCAAAACCCCTATCCCATCATCGAAAGGTACGTCGATGAGATCGTGCTGGTAGAGGACGAACACATCATCGAGGGCATGCGCATGCTGGCCAAGGACGCCAAGCTGATTGCAGAGCCAGCTGCCTCGATCGGCATCGGTGCCCTGCTGGCGCGCGGACTCAAGGTGACGCCGCGGGAAAAGGTCTGCGTGGTGTTGACAGGCGGCAACTGGGATCTGGGCGACCTTGCCGAAGTCTTTCGAGGCGGTGACTGATCGCTCTCGAGTTTGTAGTGTGGGGGTGCATCCGACAGGAGGGCAGCGCCGCCAAAGCATCATCTGCCGAGGCCCGCTTCACAACCACATGAAGCGCGGCCCTGGGCCCCCAAAGCGGCATCACGCAGCGGGGCCCCGCACCTAAGCTTATCGGCAGGACGACACACCCGACACCGCCGATGAACACGAACCGCTTCGATGAACTGGCCGCGCTCGACCGCGCGCACCTTGTCCACCCCGTTGCCGCCTGGCGCCAGCACGAAGCACGCGGCCCGCTGCTGCTGACCGCCGCGCGCGGTGCCTGGCTGACCGATGCACACGGCCACGAACTGCTGGACGCCTTCGCCGGCCTGTGGTGCGTGAACGTCGGCTACGGCCAGGAAAGCGTGGTGCAGGCCGCCACCGCGCAGCTGCGCCAGCTGCCCTACGCCACCGGCTACTTCGGCTTTGCCAGCGAGCCGGCGATCCGCCTGGCCGCCAAGCTGGCCGAGATCACGCCCGCCTCGCTGACGCGCGCCTACCTGACGCTCGGCGGCTCGGAGGCGGTGGACGCCGCGGTGCGCTTCATCGTGCAGTACTGGAACGCACGCGGCAAGCCGAGCAAGAAGCACTTCATCGCGCTGGAACGCGGCTACCACGGCTCGTCGTCCACCGGTGCGGGGCTGACCGCGCTGCCGGTCTTTCACCGCGGCTTCGACCTGCCGCTGGCCACGCAGCACTACATCCCCTCGCCCAATCCGTACCGCCACCCGCTGGGCAACGACTCCGAGGCGTTGATCGCGGCATCGGTGCAGTCGTTGCTCGACAAGGTGGCCGAGCTGGGCGCCGACAAGGTGGCGGCGTTCTTCTGCGAGCCGATTCAGGGGTCGGGCGGTGTGATCGTGCCTCCGGCCGGCTGGCTCAAGGCGATGGGGGACACGGCGAGCGAACTCGGCATCCTGTTCGTCGTCGACGAAGTCATCACCGGCTTCGGCCGCACCGGGCCGATGTTTGCCTGCGACACAGAAGGCGTGCAGCCCGACCTGATGACGCTGGCCAAGGGCCTGACCTCGGGCTACGTGCCGATGGGCGCGACCATGCTGTCGGAGGAGGTCTACGCGACCATCGCCGATGC
>Ga0070675_100002248_pt1 | contig 14311 bp, 17 predicted proteins | sample KBSM43metaG_FD_65343 | JGI IMG/M metagenome (GOLD analysis project Ga0070675, IMG submission 65343) | Miscanthus rhizosphere microbial communities from Kellogg Biological Station, Michigan, USA - KBS M4-3 metaG | ecosystem: Host-associated > Plants > Roots > Rhizosphere > Soil ...
TCTCTGTCCCTAATTCTCCAGATCTTCCGCCCGTAGCGTTATCGCTACCTTGTCGTGTTAAAGTAACGGCATGATTCTCGTCCGCAAAGCGTTACTGGCTGCCCTTTTCCTGCTGGCCATCTCTCCGAAAGTATTCGCAGACGAAATCGTCGTGGCAGCAGCATCCGATCTCGGCGCTGCGGCAAAAGATCTCATTGCAGACTTTGAAAAGCGGACAGGACACACGGTCAAGCTCTCGCTCGGCTCCTCGGGCAACTTTCACACCCAGATCAGGAATGGCGCTCCTTTCGATGTTTTTCTGTCGGCCGACGTCAACTATGTCCGCGAACTTGAAAAGGCAGGTCTGACGGAAGCGAGTTCCTCCTTCATCTACGCGATCGGACGCATCGTCCTCTGGGTTCCCACGAATTCGCCGCTGGATATCCGCTCCCTCGGAATGCAGGCGCTTCTGCGACCCCAGGCCCGCCGGATCGCGATCGCAAACCCGGCCCATGCACCTTATGGACGGGCGGCAGTCAGCGCCATGGAGAAAGCCGGAGTCTACGCCGCATCAAAGAGCAAGCTGGTACTAGGCGAGAACATTTCCCAGACGGTACAGTTTGTACAGTCCGGCTCCGCGGACATCGGCGTTGTCGCGCTTTCTCTCGCCCTCACCGATACGATGAAATCAGCCGGGAGCTATTGGGAAATTCCCCTCGACAGCTATCCGAGTATTGAACAGGGCGCAGTACTGCTCACACAGGCCCGACGAGCCGGACACCTTGCCGCGGCGCGAGCGTTCCTTGATACGCTGCGCGGCACAACAGGCAGAACGATTCTTCAGCGCTATGGCTTCTCGCTCCCCACCACAGGGGCTCGTGATTGAACTGGACTGCCATCCTGACCTCGGTTGAACTGGCGCTGGTGACGACTTTCGTCCTTCTTGTCCTCGGAGTCCCTCTCGCCTACTGGCTTGCGTTTTCGAAAAAGCGCTGGAGTTTTCTCGTCGAATCCGTTGTTGCCCTTCCATTGATCCTGCCGCCCACGGTTCTCGGTTTCTATGTCCTGGTGGCACTCGGGCCGCGAAGTCCCATTGGACGCGCCTACGAGCAACTGTTCGGAAGCAGACTGGCTTTCACGTTCAAAGGGCTTGTTATCGCATCCACGCTCTACAGCCTGCCCTTCGCCGTGCAGCCCATCGCCTCAGCATTCGCAGCGGTAAACCGCAGGCTGATCGAGGCTTCTTGGACATTGCGCGTCTCGCGGTGGGGCACGTTCCGACGCGTCATCCTACCGCAATCGATGGCAGGGCTCATCACGGGGACCGTCCTCAGTTTTGCGCACACCATCGGCGAGTTCGGCGTGGTGCTCATGGTCGGCGGAAATATCGAAGGCGAAACCCGAACAATTTCAATCGCCATCTACGATGACGTTCAGGCTCTGAACTACGCGCAAGCCAATACAACGGCTCTCTTCCTGGTCTTGTTCTCTTTCGTGATCCTCGCCGCAGTCTACGCTGTAAACCGCAAAGCGTGGACGGCGTTCAGTCCAAAAGGAAGCGCGCCGGCGTAGACCGGCGCGTTTGGGGGTATTGCAAAAGATCACCTTGGTGGTGTTCTCAATGGATTGAGAGTGAGGCCCGCGAGTTAACGCAGTGTGAACGCCCCGCGAAAAAACCGAGACGTCATGTCTCGTCACGGTTGCCGCAGGGTGTCCCACGGTGGATTTCCATCCAGCCAGGCCTGGTCGACGGGAATGGATTCCACCCTCCGCACTGTATAGCCTCGAAGCCTTCCGAAGTCTTTCACCACTTCGAGCACCATTCGCACCCTTTCCGGACTCTTTTCAAGAATGAGCTTGTTTAGTTCCGGGGAATCAATCCGTTCATAGCTGCCTGCGTGATCCAGGTAGAAGAATGTGTACCCATGCTGGCTTCCACCCTGAATGTAGGGCTCATACCGCGCCCAGAATTCTCGCTGCTCTTTGACGTTGCTGAACAGCCCGACGGTTGTCCAGTAGACCATCACATAGACCAGGATGCTGCCGACAAACCGGATCTGAAGCGTGCTGTGTTCCCAAACGCCGGATTGTCGGCGGCGGTAGGACAGAAACAGAAAGTAGCCCGCGACCATCAGGAGGGCGCCACCCAGGAAAATGATGGGCGAGAGATTGAAAGGACTGACATAGGCCAGAAGGATGGCCGCCAATATCAAAAAACTCCAATACAGGATGCTTCGCATGCGACTGGTATTGTACTCTCGTGAATGCGATGCCTACGCTCGTTCGCTGTGTGATGGGAGCTGAACACCTGCCGGCCTTCGTGGAAGGGATGATGAATCTCGCCGTCGGCATGACCGTCTGGGAAACACGAGCGCACGGCCACGAGAAAAACGTTGTGTCTTACCGGGGGATCCCGTACGAGATCGGCACCCTGAGCGTGACCGTGGATATCGTCAGCGACGATAGCTGGGTGGACGACATCGTCCGCAAAGTCCGCGAAGCTCACGTTCGCGAAGAGTTCAGCGTCCAGAACATCTATCTATTTCCCGTCGAAGAGAGCTATCACATCCGCAACGGTTTCATGGATAACTGACCGCTCACTGTCGAGGATCCCAAGATCGCAGGCAGGCGCGCCGCACTCGCGGTCCTTCACTAAATCCTGATCTGATCCTTATACATTCCTTATGCGCATGCGCCTAACCTGAGGTGTGGTTGAACTCGCCATCCAGCGCCGCAGTGATCTGGCCGCGCGTATACTACTGCTCATGCGCAAGGAAACACGGACCCGCATCGCGCGAGTCCTGGCCGGACTGGCCGCCGTTGCGCTCATCACGGCGGCGTTCACCACGCTGACTTCGATTAATCTCCCCACAGCGGGATTCGTCTACCTGATCACGATTCTGCTGATTGCTGCGAGGTGGGGCCTTGCAGAGGCCGTTGCTGCATCCATTGCCGCCGCCTTCTGGCTCAATTACTTTTTCGTTCCGCCGGTGGGAACGCTCCACATCGCCAGCTTCGACGATTGGGTGGCGCTGGCGGCGTTCCTGGTAACGTCGCTTGTTGCAAGCCATCTTTCTGAAGTTGCGCGACGTCGCAACACTCAACTGGAGCAGCGTCAGATTGAAATGGAACGGCTTTACGAACTGAACCGCAGCGCGGAAGCCGCGCGCCAAAGCGAAAAATTCAAGGCGACGCTGCTGGATGCGGTCGCCCATGAATTCAAAACGCCTCTGACTTCCATCAAGGCCGCGACCTCGACCATCCTGACGTCTCCGGGGATCACAGAGGAACAGCGTGAAGAACTGCTAACGATCGTCGGCCAGGAGTCCGAGAGGCTCTCAAGACTCATGAAGGAAATGTTTCACCTCGCGCGCGTGGAGTCCGGCAAGCTGCACCTTCTGAGAACGAGCCAGACCGTTCCTGACCTTGTCGCCGAAGCAGTGCGCCAAACACCCAATCTCAACGGGAAGCCGATTGAGACAAGTTACCCTCCTTCGCTTCCGGCCATCGAGCTCGATTCGGAGCTTTTCGTGGTGGCGCTGAAGCAGCTTGTCGACAATGCCGCCAAGTATTCGCCCAACGGAACGCCGGTGCGAATCACCGCAGACGCGTCGGCAGACTCTTTGTGGATTCGGGTTCACAACCTTGGGCGCTGGTTGTCGGAAAGTGAACGCACGATGGTGTTTGAACGGTTCTACCGGTCCCCGGAAACCAGCCGGGACATCGCGGGAACAGGTATCGGGCTGGCTATCGCGCGGGACATCGTCATGGCGCACGGGGGCTATATCCATGTCGACAGCGGCCCCGGGATGGGGACGGAATTCTCGATTCGGCTCCCGCTGAGAAAGGACCCCGCATCATGAGCCAGGGCAAAATCCTTGTTGTTGATGATGATCCCCAGATTCGCCGCGTACTGCGAACCACCCTTGTGGTGCAAGGCTATGAAGTCGCGGATGCGCGCTCCGGCGAAGATGCGCTCGAAAAGGTGCGCGAGGGAAGGTACGACCTTCTTCTCCTCGACATGAACATGGAGGGAATGGATGGAATCGAAACGTGCCGCGAGATCCGGGCAACCTCGGATGTGGCCATCGTCATGCTGACGGTCCGAGACACCGAGCGCGACAAGGTCAGCGCGCTGGACGCGGGCGCCGATGATTACGTCACCAAGCCCTTCTCCACGCCCGAACTGCTGGCACGCGTTCGCGCCGCACTTCGCCGTGTGCCAAGCCTGGAGAACGGCCCGCAAGTCATCAGGGCTGGAGAACTTGAACTGGATCTGCAAGCGCGCCGCGTTCGTCTTCGCGGCAATTCCATCCGGCTGACACCGAAAGAGTTCGAACTTTTGCGCTACCTCGCTTCCCATCCGAATATCCCGGTTCCGCATATGAAATTGCTGCAGGCCGTCTGGGGACCGGACTACGGCGAGGAAGTCGAGTATCTTCGCGTTTTCATCAATCAGCTTCGCAAGAAAATCGAAGCGGATCCCGCCAGTCCCCAATTTATCCTTACCGAACCGTGGGTAGGCTACCGCTTCAACATGTAAGGAATTTCGGGGAAATTACCGCTAGACTACACGAGGCAATGAAACGCGTTGTAACTGGATTTGTATTCGTCACTCTGGCTGCGGCTGTTCTCTTCTATACGCGGTCTTTATCTGCGGCAGATACCGATTTTCTCATTTACTTTGAGAACTCCACTCTCGCCCTGAAATCCCAGACCCTCGACCGGGCGGTTTATCTCCCTCTTCAGGAGATCGTTCGTCATCTCGGTCTCGCGTCGACTGATGCGACAGGAGTGATGACATTTACGATCCAGGGACAGAACTCCCGCCTGGTCTTGACGCCGGGCAGCGGATTCATCTCTTACAACGATCAGCCGATTCTGCTCCAGAATCCGATCCGCCGTGAGGGTGGGCAATGGCTGGTGCCGCTGGACTTCCTCTCTCAGGGGCTATCGCGGGTTGCGGGCGTGGAATTCCGTTACAGGCCAGGAACGCGGCGCATGTTCGCCGGCAAGGTCACGACGACAGAACTCGCGATGAATGCGCAATCGCTGGGCGCGTTGACTCGGCTGACCTTGCGGGCAGGCTCGCCGATCGAAGTCGACCTTCAGAAGGAAACCGCGCAACGCCGAGCCGTACTGGTTCTAAAAGGGAGGGCCATCGATCCTGCGCGGGAGCGCCTGGAGTACAAGGACGCGCTTGTTCAGTCCGTAGAATTCGAGGATTCGGACGGCATGCCGAGATTGTTAATCGGTATGGCAGAAGGCGTCCGCGACATTCGGCTTACTCCTTCCGACGGAAATCGCGTCTATTTTGTCGATTTTGTTCGAGAGGTCGTCAGCGAAGCGGCGACGCCAACGACACCGACGGCTTCAGCTGCGTCCACTGCCCGGGCCAACGCCAACATCACCGCAGGCGCCGGCGTACGCGTCATCGTCATCGATGCAGGACACGGCGGTATTGAGACTGGAGCGACCAACTCCGGTACCCTCGAGAAAGACGTCACACTCCTTCTGGCGCGACGGTTGCGCACGGCGCTCCAAAGCCGGATCTCGGCGACAATCGTGTTAACACGAGACTCGGATATCGACCTCACCAGCGAAGCGCGTGCAGGGGTTGCCAACAACAACCAGGCCGGCTTGTTCATCAGCCTTCATACCGGATACTCGCCGGACAAGATGGCGTCCGGCTCATCGATCTATGTGATGAAACCTGATTTCACCGGTGGCCTTTCCGAGCCCGCAGGGGGCCGCTTGTTCCTGCCCTGGTACATGGCCTATCGACCCAATGCAGCCGCGAGTCAAACCATGGCTCAAAGCCTGCAGAAAAATCTCATCGAGGCTCTCCCCGAATCGAAATTCCCGATTCGTTTCGGACCCGTCGGAGTCCTGGCAAGTGCAACCATGCCGGCAATCGCGCTTGAGATCGGAAATCTCAACAACGACACCAGTGTGAAGACTCTCCTGGATCCGGACTTTCAGACGAAGTTTACGGCAGCGCTTGCCGAGGGAATCGGGCAGTTCGCCGCCGGAGGCCGTAAACAATGAGCTCGCGCATGTCTCGTCATCTCAAAATCGGGCTGATCGTGCTGGCTGTCGGATTCGCCATCACGCTGGGTCTGTTCGTGGACGTGATCGGCCGCATCCAATCGATGGTTCAGGAAAAGGAACCCATTGGCAATCCGTTCACTCCGGCTCCGGCGCCGCTCTATGAGCAAACGGATCCGCCCATGACCGTGAAGGTCTTTTTCCCGGGTATGAAAGACGACATCATCCTTTCAGCGGAAGATCAGACGATTCGCCGTTCCGGCGAACTGGCGAACCGCGCGAGGCAGATCCTGCAGAAAGTGTTGGAAGGACCAAAGTCCCTGAGCCTGTATCCGTCCATTCCGAAGGACACCAAACTCCAGGAAGTGTTCATCGACGACATGGGCATGGCGTATGTCGATTTTTCCAACACGATTTCGGCAAACCACCCCGGCGGGATCGTCAATGAGCAGGCGACCGTTTATTCGATCGTGAATTCGCTGACCTACAACCTTCCGGAAATACGCCAGGTTAAGATTCTCGTCGGCGGCGCCGAGAAGGAGACCCTCGCGGGACATTGCCTGCTGCTTCCTCTCGGAATGGATCTCTCGATTACGGATATCACGCCGTCCAAGGAACAGGTGAATCATGCCGACTAATGGGCGAATCGATGGACGCACCGCAACGCAGATGCGTCCGGTTCGGATCATACCCAACTTTATTCAGGCTGCGGAAGGCTCCGTCCTCATCGAGATCGGGAGAACACGTGTGATCTGCACGGCCAGCGTTGAAGAGGTCGTACCTCCGTTCCTGCGGAATACGGGCAAGGGTTGGGTTACGTCCGAATACGCGATGATTCCACGCGCAACCAACACACGGACGGCGCGTGAGTCCTCGACAGGCAAGCGGTCGGGGCGCACCCTCGAAATCCAGCGCCTTATCGGCCGATCGCTGCGAACGGCCATCGACATGGATCGCATTGGCGAGCGAACCATCTGGCTCGATTGCGACGTCATCGAGGCGGACGGCGGCACACGGACCGCTTCGATCACCGGCTCGTTTGTCGCGCTGAAACTCGCCGTGAAGAGTCTCCTCGATTCCGGAAAGCTTTCGAAGGATCCAATGCTCTGCTTCGTCGCCGCGGTGAGTGTGGGAGTCGTGGGCGGCGTGCCCATGCTCGATCTCAACTATGCCGAAGACTCGGGCGCTGATGTGGACTTCAATATCGTCATGACCGACAAAGGTGAATTTGTCGAGATTCAGGGAACGGCAGAACGCAATCCCTTCAATGAATCCGTGCTGAACGAACTCCTGAAACTGGGCCGCGCGGGAATCCTCGAGTTAATCGAAAAGCAGCGCCAGGTTCTGGCTCAGTGAAGCGGCTCGTCGTCGCGAGCAGCAACGCCGGAAAGATCCGCGAAGTCAGTCTTGCCTTAAGCGACATCTCGGACTGGAATGTGGAATCGTTACCGGATCTTCCCGAAATCGAAGAGACGGGAACCACATTCCTCGAGAACGCCACACTAAAGGCGGTCCATTACAGCCGCTTCATCGGCGCTCTGACATTGGCAGACGATTCGGGTCTTTGTGTTGACGCACTTGGCGGCAGGCCGGGGCTGCATTCGGCGCGCTACGCGCCCACGACCGAACAGCGCAATGAAAGACTCCTGGCCGAACTCACCTCTCTGGGCGAGGGCGGGGATCGCCGTGCCTCGTTCTACTGTGCGTTTGCCGTCGCGCAGGCCGGAGCGGTCGTGTGGACCGTACAAACGGAACTGCAGGGTTATATCGCCACGTCGCCCAAAGGCGACTTCGGGTTTGGATATGATCCTGTATTCGTCGTTCCGGACCAGGGCACACTTGCCGAAATGTCGCTGTCCGAGAAGAATCGGATCAGCGCCCGCGGACAGGCACTACACAGGCTTCGGAGCTTCCTGCAGTCCTACTAAACTTTTCGATGTCGGTCCTGTCTATGGTGATATTGTGGCCCGTGTCCGAGAGTAAGGAGCCGATATGTTCGCATTGATTCTAATGGCGTTGCTGCTGCAAGGCCCCCGAAATGTTCAGCTCGAAACGGTTCAACCCAAACCCGCGATAATTGTCGCCAAGGGAACCGTTATCCCCGTGGAACTGTTGAATCGCCTGTCGACCAAGAACCTGGAGGGAGGCGAGAACATCTATACGCGGACTATTTTTCCGGTCACGATCAACAACGAGATCGTCATTCCCGTCGGCACAAATATCCAGGGAAAGATCCAGGCGGTGGAACGGCCGGGGCGCGTCAAGGGCAAGGCCAGCCTGACCCTCTCCTTTCAAACGATGATTCTCCCCAGTGGCGTGACTGTCCCTCTCTACGGTGGCTTGGGCGGTTCCGACGAAGGTCACCGTGAGGGTGAAAACACGGTCAAGGGCGAATCCTCAAAAGGCAAGGATGCGGGGGACATCGCGAAAGCCGGCGCTGGTGGTGGAGTTGTCGGAGCTGTTGTCCGCGGCGACCGAAGAAGCGCAGGTATTGGAGCAGGCATCGGCGCAGGCATCGGCCTGGCAAGCGTGCTGATGACCCGCGGAGAAGACCTGACCCTTCCCAAGGGAACCGCGTTTGAAGTGGTCCTGGAAGAGAACCTCGAGCTCTAGCTACTGCTTCAGGATTCTCAGAACAACTCCCATCGCCATCAACGACGCGATCATCATGAGACCTGCGGGGAAGAATGCCCGCGTCTTCATGAAACGCGAGCCGAAAACTCCCAGCATCGCCAGCAACACTCCGAGCCCTATTGATGCCGCGATCGGAACATTCAGGACAATCAGAATCGCCGCGACCACGACAATAGCACCGGAACACATGCCGGCGATTAGTGTGGGCCTCGACCCGGAACTGCGATAGCTGACACCCGCTTCAACAAAAAGAAGAGCCGCATACACCAGAAAGACAACCACGACGATCATCGCAAGAGTATGGCACAATGAAGGGCATTCGGGGCGTGGCGCAGCCTGGCTAGCGCGCCTGCCTTGGGCGCAGGAGGTCGGAGGTTCGAATCCTCTCGCCCCGATCAAGTAGCTCAATAAGTTAGGCGGGTGCTGAAGACCCGCCTTTTCTTATGTCCACATGAACGTCCACACGGGAAGAAATACTTCGCGGACCAACCGGCTCGGATCGGATTTTACAAGCCGTCTCAATTTCAAACTGAGTGACTGCCTAATTCTTCATTAAGTGTTGTGCACTAAGGCACAGTATGTGCTTCCTCGCCACGCTAGTCTGTTTTAAACAAGGAGCTTAAAACATGAATAAAAGAACACTCTGTCGCATCGCGTTATTGTGCGGAGTCGTCCTCGCCGTGGCCACGGTTGGCTGGGCAAAAAACTACCACATGAGCGCTACGAAAATTGTGCCCGGGGCGGCAGCTGAGGTTAACGTTGAGAAGGAAAAAAATGGCAACGTTCAGGTTGAGGTAAACGTTAAGCATCTGGCGAAGCCGGGCTTGCTCACTCCTCCGGCGAATAGCTACGTTGTCTGGTTCCAGCAACAAGGTTCGCCAGCGCAAAATCAGGGGGAGCTGAAGATCGGAAACGACCTCACAGGTGGGCTAAAGTCGACAACGTCTCTAAACAATTTCAACGTGTTTGTCACCGGGGAGACTGACTCGCAGGCGAAAACTCCATCAGACCAGTTGGTCCTGCAAGCGACAGTGCAGCAGTAAGACCGTGAAAGATGCTCAAGACTGCGGAGCATCCCAAAAGAAAAGGCCCGGAGTGGATCCGGGCCCCCGGTTCAAAGTTAGATTCTAGCCAGCTTGTCCCAGCTCGTCGCCGATCCCTTCACTCGCCAGGGAAACCTTCAGTCACTGTCCCAATCCCAAACCTTTCGCTCAGCGACGGCTCCCGAGAAGAGGCGGTCAAAGATACGAAAGGCCGTGTGTCGTATCAGCCAGTTCAGCTTGCCGAAGAGTGGCAAGGGAGCGCCACGCTTGGCCGCAATCGCGAGATGGCGGTAGAGGTAAACGTTTTTTTCAGTGACGGACTTATTCTTCGAGAAGGCCCCATAGTGTATGAACTGCGGTTGAAATCGATCCGGCAGTGCAGCCATGCGATAACCGGTGCCAATGAGGTGTTGTTGAAACTTCGCGTAGCTATCAAAGGCGTGCCGCAGACCCTCTGGCAGTATCGTTTCCCAATAGAAACTAGACACTTCCCGGAGATATCGACCGGTTTCCCGGCGATATATGCAGCACCATGTGTGCCACCGCTCGTTAAGGCGGATGAGCTCCTTCGAATAGGTGTCGAAGACTTCAGCCGTGCTTCCGTGGTCCGTGGATATTCCGGCCAGAGTGGGATCCGCGCGAAGAGCATTCATCATTTCAACAATGAATTGAGGGGCCAGAAGCTCGAAGTCGGCATCGACCGTAGCCCAGAACGGGGTCTTCGTCAGTTGATGTTCACGCGTCCAAACTTCATCGTAATATTCACAGCTCTCTTCATACCGGAACGTCCTTCCTTCCGGACTCACGAACGACTCCCCTTTCCTGCGGACTAACTTCCCATTGGCTTCATTGTCCCGGATCGAAACGTAAGGGAGTTTCTGCCACTGCGGAAAGTAGCGCGCTTTCTTTTCCTCTTTAAGGCAATTGGCGTACACCTCGAGGACAAAGGAATCGTAAATCTTCCACAGCTTGCGGTAACTCAGGATGCTGTAGTTCGCCAGAACGCAGTCCCGATTCGTCACGAGCATGAACAGCGTGAGTTCAGGTGTTCGTGCGCTCGGCTCAGAATGATGTTGCGGCGGGCTCATATTCTTCTCAACCTTTCCCCAAAGCATACCAAATGCACGATGACTACTACCTTTCGGGGTGCAGAAGCCTGAACCAAGGCTACAGGTAATTCCTGATTTTTGACCGCCTACCTGTCTCCGCTTGTTTCGTTCGATTATAGTGATCGGCAGTCCAACCTTCTTCTGAGTTGTTTATCGATGCGGATCTTGCCAATTCAAATAAGGAGTGCGCGATGATGAAAGCTCTAGGCGCTGAATTTTTCGGGACCTTCTGGCTGGTGTTGGGTGGATGTGGGGCCGCCGTCCTGGCTTCATCGTTTCCCAGCGTGGGGATCGGACTGCTTGGCGTATCAATCGCATTTGGCCTGACGGTGCTGACCATGGCTTTTGCGGTTGGCCACATCTCGGGCGGTCATTTCAATCCTGCTGTGTCGATCGGTCTCTGGGCTGCGGGTCGTTTTCCCGGCGAGAAAATTTTGGGCTATGTCCTTGCCCAATTGCTGGGGGGGATCGCGGCGGGTGGAGTCCTCTTTCTGATTGCGAGCGGTAAGGCGGGTTTTGATATTAGCGCCGGCTTCGCACTTAACGGCTATGGAGAACATTCTCCTGGCGGATACTCTCTTGTGGCGGCGCTTGTCACAGAAGTCGTCATGACGGCGATGTTTTTACTTGTCATCATCGGCGCAACCGACAGACTTGCCCCGCAGGGTTTTGCGCCCATCGCCATTGGCTTGTGTCTCACCTTGATTCATCTGATCAGTATTCCGGTCACAAACACTTCGGTGAATCCCGCAAGGAGTGCAGGTGTTGCAGTGTGGGCGGGCGGCTGGGCCTTAAGCCAGTTGTGGCTATTCTGGGTTGCGCCCATTGTGGGAGCGGTGCTCGGTTCGGCCGTCTACCGGACGATCGGCGCTCAAGGTGAGCAGTCCAGAGATGTGAGTAGTCGGGCGCGCGCCGCCTGATGTCCTCCGCACTTGTCTAAATTTGGGGCGCTAGTGAAGTCCGGCAGGTGTGATTGACTTTCAGACACTTGACTCGCAGAACGAGTGTGGGCGCTGCTGTAGGGGCCCTCAAGGAGCACCGGTTTCCCTTGGAGTTCGGAGAAAACGGCGTTCACAGACTGCCCCTACAGTTCAGCGCCTTAGAAGGTCGGCGTTACTTCTTCTCTTGAACCTCGATCCTCGACGCCATGTTGGCCCCGCCTCTCTCCGTGTAGGTCACCCTCAAAGTGGCACCAGTCTTTCCACTAAGACCCTGTGCTCCACCTTCAACCCCAGTTATCTGAGTGGCATCGCTCCAAACGAGCACCATGTCCTTGCTGTCCGCACCTTTAATGGTGAGTTCCTTCTTGGCAACATCTACTTTTGACAGCTCGCCCGTGGCCGTCTTGGCCTGAGCAGCAGCCCCGCCGCCCGGAGCGGCAGGAGGCGCCTGGCCACCGCCGCCTCTTTCTGGAGCTTGCTGTAGTGGGGCTGCAGTCAAGCAGACAGTCACCAGAAATACAGTTGCGATTGCCGCGACGATCTTTGGACTCTTCATTGAATCAACCTCCCGGTTTAATTATTTTTCAGATGTGCTAAATGTTGTGCAAGAGTCCTGCCAATTGACCGCCCAAGCGTTCAATCCCTGAAAATCTCTTCTGCCTTGCTTGGTAGAAAGGCAACATATTCCTGATAGGAATTGACCAAAGGGCCTAGAGGCTCGCGGAGAAAATTCCTCTTTTTAGGGGCCTGCCTTCTGGCTCGAAGAATCGCTCCTACCTGCCGTTGCGGGTGCAATGTAGGAAAACGAGGAAAAAATGGTGGGCAACCCTTGGGATCCACAAACTCAGTCGTACGGGAGCTCGTGACTTGTCTCGTAGAAGGTTTGGCAAAAGAGTTGCCACTATCAGACCTGTCCCTCCTGGCCAGAAGATACCTGCAGTTCCTCCGAACACCGGTGGGACTGCAGGTTTTTGTTCGGAAGTTGCACAACTGCGAATTGTCTAGGTCTTGAACTTCGCGACATTGATCTCAATCAACCGTACATTCCCAGACGAACCTGCCACCTCTACAATTACACATTTCACGGGATAGGTAGCGCTATCCCCAAAGCCTAGCCTCTGGTGGAGAAAGCAACAACACCTCATTCCACTTTAGGAGGAGTCATGGCATCGCTAGCCGAATTGCTCACTCAATCCTTAACACCAGATCTTGTCGGACAGATTGGTAAGACCGTGGGTCTGGATACCAATCTAGTCCATAAAGGTCTCGGCGTGGTCGGCCCGCTCGTAACCGGGGCTCTTGCAAACACCGCACAGAGTCCACTTGGCATGGATGGCTTGATGAAGCTGATGCCTCAGTCTGGCAGTTCTTCAGGAATTGGCAGCCTGTTGAGCATGATCACCGGAGGTGGCGCATCCAGCAGCACACTATCCGGTCTGTTTGGTCCGGGTCTCTCGGCAATCACACGCACGCTTGAACGATCTCTCGGTTTCAAAGTTGCCCCTCTTATTGCGATGGCGACGCCGCTCGTGATGAACCTCGTAGGGCAAACTATGAAATCAGCGAACCTCGACAAGGCCAGCATGGCGCAGATGCTGCAAGATGAGCACAAGCAGTTCATGAACAGCGGAAGTGAGGCCTCGAAGCTGGTGATGAAGGCGATAGATGCGGGCAAGGAAGCTGCGGTTGCCAAGGCTCGCTACTCCGCCGAACAGTGGGCGAAGGTTCGACTTGCGCCCGTGGTTGTGGCTAAGGCCGTGATGGATGCGTCTCCGTCACGCATACTTGGGCGCTCGAAGGAGCAGGCAGCGGTCGCACCCGCGATCACTGCATTCAGGAACACAGCGGCGCCGACATCGCTGGTAAACCTCGCGTTTGATGCGGATCTCACTTCGAATGAGACCAACGTTGTGACGCAGAGCGCCACCCCCGCTCTTGACGTCGTTCGGGACGCCGTCGCTGCAGTGTCGGCAAATAGCCCGGAAGACGCGTCGGAGTATGGCCGGCTTCTCCTCAATGTCGCATCGCAGGTGGCCGAAGCTTCGAAGGAAGGCGGGTTCCTGGGCGTCGGCGGCACGCGCGTCAGTGAGAACGAGCAGAAAGCAATCGATCAGATTCGAGCGCTGATTGGCATCGCCGCATAGGTCGCAGCGGGTCGTCTCCAATAATCGGCGATTACAGACTAAAGAAGGACCGGCAGGGAAATGCAACCTGCCCGAATTCACCGAGTGCGGGAAGGGTCGACATAAACTACATTGTAGTTAAATTAAGACTCTAGCAAAGAACAATCGAAAGCCGGCTTTCCGACACACCTTTGTTTACGACTCCAGCCGCCGCGAATCGGTATAAAATGCGTGACGCGCGCGGGCGACCGCGCATTCCGAACATCGATAAAGGAGCGAACAATGTGCGATCAGGATCGTTTTGAGAAAGACCTGAAGGAATACGAAGCCAAAGGCATGGTTACCCGTCGAGAGTTCGGCGTGATGATGGGAGCCGGCATGGTCATGATGCTTCCACAGGTCAGGAATGCTGTTTCCGTAACGGAATCGGAAGT
>Ga0070675_100002249_pt1 | contig 14310 bp, 10 predicted proteins | sample KBSM43metaG_FD_65343 | JGI IMG/M metagenome (GOLD analysis project Ga0070675, IMG submission 65343) | Miscanthus rhizosphere microbial communities from Kellogg Biological Station, Michigan, USA - KBS M4-3 metaG | ecosystem: Host-associated > Plants > Roots > Rhizosphere > Soil ...
CCATTGCCCGGGCTGCGTATCGCAGGACACGTGGCCGCGCGACAAGACGAAGGCGATTCCCGTGCGCGATCTCCTCGCCTGGTGTCGCAAGGTCTCGGCCAACGCGCTCGATGGCGTGACCATCAGCGGCGGGGAGCCCTTCGAGCAGCCGAGGGCCTTGCGCGCGTTGCTCGACGGCATGATTGCGTGGCGGCGCGACGCGAAGCTCGACTTCGACATCCTGTGCTACAGCGGCATGCCGCGGCGCAGGCTCGAGAAGGACCACGCCGAACTTCTCGCGCGCCTCGACGCGATCATCCCCGAGCCCTATGTGAACGACCTTCCGCAGGGCCATGTGTGGCGAGGCTCGCGCAACCAGCCGCTGGTGCCGCTGACGCCGCGCGGCCATGCGCGCTACACGGTGCACGTCGAGGAGAGCGCGGACGCGCACGGCAAGCGCATGCAGGCCGCGGTCGACGGCAAGCGTGTGTGGATGATCGGCATCCCGGGACGCGGGGACATGGCCGCGGTGGAGGCGCTGTGCGCCGAGCGAGGCCTCGCTCTTACGGACGTGTCGTGGCGCAGGTAAAGTTGACGGGTGCCCGAGTACGTCCGCGTCTGTCCCGTCTGCGAAACAGAGAACCCGCCTGAGCGCACGCGCTGCGCTTGCGGCGCGTCGCTCGCGGGCGTGGACTTCTCGATCAGGCGGGCCGCGGCCCCGGTCACCGCGACACCCGCCGAGCACGATGCACCCGCCGGCATCGTCTGTCCGCACGCCGACTGCGCGCAGCTGAATCCGCCGGGCGCTGCGCAGTGCGTGTATTGCAACCGGTCGCTGCGCGAAGAAGAAGCGCCGGCCGTTGATGCGCGTCCCCTTCCGCCTGCGCTGCGCGAGCGCTTTCGAGTCGTCGAAGCGTTCCCCGCAACGGGCAGCGAAGCCGACATTCTTCTCGTCGTCGACAAGCGAACGGGCGACAAGGCGGTCGCGAAGCTCTATCGCAAAGGCATCCAGCCCGACTTCCGCCTGCTCGCGATCCTCACGCAAGCGGTCGGCCATACCGTGGTGCGCGTGCTCGACCATGGCGTCTCCGACGGCGGCGCGTACGAGCTCCTCGAGTACATCCCGGGCGGCACGCTCGAAGCTCTCATGGAAGGCGGCCCGCTCCCGAAGGACGATATCAAGGCCGTGGTGCGCGAGATCGCCGATGCCCTCGCCGGAATCCACGCGCACGGCATCCTGCATCGCGATCTCAAGCCCGAGAACGTGCTGGTTCGCGCGTCGCGGCCGCTGCGTCTTGCGCTCACCGACTTCGGGATCGCGTCGTTGTCGGACGCCACGCAGCACTTTACGAGCGCGGCGCGCACGACCAAGTACGCGGCTCCCGAGGTGCTGACGGGAGTGCTCGACAGCAAGTCGGACTGGTGGTCGCTCGGCATGATCGTGCTCGAGGCGGCGAGCGGCAAGCATCCTTTCGACGGGTTGAGCGAGCAGGTCATGAATCATCAGCTCGCGACGCGTCCCATCGACGTGCGCGGTGTGTACGACGACGGGCTGCGCGTGCTGTGCCGCGGCCTCCTGTTGCGCGATCCCGCGCGCCGTTTCGGCTCCGCGGAGGTCGCGCGCTGGCTCGCCGGCGACGCGACGCTCGCCGCCCCCGAGGATCGCGAGGTCGCGAACGTGCGCCCGTATCGCTTCGGCACGACCGAGGCGACGAGCGCGCCCGAGCTCGCACTTGCGCTCGTCAAGCATTGGCACGAAGCCAGGCGCGACCTCGCGCGGGGACACATCGCGCGCTGGCTCGAGAACGAGCTGCACGACCACAACCTGCTGCGCGCGCTCCAGGATATCCAGGACGCGCGGGGCTTGGGCGAGGACGGCAAGCTCCTGCGCTTCCTGCTCGCGGCGGAACCCGATCTTCCTCCCGTGTGGAGGGGACGGCCGGTCACGCAAGATTCGGTCATCGCGATGGCGCGCGACGCGACCAAGGGCGAGGCCGACGCCGTCGAGTGGCTCGACACCCTCGTGCGTGACGACGTGCTCGCGAGCTATGCGGCCGCGGGCCACGACGCGCTCGGCGCCATCGCGCAACGCTGGGGCGAAGCATGGGATTCTTTTGCCGTCGCGTGGCACGACGCGCAGCGGACGGAAGAAACCTCGCGGCGCGAGCCGCGCGACGTGGGCGGCGGGTCAGTCGCGAGCTTCGACGACCTCGTGTACGCGTCGCCGCACCGTCTCGCGATGCCGGAGCGTTGCCACGTGAACGGTGCGCTGCTCGTCGCTCTGCACGACGATGGGTACGTCGAGGCGCTTCGCGGCCAGATCGCGGCCGGCCTCGCGAAAGTAACGGGGTACTGCCGCTGGTTCGAGACGGTGTGGCGCAAGGCGGGCGGCGATCGCGTCGGCGTGCTCGTGTGCCACGCGCTCCTGGCTGTTGCGCAGGAGGACGCGGCGCTCGAGGTCAAGCGGCAGGCCGCATCCGAGCAGGCGCGAGCGGGCATGCGCGACGAAGCGCGCGCCGAGCTCGGCGGCGTCGTGCAAGCGATCCTCGAGCTCTCCCCGACGGGCAACGAAGACTTGAGTCGCGAGCAGGTGAGCGAGCTCCTCGATCAATTCACGACGCTCGACGGCGCATGCGTGCGCGTGGCGCGCCTCAACCTCGCCGACGTGCAGTACGAGGATCTTCGCAAGCACGCCGAGAAGCTGGCCACGTTCGGCGCGGCCGCGCAGCGGGCGCTCGCGCGGATCGAGGAAGTGCACGGCATCGACGCGATCTTCCTGACACCGCAACGGCTTGCGATCGGCGGCGTCATCGTCCTCGCGATCGTGATGCTTTCGCGCGCGCCGGTTGCGCTGGTCGTGGTCCTTACGGCGCTCGCGCTCGCGGTCGGCTATCGCTGGTTGCGCGGTTTCAACGCGACCGAGGATGCGTTGAAGAGGCTGCGCGTGTTCGGCCTCCACGCGCGCACTTTCCTGCGCAGCGGCCAGCAGGAGAGAAGCTAGCGCCTCACGGCGTCTCGGGCGTGTCGCGCCAGACCTGGTAGAAGATGATGGCCCCGAACGTCGCCGTGCCGATCCCGCCCAGCGTGAACCCGCCGAGGCGCAAGGCGAGGTCGCCTGCGCCGATCGTCAAGGTCGCGGCGGCCGTGACGAGATTGCGGGCGCGCCCGAAGTCGACGTCGTTGATGACCCAGATGCGTGCGCCGGTGGCGGTGATGAGGCCGAATATGACAATCGCGAGGCCCCCCAGCACCGGTCCCGGAATCGTGCCGATCAGCGCGCCGAATTTCGGCGAGAAGCCGAGCACGATCGCGGTGATTGCCGCGACCACGAACACGAGCGTGGAGTAGATCCTGGTCACCGCCATGACGCCGATGTTCTCCGCGTACGTCGTGACACCGGTGCCGCCGCCCGCGCCGGCGACCATCGTCGCGATGCCATCGCCCAGGAATGCGCGCCCGAGATAGCGGTCGAGATTCTCGCCCGTCATCGCCGCGACGGCCTTGACGTGACCCAGGTTCTCGGCGACGAGGATGATGGCGACCGGCGCGATGAGCGCAATGGCTTGCGCATTCCATTGCGGCGCCGTGAAGCGCGGCAGGCCGATCCACGATGCGGCTGCCACGGCCGCGAAGTCGATCGGCTTGCCAATCCCCATGCCGTTGGCGAGCACCGCGTAGAGAAGGTATCCCGCGATGGCGCCGACGAGAATGGGAAGGCGCCGCACCAGCCCGGGCCCGCGCACCGCGACCAGGCCGACCGCGACGATGGTGGCGATGCCGATCCACGTATCGAACGAGCTGCCGGAGATGCTCTTGACGGCGATGGGTGCCAGGTTGAGACCGATCACCGCAACCACTGCGCCGGTCACGACCGGCGGCATCAGCGTCTCGATCCACGCGTAGCCGACCTTCATCACGATGAGACCGATGACGGCATACACGGCGCCCGCGGCCACGATGCCGCCGAGCGCCACGGCGATGTTGGCGTTCGGTCCGCTGCCGGCGTACGCGGTCGCCGCGATCACCACCGCGATGAACGAGAACGACGAGCCCAGGTAGCTCGGCACGCGTCCGCCGACCGCCGCGAAAAAAATGAGCGTCCCGATGCCGGAGAAAAAGATCGCGACGTTGGGATCGAATCCCATGAGGAGCGGCGCAAGCACCGTGGCGCCGAACATCGCGACCACGTGCTGCACGCCGAGGGCGATCGTCTGCGCCGCGGGGAGGCGCTCGTCGGGCGCGACGACGCCGCCTTCGCGCAGCGTCCAGCGAGGGAAGTAGGAAGGCGTAGTCATGAAGCGTATTTGACACTATCGGCGCGCGCGGGGATACGATGTTCGCTAGAATCCCCTTCCCGCAACGCGTCGGAACCAGAGCCTCCATGAGCACGTCGCCTTCGATCCTCGACGAGCTGCGCGCGCGGTACGAGGCCGCGCGCGTAACGCACCACGATCACTCGGACGTCGAAGGGTATGAGCAGATCAATGCGCGCATGCGCAAGGCATACACCTGGCTCGACAAGGCGTTCTCGTACCTCGACGGGGTCAAGCCGGCGATCGACCATCGCTTCGACGTGGGGCACGGGCTCGTGTTCGAGCAGACGCGCTTCGGGCGCGGCTACGTCGGGCAGCACGAGCGACGCATCGTCGGCTTCCCGGTCATCGACGAAATCAACATCTACTACGAGATCGCCGCCGCCAAGGCGCTCAACATCGATGTGGCGCCGGCCGGCGTGCAGAGCGCCGAAAAGGCGCTGGACGACGTCGGCTTGCAATACACCTGCAAGCGCGTCGAGGACCATTCGGGCGTCGTGCGCAAGTGCGTGATCACCGTGCCGCCCGCGATTCCCGCCAAGGTCGGATTCAACGTCGATTACCAGACGGGCATCGTGACGGTTCCGCTCGTGAACGTCGACCGCTTCGACCGCATGAGCCTCGAGTTCCACAGCCAGGCGATCGACGAGCCCGTGCTCGACGACCTTCTCAAGTTCATCCTCGGGCGCGACTCGTCGTTCCTGCGCCGCGCGCCCCTTGCCGGCCTCCACGGCACGCCACGCGGCGGGTGATGCTTTGACCCCGCGACGCGCGAAGAGCGCGTGCGGCCTCGACTTCGGCACGTCGAATTCCGGCGTGGCGCTCGTAACGCCGCAAGGCGTGACGCTCGCGCACGTCGAGGACGGCAACACGACGGTCCCGAGCGCGATCTTCTTCCCTTCCGAAGCGGCCGACCACGCGGTCTACGGCCGCGCGGCGATGCGCGAGTACCTGGACGGCACACACGGGCGCCTCATGCGCTCGCTCAAGAGTCTCCTCGGCAGCCGCCTCGTGCACGAGCGCACGGCCGTCGGCGGCCGCAGCCTCGCGTTCACGGACATCGTCACGCTGTACCTGCGCATGCTGCGGGACCGCGCGGAGCAGCACGCGGGACGTGGGCTGTCGTCCGTGGTGCTTGGCCGGCCGGTACGCTTCGTCGACGACGACGCAGAGCGCGATGCCGATGCGCAGGCGACGCTCGGAACATGCGCGCGAGCGGCGGGATTCCGCGACGTCGAGTTCCAGCTCGAGCCCATCGCCGCGGCGTTCGATTACGAGCGCGGCCTCGCGAGCGAAGAGCTGGTGCTCGTGGTCGACGTCGGCGGCGGCACGGCCGACTTCACGGTGGTCCGCGTCGGGCCGCGGCTGCGCGAGCGCCCGGACCGCGCGGCGGACGTGCTCGCCAACGACGGCATCCACGTCGCGGGCACCGACTTCGACACGCGCCTGCACCTTGCGTGGGTGATGCCGGCGCTGGGCTACGGCAGCACGAGCACCAAGGGACTGGCAATGCCGAGCCCGCTGTTCTTCGACCTGTCGACCTGGCATCGCATCAACCTCCTGTACGGCGCGGCGACGCGCGAGGTGCTGCGCGAGCTGCGCGAGTTCTTCGTCGACGCAAGGATGTACGCGCGCCTGCGCAAGGTCGTGAACGATGCGTTGGGTCACGAGCTTCTCGCGCGCACCGAGACCGCCAAGATCGAGATGTCGCACGCGGCGCACGCGACGATCGACCTGTCGCACGTCGAGGCGGGACTGGCCGTCGACGTCGCGCGCGCGGAGCTTCAGGCGTTGCTCGCGGCACTCCTCGCGCGTCTCGTGACGATGGGCACCGACACCGTGCGTGCCGCGGGGCTCTCGCCGGACGCCATATCGACCGTCTACTTCACGGGCGGGTCGAGCGGAATGACGGCGCTGCGCGAGGCGTTCGCGCCGGCGTTCGCGTACAGCCGGATGGCCGTCGGCGACCTCTTCGGCAGCGTGGTCAGCGGCCTCGGCATCGACGCCGCGCGCCGCTTCCCTTAGGCAATTCCATCCCGCCTAGCGCCAGTTCCAGGCGCTTGCGTCGCGTGCTTCGAAATCGCGCTCCATGCGCGTGAACTCGGCGATATCGGCGGCGCGCCCGAATCGCTCTTCCATCGCGCGCACTTCGAGATCCTGCTTGATCCTGGGGGCGGCAGGCACGTGCCACGGCGCGACGAGCCAGCGCCGCACGAACGCGGTGATCGCCGCCACGGGTTGCGCGAACCGCGATTGTCCGTTGCGCGCGAAGGTCGCGCGAAGGGTGAGGGCATCGAGATGAGGCATGATCGTTTCTCCTGGATCGTTCCTGCGTGAGAAGAAAGATAAGGCGCGCGGAACGGTGGCACCAGCGATCATTTCGTCGCTTTATGTTAAGATTTTCTACATGATCTCCGAGGGAACGTGCGCCTGCCACCGTTAAACGCCGTGCGTGCCTTCGACGCCGTCGCGCGCCTGGGGTCCGTGCGTGCGGCGGCCGACGAGCTCGCCGTGACGCCGGCGGCGGTCAGCCAGCAGTTGCGCGTGCTCGAAGCGCACCTCGGCCTCGCGCTTACGCAACGGCAGGGACGCGGTCTCGCGCTCACCGACTCGGGCCGTACGTGGCACGGCGAGATTGCGCGTCATCTGCGTGCCATCGCGCTCGCCGCCGAGCGCGTGCGGCCGGGTCGCCGCGTCGTGCAGGTCACGGTCGTGCAATCGTTCGGATCGCGCTGGCTCATGCCGCGCCTGACCAAGTTCACGGCGCGCGAGCCGGAGATCGAGGTGCGCATCGACGCGAGCCCCGTGCTGGCGGACTTCGCGCGCGATCCCTTCGATCTGGCCATTCGCGAGGGCCGCGGCAACTACGACACGGAGCTCGTGCGCCTCTTCGAGCTTGCGTTCTATCCGGTGGCAAGCCCGAAAGTCGCGCGCACCATACGACGGCGCAACGGCACCCTCGACTGGTCGCGCGCGCGCCTCCTGCACGAAGTTTCCTACGACTACTGGCCCGACTGGATTTCCATGGCGGAGGCCGATGACGTCGACGTCGCACGCGGCCTCTTCTTCAGCCACACGATGCTCGCCCTCGACGCGGCGGTCGAAGGGCAGGGTGTCGCGCTCGCCCCACCGCCGCTTGCCGAGCGCGAGCTCGCGCGAGGCGCGCTCGAAGTCATCGACAACCGTCCGTTCGTTCCCGGGACGGGCATCTACCTGTGCTGGCCGCGGCGCCAGCTTCGGTCGCTCTCGAACGCCGCGACCGCGTTCCGGGACTGGGTCATCGAGGAGGCGAAAGTCACTCGTCCGTTAGTTCTAAATGCGCGCCGCGGCAAGGTCCGCTAACATTCGTGTCTCGCGGGACAGAGGCCGGGCCGACCAGGACACCGAAGAGCCCTCCGCGCTCCCCTCACCACAAATGATGGAAAGCGCACATGAACGAGCAAGGCTATCTGCGACATCCCGCGATCCGCGGCGACCTCGTCGTATTCGTCTGCGACGATGATCTCTGGTCCGTCGGCGCGCAAGGCGGCACCGCGCGCCGGCTGACGGCAGGTCTGGGCGAGCCGGCAACGCCCTGTTTCTCACCGGACGGCAAGTGGCTCGCGTTCGTGAGCCGCGACGAGCAGCATCCGGAGGTGTACGTCATGCCGGCCGAAGGCGGCGCGGCGCGGCGCATGACCTGGCTCGGCCCCGACGTCATGGTGCGAGGATTCACGCCCGAAGGTCGGATACTGTTCGTCACGACGCACGGCCAGCCGTTCTTCCGCAACTACCGCGCGTACACGCTCGACGTCGCGGGCGGGCTGCCGCAGCTCCTGCCGCTCGGGCAGGTCAACCATCTCGCGTACGGCCCCGGCAAGGCGATGGTGATCGGCCGCAACACGGCGGATCCTGCACGATGGAAGCGCTACAAGGGCGGCACCGCGGGTCACTTGTGGATCGATGCGCAAGGCAGCGGCAACTTCCGAAGGATGTCGGAGATCCCCGGAAACGTGACGAGCCCCATGTGGATCGGCGAGCGCGTCTATTTCCTGAGCGACGCCGAAGGCGTTGGCAATCTCTACTCGATACGTCCGGACGGCAGCGACATGCAGCGCCACACGGACCACGACGATTTCTACGCACGCCACGCGCAGACCGACGGCAAGCGCATCGTGTACCAATGTGGCGCGGACATCCATGTCTACGACGTCGCGAGCGGCGGCACGCGCAAGTTGAACGTCAACGTGCCGGCTCATCGCACGCAGGCCGCGCGCAAGTTCGTGAGCGCCGGCGAGTATCTGGGCGAATTCAACGTGCACCCTGCAGGCCACAGCGTCGCGCTCGACGTGCGCGGCAAGCTCTTCACGATGGGCCTGTGGGAGGGCGCGGTGCACCAGTGGGGCCTCGCCGACGGCGCGCGTCATCGCCATCCGCAGTGGATGGCCGACGGCGAGACCGTCGTCGCGGTGAGCGACGAGACAGGCGAGGAGCGCGTGCAGGCATGGACGGGGTCGACCACCAGGTCGCTGCCGTGGGATGTCGGCCGCGCGATCGCCATGCGCGCGGCGCCCAACGGCACTTTCGTCGCTGTCGGCAATCATCGCAACGAAGTGATCGTCGGCGACATCGCCTCGGGCGAGGCAGCGGTCATCGACCAAAGCGAGCACGGCCGCACCGAGGACCTCGCGTGGTCGCCGGACGGCAAGTGGCTCGCGTACACGTTCTGGACCGACGCGCGCCACTGCGCCATCAAGCTCTACAGCGTGGCCGATAAGACCGCAACGCTCGTCACGCAGCCGGAATTCCGCGATTACGCGCCGGCGTTCGACCCGACCGGCAAGTATCTCTACTTCCTGTCGATCCGCACGTTCGATCCCGTGTACGACGCGGTGCAGTTCGAGCTTTCGTTCCCGCGCGCGTCGCGCCCGTACGTGATCGCGCTGCAGGCGGGGACGCAGCCCCCGTTCGATCCGCCGCTCAAAGGGCTCGTTCCCGATTGGCCGCAACCGCCGAGGCCGGACGCGAACGGCGAGGCGCCCGCCATGCGCGTCGATCTGAACGGCATCGCCCGTCGCGTGGCCGCGTTCCCTGTCCCCGAGAACAAGTTCGGGCAGATCGCGGGTGTCGCGGACAGCAAGGTGATCTGGACCGTGCTGCCCATCGTCGGTGCGCACGGACGCGGCGGGCACAAGGAGCCTGCCGGAAAACTCGAGCTGTTCGACTTCGCGACGCTCAAGACCGAAACGCTCGCCGAAAAGGTCGAGCGCTTCTCGCTGGCGCGCGACCACACCACGCTCGTCGTCCGCGACGGCAAGCGGCTGCGCGCCATTCCCGCGAACCGCAAGCTCGACGCGCGCGACGCCGCGACCCAATCGGAGGCGCCTTCGCGCAAGAGCGGCTGGATCGATCTCGATCGCGTACGCGCCGCGGTCGATCCGCGGGCGGAGTGGCGGCAGATCCTGCACGAAGTGTGGCGGCTGCAGCGCGATCACTTCTGGACTCCGACAATGTCCGGCATCGACTGGAACGCGGTGTACGACCGGTACGCGCCGCTGCTTCCTCGCGTGAGCTCGCGCGGCGAGCTGTCCGATCTCATCTGGGAGATGCAGGGCGAGCTCGGCACGTCGCACGCGTACGAGATGGGCGGCGATCACCGCAAGCCGCCCGCGTGGCCGCTCGGGCAGCTCGGCGCGCAGTTCAAGTTGAGCGCGGACGGCGAGAGCTACGAGATCGTCGATATCGTGCAAGGCGACCCGTGGGACCCCGGCGCCGATTCCCCGCTCAACGCCATCGGCGTCGAAGCGAAAGTGGGCGAGCGCATCGTCGCCGTGAACGGGCAGCGCGTGGGCAAGGCGCTGCCGCCGCAGGCCTTGCTCGTCCACCAGGCGAATGCGAAGGTCGAGCTCACGGTCGCGGGCGAGGAGGGCGAGCGCGCGGTGGTTGCGACCACCGTCGCGGACGAAGTGCCCGCGCGGTATCGCGAATGGGTCGAGCGCAACCGCGAGTGGGTGCACACGCAGTCGAACGGCCGGGTCGGCTATTTCCATTTGCCGGACATGCAATCGGCGGGGTTCGCGGAATTCCATCGCTACTTCACGACGGAATGCGACCGCGATGCGCTCATCGTCGACCTGCGATACAACCGCGGCGGACACGTCTCGCAGCTCCTGCTCGAGAAGATCGCGCGCAAGCGCCGCGGCTACAACCTGTCGCGCTACATGAAGCCGTCGCCTTATCCGGACGAGGCGGTGATCGGACCGGTGGTCGCGCTGACCAACGAGCACGCGGGCTCCGACGGCGACATCTTCTCGCACAACTTCAAGCTGATGGGATTGGGGCCGCTCGTAGGCACGCGCACGTGGGGCGGCGTCATCGGCATCTGGCCGCGCCACACGCTCGTCGACGGCACGCAGACGACGCAGCCCGAGTTCTCGTTCTGGTTCGAGGACGTAGGCTTCGGCGTGGAGAACTACGGCACGGACCCGACCATCGAGGTCGACAACACGCCGCAGGACGCACGGGAGGGACGCGATCGCCAGCTCGAGGTGTCGCTCGCGACCGCCCTCGACCTGGTCGAAAGGCACAAGCCAGGTGTCCCGGAGTTCGGCGAGCGGCCGGTGATTGCACGCAAGCCGTTGCCTGCACGCAAGCGGTAGCGCGCGCGCGTTCTCGGGCATGATGGCGCCGTACCCGGCCCATCGATGAACGAGCGCACCGCCATCGCCGTCGCCGCGGTGCGCGCGGTCGAGACCACCGATCGCGCGCACGCGGTGTGGACCGACGCCGATCGCGCGTGGGCGTCGCGCGCGGCCGCCGAAGTCGTCGGCGAATCGGCGGAGCCGCACGCTTTCGTCGGCCGGCGCGCGTTGCTTGCGCTCGAGCGGCTCGCATCGCGCAAGCACCGTGCTGCCCGGCTCGCCCGGGCGTGGCAATGGCGCCCGTGGGTCGGCGCGGTGCTGGTGACGGCCGCGTTTGCACTGGGCGCGCTCGCCGACGCGATCGCGCCGAGCGAACGCATCAACATCCTGGCGCCGCCGGTCGCCGCCCTCGTCGCGTGGAATCTCGTCGTGTACGCGCTGCTCGCCGCGCGCTTCGTCGTCCGTTACGGCGAATCGGGGGCGGGTCCGATCGCGCGCTTTGTCACGCACCTCGCCGGGGGCGTCCGCGGGGCGGGGCGCGCAGCAGACCCGGCGGTGACCGCGTTCGTCGAGCAGTGGTCCACCGCGTCGGCGCCTTTGTATGCCGCGCGCGCCGCGCGGGTGCTGCATCTCGCGGCCGCGGCGCTTGCGCTCGGCGTGATCGCGGGCCTGTACGTGCGCGGCCTCGGGCTCGAGTACCGCGCGACGTGGGAAAGCACGTTCCTCGAGCCGTCGAGCGTGCGCGCGTGGGTCGCGGCCATCTATGCCGCAGGCGCGTTCGTCACGGGGATCGCGGTGCCGGATGTCGCGCACGTTGCCGCCATTCGCGTCCCCGCGAGCGAGAACGCGGGCGTGTGGCTCCACCTCATGGCGGCCACGCTGGCGGTGGTGGTGATCGCGCCGCGGCTTCTGCTCGCGCTCATCGCTGGCGTGGTCGAGCGCTATCGCGCCGCGCACCTCATGGACGAGCTCGACGACGCGTATTTCGCGCGGTTGCTGCGCGGCTTCCGCTCGAGCGCGACGGCCATCGACGTCGTGCCGTACAGCTTCACGCTCGCCGACGATGCACGCGCGTCCCTGCAGGCGCTCCTCGATCGCGCGATGGGCGGGCATGCCAAGCTCGCGATCGCATCGCCAGTTGCGTACGGCGACGAAGACGACGTGCGACTGCCCGGCGGCGAGATCGTGGTCGCGCTGTTCAACGCGTCGGCGACACCCGAGCCCGAAGCACACGGACGTTTTCTCGCGCGCCTCGCGCAAAGCGGGCGACCGCTTGTCGTGATGGTCGACGAAGCCTCGATGGCCGCGCGTGCGGCAAGCGATGCGGCTCGCCTCGAAGGCAGGCGCGCATTGTGGCGCGAAGTCGCGTCGCAGGCGGGTCGAGGCATCGTGTACGTCGACCTCGCGAATCCCGACCTCGACGCGGTCGAGGCCGCCTTCACCGATCTACCGTGATCGCGCTCTCGCTCGTCTCGCACACCAACGCCGGCAAGACGACGCTCGCGCGCACGCTGCTCGGCCGCGACGTCGGCGAGGTCCGCGACGCGCCGCACGTGACGACGGATGCCAGCGCCCACCCACTGATCGAGACGGCCGACGGCGACGCGCTCGTCCTGTGGGATACGCCGGGATTCGGGGACAGCGCGCGCCTCGCGAAGCGGCTTGCCCTCGAGGGCAACCCGATCGGGTGGTTCCTGACCGAGGTGTGGGATCGCTTTCGCGATCGCGCGTTCTTCCTCACGCAGCGCGCGGTGCGCAACGTTCGCGAGGAAGCCGACGTCGTCCTGTACCTGGTCAACGCAGCGGAGAATCCGGCCGATGCGGGCTACCTCGCACCCGAGCTCGCGATCCTCGCGTGGATGAAGAAGCCCGTGCTCGTGCTTCTCAACCAGACGGGGCCCGCGCACGCCGACGAGGACATCGCGCGCTGGCGGCGCGCGCTCGTCGCGTATCCGCAAGTCCGCGGCGTGGTGGCGTTCGACGCGTTCGCGCGCTGCTGGGTGCAGGAGCTCGTGCTGTTCGACGAGATCGCCGACGCGCTGCCGTCCGTGCGCAAGCCCGAGTTCGATCGTCTCGCTGCCGCGTGGCAGGCGCGGCGCCTCGCGCAATTCGACGCGTCGATGGCGGCGCTCGCGCAGGTCGTCGCGTCGGCAGCGTGCGCGCGTGTCGTCGTACCGCGCACCGCCGTGCTGCGCAAGATCGGCTCGGCGCTTGGGCTGGGCGACGACTCCGCGAGGGGCGAGGAGGCGCGTGCCGTGCAATCGCTCGCGGGCGAGGCCAACGCGCGCATGCGCGAGGGCATGGACTCTCTTATCGCCCTGCATGGCCTGACCGGCCGCGCGGCCGCCGATGTCGAGGCGCGCCTCGCCGACGACATCGCGCGCGAAGGCCCGGTCGACGAGGGCAAGGCCGCGGCGATGGGCGGCGTGCTTTCGGGCGCGATGACGGGCCTCGCCGCCGACCTGGCCGCAGGCGGGCTTACGTTCGGTGCCGGCATGCTTACGGGCGCGGTACTGGGCGCGCTCGGCGGCGCGGGCATCGCGCGCGCGTTCAACGTCGCGCGCGGCCAGACCGACGAGACGATTCGCTTCGACGACGCGTTCATCGAGCGCCTCGCGACCAACGCGATGCTGCGCTACCTCGCCGTCGCGCACTATGGCCGCGGCCGCGGCGAGTTCGTCGAAAGCGAAGCGCCGGCGATGTGGCGCGGCGCGATCGAGGCCTCGATGGCCGCGCGCGGCGATGCGCTCGCCGCGATCCTGGCGACGCGCGCCCCCGATTGCGACGCGCATGCGCTCACCGACGCGTTGACCGGCTACATGCGCGAAGTGACGCTCGCCGTCCTCGACGAGCTCTATCCCGGCGCGCTGACATGAGCGCGAAGGGCCGCTCCCGAGCGCGAATTGCACCCCCCCGGGGGGCAACGAGCAATGCTCTTGTGCGAGCGTGGGGGTCCATTTCGCATGTCAAAAGCTGAGGTCAAGTTCCGCGTCCGCGTGACGAGGGGTGACGACATTGCCCTCGGCCCCGGCAAGATCGCGCTGCTCGAAGCGATCGCGCGGACGGGATCGATCACGGCGGCCGCCAAGGCGCTCGGCATGTCGTATCGCCGCGCGTGGCTCCTCGTCGACACCATGAACCGCAGCTTCAGGACGCCGCTCGTCGAGGCGGGGGCGGGCGGATCGCACGGCGGCGGCGCGGCGTTGACGCCGCTCGGGCAGGAAGTGGTCGAGCGCTACCGGCGCATCGAGTCGACTGCCGCGCATGCGGCCGCGGCCGACATCCGCGGCATCGAGGCGCTGCTGCGGAAATAGCGCAGCAGGCTTTAAGATACGATGCGAGGCCCGGTTTCCGCCACATCCCATGGACGTCGCCTTCATCCTCGATCCGCTGCCCGA
>Ga0070675_100002253_pt1 | contig 14302 bp, 12 predicted proteins | sample KBSM43metaG_FD_65343 | JGI IMG/M metagenome (GOLD analysis project Ga0070675, IMG submission 65343) | Miscanthus rhizosphere microbial communities from Kellogg Biological Station, Michigan, USA - KBS M4-3 metaG | ecosystem: Host-associated > Plants > Roots > Rhizosphere > Soil ...
CGGTGGCCGCGCTGCCCGGCGCGCCCAAGGAAGCCGCCGAACGGACGTTCTCCTCGACCGGCATGCAGTTCTCCGGAACGGCTGGACAAAGCGCGTGGCGCAGGACGCTGGCTCCACGTCACTACAGCGCGGTGAAACGATATTTCGAGAATGCCGAGTCACGCTGACACCCAACGTTGAAAGGATCCCTGAATGACGCCAGAGCCCAAGCCTCTCCTCACTCCGGAAGCCGTCGCCGCGGCACAGTCAACCATCACCAGGCTCACCCAGGAATTGCGCCGCGTGATCCTTGGCAAGGAGGACATGATCGACGACGTCGTCGCCGCGCTGCTGGCCCGCGGGCATGTCCTTCTGGAAGGCCTTCCCGGACTCGGCAAGACCGAACTTGTGAAGGCGCTGTCACGGCTGCTGTCGCTCGACTTTCGCAGGATTCAGTTCACGCCGGATCTGCTGCCCACCGACATTACGGGAAGCCACATTCTGCAGGAGCGCGACGGGCGCAAAGAGTTCACGTTTCATCCTGGCCCCGTCTTCACGAACCTTCTGCTCGCCGATGAAATCAATCGCGCATCGCCGAAGACGCAGTCTGCCCTGCTTGAGGCGATGCAGGAACGACGCGTCACCACTTTCGGAGAAACGCGGACGCTTCCCGATCCGTTCTTCGTGCTTGCCACGCAGAATCCGATCGAACTGGAGGGCACGTATCCGCTGCCGGAAGCGCAGCTCGATCGCTTCATGGTGAAGGTGGAGATTGTCGGCGTCGATCAATCGGTGCTGGAGCAGATTCTCGTGTCGCGGGTTCACGGCGAGCCACCGCCGTTGGAGCCCCTGCTGAATCTCGCAAATCTGCAAGAGTTGTTCAGCGCTGTCGATGCGGTCCATCTGCCGCGCGCCGTAGCGAACTACATTTCAAGGGTTGTGGCGGCATCGCATCCGAAAGCGTCCGGCGCGCCGGAAGCCACGCGGAACTTCGTCCGGTATGGGAGTTCACCCCGCGGAGCTATCGCAATCGGAGCGATTGCGCGGGGATTGGCGCTGCTGCGCGGAAAGCCGAACGTAGGTTTTGACGAAGTCCGGCGCGTGGCCGTCCCGGCGCTGGCGCACCGGCTGGTGCTGGATTACGCGGCGAAACTGGAAGGCTGGGATGGCCGCCGTGTGATCGGAGCGATCCTCGAGGCTGTCCCGGAGGTTGAGCGCGGGTTGCCGCAGACTCTGGAAGCAGTCAAGTCATGAGAGGGGAGTTGTTTCGAGTCATGGGAACACAAGGTGCGCAGGTCGTGCGCCCTTCTCCCCCCGGGAGAAGGGCGCACGAAGGGCCGGATGAGGGATTTACGGGCCTGAAGATCCCTCACCCGTCGCTTCGCGACACCCTCTCCCGGGGGGAGAGGGGCGCGCTCGTCCGCGTGATTCTCATCCTGCTGGTCTTTCTTCTCCGCCCCTCCCCCTCCTTCGCCGAATACCGTACCTACGACATCGAATCGCTGCATATCACGATCGATACGGACTGGCCGCCGCAGGGCGCTGCCGGTTATTTTCCGGTGCGGCTCGATATCACCAATCTCGCAGAGGCGAGAGAAATCGAAATCTCCGCCGTATCGAACCACTGGTTCGATCCTTACCGCCGCGGCCGCCGTCCCCGCTCCTGGCTCGGCGGAATGGAAACCGGGCGAAGCGATGTTCGACAACGGGTACGTTTCAAGCGCGGCGATCGCCAGAAACTGACGCTGCCGATCCCTGTCTTCGCGGACAGCGAAAGAGTGCAGATTGAGATTCGCGAAAAGGGCCGGCTCCTGAACACTTCGAGCTACTTCTCGTTTCAATCGGGACGCCCGATGGGCGAATCCGGCGCCATCGTTGTGTCGAGTTCATCCTCCGATCTGGCAGCATTCGTCGGGCTGAGACCGATGGTCTATTCCTCTGCCCGCGGCGGCTATACATATTTCCCCGGCGGCCCTCCCACGGCCGCTCCCGCCAGCGGTCCAAGAATGGATATGAGCCTCGAGCCCTCGCGCCTTCCCACAAACTGGCTGGGCTACACCACGCTGCGCACGGTCGTTCTTGGGCCCGCGGAATGGACGGAACTCAATCCCGCTCAACAGGACGCTTTATTGATGTGGACCGCCAGCGGGGGCGATTTGATCTTTGCCGACGGCACCCTCGAGATGCTGCTGCCCGCGGGGCAGACGCCTGTGGGCCTGCCCGGCCGGGAAAACGTCCGGCCCTATTATCTGGGCAACATTCATCTCCTCAGCTCATCCGAGATTCGAGAAAAGAGCCTGGCCAACGCGATCGCTCAAACCGACTCTGCGATCGCAACTCCCGACTGGGCTTTGCCTGGAGTTCGCGCCTCGGACTGGGGCTCCGTTGTCGACCGTGGGTTTCGCGTTCCGATCGACGGCTCCGGCTACATCCACACGCGAGCCTACCTTTCGATACTGACGGTATTTGTCGCACTGATCGGTCCCATTAACTACATCTACCTCTGGCGAAAGCGTCAGCAGGTACTCCTCGTGCTAACGGTTCCCTTGATCTCCGCCGCTTTCATTGTGCTGTTGACCGGATACGGCGTGCTGAGCGAAGGCTTCGACGTTCGCGCGCGGGCTGTCACGTTTACTCTCCTCGATCAAACGTCGAAGAAGGCCGCGACGCGGGCGAGCGTCTCGCTTTATCCCGGGGGCGTAATCCGAAGTGGCGGTCTGGGCTTTACTTCCGATGCTGCGATCTTTCCGCTCGGCATCGACGGCATTGGCGTACGCGGAGAAGTGGCTGTGGACCTGACCGGCGAGCAACGGTTCCAATCCGGGTTGCTGGAGCCGCGCACTCCAAACAATTTCGAACAGATCAAATTCCAACCTGCGCGCCAGCGATTGAATTTCGAACGTCAAGGCAATGAGCTGACCGTGGTGAACGGTCTCGGTGCAAACATCCGGCGCCTCTATTATCGGGAAGGCGGCCGGCTCTATGCGTTAGGCGAAGAGCTTGCCGCTGGTGAACGGGCGGCCCTGCAGAGCGCGTCGCTCAAGGGCCCCGAGTTATACACGGACGGTCTCAGAGGCACTCCGATCTCCCCCAAGAAGTTCCAGGACATCATCTTGAAGCAACCGGACGATTCCTATCTCGCCGTCCTCGAAACATCCCCGTTCTGGGAACCCGGTGTTGCGCGAGCCAAGGAAATTGACAGCTTTCATGTTGTGTTCGGATACGCGGGAGGACAGCCGTGAGTGACCTGATGCTCGAAATCGACGGGCTCGTCCGGCACTTCGACAAGCTGCGCGCAGTCGACAACATTTCTTTCGGCGTCAAACGGGGACAGGTCTTCGGCTTCATCGGTCCGAATGGAGCCGGTAAGACAACAACGATGCGGATCCTCGCCACTCTGGACCTGCCTCAAGAGGGCGACGTCCGAGTCGACGGGGTCTCGGTAATCGAAGAACCCGAAATGGCGCGCAAGCTCACCGGCTTCATGCCCGACTACGCCGGAGTCTATTCCACGACAACAGTCCAGGAGTATCTGGATTTTTTCGCGCGAAGCAGCGGGCTGCGCGGCGATGCTCGACGCAGTGCGGTGGAAAGCGTCATCGAGTTCATGGGCATTGGCGAGCTTCGCGACCGCCATGTCGAACGCCTCTCCAAGGGCTTGAAACAGCGTGTCGCACTCGGCCGCGCCATTATTCACGACCCGCAGTTGCTGGTGCTCGATGAGCCGGCTGCCAACCTCGATCCTCGCGCACGTATTGAATTCCGCACCCTGATTCGAGAGCTTGCCTCAGACGGGAAGACCGTTCTCCTGAGCTCTCATATCCTCACGGAACTTTCGGAAATCTGCGATGCGGTGGCTGTGATTGAGAAAGGCAAGATCCTCGCAACCGGCACCGTCGATGAGATCATGACGGGCCTGCAGCAGCACCGCATTCTTTCCGTGCGGCTCCGCGGTGACAAGGGCAGCGCCATGCGATTCCTTCTTGAACAGCCAGGCGTTGCCCGAGTTCTCGACGCCAATGATCGACTTCAACTGGAATTCACTGGGGATGACACGGCACAAATGGCGTTGTTAAGCAAACTCGTCGCAGCAGAGTTCCCCGTGCTCGAATTCAACGTGGAAGGCGCCGGCCTGGAAGATGTGTTCATGAAAATCACAGCGGGAAAAGTTCAATGACGGAACTGCTGTCCAGACTCGACGATTGGAGCGATCGCCTGAGCCCGATCGTGGTGAAGGAAATTCGTCAGATGGTGCGCGGCCGGGAATTCAATTACTCCTTTGGCCTTAGCTTGATCGCCGGATTTCTCGTTGCATTTTTCGGGCTCGCCGACGCGCTCACGTCTGGCGGCACATCGGGGCCCAAAGTCTTTTCCGCGCTGATGGTTTGCCTGGGACTTCTGGGTGTTGGCGTTGTTCCCATCGGGACGTTCAGCGCGCTCCGCAGCGAACGCGCCGATCAGACACTGGACCTGATCACTCAAACGGCGCTCAGCCCCCGAAGCATTGTTGTAGGCAAGCTGATGACGCAGTGGATCAAGCTGCTCACGCTATTCGCGGGATTGTCGCCATTCGTAACGATCAGTTTTCTATTGGGCGGAATCGATCTCCAGACGATTCTCATCTCCCTGGCAGCCTTGTTCGCGTGGTCCATGTGGGTCTGCGCGGCATGCCTTTTCCTGTCGTCTGCGTCTCAGTCCCGGGCAATGTCCGTCCTTGTTTTTATAGGTCTGGGGCTTGCGGTCATCTGGGGACTCGGATCTGCGTCTCGCGTGATCGCGCCGATGCTGTTTGGGATTCCTTCGGGCGCAGCATTCGGGATTTCGCAAATAGGATGGACCCTGGCTGCAGCCGCAGCGCTTTGTTTCGTGAGCATGGCGAACCTGGTGCTGCTCGCGGAGAATCGCCTTTCCCTCGCAATCGAAGATCGGTCGACGGCTTTGCGCGTGGGGTTTTTCATTCAGTTCCTGTTGATTCTCGCCTGTATCGTGGGGCCAGTGCTGGCGGCGGCGTCCGGCTACACCGCTTCGGATGCGGTCGACGCCCTCGGCGTTCTGGGAGGCATTCATTTATCCGTCACCGCTATCTTCGCGGTAACCGAAGACATGGTGCTGTCTCGAAGAGTATTTGGAAGAGTCCGGAAATCTCTGTCAAAGCCATGGTTTGCCATATTCCGCCCCGGCGGAGGACGCGGCGCAGCGTGGATTCTTACGCAGATGCTGTTGCTTCTGACGATTGGCTTGTTTCTCGCTGGCCCTGGGCTCACGTTCCGATGGCTGCTGGCAGTATGCGGCTACATTTGCTTCTTCAGCGGCGTTCCCACAGTCATCATGCGGCATACGTTCAGAAACGGAATCCGTACCGCTTACGTGCGGGCGGGAATTCTCCTGTTCTTTCCGATCGTTGGGATCTCCGCAGATTTCTTTCAGTACTTTCTCGCGCCGAGCCGCGTCTTCGATGGAACATTCTCTGCCTACCACGTGCTGAATCCGTTCCGCGCACTCGCGAACTGGCAAAAGGTTGAAGAGCAGGGATGGGTCTGGGGGCCCTTCATCATGGGTCTGGCCGGATTGTTTGCCTATCTGAGTTTGTATCGGATGGGCCGGCGCGAGGACAAGCATGCCGCCAATTCACGTTGACTGGCCCGAAGTGCAGCGTGTCGCAGCGGCTTTCCGTCTGTTGATGCCGCGCACTCCGGTCGGCGGCCGCCTCGGAGAGCGGCTTGGATCGGGCACCGGCAGTTCCCTCGAGTTTCAGGATTATCGTCAATACACGCTGGGCGACGATCTCCGCCACGTCGACTGGTCTGCTTACGCCCGATCTGAAGTTCTGGCCGTCCGGCTCTACCGCGAGGAAGTGGCACCACGGATCGATCTCGTGCTTGACACGAGCCGCTCGATGACAGTTACGGAAGAGAAGGGCCGTGCCTACGGCGAACTTTGCGGCCTGCTTGCATGCGCCTGCGCCTCGACTGAAGCCGACTCCCGAGTCGTGACAACAGCGGCCGATGAAGCCCGACAGCTCGAACGTCCCGAACAGATCGAGCGATTTCTGTCCTGCGACGCAACGCTGTCGGCGCTCGAGGAGCCGCACATTCCTCTGCGTCGAAGGTCGCTTCGTGTCGTCGTCAGCGATTTTCTATTTCCGCATGACGCGGATGTACTGGTCGGACGGCTTGCTCGCGAGGGCGCCTCCCTGGCGCTCGTGCAACTGACGCTCCCCGAAGAAGCCGATCCGTCCGCTGAAGGTGGCCGCCGGATGCAGGATGTCGAAGGCCATGGAGAATTCGATCTGGTCATCGACGAGAAGGCCGTTCGCGACTATCGCGAAAGATTCGGACGGCTGCGACTGGGCCTCGCGCGTGCGGCCCGCCGAGCCGGCGCGAGCTTTTCTCACGTCCTGGCAGGCACACCGCTGCGTGAAACCGCAAAGACGCTGACAACGGCGGGGATTCTGGAGTCGCTATGATCTTCACGGCTCCACTTGGACTTCTCGCGTTGCTCGCAATCCCGGCAATCGTCGCAATCCATCTGTTTCGGCGGCGTTTTCCTCCCCGATCTGTCGCGGGACTCTTCCTTTGGCAAGTCGTGCAGCAAACACCGCAAGGCGGCGGGAAAGTCACGAAGTTGCCCATTACCGCGAGCCTGATCTTCGAATGTCTAGCGGCTCTTGCGCTTGCGCTGATTCTTGCAGGCGCGCGAATCACACCGGCCAGCGTGAACGAGCACCTCGTCCTGCTCGTGGATGACTCTGCTTCGATGGCCGCAATCAATGTACAGAACCAGAGCCCACGCGATCGGGCCGCGCAACGCATACTCGATGAGGTCGAGCGCTTTGGACGCGGCGTGCGCGTCACGCTCATTCAAAGCGGCGAACGTCCGGCCGTTCTTGCCGGTCCAGCCGCCCTTGCGATCGAAACTCGTCCCGCGCTCGAAAAGTGGAAACCGCAGACTCAGCATCATTCCCTCGCTCTCGGGTTGCGTCTCGCGCGCGAGCTTGCAGGAAAAACAGGACGCATCCTGGTGTTCAGCGACGAACCGCCGGAGTCCGAAATGGAAGGGGTTCAGTGGATCTCTGTGGGAGAACCTCTCGGTAATGTGGGAATTATCGGAGCGCAGCGCAGTCTCTCGACCGATGCCGGCAAAGGAACGATTTCCCTTACACTGGGGAATTCATCTGTCGAAAACTCAAAGCGGCAACTTCGGCTCATCACCGGCGGCAAGGATCTTCTGACGCAGGAGATCACGGTCCCGCCCAAAGTCTCATCGATGAATCTGCCGATTCCCGCAGGATTGCCGGCTGTGACCGTTGCGTTGTCGAACGACGCGCTTCAACGGGACAACGAAGTGACGCTCGTGGAGCCACGCCCTCAGATTGTCAGCATCGATAACCGATTACCTAAAGGACGGGGACAAGACGCACTGGATCGCGCTCTTCGCTCCATTGCAGGCACAACGCGTTCGGAGCTTGCGCAGCTCGTATTCGGTCCGGCAGGACTGCTGGATTCCCCGCCCGAACCTGGAACGTGGCGCGTGGGCTTCGGACGCGCTCCAGCTCGGTTCTTATCCCCCGGCAATCCACAGGATCTGATTGGCCCCTTCATCCCTGAGAAACGTCACCCGCTTCTGTTGGGGACAACTCTTGCGGGTGTCGTCTGGGCCGGCGCTGTGCCGGTCAATCTGTCCGTGGTGCATCCCCTTCTCTCCTCAGGAAATCAACCGCTGATCGGCCTGCTGGGGTCGCGCCCCGACGACGGTATTCTCTTCAACCTGGATTTGGACCAGACGAATCTGCCGCGAACACCCGACTGGCCCATCCTGATCTCGAACATTGTGGAACTTCGCCGCCAGAACCTCCCCGGGCCCGAACGATGGAACTATCGCGCCGGCGAATGGGTGCGTGTGCGTCTGGGCCGTGATCCCAAAGGTCCACTGCATTTCCGTTGCGGTTCGATCACGAGAGATCTCCCGCCCGCGCGCCTCATGGAATTCACAGCGCCGGCGCCGTGCCTGCTTGAAATCGTGGAAGGCGACGACGTGGCGTTTCAACTTGGCGTGAACTTTCTGGATGAGCGCGAGAGCAATCTCAGTGACAGGGTGAGGGGCGAATTTGGGAAGCCGAATCCGAAGGCAGGAGGATTGCGCACCGAAAGCGGTCCGGAATCCGATCCGCTCTTCTGGTCGCTGCTGGCGATCGCCGGCATCGCAATGCTCGCGAACTGGTGCTGGGCTGTGCGCGGACAAAGCAGCACTCCGGGTGTCCGGGCATGAAGCCGTTCTACCTTCTCTTCCCCGAGCTGTTGCTCTTGCTGGTCCCGCTGGCCTTTCTGCTTTACTGGCGGGGGCGCGCGCCTGGACTCAATGGAGTTGTCCGAACGCTGGTGCTGCTGCTCGTCGTTCTCATCGCCGCCGTTCCCCTCGCACCTATAGGCAGTGAAGGTGTGGACGTGGTTGTCATCGCAGATCTTTCACGCTCGATGCCGGAAGGGAGCCGGCAGCGCCAGCTGGAGATCATCAAGTTGCTCGAAGGGCGGCGCACTAAAGGAGATCGCGTGGGCATCGTCACCTATGGGCGTGACGCGCGTATCGAACGCCTTCCGGAAGAACTGAGCAGTGCCGCATCGTTCGTGCAGGAAGTCGATCCCGACGGCAGCGATCTCGGCGGTGCGATCTCCCTGGCGGCAAGCCTGATTCCTCACGAGCGTCCGGGCAGACTGATCGTGTTGTCCGACGGCGAGGCCAATGGCGTTCCAGTTGTCGCCGCAGCTCATGAAGCCGCAGCCCGTGGAATTCCTATCGATTTTCGGGGCATCACACGGAGCGAAGCTGCAGACCTCGCGGTCGAATCCCTCGACCTGCCGGGCAACGTCGATGAACGCGAGCCTTTCCAGTTCTCCGCCTGGGTGCGCAGCGACCGCACGGTCGAAGGTGAAGCGGTTCTCTTTCGCAACAACATCGAAATCGCCCGTCGCAAGCAGACCTTTCAGGCCGGCGCAACACAACTGACGTTCAGAGACCTCATTGATCGCCCCGGCGTCTCGCGGTACAAACTCGAGTTGATTGCCGACGACGACCGGGTACCCGAAAACAATGCCGGCACGAGCGCCGTACGGGTCGAAGCTCCCGCGACGATCCTGCTGGTAAATTCCACCGGACAGGCGGACAACCTGAGCCGCGCGCTCGGCGCCGGAAAGTTGAACGTCCAGATCACAACGCCAAAATCTTTGCCGAAAGACGCCGTGGGCTTTCTGGCGTTTCGCGCAGTCATTTTGGAGAACGTACCCGCCAATGATGTCGGCCTTCAACCGTTAAGCGCGCTCACGCGATTCGCCACGGATCTGGGTGGAGGAGTTCTTCTGACCGGAGGAGGAGGATCCTTCGGTGTCGGAGGGTACTTCAAATCGGCAATCGATCCCTACCTGCCCGTCTCCATGGAAATCAAAAATGAACATCGCAAGCTGTCGCTCGCGATGGTTGTCGCGCTGGACCGCTCCGGAAGCATGGCGATGCCGGTGGGCGACGGGCGCACGAAGATGGATCTCGCCAACCTGGGAACCTGCGGAGCCATCGAAACGCTCGGGCCTTACGATGAGGTTGGCGTGATCGCCGTGGATAGCGCGCCACACGTTGTGACAGAACTGAGACCGGCGTCAGACACCAAGGCCATCTGCGAGGAGGTCCGCGGCATTCAATCGATGGGCGGCGGAATCTTTGTGTACACCGCGCTGGTGCGGGCCGCTGACATGGTGCAGGCATCCGACAAAGGCACGCGTCACATCGTGCTCTTTGCCGATGCGGCGGATGCCGAAGAGCCGGGCGATTATGTTCGGCTTCTCGATAGATTGCGGGAGCTTGGAATCACGGTCAGTGTGATCGGAATGGGCAGCGAACTGGACCCGGATGCGGCATTCCTGAAGGACGTTGCCATGCGAGGCGAAGGCCGGATTCAGTTCAGCGCTACGGTCGAAGATCTTCCGCGATTGTTCGCGCAGGAGGCGATCACCGTGGCGCGTTCGAGTTTCGTCGGTGAGCCGACACCCACGCATGGCGTTGCCGATATGGTCCTCCTGGGCGACTTGCCGAAATCAAGGTTCCCCAACATTGACGGCTACAACCTCAGCTACCTGAGACCCGGAGCGACGGCCGGCGTCCTGACCGACGATGAATATCACGCACCAGTCCTGGCATTCTGGCACCAGGGACTCGGTCGTATTGCGGCGCTGACGACGGAAGTCGACGGCAAGTACTCGCGAAGCCTCAACGTGTGGCCGGATTTCGGGGCGTTCTCGGTGGGTCTCGGACGCTGGCTGCTCGGAGGCGATCCTCCCGAAGGGATGCGCGCAACGATGGAGCGGGAAGGCGGTCAGGGCATCGTTCGTGTCGAACTTGATCCGGACCGCAAGCGTGGAGGCGCCGATGACATTCGCTCTGCGTCAGCGGCGATCGTAGCACCCGGCGATGCCGCAATCGCGCAACAACGCGTCGCCTTATCGTGGGTCGGCGAAGACACACTGGAGGCGCGCTTCCCGATTCAGAAGACCGGGATCTATCTGGGCGCGATCGATCTGGGAAACAACAACGTGTTACCTCTCGCGCCGTTGAGTCTGCCGTATTCTCCGGAGTTCGAGCCTCGACTGGATCCAGATGAAGGACGAAAGACTCTCGCCGAGATTGCGCGTGTGACTGGAGGGATCGATCGGACGTCGTGGGATGACGTCTTCAATGCGAGCCGACTGCGCGATCGTCAGGTGCGGGACTTGATCATTCCGCTAGCACTGCTGGTGTTGTTGCTGCATGTTCTGGAAATCGGCGGGCGACGCCTGCTGCTGTTCGCTGCGGCTCAGTCACGAGTGAGGGGTCTCAGGATTCCGCGCCTTCGCCGCCCCGTGAGAGTGCCGCCGTTTGAAGAAGCGCGACCGGCAGTTAAACCCGCCGAACCGCAGCCGGCTCCCACCCCCACGGTGTCGCAGAAGCCAGCGGCAGCACCACGGCCCGCGGTGTCTCCGCTCGCGCGAGCGAAGGCGCGGGCGCGCGAACGAACGAAGTAGCAGGGCTTTGCACACAGTCAGTCGAGGCAATATCCCCTCCTTAAGGAGGGGATATCCAGGCTTCCCCTTTGAAACCGGTTAGTCCATCACTCCCTAAATTTCAAACGGACCCACTACACGGGCCATGTCCCATGTCATATTGTTCCGGTCCCTTGAACGGAAGCCGACATTGAAAATTCGGAGCCAGAAAAAGACTGTATTCATCCTCGCCTCGGTTCTAATCGCGCTTGGATTTGCCTGGTATGTCTCCAGCCGTCCGATGGACTTCCGCGTTTATTACTACGGCGCTCAGGGAGTCTTCGACGACACGCGCCCTGTCTACGGCCACCGCAGCGGTATGGGTTGGCCGATGCACTACCGCTATCCCCCGCTGTTTCTATTTCTGGCGCGACCCTTTACATCGTTACCGCTCTCCTGGGCTGCTGCCGTATTTACGTTTCTGAAGGCCGGTACGCTGTTCCTGCTGATTCGTGCGTTGTGGTACCGGCTTGGTCCCACCGGATCAAAAGCAGCGTGGATCGTTCCGCTGCTCTTCGCCGGGCCCTATGTTGTCGAAGATCTTCGCTACGGAAACGCGCAGTCCTTCATCTTTGCACTGACCGGAGCGGCGCTGCTGGCCCTGCCGGCAGCTCCCGTGATCGCAGCGGCAGCATTGGCGCTGGCAATCAGCATTAAGGTATGGCCGCTATTTTTTGTGCCCCTGCTCGCAGCGCGCCGCGAATGGAAAGCCGTTGGCTGGACGATGGCATTCACGGTCATCCTGTTGCTTCTTCCTTCCTTGTATTTCGGTTTTGGAGGAAATCTCTTTCTGCTCGACGAGTGGGTCCATCAGGAGTTCTCGACCCAGACAGGTCAGACGGAAATATGGTTTCCGAGCCAGTCCCTTCGTGGTGTGCTGATGCGCTACCTGACCGTCATCGACTACTCGCAGGTGCCGGATTCGAACTACCCCCTCGTTCACGTTACAGCGATCGCGCCTGGTGTTGTTCGGATGGTATGGCTGGTTGTTGCAGCACTGCTGTATGCCGGACTGCTGGCGATCGCGGCTCGCAAAAAGTCCGCGATCTTTGGCGTCGTTGAAGCTCTCGCGTTTGCCGGCCTGATCCTGCTGGAGCCTTTTTCTCAGAAATACACTCTGGTGGTGCTGTTATGGCCGGCAATGGTTGCGGGCCGTCTTGCCCTAAAAAGCCGAGCCTGGGGGATGGTCTGGGCCGTAGCAGGGATATCTTTCGTTCAGCCTCTCATCTATGGGCGGGGAGCGCAGCGGCTGCTCCAGGTGATGGGACTGGATTTCCTGGTAACAGCCCTGCTGGCCGCGTTCCTTGTCGTTTCGATTTTTGAGTCGCCTACTGAACGATGGAGTTCAGGTTGATATTGTTCTCCAGGCACTCGTATTCCATGAGGCGCGTCTCAGCCGGCCTTCGCAGCGTCGTAGGCGCCGGAGAGAAGGGGCCCGTCAATACATCGGGATCTTCGATGACCACCTGGTAAACGAGAGTGTCGCCCTCCAACCTGTAACGCTCGACGACATGGTACTTCGGGCTGGTGACCTTCATATTCCCGGGTCCCCAGATCCTGCCGTTGAAATTCGTCACATCGACGACCAGCGTGTCACCTTCCCAGTGACCGACAGAATCGCCGTTGAATGAAGGAGCGGCTTCCCCTCCGACCTGCTTTCCGTCCGTCGGAATAACTCGAAATGTCCGGAAGGCCTCGTAGAGGATGACGATCTTGTTTGGCGTCTGGATGATTTCGAGAGGGAAAGGCATGCCGACGACACGTGGAATACCCGGCATCAGGCAATGGACGGTCGGATCGTCAATGTTCTTCATTCCCCGCGATTTTTCTGCCGCCCACGCTTGCATTGGCGGCTGCGTCGGAAGAGCTGCGGCCTGACCTGGTGCAGCTCCGCCACCACGCGCTCCGGCACCCGGCGCGCCACCTCGAGCGCCTCCACCACGACCGCCTGCTCCAGCCGGAGCAGCACCTGCAGCCGGTACAATGTTCGCGGTGGCGCCTTGCGCGCTGATGCCGCCGCCCTGCCAGATCCCCGAAAAATCAGGTTTGCCATCCGCGGTCCGCTTTATAGGCGCGGTAGCGGGCGTCTGAGCGCACAAAGCGCCAGACAGGAAAATCGTGAGGATAACGGCATTCGGAACCTTCGACATGTGCTCGCTCCTTTTCTCTTTCGGCCCTATTGCATCGGGCCCCACCATTTTTTCTGGCCGTCTGCGAGAGTGACCTCGCGGGCAAGCAGGATTGGCGATCCATCTCGTGAAACGCAGCCTTCAACCGAAATCGTGTCCCCTTGTTTAAGATCCTTCTGGGACCACCCGGTTCGAAGCAGTGTGTTCGGCGGAAATCCTTCCAACGAGTAAGTCACGACCTTACCTGCCGCGTCTTTGACACTGATGTAGATGTACGCGTGTGGATTGGTCCACTCGACCTTCGTCACTTCACCTTTTAGAGTCACGCGTTTCGTGGAGTCAAACTGCGCGGCATTGGAGTGATGGGCCACAAGCGTGGCAGCCGCGAATAACAAGATCAACACAGTCCCCGCTGCAACGAACCTAGATTTCATAAATGCACCTCCGATGGGGATCCCCCCCAAGAGTTTCGGCTATGCTAGCTTGGGCCTTGAGCAGAGTCAATTAGACACGGGTTAATCTTTCGCAGCATCGTAGCATCATTTGAAGAGACTCCGGATCGGCGAGCCGGTGATCGGATCCCACCTCGATCAATGCTTCCCTGGGCAGGTTGTTGCTTCGGATCAATTCCTCGGAGTCCCCAAAAGGAACAACATCGTCGGCCCGACTGTGCAGGATGACAGTTCCAGGTTTGACGGTTCGGATTGAACCAAACTTTTTCCACGCCGGACAAAGAAGCACGAGCCGGGTGTCGCTGGCACGCATGTTCATCGCGACCGCGCCACCTCGACTCGATCCAACAACGACATCGGGGGAATGCATGTCAAAGATTTGCTGCGCAATGAGAAGCGCTTCGCCAAAATCTTCATCAGGAAGTTTTGGATTGAGGACTTCATGGCCATTGTCCTTCAGGAAGGTAGGCTTAATACCGCCGGGAACGGACTGCCAACCATGCAGGAAAAGAATCTTCATAGGTGGATTCTACGGCAGCCGAATGGCGGTTGGGTGTTCGGTTAGCCCGTTATTCGGGTTCTAGCGAGAATTTTGTTCTCGTTAGCACCGCGGAGCGGTGCTCGGATTTTAGCCAGGTGTGGAGCGCAAGGCGCGACACACCTGGTAACCTTTAAGTGA
>Ga0070675_100002255_pt1 | contig 14298 bp, 10 predicted proteins | sample KBSM43metaG_FD_65343 | JGI IMG/M metagenome (GOLD analysis project Ga0070675, IMG submission 65343) | Miscanthus rhizosphere microbial communities from Kellogg Biological Station, Michigan, USA - KBS M4-3 metaG | ecosystem: Host-associated > Plants > Roots > Rhizosphere > Soil ...
GCGAGACCGCCGGTGAGCTTGCCCACCACCTTGTTCTTCCATTCACGCAACTTGGTCGCGTCGATCTGCGGCTTGCCGAACTGCACGCCCGCGCTGCCCATCGCTTCCGCTTCTTCGATCACCTTCGCGGCGTGCAGCAATGCTTTGGACGGAATGCAGCCGACGTTGAGACACACGCCGCCGAGCTGCGGCCAGCGCTCGATCAATGCCGTCTTCATGCCGAGGTCGGCGGCACGAAATGCGGCGGTGTAACCGCCGGGGCCGGCGCCGAGCACCACGACTTCGAAGTCGTACGAGGCGGACGACTTCGCAGGCTCAGCAGGCGTGGGAGCTTCGGCGGGCTTGGGAGCTTCGGGGGCCTTCGGAGCTTCTGCGGGCTTCGGCGCAGCAGCAGGCGCCGGCTGCTTCGGTTGCTCCGCGGCTGCAGACTGTTGCCCTTCAACTTCGATGATCGCGCTGCCCTTAGACACGCGATCGCCCTTCTTCACCACCACGGATTTCACGACGCCGGCGGCAGACGACGGCACATCCATCGTCGCCTTCTCAGTCTCGAGCGTGATCAGCGGCGTCTCGAGCTGCACCGTGTCGCCGGGCTTGACCAGCACGTCGATGACTTCGACGTCCTTGAAATCGCCGAGATCGGGAACGACTACGCGCGTCACGGCACGGCTTCCAGCAGGCCTTTGACGTCAGCGAGTTTCTCCGCGAGGAACGTGGTGAAACGCACGCCGCCGGCGCCGTCGATCACGCGGTGATCGTACGCGAGCGTGAACGGCAAGATCAGGCGCGGCACGAACTGTCCGTCCTTGTAGACCGGCCGCATGCTCGAGCGCGCCACGCCGAGAATCGCGACTTCCGGCGCATTGATGATCGGCGTGAACGAAGTGCCGCCGATGCCGCCGAGGCTCGACACCGTGAAGCTGGCGCCCTGCATTTCCAGAGCGGTCAACTTGCCGGCGCGCGCTTTCTCGGAGAGCGCCGCCAACTCGCGTGCCAGCTCGTAAACGTCCTTCTTGTCCGCGTCGCGGATCACCGGCACCACCAGGCCATTCGGCGTGTCAGCCGCGAAGCCGAGGTGCACGTACTTCTTCCAGACGAGATTCTGACCCGACGCGTCGAGCGAGCTGTTCACCATCGGGAATTCGCGCAGCGCCTTGACGCACGCGCGCAGAATGAATGCGAGCGGCGTGAGCTTCACGCCCGCCTTGCTCGCCTCGCTCTTGAGCTTGCTGCGAGTTTCTTCGAGGTCGGTGATGTCCGCCTCGTCCATCTGCCAGACGTGCGGCACGTTGAGCCAGCTCGCCTGCAGACGCGGACCGGAAATCTTCTGGATGCGGCCGAGCGGCTTGACCTCGACCTGACCGAACTTCGAGAAGTCGACGTCCGGCACTTTCGGCAGTGCGCTGCCGCCAGCCGCTGGCGCGCCGCTCTTGAGTGCCTGCTTGACCCAACCTTTCACGTCATCCGCTGTGACGCGCCCCTTCGGGCCGCTGCCTTTCACCGCGGTCAGATCGACGCCCAGCTCGCGCGCAAATTTGCGAATCGACGGGCTGGCGTGGACGGATGAGAAGTCAGTGGTGATGGCAACTGGCGCAGCGGCTGCTCGCTGTTGCGGCGCTGCCGCCGCCGTCGGTGCCGGCGCGGCGGCCGCCGGGGCCTCGGCCCTGGGCGTCGGCTGCGCTGGCGGCGTCGGATGCGCGGCGGCGGCAGGCTTCTTCTCTTCCTTCCGGTTAGCCGCTTCCCCGCCCTCGATCTGCGCGATCACATTGCCTTTAGAAACGCGATCGCCCTTCTTGATTGCAATCGACTTCACCACGCCGGCGGCGGTCGATGGCACGTCCATCGTCGCCTTCTCGGTTTCCAGCGTGATCAGCGGCGTGTCGACGTCGATCTTGTCGCCGGGTTTCACCAGTACGTCGATGACTTCGACGTCCTTGAAATCCCCGAGGTCGGGAACCGTGATGTCTTGCGCCATAAGCCTACTGCGTGACCGGGTTCGGCCGCTCGGGATCGATGTCGAACTTCTTCATGGCCGACTTCACGGTGGCCACGTCGAGCTTGCCCTCGTCGGCGAGTGCACGCAGCGAAGCGAGCACGATGTGCTGCGCGTCGACCTCGAAGTGACGACGCAACTGCGCGCGCGAGTCGCTGCGACCGTAGCCGTCAGTGCCGAGCACGATGAAGCGCCCGGGCACCCACTGGCGGACCTGGTCCGGCACGATCTTCATGTAATCGCTTGCCGCGATGAACGGCCCCGTTCGATCGCCGAGCACCTGTCGCACGTACGGCTGCTGCGCGGGCTGATCGGGATGCAGCAAATTGCGACGCTCGACGTCGAGCGCTTCACGCCGCAGCTCTGAGTAGCTCGTGACGCTGAAGATGTCGGCGGGCACGCCGTAGTCGCGCTCGAGAATCTCGGCGGCAGTCATCACTTCACGCAGGATCGTGCCCGAGCCGAACAGGTTCACGCGCACCTTGCCGCGTCCGCCGGCGTGCAGCAGGTACATGCCTTTGAGAATCCCCTGCTCCGCGCCCTTCGGCATCCCCGGGTGCGCGTAGTTCTCGTTCATCGCAGTGATATAGAAGAAGACGTCTTCCTGCACGGCGAACATGCGACGCAGGCCGTCCTGAATGACGACCGCGAGCTCGTACGCGAATGCCGGGTCATACGCGACGCAGTTCGGTACCGTGCTCGCAAGCAGGTGACTGTGCCCATCCTGGTGCTGCAAACCTTCGCCGGCGAGTGTCGTACGGCCCGCCGTGCCGCCCACGAGGAAACCGCGCGTCTGGCTATCACCGGCAGCCCAGACGAAATCACCGACGCGCTGGAAGCCGAACATCGAGTAGTAGATGTAGAATGGCACCATGTTGGTGCCGTGATTCGCGTACGCGGTTCCGGCCGCGATGAACGAGCACAGCGCGCCGGCCTCGTTGATGCCCTCCTCGAGAATCTGGCCCTTCTTGTCTTCCTTGTAGAACATCAGCTGGTCCGCGTCCTGCGGCGTGTAGAGCTGGCCCATCGACGAATAGATGCCGACCTGGCGGAACATGCCTTCCATGCCAAAGGTACGCGCTTCGTCCGGCACGATCGGCACGACGTGCTTGCCGATGTTCTTGTCCTTCACCAGCATCTGCAGGATGCGCACGAGCGCCATCGTGGTGGAGAACTCGCGGTCGCCGGAAGACTGCAGCAGCGAGTCGAACGCTTCCAGCGACGGCACTTCGAGCGCCGGCGCCTTGGCAACGCGCTGCGGCAGATAACCGCCGAGCGTCTTGCGCCGGTCGCGCAGGTACTTCATCTCCTCGCTGTCTTCGGCCGGCTTCTTGAACGGCGCGTTCGCGATCTCCTCGTCGGAGATCTGCATGAAGATGCGATTGCGGAATTCCTTCAGCGCTTCGTCGTCGAGCTTCTTCTGCTGGTGCGTGATGTTCTGGCTCTCGCCCCAGCGACCCATCATGAAGCCCTTGACGGTCTTCGCGAGGATGACTGTGGGCTGGCCCTTGTGATTCACGGCCGCGTTATAGGCGTTCCACACCTTCTTGTAGTCGTGGCCGCCGCGGTTGAGCCGCCAGATGTCATCGTCCGACATGGTGGCGACCATCTCTTTCAGCTCGGGATACTTGCCGAAGAAATTCTCGCGCGTGTACGCGCCGCCCTTGGCTTTGAAATTCTGGTACTCGCCGTCGACGCACTCTTCCATGACCCGTCGCAGCAGACCTTTGGTATCCCGCGCCAGCAGCGGATCCCAGCGCGAGCCCCAGATCACCTTGATGACGTTCCAACCGGCGCCAAGGAACGCAGCTTCCAGCTCCTGGATGATCTTGCCGTTGCCGCGCACCGGACCGTCGAGGCGCTGCAAATTGCAGTTGATCACGAACACCAGGTTGTCGAGATGCTCGCGCACCGGCATGGTGATCGCGCCCAGCGACTCCGGCTCGTCCATTTCGCCGTCGCCTAGGAACGCCCAGACTCTGCGATCCGACTCCGGCACGATGCCGCGATGCTCGAGGTAGCGCTGAAAGCGCGCCTGGTAGATCGCCATCATCGGACCGAGCCCCATCGACACCGTCGGGTACTGCCAGAACTCCGGCATCAGCCACGGATGCGGATACGAGCTCAGCCCGTCCGGGCTCGCGACTTCCTTGCGGAAGTGACGCAGGTTGTTCTCGCTGAGGCGGCCTTCGAGATACGCGCGCGCATAGATCCCGGGCGATGCGTGGCCCTGGATGTACACCATATCGCCCGGATGCTTGTCGGACGGCGCACGCCAGAAATGATTGAAACCTACTTCATACAGCGTTGCGGCCGACGCGTAGCTGGCGATGTGGCCGCCGTACTCGGAGCTCTGGCGGTTCGCCTGCACGACCATGGCGGCCGCGTTCCAGCGGATGTACGACTCGATGCGCCGCTCGATGGTGCGGTCGCCCGGATACTCTTTCTCCTGTCCGGGAGAGATCGTATTGAGGTACGCGGTGTTCGGCTTGAACGGCAGGTACGTGCCCGAACGGCGCGTAAAGTCGATCAGCCGTTCCAACAGAAAGTGCGCTCGCTGTGCGCCATGCACTTTGAGCACCGAGTCCATCGACTCGAGCCATTCCCTGGTTTCTTCCGGATCGAGATCGTCAAACGGAGAGGCTTCAGACATGTCGGGTGTGCTGCGCAGTGAGGCCGCGTATGATCCGAGTTTGAAATTTTCAGGTCAAGGAACGTCGTGTGGTGGAATTGCTTCCCGCAGAGCGGGGCATCCGTGTCTCTCAGCCCAAGGCGCAGCTCGATGCGCGCACGCTGCAAAAGCATGACGCAGCCATCATTGTCTGCTCGCGCGAACACGCCGAGGACGCACTCGCCAAGCTCCCTGCCGCCGCGCTCTGGTTACGGCTATATCGGGACGCACGCAACCGAGGTCAAGTCACCCTCCTGAGCGCCCGCATCACGTCGGACGCCATTCCGGTCGTCGTCGCATTCGCAAAAAGCACAGCGTCGGCATTCGAACGCCTGATGCTCGGTGCGCGAGCCTGGAAGGAACTGGCAGCCCCTGCTCGTGCCAGCGTGCTGCTCGCGACCCAGGGCCTTGCCAAGGAGACCGGCACGGCGGCGATCGAAGCGATGCTCGCTGCATCGCTCGCGGCAACTGCGCCGATGCCCGTCATGAAGTCGAAGGGCGCGAAGCGATCGGCGCCCGCTTCTTTCACGCTACTGAACGGTGGATCGCAACTCGACACGGCTCGCACTGTCGCCATCGATCGCGGCAATCACCTCGCCCGCTGGCTCACTGCGCTGCCGCCGAACGTGCTGAACACGAGCGGTTATCGGAAGGCGCTACGCGATCTCGCACGCCGCCAAGGCTGGCAGTTCGATTTCCTCAATGAGGCGTCGTTGCGGCGGCGGAATGCCGGCGCATTCCTTGCTGTCGCACGCGCCAATCAGCAACGCGACGCTGGCATCGTCAGACTGCGCTATCGCGCTGCTCAGCGAAAGAACGTGCGGCATGTTGCTCTCGTCGGTAAGGGCATCTGCTTCGACACGGGCGGGATCAACCTGAAATCTCACAAGAGCATGTACGACATGCATACGGACATGCAGGGCAGCGCCGTCGCAGTCGGCACGATGCTCGCGCTCAGTGAGTTGCGCGCGCCGTACGACATCGATTGCTGGCTCGCGATCACAGAGAACGAAATCGGTGCGCGTGCATTTCGACCGCAAGAAGTGGTAAGCGCCGCGAACGGCGTGACCATCCAGGTCGCGCACAGCGATGCGGAGGGGCGCATGGTGCTGGCCGACACGCTCGCAATCGCTGCGCGCGAGCGCCCAGAACTGATGATCGACTTCGCGACACTTACAGGCGCATGCGTCAACGCGCTCACCGAGCGCTACAGCGGCGCATTCACGAATCGTCCGCAATGGCACGAGGCCATTCGCGCAGCAGGCACCCGCAGCGGCGAACGGGTGTGGCCCTTCCCGATGGACGAGGATTACGACAGCGACCTGGAATCTGCCATCGCCGATGTCCTGCAATGCACGCCGGACAGCAAGGGCGACCACATCCTGGCGGCGCGCTTTCTGAATCGCTTCGTCCCGGATCAGGTGCCCTGGATTCACATCGACCTGGCCGCCAGCAATCGCAGCGGCGGTCTCGGTCACGTCCCGACCGATATCACCGGCTTTGGCGTGCGATACACGGTAGAGTTACTGCAGAGCGGCGGACTATTAGAGGCATGACGAGATTGCGGATTCTTCGACCTGACGACTGGCACCTGCACGTGCGCGACGGCGCGCAACTCGCCAGCGTCCTGCCGTTCACAGCGCGTCAGTTCGCGCGCGCGATCATCATGCCGAACCTCAAGCCACCGGTGACGACAGTCGCGATGGCAGCCGCGTATCGCGACCGCGTTCTCGCGGCCCTGCCGGCCGGCGCGCTGTTCGAGCCGCTGATGACGCTGTATCTCACCGATACGACTTCGCCGCAGGAGATCCGGGCGGCGCGCAGCAGCGGTTTCATCTTCGGTGCCAAGCTCTACCCCGCTGGTGCGACGACTCACTCGGATGCCGGCGTCACGGCTATCGAGAAGATTTATCCCGCGCTCGAAGCGATGCAGGATTGCGGGCTCGTCTTTCAGGTCCACGGCGAGGTGACTGACGGCGCCGTGGACGTCTTCGATCGCGAGCGCGTCTTCATCGATCGCATCCTTACGAAGGTGGTCGAGCGCTTCCCCACCCTGCGCGTCGTCTTCGAACACGTCACGACTCGCGAAGCCGTGGAATTCGTGAAGAGCGCGCGGCGCGGCGTCGGGGCGACGATCACTCCGCAGCATCTGCTGCTGAACCGAAATGCAATCTTCCAGGGCGGCATCCGCCCTCACAACTACTGCCTGCCAGTGCTGAAACGCGAGCACGATCGCCGCGCGCTCATCGAAGCGGCGACTGCAGACGACCCCCGATTCTTCCTCGGCACCGACAGCGCTCCGCATGCGCGACATACCAAGGAAACCACCTGCGGCTGCGCCGGGATCTTCTCCGCGCACGCTGCCATCGAGTTGTACGCGGAAGCCTTCGAGCTGGCCGGGAAGCTCGATCGCCTGCAAGCATTCGCGTCGGAGCGCGGCCCCGACTTCTATGGCCTGCCGCGCAATCGCGAGTACATCACGCTGGAACGCACCGCCTGGTCGCCGCCGGCTGCGTATCCCTTCGACAAGGACGAGTTGGTGCCGTTTCGCGCAGGCGAGCAGCTTGCCTGGCGCATGACCCAGGAGCCGCGTGCGTGAGCGAACGGATGCCCCTGGCGAGCCGCTTCCGCGGTTTCATGCCCGTAGTGATCGACGTCGAGTGCGGCGGCTTCAATCCCAACACCGACGCGCTGCTGGAAATTGCCGCGGTGCTGATCGAGCTGCAGCCGGACGGCCGGCTCGCGCCCGGTGAGAGCTGGCGTTTCCACATTCAACCCTTCGAAGGCGCCAAGTTCGAGGCCGCCTCGCTGGCCGTCACCGGCATCGATCCGTTCCATCCGCTGCGGCCCGCGATCGCAGAGAAGGAAGCGCTGACGAAGCTGTTCAAGGAAATACGCCGCGCGATGAAGGAGAACGAGTGCACGCGCGCGATCCTGGTCGGTCACAACGCGTATTTCGATCTGAATTTTCTCAACGCGGCCATCGCGCGCACGCAGATCAAGCGCAATCCGTTCCACCCGTTCTCGAGCTTCGATACGGCGACGCTCGCTGGAGTGGCCTACGGGCAGACGGTGCTGGGCAAGGCGTTGCAGGCGGCGGGGATCGCCTGGGATTCGAGCGAAGCGCATTCCGCTGCGTACGACGCGCAGCGGACGGCAGAGCTGTTTTGTAAGGTCTGCAACCGCTTCGACAGGATGTCAGGCTGAAGCCTGACCCTCAGTCACGCCGGCGTCACCAGCTTCTGCAGCTCGCCGCTCTTGTACATCTCGAGGATGATGTCCGAGCCGCCGATCAGCTCGCCGTTCACGTACAGCTGCGGATACGTAGGCCAGTTCGAGTACTGCTTCAACGCCTCGCGCAGTTCCGGATCCTGGAAGATGTTCACGTGCGAGAACTCCGCACCGACCGCGCTCAAGGCGCGCACGGCCGCGGCGGAAAAACCGCATTGGGGAAAATCCGGCGTGCCCTTCATGTAGAGGACCACGGGACTGCCGGACAGCTGTGACTTGATGCGTTCGATGACGTCCACGGCTCAAACCTCGGAAGAAGAAATTGACTGTTTACGGTGTGCAGCCCGCTGACAGACGGCACGCCGTTCGTCATCGCCCAGACGCGACCAGACCGCGATCTCCTCGATCGTGCGCCCGCAGCCGATGCAGACCTTCTGCGCATCGAGCGTACAGACGTTGACGCAAGGAGATTCGACGCGCGGCAGGGAGGCGGGAGGGGGCGTCATGGCGATGGGACCAGCGTTGAATTATGGGGATCGCTCGCCTATTCTTCAAACGCTTTTTGGGTCTAATTTCCGACCCGCCACCCCGAAAAACATCAAGTAGAACACCAAGAAACGCCGTAGAAGGAGATCTCACGATGCATCCGTTCACCACCGTCCGAGGCGCCATCACGACCGCGTTCGTGCTTGCGATCGTGATCTCGCTGCTCCTCTCCGTTGCCGCCGGCGGCGGAGACGCGGTTGGCTTCCATCACTTCACGCTCGATCGCTGGTTGCACATCGTTGCAGGCGTCATGTGGATCGGCCTGCTGTGGTACTTCAACGTCGTCCAGACGCCGGGCATGGCAGATGCCGCCGCCGACAAGGGCGGACCGGGCGGCGCAGGCGTGAACAAGTACATCGCGCCGCGCGCACTGTGGTGGTTCCGCTGGGCTGCGGTTTTCACCTGGCTGACTGGCGCGTACTACCTGTTGTTCGGCTACGGCGGCACGCCTGTGATGCACAAGGCCTTCACGTTCCAGCCCGGCTTCGTGACGATCGGCGTCGGCGCGTGGCTCGGCACCATCATGCTGTTCAACGTGTGGGTCTTCATCTGGCCGAATCAGAAGAAGATCCTCGGCATCGTCGCGGCGACGGACGATGAGAAGGCCAAGGCGCGCAAGGTTGCGCTGTACGCCTCGCGCACCAACTTCATTCTGTCCATCCCGATGCTGATGTGCATGGGCGGCCAGAGCCACGGTCTGCCCTTCTGATCGAGGCCATGAACGGACCCGATCCCACGTACATATCGCAGACCGTCAGCACGGCGCTGCGCGAGGACGTGGGCTCGGGTGATCTGACCGCACAGCTCATCCCTGCCGATCGAACCGCTCGCGCCACCGTCATCACGCGCGAAGACGCAGTTCTGTGCGGGACTGCGTGGTTCGACGAAGTGTTTCATCAAATCGATCCGCGAGTGCGCGTCACATGGTCGGCGCGCGATGCCGACCGTGTTCGCGCCAATCAGCAACTCTGCACGCTCGAAGGCCCTGCTCGCTCGTTGCTCACGGGCGAGCGAAGCGCGCTCAACTTCCTGCAGATGCTTTCCGCAGCCGCGACGGTGACGCGCACGTACGTCGACGCCCTCGAGGGCACGAAGTGCCGGATCCTCGACACGCGCAAGACGATTCCGGGATTGCGGGTTGCGCAGAAGTACGCCGTGAAGTGCGGCGGCGGCACGAATCACCGCATCGGTCTGTTCGATGCGATTCTCGTCAAGGAAAACCACATCGCCGCGGCCGGCTCGATCGCGAACGCAGTTGCCGAGTCGCGCCGACTCAATTCGAAAGTGCTGCTCGAAGTCGAAGTCGAGAATCTCACGCAGCTGCGCGAGGCGCTGGAGGCGCGAGTCGATCGTGTGCTGCTGGACAACTTCTCGTTAGATCAAATGCGAGAGGCCGTGAAGGTCACGAGGGGTCGCACGGAGCTGGAAGCGTCGGGGAACATGTCGCTGGAGACGCTGCGTGCAGTGGCTGAGACCGGCGTCGATTTCATCTCGGTCGGCGGCCTCACCAAACACGTCCGGGCCGTCGATCTGTCGATGCGCTTCGCCTAACCGGTAGCGAGCTTCATCACGCGCTGCGGGGTCGCGATCGCATAACCCTGCGCGTAGTCCACCCCGAGGCTACGCAGCATCTCGACGATCTCCATGTTCTCTGCGAACTCCGCGATCGTCTGCTTGCCGGTGAGATGACCGATCTCGTTGATCGAGCGCACCATCTCGCGGTCGATCGGATCGTGCAGGATCTCCTTGACGAAGCTGCCGTCGATCTTCAGGAAATCGACCGGGAAGTGCTTCAGGTAACCGAACGACGACAAGCCCGTGCCGAAGTCATCGAGCGCGAAGCGGCAGCCCAGCTCCTTGAGCGCGTGAATGAAGCGATTCGCCTGCGAGAAGCTGGCGATCGCCGCGGTCTCGGTGATCTCGAAGCAGATCTTCGACGCGTCGATGCCGCTGCGATGGAAGTGGTCGATCACGAACGGCAGGAACTTGTCGTCGCCGAGGCTCTGCCCGGACAGGTTGATCGAGCACAGCTCGAGCTTCTCGCGCTCGTCCGCTTCCGAGACCAGCCAGCGCAGCGCGTGCTCGATCATCCAGCGGTCGATGTTGGGTGTCAGGCCGTAGCGCTCGGCCGCGGCGATGAACTGATCCGGCGTGACGATCTTGCCCGCCTCGTCGCGCATGCGTAACAGCAGCTCGTAGTGCATGCCGTGCTCTTGCGGGTTCTGCAGCGGCAGGATCACCTGGCGGAAGATTTCGAAGCGGCCGTCTTCCAGCGCGTTGTTGATGCGCGCCGCCCACTGCATCTCGCGCCGGCGCCGCATCAGATCGATGTCGTTTTCCTGGAAGCTGTAGATGCGATTGCGACCGTTCTCCTTGGCCGCCGCGCAAGCGCTGTCTGCTGCCGAAAGTAATGCCGCGACGTCCTCGTTCTCCGGCGAAATCGGCACGACGCCGATGCTCGCGCCGAGGCGGAACGTGCGCTCTTCCCAGACGAACTTGTAGTTGCGGATCGCCTCACGCAACTGCTCTGCATTGCGCACCGCTTCTTCGAGCGAGCAGCTCTCCAGCAGCACGCCGAACTCGTCGCCGCCGAGCCGCGACACGGTGTCGCGCCAACGGATCTTCGATTTGAGCAGCGCGCCCACCTGGCCGAGCAGCGCGTCGCCGGCGCTGTGACCGCAGTTGTCGTTGATGATCTTGAATTGATCGAGATCGATGTGACACAGCGCGTACGATGCCTCGCGTGCGCGTGCGCTCTTGATTGCGCGTTCCAGTCGCGACTCGAACTCACGTCGGTTGACCAGCCCCGTCAGGATGTCGTGACTCGCGTGATACGACAGCTTGCGATTCAGCTCGCGGCTCTCGCTGACGTCGTGGAACACCAGCACGCCGCCGAGCACGTTGCCGGCATGATCGCGAATCGGCGACGCGCAGCTTTCGATATAGAGCTCGTTGCCGTCGCGCCGGATCAGCAGCGTCGGACGCACGCTCTTGATCGCGCGCGTGCGCCGGATCGAGACGGCCAGCGGATTCTCCAGCGGCTCGCAGGTTTCTTCGTGGAAGCTGCGGAAGATTTCATCGACCATGCGCCCCTGCGCATGCTCCAGCCGCCAGCCCGTCAACTGCTCGGCGACCGAGTTGAGGTATTCGATGCGGCACTTCGAGTCGGTGGTGATGACGCCGTCGCCGATCGACTGCAGCGTGATCTGCGCGCTCTCCTTCTCCTTGAACAGCGCGTCCTCGAACAGCTTGCGCTCGGTCACATCCAGATCGACACCGACGATGCGATGCGCACGGCCCTGCTCGTCGACCCGAGCCTTCGCGCGGCTCACCACCCACAAGTACACGCCATCGCGATGACGCAGCCGGTGCACGCTCTCGAACAGCGGCTCGATGCCGGCAAGGTGATCGCGCAACCCGGCGCGCACCCGTTCGAGATCGTCCGGATGCACCAACTGCTGCCAGTCGGTCAGCGGCTCGACCTCGTCGTCGCCGTAGCCGAGCATCGACTTCCAGCGCGGCGAGAAATACGTGGTCTTGCGATCGAGGTCGAAATCCCACAGGCCGTCGTTCGCACCATGCAGCGCGAGCGCGTCGCGCTCTTCGAGCTGCTTCAAGTGCCGCTGATAGCGCACGCGTTCGATACCGGTGGCATAGCTGGAACCGAGCAGCTTCAGCATCAGGTGCAGGTTCGCGTCCCAGCTGTCGCGCGGCAACGTCGAGCACAGCGCGATGAAACCATTCGTCCGGCCTTGCGTCGCGAAGCCGATGATGAGCGCCGCACCGATGCGCAACGCCGCCAGCCGCGCGGCCTCGGGCGCGAGATCCGGACGCGGCTGCGACGTGTCGCGGATCTCGACGACTCGCAGATGCTCCAGGCGATTGCGCAGATACGGGAATCGCTCGAGCGACTCACCGCGCAGCGTCTCGGGATTGAACGTGGCGAACAGGCCGGTCACGCCGACGACATGTTCGATCGCCGTGTGCGCGGAGTCGAACGAGCCGATCAGCAGCGCGTCGAGACCCGCGGCCTCGCGCAATGCTTCGAGATTGAGGCGCACGAGCGCATCGGCGTGCTCGTTCGCGAGATTCTGGAAATCGATGGCGGCCTTGGTGAGCAGGACATCCAGGCCCGCCTTGGCCCGACGGTGGCCGGCATGCGCAGGAAACAGCGCATCGGCGCTGCGCAACGAGGAGGCAATTGCCCCGGGTCGGCTCGGTGGGCTCGGTTGACTCGACACTCGCTGCTCCGCCCGCGCGTCAGCGACGCAAGATCATCGAACCCACAGCGTTGTGGTTCTTCTTCATTCGCCATCCTCCCGCCTGCCACTCCGGTCCGCTCGTCGTTATTGGAATGACAGCCGGGCCGATTGTGTCACAGCAAATATGCAGAAGAAAGCGCAGAGCGCTGGCGGATAAAGGGTTTTCCCTCACCGTTCGCTGACGGTGACAGGCGGGGGATTACGTACGATCAGCCAGCGCACGCCAAACAGGTCGACGATGCCGACCCACAGGCGATTGTGAAGCCCATATTTCGACGTGCCCTGGGTGCGCGCGCGATGGCGCACCGGGACCGAGATCACCTTGGCGCCCGCTCTCTGGAACAGCGCCGGCAGGAAGCGGTGCATGTGATTGAAGCGCGGCAGTTCGAGGAAAGTCGCCCGGTGCAGCAGCTTGATGCCGCAGCCCGTGTCCGGCGTGCCATCGCGCAACATCCGCCCGCGTACGGAATTGGCGACACTCGACGAGACTTTGCGCAGCCAGGTGTCTTTGCGGCTCGCCTTGCGATTACCCATGATGAGTCGCAGCGTCTCGCCGCCGGTGCGCAGCGCTTCCAGCATCACGGGGATGTCGGCGGGATCGTTCTGACCGTCGCCATCCAGCGTCGCAATCCAGTCAGCGCGCGCGGCACGCACGCCGGTCCAGACCGCCGCACTCTGGCCGCTGCGCCGCGAATGCTGCAGCAGCCGAATCTCGGGAATTCCAGCTTCGCGTGCAGCAGTCGCGGCCGCTGCCGTGGCGTCGGTGCTGCCGTCGTCGACGAAGATGATCTCGAAAGGTCCGTGCGCAGCGAGCGCGGCCTGAATTTCGCGCGCGAGCGGCTGCACGTTTTCGGCTTCGTTACAGACCGGGATGACGACGGAGAGCTTCATGCGGGTGCGCAGTATACTGCCCCCATGAACGACAACCATCATGCCCACGACGGTCACGGGCATGACCACGCTGGACACGGCCATGGACATGGCCATGGCGCTGGAGTGAGCAGCAGCACGCTCCTGGGCGTCGCGCTTGCGCTGACCGGCGCCTTCATGCTCGTCGAATTCGCCGGCGGCATCCTTGCCCAGTCGCTCGCGCTGCTGGCAGACGCCGGTCATATGCTGACCGACACTGCGGCTCTCGCACTCGCCTGGGCGGCGACACGCATCGCGGCACGGCCCGCAGATCGGCGTCGGACTTTCGGCTATCAGCGGCTGCGAGTGCTCGCGACCTTCGTCAACGGCTGTGCGCTGCTGTTCATCGTCGCCTGGATCGGCATCGAAGCCGTGCAGCGCCTGATGAGTCCGGTCGCGGTCAACGCGAAGGCGATTCTCTGGGTCGGCGGGCTCGGGCTGGTCGTGAACCTTGTGGTGTTCGCGATGCTGCGCAGAGGCGACTCGCACGACATGAACATCTCCGCAGCGACGTTGCACGTACTCGGCGATCTGCTCGGCTCAGCGGGTGCTGTGCTCGCGGGTGTCGTAATCCTGTTCACTGGATGGTTGCCGATCGATCCATTGTTGTCGCTCGGCGTGTCCTTGCTCATCGTTCGCAGCGCGCTGGCGCTCGTACGACGCTCGGCACACATCCTGATGGAGGG
>Ga0070675_100002256_pt1 | contig 14292 bp, 15 predicted proteins | sample KBSM43metaG_FD_65343 | JGI IMG/M metagenome (GOLD analysis project Ga0070675, IMG submission 65343) | Miscanthus rhizosphere microbial communities from Kellogg Biological Station, Michigan, USA - KBS M4-3 metaG | ecosystem: Host-associated > Plants > Roots > Rhizosphere > Soil ...
GATGTTCATCGTCGGCCCGCCGGTCTCCGATTCGCCGAGACCGCCCGACACCAGCACCGACACCTCGTCGACGTTGGTCGTGTCGTAGGTGAGCGACGACACGCCGCCGCCGTTGAACGCCGCGGCCACCGTCATGCCGTTGATCTGCATGCGGCCTTCGTTGTTGTTGCCGCCGTTGGCGGTGAAGAAGGTCATCGTCGGCGCCACCGCCAGGCCGTTGTTGTCCACGGTCAGGCCGGGCGTGACGTTCAGCAGCGAACCGTAGGCGCGCGTGACCGGCAGACTCGAGATGACGTCCGAGCTGAGAACGTTCTCACGCCGCGTGTTCTGCACGTCGACGACCGGCGTCTCGCCGGTCACGGTGATGGTTTCTTCGAGCGCACCAACCTTCATCTCGAGCGGAACGGTCAGTGTCACGGTGCCGGTCAGAACGATCCCATCGCGCTTCGCCGTGGAGAAGCCCGGGAGGGTGGCGGTGACCGAGTACGTGCCGGGGCGCAGATCAACGATACGGTAGAGGCCTTCGCCATCGGTCACCGTGGCGCGGACCTTTTCGATGAGCGCGGGGCTCGACGCTTCCACGGTGACGCCGGGGAGAACGGCGCCAGAGGCGTCACGAACCGTCCCTGTGATCGACGTCTGTGCGAACGCGAGCGCTGGCACCAGCACCAGCATCGCGAGCACTGCCGCGATCCGTTTGAATGAACGCATCAACAAAACCTCCATGAGACATGACAACGAGGACGTCCGCCCCGCCCGCGCTCTGACACGTGGTTTCCGTTGCCTCGGAAACAGCCTCCAGCCTTCCCCCTCAAATGGGGTAGTACTTTTTGGTGGCGCACTACTCTACAACGTCATAAGTCCGAGCGACATCCTGTTGTCAAAGGATGGTCAAGCTTTCGCGTCAGCAGACGAAAATCGAAGAAAGCCCGCGAAATCTCCCGTACCTGAGACAAAAACGGCCGTCCCGGCCTATGCCGGAACGGCCTGGAAGCAGATCAGCTTGTCGACGGACGTATCAATCGGCGCTGGTTAGTTCCGGGTGACCGCGAACTCGCCCTTCTGCCCGCCCTGCGTCCAGGTGCCGTGCAGGTGCTTCATGTAGGCCCCGATGTTCTCGAGCGTGCCGTCCACGGTGATGGCGACCGGCTTACCCGAGGCGTCCTTGCCCTCGGCGGTGATCTTGACGCCCCACGCAGCGGGCTTGGTGTAGTCGAACACCACGGACTTCACCGTCGCGGCGGTCGGACCCGGATTGATGACGCCGGTGATCTCCTTGCCGTCCCACTCGAAGTTCAGCAGCAGGCGATTCGGCTTGTCCTTGGGGCCCCACTCGCCGCTCCACTGCCCTTTGAGCGGATGGCCGAACTGCGCGTGCAGCGCGACGGGGAGCGCCAGCGCGCAGAGGATCACGAGCAGACGAGCGACGGCCCGCATTACTTGGTCCCCCGAGGCGACGTGCCCGGCTTGGAGCCCGGCTGCGGACGCGGCCCGAAGATCGGCTGGCCGAAGTCGTCTTCGAGACGGTTCAAGTAGCGGTTGTTCTCCTGGCAGATGTACTCCGGCAGTTCCGCGCTGGCGTTCCACGGAACGTCCCACGCCACGGTGAACGGCCGCGCGTAGGCGCCCGGATCGGTGACGGTGGCCTGGTAGTGGAGCGTCTGCTTGTTCGGCCGCGTCCAGCGCTCCGTCACCGACATCAGATCGGTGTGCGGGTGCCCGAAGTAGTCGAACCAGCTGTTCTCGTTGAAGCCCTTGTTCTCGACCACGAGCGCGTCGCCGTCCCAGCGGCCGATCGAGTAGCCGAGATACGTCGGGTTGAGATCCTCGGGAAACTTCCGCCCGTCCATGTAGATTTCGCGCCAGATGTGCGTGGCGCCCTCGAAAATCATCACGACGCGCTTGTGCTCCGGGATCTGGATGATCTCCATCTGGTACGGCGTCGCCATCATGCGCGGGCCGCCCGGTGGCAGGCAGTAGCCTTCGGGGTCGTACTTCGATTCGTTGATCGAGTTGTAGTCGTAGACTGCGGCCGACCACGGCATCCACGGCATCCACGGCTCGCTCTTCGAGCCGCCACGGCCGGCGCCACGTCCACCGCCGCCCGCACGTCCGGCGCCACCCGCACGCGCAGCTTGCTGCGCCTGCTGGATCTCCGGCAGCGGCTGGCCGTCGGCACCCACGACGCGCATGGCCATGTTGGTGATGTACGGCACGTTCCACGTGCCCTTCTCACCGGGAACACGTCCGAAGTTCACGGTGCCGTCGGCCAAACGGGGTGTCGGCTCGGCGGGCCCCGCCTGCCGTCCACGGCCACGGCCGCCCTGAGCCGCGGGCGCGCCGCCTTCCTGTTCCTGCGCCGCCACCGGCTGGTCGGACTGCACGATCCAGACGGTGCCCAGAAACACGACGGCCGCCGCCGCGCCAAGAAGCGCGGTACGAATGCTGTTTCTCAAGGGAGGTACCTCAGGAAAAAAGCGGCCGGGTCTGCCGTCTCGCCGAAACCTCGGCGGAGGCGCAACCCGGCCCCACTTACAGGAAATGCGAGTTACGGAGTGGTGCCCTGGCTCGACGCCGCGAAGAGGCGCTTGCCGTTCAGCGAGACCGAACGGGCGTTGCCAGTAGGGCTGCCGTCCTTGGCCATGCTGCCCTCGACCTCCACCACATCGCCAATCTTCATGGTGTTCCGGCTCCAGCCCTGGCGCATCAGGCCGTTCGGGCTGCCCATCTCCATCGCCCAGTTGGTGACCTTGCCCGTCTTCTCGTCGGTCACGTCGATGTAGAAGAAGGTGTGGGGGTTCATCCACTCGACCTTCGTGACGGGCCCCGACAGCTTGAAGGGCTTGTTGGCGTCGAATTCCGCCGAGAACGAGTGATGGGCGACAACCGGCTTGACCACGAAGCCAAGCACCACCAGCGCCACAGCGACAGCAACTTTGGTCCGCATCGAACAAACCTCCACGCGAGTGACTAATACCAGATAGGTATTCTCGGCCGCAGCCCCAGGACTGTCAACTCTTTACGGACGGGCCTCGCGCGGCGTTTACGGCCGCCCGGGCACCGCGGCGGCGCCGGCCCCCGGGAGGGCCGCCTGCTGGCGCGCCGCCAACTGCTCCATGATCCGCAGGTTGTCGGCGGCGGTGTTGTCGGACGGCGCGAGCTGCGCGAGGCGGCGCATCGGCACCACGGCGTCCATGTAGCGTCCCTCGGCCGCCAGGCTGCGCCCCCACAGGTTGAGCAGCCGGATATCGTTGGGCCGCGCGCTGGCCGCGCCGCCAAACGCCAGCGACGCATCGGCCCTGCGCTCGGCGGCGCCCAGTGCGAGGCCGAGCTGCACCAGGATGTCGGGGTCACCGGGCCGTAGCCTCAGCGCCGATTCGTAACTGGCTATCGCCTCGTTGACGCGCCGCTGCCGCAGCCGGGAGTCGCCAATCGACACGTATGGACCGGCATCCTTGGGCCGCGCATGCGTGAGCAGCGTGAACTGCTCCACCGCCGGCTCGTACTGCCCCTGGAGCGCCAACGCGCGCCCCATCAGGTCCCGCGCGGTCGGCACCTCAGGGTTGCCGGGCAGCAGCCGGATGAACTCCTGCGCCTCTTTCACCGCGTCGGCGAGCCGGCCCGAGGTGGCCAGCTCGGTGGCCAGAGCGAGATGGGCCTGCGGATAGTCCTTCACGGCTTCCTGAAGTTGCGCGAGCGCCTCCGTGTGCTCGTTTGCGGCGACGAGCTCGCTGGCCAGGGCCAGCCGCGCACGGCCGTGCGGATAGCGGTCCACGTTGGTCTGCGCGATCGATCGGACGCTTCGGTACTCGAGCGTGCGCACCGTGGTGCCCGCCGCGAGGAGAAGGCACACGACGGCGAGCACCGCTGCCGGCGCGCGAGAACCGGCCTGCAGGCGGCGCGACAGCAGGCGGTAGACGCCCACCACGCCGAGCACGGCGAGCGCCATGAGCGGCAGGTACATGCGGCGCTCGGCGCCGACCTCGGTGGCGATCGGCACCACGCTCGACGTTGGCGCGAGCGTGACGAAGAACCACACGCCGAGGAACCCGAGCATCGGCCGGCGGCGCAGCGCCAGCAGCGTGGCGATCCCGAGCGCGAGGAGGATCAGGCCCGGGACGACGGCGTCGAAGAGGCTGACCGCACCCGGCAGCCCGTAGTCCACGACCAGCGGACGCGGCCAGAGCGTCAGCCACAGGTAGCGCACGATGAGCGGGAGCTGGTTGAGGAAATAGGTCCACGGCGAGACGCCGGCGGCAAAGCCGACGGACGTGCGCGGTTGTCCGAGCATGAGCGCCGCCAGGACGGCCCACGTCGCGGCGAGGCCGATATACAGCGCACGCCGCTCGCGCAGCGCCGCCCTCAGGCTGGGATACAGGAACACGCGATCGTAGACCAGCACCAGCAGCGGCGCGGTGACCATCGACTCCTTGGACGCCATGCCCGCGGCGCACGCCGCGATGGCGGCGATGGGCCAGCCCCAGCGCTCGGGACGCGCCTTGGCGCGGATGGCGCAATAGAGCGTCGTCAAGTAGCAGAGCGCCATCGTCGATTCGGTGCGCTGCACGACGTAATTCACGACTTCGGTGTTGAGCGGGTGCAGCACCCACACGAGCGCGCTGCCGAGCGCAAGCCCGTCGGCATGCTCCGACAGCGTCCGCAGGTGCGCGCCAAGCAGCGTGCGGCGCACGATGCCGAACAGCACGAGCGCCGTCAGCAGGTGCAGCGCGACGTTGGTCACGTGATAGCTGGCGACGTCGAGCCCGCCAAAGGCGTAGTTGGCGGCGAGCGACAGGTTCACCAGCGGCCGCCCCGCTACCGGCGTGTCGCGCGGCGGCGTCAGCGGCACCGAGAGCGGCGACAACGTGCGGACCTGCGTGTTGGTGACGATTGCGGTCTGGTCGTCGTAGAGAAAGGGATTCGAAACACTCGTGGCGTAGGCGAGCGCGCCGGCCACGACGAGCACCACTGCGTGGTATCGCACGCCGGTATCCTACTCTGGCGAGGCCGCGCCTTTTGAAGCCAGCGCGCCGGCTGCGCCTCGTCAGCGCCCTCTTCGAATGCCCGCCCTTCGGGCCGGCATTGACGTCTCGAAACGTGACTCGTTTGCAAACATTCTCACTGTTCCGGACATCCAGTGCGCAACCGCGCGAAGAAGGGCCGATCTCCGGATGCTACGATTTTTTGTGTTGCCCGTGGAGAGTTGGCGGCATCGTCTGCAGTCGCGTGGTGCCGCCGTCGTGCTGGCCGCGACGCTCGTGTGTGCGGCATGCGTTCCTGCCGGCGCCCCACTCGTGTCCGGCCGCCTCCATCCCTGCGCCAGTTCAGAAGGCCCCACCGACGCCTACTGTGGCGGACTCGAGGTCGACGAGGACCGCGCCGCCGGCACCGGCCGCCGGATCCGGCTCGCGATCGTGGTACTGCCGTCCGTCAGCAGCGACGTGCACGGCGATCCGCTGGTGTTCCTGGCTGGTGGGCCCGGCCAGGCCGCGGCGCAGATGGCCTCGCTGGTGCAGCCGATGTTCCGGAAGGTGCAGCGCACGCGCGACATCGTGCTCGTGGACCAGAGAGGCACCGGCAAGTCGAACCCGCTCAACTGCCGCGCCGGCGGCGATTCGCTGCGGGACCTGACCGAGCCCGACGAGGACGCGGTCGCGAATCTGAAGCGCTGCCTGGCGCGCCTCCCCGGCGATCCGCGGCTCTACACGACGAACATCGCGATGGACGACCTGGATGACGTCCGCGCGTATCTCGGATACGACCGCGTAAATCTGTACGGCGGGTCTTACGGCACGCGCGCCGCCCTGGTCTATCTGCGCCGCCATCCGGAGCGCGTGCGGTCGATCGTCCTCGACGGCGTGGCCCCGATGGACATGCGGCTGCCCGTCTACGCCGCCCGCGACGCCCAGCGTGCACTCGACAAGCTGTTCGACGACTGCCGCAGCGACGACGCCTGCAGGGCCGCCTACCCGCGCCTGGCCGAACGGGCGCTGGCGCTCTTTGCGCGCCTGGACGCGAAGCCCCCGCACGTCAAGGCGGCTCACCCGCGCACGGGGGTGACCGAGGAGATCGAGGTCTCGTCGAAGGTGGTGGCGGGGATCGTCTTCTCGGCCCTCTACTCGCCGCTCACCGCGTCGATCCTGCCGTCGCTCATCGAGCGCGCCGAGCACGACGACTTCCAGGGGCTGCTGGCGCTGGCCTTTGCCGGCGAGTCCGCGACCGACTCGATGAGCCTCGGCATGCAGCTGTCGGTACTGTGCAGCGAGGACAGCCCGCGCTATTCGCCCGCCGACATCGCGCGCGAGGCCGCCGGCACGCTGTTCGGGACACGCCTGCTCACCGGGCAGGTGGCTGCCTGCCAGTTCTGGCCCAAGGGCACGGTGGACCCGGCCTACTACGCGCCGGTCGTGTCGAGCGTCCCGGCGCTGGTGCTCTCCGGTGAAATCGACCCCGTGACACCGCCCACCTGGGGCATCGAAGTAGTGAAGCACCTGAACCACGGCCGCCATCTGGTGATGCCCGGGACCGGCCACGGCGTGGCCGCCACCGCGTGCGGCAACCGCATCGTCTCCGACTTCATCGATTCAGCCGACGCCGGCGGCGTCGACGCCTCCTGCCTCCGCAACGTGCACCGCCCGGGCTTCTTCCTCACACCCGCCGGCCCCGAACCGGCACCGCTCAACCTGGCGTCGGCCACGAGGGAAGCCGGTCAGTGATCACCGCCATCAACCTGAAGAAGTTCTTCGGCCCCGTGGCCGCGGTGAACGGCGTCACGTTCACGGCGCAGGACGGCCAGGTGACCGGTCTGCTGGGGCCGAACGGCGCCGGCAAGACGACGACGCTCCGTATGCTCTACGGCGTGATGCGATCCGACGGCGGCATCATCGAGGTCGATCACGTGGACGCCATCAAGTATCCGCGCGACGCGCAGGCGCGGCTGGGCGTGCTGCCCGACATCGCCGGCCTCTACCCGCGTCTGACCGCGCGCGAGCAGGTGCGCTACTACGCCCAGCTGCACGGCCTCGACGGCGAGCTGCTCGAGGAGCGGACCAACGACCTGCTCGAGAGGCTCGACCTGAAGCACCTGGCCGAGCGGCGGTCGGCCGGCTACTCGCACGGCGAGCGCACCAAGGTGGCGATTGCGCGCGCGCTGGTGCACGAGCCGCAGAACATCATCCTGGACGAGCCCACCAACGGCCTCGACGTGATGAGCACGCGGGCGGTGCGGACCATCATCAGGCGCCTGAAGGCCGAGGGGCGCTGCGTGCTCTTCTCCAGCCACGTGATGCAGGAAGTGTCGGCGCTGTGCGACTCGATCGTCGTGATCGCCGGCGGCAAAGTGGTCGCGCACGGCACGCCCGACGAGCTGCGCGCCAGGGCCGGCTACGACAGCCTCGAGGACGCCTTCGTGGCGCTCGCCGGCTCGGGAGATCCGCGATGAGGGTGACGAGACCGCTGCCGCCTTGGGCGCGTCAGGTGAAGGTCGTGCTCATGAAGGAGCTCGTGGACTCGTTCCGCGACAAGCGGGCGCTGTCCTCGATCCTCCTGAGCATCCTCGTGGGCCCGCTCATCACCGGGTTCATGATGAACCGCATCGCCGACCGGCAGAAGGAAGCCGACGACGTGCGGGTTCCCATCGTCGGCGCCCGCTACGCGCCGGCGCTGGTGCAATGGCTGTCGCAGCAGTCGGGGGTGGTCGTGGCCACCGCACCGACCGACCCCGAGCAGGCCGTGCGCGAACAGTCGGAATACGTCGTGCTGGTGGTGCCGCCCGACTACGCCGACGACTTCCGCGCGTCGCGCCCCGCGAGCATCAAATTGGTGGCCGACAGCGCCCGCTCGGACACACGCTCCCAGGTGGAGCGCGTGCAGGGCCTCCTGCAGCAGTACAACGCCGAAATCGGCGCCCTGCGGTTGATCGGACGCGGCGTGAGCCCCGCGGCCGCCACGCCGCTGAAAGTCCAGGGCGTGGAGGTGTCCACCACCCAGCAGCGCGCGGCCAAGCTGCTGTCGGTGATCCCGCTCATGGTGCTGCTGGCGGCGTTCACCGGCGCGATGCAGCTGGCGACGGATGCTACGGCCGGCGAGCGCGAGCGCGGGTCGCTCGAGGCGCTGCTGGTCAACCCGGTGCCGCGCGGAGCGCTGGCGCTCGGCAAGGTCACGGCCTCGGCGCTCGCGGGGATGCTGGCGGTGATGGTGACGGCCGGGCTGTGCACCGCGCTGCTCCGTTTCATCCCGCTTCAGGAGCTGGGGATGCGCTTCCGCTTCGGCGCGCCGCACATGGTGGGGCTGATGGCCGCCGCGCTGCCGATGTGCCTGCTCACGGCGTCGGTGCAGTCGTGCGTGGCCACGCTCGCCAAGTCGTTCAAGGAAGCGCAGACCTACATGGGCATCCTGATCCTGGCGCCGATGCTCGTCGGCGTCATGGGCACGCTGTATCCGATCGACCACCAGCCGTGGATGTACGGCGTGCCGCTGCTCGGCCAGTACGTTCTGCTGACGAGCGTGCTCGGCGGCTACGCGCCCGGTCCGCTCGCATTCGCGGCCGCGGCCGCGGCCTGCCTGGTGAGCGCCGCGCTGATGCTGCGGGCGACGGTTGCGCTGCTCGACGACGAACGAATAGTCTTTGGTCGATGAGGAGCGCGCCGCCACCTCGACCCACTCCATCCGCCGCTCCCGCCTCCGCCTCCTCCACCGGCGTCGACGCTGAAGACACCACCTGTCCGCGCTGCGGCGAGTCGCACGACCTCGCCAAGGTGAAGGGCTGCATCAAGTGCCTGAAGTGCGGCTTCAAGTTCGACTGCAACGGCTGGTAGTGCGTAGGTAGGGACCGGCTTCAGCCGGCCCTGGGCGCCTGAAGGCGGCCCTACGACAGCCGCAAATCTGGGTCCAAATGCGTCCCCACGCGTTGCAGCCTCGCGGCGGCGGTCGATACTCGACGCGCGTTCCGGAGCCGGGCTCATGCCGCACATCCTGCCGCCATCGGACGCACGTGCCATACGGCGCGGGCGACGCGCCATACCCGTTCCGTATCGCTGAACAACGCGTCACGACGCGGCGTAGAGGCACGGTAGAGTGAGGTGGACGTGCGGCGGTTGGAGACGATCATGCCCAAGGCACTGACGTCGCTCGCGCTCGCCGCACTGCTTGGCGGCGGCGTGCTGTCGGCGCACCACTCGTTCGCGGTGTTCTTCGACGATACGAAGACCATCGAGATAACCGGAAGCGTCACGGAGTTCCGCTTCTCGAATCCACACGCGATCATCTCGCTCGAGGCGAAGAACAAGGCCGGCATGGTCGAGGAGTGGAAGGCGGAGACCAACGCGGTGACGCTGCTCAAGCGTCGCGGCTGGACAAAGGACAGCCTCAAGCCGGGCGAAGTGGTGACCGTGGACGGGTGGCCGTCGCGAGACGGCGCCAACTACATGCGGATGCGGACGATCAAGAAGGCCGACGGCACCATCCTCGGCACACCGGTCCGCAACCAGCGCGCGGACTGACGGCCATGCGTACGCTCACTCTTCTGTCTGTCATCGCGGCGGTCGTGCTTTCGGTGTCGCTGTCGGCGCAGCGCACGCGCGCGACGCGACCGGATCTCTCCGGCTACTGGGCCGCGGGCCGGGCGTTCAAGGCCTCCGAGAAGGACCCCCGGCCGCTGCCACCGAACACGGTGCTGATCACGGACGCGGGCGCACCGGAGCTTGCCATCGGCAACTTCGGCGGCCTGAAAGTGAAACCCGCCGCCCTGGCCGCCGCGCAGAAATGGAAGCCGGCCGACGAGATGACACTGGCCAAGGCCTGCCAGCCGCCCTCGCTCGTCTACACGATGCAGGGGCCGTTTCCCATGGAAGTCGACCAGGCGACCGAGCTGATCGTGATGCGGCTGGAGTATTACGATCTGGTCCGCGTGATTTATCTCGACGGCCGCGGCCATCCTCCGGCCGACGCCCCGCACACCAAAATGGGCCACTCGATTGGCCACTGGGACGGCTCGACCCTGATCGTGGACACGACGCACGTCGCCGCGTCGACCATTACCAACAACGGGCTCGATCACGGCGAGAACGTCCACTTCGTCGAGCGCTTCTGGCTGAGCCCCGACGGCAAGACGCTGCTGGCGCGGCAGGAGTTCGAGGACCCGGATACGATCGAGAACCGCGGCGCCCGCAACATGGCCTGGGACCGCCAGGCCGGTGAGCATATCTATCCGTACGAGTGCGATCCGACTTTCGTGTTGAACTACGGCACCAAGAAGTGACGACTTTCCGGAGACCATCATGACCACACGCGGCCGGCGCGCGCGCACGCTCGCGTCCGCAGCCCTCCTGGGCGCCCTGCTCTGTGCGCCTGCTTCGGCGCAGACCAATCTGTCGGGCGTCTGGAACAACTTCGGCATCTTCCACGAGGACGAACCGGATCGGCTGCCGGGCCCCGAGCTCGGCGACTACACCGGCATTCCGGTGACCGACGCGGTGCGCCTGCGCGCCGACAGCTGGGACGCGTCGCTCATCACGCTGCCCGAATACCAGTGCCGCGTGCACCCGTCCGACTACGCGCCCAGCTTCGCGCCCATCCGCATCTGGGAAGAGCGCGACAAGGACTCGCAGAGTCTCATCGCGATCAGGATCCACCACTTCGCCTGGGGCACCGAGCGCACCATCTGGATGGACGGCCGTCCGCATCCCGGGGCCGACGCGATGCACAGCGCGATGGGCTTCTCCACTGGCACGTGGGACAACGAGATCCTCACCGTCACCACGACACACCTGAAAGAAGGCTGGATCCGGCGCAACGGCATCACGCGCAGCGACCGCGCCACGGTGACCGAGCACTTCATCAAGCACGGCAACCGCCTGACGCTGGTGACGGTGGTGAGCGACCCGATCTACATGACCGAGACGCACGTGCGCAGCCGCGACTACGAGTTCGAGAACAACATGACGATCGGCCCCTACCCGTGCGAGCCGGTGGACGAGATCGACCGGCCGGCCGGCGTCATCCCGCACCATCTGCCCGGCACCAACCCCTTCCTCGAGGAGTACGCCAAAGCGCACGGCGTGCCGCTCGAGGGCGCGCGCGGCGGCGCCGAGACGCTGTACCCCGAGTACCACAAGAAGTTGGCGGCGGAGAAGGTCGGGGCGGAGAGGACTGTCAAGAAATGACGCGACGCGCCCTTCATCTCGTGTTTGCCGCCGTGGCGGCCGTGGGCCTCCTGGTCTCGGCCCGCCTGGGCGCCCAGCAGCCGAACTTCGACGCGGTGCAGGTGCGCGTGCTGAAGGCGCAGGGCAACATCTATATGCTCACCGGCGCCGGCGGCAACGTGACCGTCCAGGCCGGCAGCGACGGCGTGCTGGTGGTGGACACGCAGTTCGCCGGGATGTCGCAGAAGCTGCTGGCGGCCATCCGCACCATCTCCACCGGCCCCATCCGCTACATCGTCGACACCCACGTACACGGCGATCATGTGGGCGGCAACGAGAACATCCGTAAGGCCGGGGCGACCATTGCCGGCGGCAACGTGTCGGGCGATATCAAGGATGCCGCCGAGGGCGCCCAGATCTGGGCCCACGACAACGTGCTGCTGCGGATGAGCGACTCCAAGCAGACGCCGGCCATCCCCACCGCGGCGTGGCCCACCAGCACATTCACCGGCAAGGACAAGAAGCTGTTCTTCAACGGCGAGGGCGTGCACCTCATTCACGAGCCGGCCGCGCACACAGACGGCGACAGCATCGTGTTCTTCCGGCGCTCCGACGTGATCAGCGCCGGCGACGTCTTCAACACCATCGCCTACCCCATCATCGACGTGCCCGGCGGCGGCACCATCAACGGCATCATCGCCGCCGTGAACCACCTCATCGAGCTCATCATCCCGGTCTATGGGCAGGAAGGCGGCACGATGGTCATCCCCGGCCACGGCCGCCTGAGCGACTTGGGCGACGTACTGAACTACCGCGAGATGGCGACCATCGTCCGCGACCGCGTGCAGGACATGAAGAAGAAGGGCATGACCCTCGAGCAGGTGAAAGCGGCCAAGCCGACGCGCGACTACGACCCGCTCTACAACCCGCCCGGCGCCTTCTACACCGCCGATCAGTTCGTCGACGCCGTCTACAGGACCCTGCCGTGATCAAGCGCCGCCCGCTCTCCGCGTTCGTGGCTGCAGGCCTTCAGGCCTGCTTCGCCTTCGTGCTCCTGGCCGCGTCACCTGTGGTCGCGCAGTTCGGTCCTCCGCCGCCGGAGCCGCCTGGCACGCCCAAGCAGAAGCAGCGCCTCGACATCACCGGCAACTGGGTGTCGGTGATTCACGAGGACTGGCGCTTCCGCATGATCACCGCGCCGAAGGGCGATACGGTGAACGTCCCGCTCAACCCCGCGGGCAAGAAGATCGCCGACGGGTGGGACGCGGCCAAAGACGAAGCGGCCGCCGACAAGTGCAAGGCCTACGGCGCGCCCAACCTGATGCGAATCCCGTCGCGGTTCCGCATCTCATGGGCCGATGACGGGACGCTGAAGATCGAGAGCGACGCCGGCCAGCAGACCCGCCTGCTGCGGTTCGAGGCGCCGAAGGTGCCGCCAGCGCCGTCGCGCCAGGGGCTGTCGATCGCCCGGTGGCAGGGGCGCGCGTCGCTGACGGTGGAAACCAGCCGCCTGATTCCCGGCTATCTGCAGACCAATGGCGTGCCCTACAGCGCCAACACCACGATGGAGGAGCACTTCGATGTGGTGAAGGAGCCGAACGGCGAGCAGTGGCTGATCATCGACACCATCGTCACCGACCCGGCGTATCTCTTTCGCACCTTCGTCCGCAGCACGCATTTCAAGAAGGAAGCGGATGGATCGAAGTGGGATCCACAGCCGTGCATGGTGAAATGGTGAAGACGTAGAGGGCGGTCTTCAGACCGCCCTCCTGGTCGGGCGGGTCTAAAGACCCGCCCCTACATACCTGCTACTTGGTTCCGACGTTCACCAGCGGCGTGCTGCCGCCCATGATGAGGGTGCAGCCGCCCTTGAGGCAGATCTCGCGCTGCGCGTGGATGGCCTCGAGCTGGATGAACTGCTCCGACGACATCCCGAGCGCGTTGCGGTAGGCGTTGTCGGACGCGGCCCGCGCCTGCTCGGCCTCCTTGCGCTGATCCTCGGCGAGCTTGCGCTGCTTCTCGGTGTTGGCCCGCTGCTCCTGCGCCGCCGTCTCGATCCGCTGGCTTTTGATGCTGTCCGGCGGGTTGGCGCGACCGACCGTGACGTCGACGAGTCGCAGCGGCAGCTTGGCTTGCGCGATGTAGTCGCCCATCGCCTTCGACACCTCGGCGTCGATGGCGTCCACCGCCGTGTTCTGAATCGCCGTCTCGTTCATCCCGTGCTTGCGTACCGCCTGGCGCACGCGGTTGGCGAACTCGGCCTGCACGTTGCTCTCGAACCAGTTCGGACCGAAGTTCGCGATGAGGCTCACCGAATCCGTGACCTGCAGGCGGATCACTGCGTCGAAGTCGAGCGGCACGCCGTCGCTGGACATCAGATCGTCGAAGTGGATGCCGTGCTGCTGCGGCATCATCGTCACGTAGACGGCTTGCGTGGTAACCGCCACCCACGACTGTCCGGCCTTCACCGGCGTGGGGTCCACGCCGCCGTGTCCGAAGAACCAGGGCTTCTGTACGAGCACCGCTTCGTGACCCGCGTCGGGTGCTACCGCGTGACATCCGGACGCCAGCGCCGCTACCAGACACATGCCTGCAAGTCTCATTTATCGTCGACCCTCCAGTTAACAGGACATACGTGCAGCGTGAGCGCGGGTTCGACCGATTGTGGTGGGATGAACGGCCCCCAAGATATAGCGGCTAAGTCTTTTGCATCGCCGTCATGTAGTAGTGCATCAGGTCGGTGCCCGGCGGTGCGATGCCGAGCTGCCGGATCATGCCCATCACCTGACCGCGATGCAGCGTGCCGTGGTTCACCAGGTGCATCACCACCTGACTCGCGCTCGAGCGCCTCCAAGGTCTCGGCGGGTTTCTCGATCGGCTTGTCGGCTTCTCGAGCTCGCCGGGCGGTAGCGCGCGGATGGCGTCCGTCAGCAGCCGCGAGGCCAGGCAGAGTGGCGGATGTGGAGCTGAAGATCGGCGGCGGTCATGACACAGGATAGTCCGTGCCGGGCTTCGCCTTGATGTTCTCCACCATCTTCGCAAACGGTTCCATCGCCCCGTGCACCGGGATGTCGCGATCGACCTTCAGCTTGCGCCGCTCGATGTTGTCGAGCACGTTCTGCCCCCACAGGTGACGGTCCCACGTGTTGTC
>Ga0070675_100002257_pt1 | contig 14292 bp, 14 predicted proteins | sample KBSM43metaG_FD_65343 | JGI IMG/M metagenome (GOLD analysis project Ga0070675, IMG submission 65343) | Miscanthus rhizosphere microbial communities from Kellogg Biological Station, Michigan, USA - KBS M4-3 metaG | ecosystem: Host-associated > Plants > Roots > Rhizosphere > Soil ...
CGCATTGGATTGAATGGGCCACCCGTTTGGGAACTCGCTGCCGACGCATTTGCAAAGCACGCGCGCGACGGTGGCGATGTCCTGGTCTTCATGCCCGGAGGATATGAAATTCAGCGGACCCTCGAGGAACTGCGACAAAGGCCGCAGTCAAAGGGCTATCTGCTTCTGCCGCTCTATGGGGAACTCGCACCGAAAGACCAGGACGCGGCTGTCGAGCGCTACGATCAGCCCAAGGTTGTCGTGGCGACGAATATCGCCGAGACGTCGATCACGATTGATGGCGCAAAGCTGGTCATTGACAGCGGCCTCGCCCGCATTCCTCGATACGATCCCAACCGCGGTATCAACACGCTCCTTATAGAACGGATCAGCCAGTCCAGTGCAGAACAACGCACAGGACGAGCGGGCCGAACCGCGCCGGGGAAGTGCGTCCGCCTCTGGTCTGAAACAGAACACAGCGAGCGTCCGGTCCGCGATTTACCTGAAGTAAAGCGGCTGGATCTTTCAGAGATCGTGCTTACTCTCAAAGCGTCCGGTGTGGAGGATCTGCGCACGTTTCGTTGGCTGGAGTCTCCGGGCGAGGCCGCGTTGATTCACGCGGAGGAGTTGCTTCTGGATCTTGGCGCGCTGGAACACCACGCGGACTCGCCGACGACGATCACCTCGCTTGGCCGAAGGATGCTCGCGTTTCCAGTGCATCCCCGTTACGCGCGCATGCTGCTGGCGGCGCAGGATCTTGGCTGCGTCTATCACGCCTGTTTGTTTGCGGCGCTCACGCAGGGTCGGGAACTGCTGCTTCGAAATGTCAGCAAGGAGGTCGCGAATTTGCGGGAGGACCTTTTCGGGAACGCGGGGCAAACGTCGGATTTCTTCGTTCTTATGCAGGGATACGACTACGCGACGAAGAATCAGTTTCGAATCGATGCCATGCGCGGCGCCGGCATTCACGGTGTGACCGCGCGCCAGGCTGGTTCTCTCCATGAGCAGTTTCTGGGAATCGCAAGACAGGTGGGGCTCGATGTCCGGAACGCGCCAGTTCAGCAGGATGCCCTGCGCCGGTGCATCCTGATTGGATTCAGCGATCGTGTGGCGCGACGAATGGACGTGGGGCAATCACGCTGCGAGCTTGTTCACGGACGACGCGGCACGCTGGCACGCGAAACTGTCGTCCGGGACAGTCCGCTTCTGGTGATTGGTGAAATCCAGGAGATCGGAGGGAAGCCCGGGGATGTCAACACGGTGCTTTCGCTTGCTACCGCGATCGAGATGGATTGGCTTCAGGAACTGTTTCCGAGCGATATGCGTCAGGAAACTCGTGTTGCTTTCGATACGGTCTCGATGCGCGTTCGCGCCGAGGAGCAGATTCGATTCCGGGATCTTGTCGTTGCTGCGCGCCGTATCGAACCACCTCCTCCGGAGGCTGCGGCGCATTTACTCACCGACGAAGTCATCGCCGGCCGGTTGCAGTTGTCGAAATGGGATCATGCGGTGGAGCAATGGATTCTCAGGCTGAATCTTCTTGCCGAATGGTGCCCCGAGCTTGGTCTTCCACCGATCGGATTGGAAGATCGGCGGCACATCATTGAGCAGATTTGTCACGGTGCGACGGCTTACAAGGATCTGAAGGATCGTGAAGTAAAGTCCACCCTGCGATCATGGCTGGAACCATGGCAGCAGGATCTACTCGACAAACATGCACCGGAGCGAGTGACTCTGAGCAATGGCCGGACGCCGAAAGTGACCTACGAAGCGGCGGGTCCTCCGTTCATCTCGCTGCGCATCCAGGAACTCTTCGATGTCGCGCAGACACCTCGTATCGCTCAGGGGCGAGTGCTTCTGAGTGTGCATATCCTCGCACCGAGCATGCGGCCGGTTCAGGTAACTCAGGACCTTGCGAACTTCTGGCGCGAGCACTATCCGGGCATCAGGTCTGAGCTGCGCCGACGATATCCCAAACACGAGTGGCGATAGCGGGCTTAAGCGAACACTTGTTCGGTATCTAAGGCTATGATACCTTTGGCAAATCAGCCTTATGAGTGAGCCGCAGGAAATTCGCGGCCGTGGCGCCGCCAGCAACCCGGGGAATCGCTTTGAACGGTCGCATTATGCCGTGTCGGAGTGGGATGAGGGGCCAGACGACTCGTCGCCCGACACCGTTCTTCTCAAGGACGCGACTCGTTCAATCATTGCCTATAACGACAGTCCGGACGTTGGTTTCGATGCGAGCATCAATCCCTATCGCGGATGCGAACACGGTTGCATTTATTGCTTCGCCAGGCCCAATCACGAGTATCTCGGATTCTCCGCCGGTCTGGACTTTGAAACAAAGATCCTCGTCAAAGAGCAAGCTCCGGAATTGCTGTGGCGCGAGTTGATGTTGCCTTCATGGAAGCCTCAGACGCTTGCGATCAGCGGCGTTACGGACGCCTATCAGCCGATTGAACGCCGGTTGAAACTAACGCGCCGCTGTCTTGAGGTTCTTGCAGAGTTTCGCAATCCGGTTGTCATCATCACAAAGAATGAATTGGTAACACGCGACATCGATCTGCTGTCCGATCTTGCCAGGCATGATGCGGCGCTCGTATTTATTTCCGTGACTTCGCTGCAGAGTGAACTGGCGCGTACCCTGGAGCCACGCGCGTCGCAACCTCAGCGACGCCTCGCGGCAATCGAAGCGCTGGCGAAATCGAGTATTCCCGTCGGAGTTCTCGTCGCTCCAATAATTCCAGGCCTGACGGATCATGAGATGCCCGCCATTCTTGCCGCGACCCGCAACGCCGGCGCGATAACTGCGGGTTATGTTCCGCTAAGGCTCCCGTTTGGTTTGGCTCCGCTCTTTGAGGAATGGTTGACGGTTCACGCGCCCTTGCAGAAGGAAAAGATTCTGAATCGGGTGAGAGAAATTCGCGGCGGAGCACTGAATGATCCAAATTTCGGAAGCCGCCTCCGCGGGGAAGGTGAATATGCGGCACAATTGCGGAAGCTTTTCGAATTGGCTTGCCGTAGGTCTGGGCTGAATGCTTCCAGGCCGAAACTCAGCGCGGAAGCATTCCGCCGCCCGGGTTCTCAGATGAGCTTGTTCGGATAGGCTATTCGCCTTCGCGTCCGCCCTGCATCGTCAGGATCTTTCCTGTTTCCATCTTGCCGGTCATGAACATGCCACCGTTCTCGCCGCTGCGAAGCGGGCGATAAGAAACCGTGATCTTGTCACCGACCTTCAGCGTTGTGCGAGTCCAGTTGCGACGTTCCAGGAAGTTGGGACTCATTCCTTCAAAGCCGTAATTCGCATTGCCGCCCTTTCCATCGGGCACGTCAATCCAGATCCAGATGTGAGGGTTCGTCCATTCCACTTTGTTCACAGTGCCGGTCACGGTTTTTTCTTCGTTCATGTTGAAGGCAACGAAGGAATGATGTGCCGCAGCGATGCCCGCCGTTGCGACAAGGAGAGCGAGTGCGGCGATGCTCGAGAGAAGTGCTCTGTTTAAGTTCGTCATATTGGTCCTCTATTTGGATGAATTCGCGCCGGGCGGAGTAAGGTCAATGCCGGCTTTGCCACTGCTATCCACAGAATTACGATTGTTTTCCTCGCAGATATATTCCTCGATCGTCCATTCGCGATGACGCCGCAGATTTGAAGATGTCGTATAGGGCGCGGCGAGGACAACGGGGTCGGTGATTGTGGTCTCGATGGTCATATTGTCGGGATCGGCGAGGCGGAAGCGTTCAACGATGCGCATCTTGTCGCTGGGAGCGACGCCGGGCGCCAGCCTGATGCTTGGAGAAAACCCTATGGACTCCGCGACAAGAGTGTCGCCTTCCCAATGACCGATAGATGTGCCGAAGAATTTTGGATCCGGATCTTCCGGAAGTTTTCTTCCATCGGTATAGATATGACGGACCTGTGTGTAGGCTTCGATGACGATGGTTACTTTGCCGGGTGTCATGAGGAATTCCATCGGATAGGGCTGCGTCATGATTCCTGGCATCCCCGGAGGGAGACAGTTCGCAGTCGTATTGTCTTCCGGAGCGCTCGCCTGGTACGCACGGCTCTTCGCCTCATATTCAGGGTTTAGCTGCATACCGCCGCCCCTGCCGCCCCGTCCTCCGGCGCCACGCTGAGCTGCGGCAGGCGCGGTTGCTGCCTGACCTCCTGTTGCAGGCGCTCCACCGCGAGGCGCACCTGCTGCGGGAGCAGCGCCGCCACGAGGGGCGGCAGCATTGGGCGCCTGTCCCGCGTTGCCGCGAGGTGCCCCTCCGCCCCTTTCCCATACACCATTGAAATCGGGAAGGTTGGCGAGCGCCGACCAGTCTGACGCCGCGGGCTTTTTCGTGACGTACTGCTGGGCGGAGATGGAACCGATCGAGACAGCAAACAGAATCGCAGTGGCGGACAGCACTAATTTTTTCGGGATCGTCATGGGCGAAAACCTAGCACGAAAATGAGGGTCGGAATAGAGATAAGATGTCACGGATGCAGAACACGAATCGCCGACAGTTTTTAGCCGGAACGTTGAGTGCGAGCGCGTTGGGATCTCTCGCAGCATGCATGAAGGAGACGCAGACATTGCCGTCAACAGAAAGAATGCCGGTTGTCTTTGTGGGACATGGCACGCCTCGCAGCGCGGTATCGACGAATGAGTGGACTGCCTCATGGGAAGCCCTTGGTGTAAAGCTTCCGCGCCCGTCCGCGATTCTCTCGATTTCGGCGCACTGGCTGACGCGCGGCGGCGCGCTCGTTACGGCGAGCCGCGAGCCTCGAATGAACTACGACTTCTACGGTTTTCCCGATGACATGTACAAAGTGGTCTATCCGGCGCCGGGGAATGTCGGGTTAGCGCAGGAGATTCAATCCACTCTGGGTGGCAAACTGCCGGTGCAACCCGATACCGAATGGGGTTTCGATCATGGCACATGGGTTGTGCTGAAGTACATGTTCCCGAAGGCGGATATTCCCGTCATTCAGCTGAGCATCGACTACAGCAAACCCGCATCGTTCCACTACGAACTGGGGAAGCACCTGACGTCGCTCAGGAATCAAGGCGTACTGATCCTGGGATCAGGAAACATGGTTCACAATCTGAGCATTCGGCCTGGGATGAACAACGATCAACCCTACGATTGGGCGCTGGAGTTCGACGCGACGATCTGGAAGAACATTGAGGAGGGAAATCACCAGCCCGTAATCGATTTTCAGAAGATGGGAAGCGTTGTGGCTCAGGTGCATCCAACCCATGATCACTTTCTTCCTTTGCTCTACTGCCTCGGTCTGAAGACGGACAAGGATGAGGTTCGTGGGTTCAATGAAAACTTCCAGTGGCCCGCTGTCAGCATGAGGTCGATTGTCATCTCCTAGCTTTCGCAACAACTCTGAAGTTTTCGTTGACACGTCCAGCAGCGAAAACGTAAACACTAGGTCACATTTGTAGGTTTTCTATCGGGAGGAAATTCTTGTGAGACACCGTGCACTCGGAAGCGCTTGCATCCTTGTGCTTGCTCTGGGACCGCTCGGCTTTGGTCAGGCGGCTGCTCAAGGGCCGGGTGGTCAGGGACGCGGCTCTCAGAATGCCGGACAGGGTCTTCCCGCGGCTCCGGCTGCAGCTGGCGCTCAGCCTGCCGGTGCAAGAGGTGCTGCACCCGCCGCTCCCGCCAAGCCTACTCCGAGGAGATCCGACGGCAAGCCCATGCTAGGTACAACTCCCGGCGAACCCGCTTTGTGGCTACCTGCGGGTGGTGGTGGCGAGCGTTTTGTAAATGCGGACACTGCTGATCCGAGTCCGGACAAAATGAGGATCAGCGAGCTTCCAATACAGCCCTGGGCGAGAGCACTCCTGGATTATCGCCTCGAGAACCAGTTGGAACCCCACACCCGGTGCAAGCCCTCAGGCGGGCCACGCCAGTTTCTAACACCCTATGGAGTCGAGATCGTGGAGGTGCCGGATCTGAAACAGATCATCATCATGGATCTTGGCGGGCCACACACCTACCGGGTTATCTATATGGATGGTCGGCCGCATCCGGCAGACCTTCAGCCGACGTACTATGGCCATTCGACCGGCAAATGGGACGGAGACACCCTGGTTATTGATACCGTCGGCTTCAACGAGAAATTCTGGATCGACCGGCAGGGCACACCCCACACCGAAAAGCTTCACATGACCGAAAGGCTGACGAGGACCGATTACAACACCATTAAATATGTAGTAACAATTGACGATCCCGGCGCGTATACCAAGCCGTGGACGAGCGGATTTAATTTTCGCTGGACTGCAAATTCCGAATTGTTCGAATACGTCTGTCAGGACAATAATTACGCTCCCGAGTTGATGGTGGGAGCTCAGGAATTCGTGGATCGCACCAGCAAGATCGTTCCGTGAGATTAAGGAGAAGTGGCATGAGGCATCCTGTTCTGGGTTTCGTGGTTATGATCGCCGCAGCAAGTTTACTGATTCTTCCGTTGTCGGCGCATCACGAAATCACTGCAAAATTCGATCCGGCGAAGACGACCCGTCTTCAGGGAATCGTTACCTACGTGGATTGGGCGAATCCGCACGTACACATTTTCATGAACGTGGGAACCGGCGCGAGTATGGCGAACTGGGCCGTGGAACTCGAAAGTGTAATTGATCTGCAGAAGGCGAAGTACACACGCGACACGGTGAAGCCCGGAGATTCCCTGACGGTTGAGGGCATTGCTGCCAGAGATGGCAGCAGGCAGGTTTGGGGCAACACAGTCACACTCGCGGGCAAGCGAATCTTCAACGTGCCTGAAGAAACCGTGAATCGTGCTCCTGGTGGTCCGACGCCGCGTTGGCCTGATGGAAAGCCTCGGCTTGGTCCGGCGCCCACGACAACCGGATTGGCAGCCACCGGATATTGGGCGCGGCCGTCGATGACGATCCTTGCCGAGAACGGCACAAATATTCGCGCCAACAAGAATGGCTTGCTCGCTAACATCGCGGATGCCCCCAAGGTCGCCCCATTCCAACCCTGGGCCAAGGATTTATTTGAATTGCGCCAGCGGAATCGACTTGCCGATGACCCGCAATACCTTTATTGCCTGCCTCCCGGTGGACCGAGGCAGTTCCAGGAAGCCTACGGCGTCCAGTTCGTTGAGGATAAAGATCATCAGCGGATTTTCGTGTTTGTCGGTGGCGTCGATCACAATTGGAGGTTGATCTACCTCGATGGCCGCGAGCAGGTTGGGCAAATACGTGGCGATGCGGATAATCCTCTCTATTACGGACGGGCTGTGGCCAAGTGGGAGGGCGACGCACTCGTCGTAGACACCAAGGGTTTCAACGAGAAATTCTGGTTCTCCAACGGGGGGCTTCCTCACACGGACAAACTGCGTCTCATTGAGCGGTTTACCCGTGTGGATGCCAACACTTTGAAGTACGAAGTTAATATTGACGACACAGGCGCCTATACGCGATCTTGGTCGAGCGGTTGGAACCTTCAGTGGGTTGCGGGTGAGGAATTGCCGGCTTTCTACTGCCAGGACAATCGTCCCTAAGTTTTTGTTGACTGGAATCTAAGTATCGTAAAAAGTATGGGCAGTTTAGCTAAAACAGGTACGGTTACTCTTTCCTTTTCTAGGAGGAATCACGAAATGAAACGGTCGTTATTGGGTCTTGCTCTAGTTCTCGGTCTTCTTGCGGCGGTGCCGCTGGTGGCCCACCATTCTTTTTCGGCTGAGTTCGACAATCAGAAGCCGGTCGTGCTGAAAGGGTGGGTTACAAAGATCGATTGGACCAATCCGCACGTGTGGATCTACTTCAACGTCAAGGACCCGAAGAATGGTCAGATGACAAAATGGGGCTTCGAAATGGGACCGCCGCATCTTCTCCAGGGTTCGGGCTGGACCAACAAATCCCTGAAGGTTGGCGACGAAATCGAAGTGGGTGGTTTTCTGGCGAAGAACGGATCCAATAGGATGAGCGTCAACAATCAGGTTGGCGTGAAGTTCGCTGCGACGGGACAGCCTGTCGGCCGCGGTGGCGCCGCTCTCAATAACGCGACTCAGTAAGGGAGACCCACATGCGACTCGCCAGTCTGACGGCGGCCATGCTGTTGGTGTCGCTTCCACCTTTAGCATTCAGTCAACAGCCCGGTCCGCAAAACCAAAACGGCCAGGCAGCGCAGGGTGTAGGACAAGGCTTGGCCGCTCCTCCGGGAGCGGCCAACCAGGGTGGCCGCGGCCAGGGCCAGCAGCAGGGTGGCGGTCGCGGGGCCGGCGGAGGTGGCAGGGGAAACGCCGCTGCGGCGGGTCCTGCTGAACCCACGCCTCGATGGCCTAATGGCAAGCCTCGACTCGGTGCTCTACCCGGAGGAAAAGGCCTGTGGAATGGCGGTGGCTCTACAGCCGACGCCAACACGCCGTTTCAACCGTGGGCCAAGGCCGTATCCGACGATCGCCGGGCCAACGCCATGGAGCCTCATACTCGGTGCAAACCCTCGGGTGGCCCACGACAGTTCGCTACGCCTTATGGCGTCGACATCGTGGAGATACCTGAACTGCAGCGGGTCTACATCATGGATGTGGGTGGGCCGCATACCTTCCGAGTCATTCACCTGGACCTGAAAGAGCATCCCAAAGACCTCGCGCCAACTTACTACGGCCATTCGATCGGTCGTTGGGAAGGTGACACCCTCGTGGTGGATACTGTCGGGTTCAATGAACGCATGTGGATTGACCGTGGACAGGCTCCTCACACTGAGAAACTGCATCTGACGGAAAAGTTCACGCGCACGGACATGAATTCCATGACGTATGAACTCTCCGTCGATGATCCCGGGGCGTATACCGCACCCTGGTCGCGGACCTCTCAAATGCGCTTCTCGGCAAATTCCGAGTTGTTTGAGTTTATTTGCCAGGACAACAATTTCGCTCCTGAGCTGCTTGTCGGAACCAAGGAATTCGTCGATCGCAGCAGCGTAATCATTCCGTAGTATTGCCGGAGGTTTAGAGATTCATGAAAGCTGTTCGTCTTTTGCTTTGTTTACTGGTCGCTTCGGCGCTCGCGGTTCCTGTCGTAGCCCAGGAAGGTTATCCGTTGGCGGGAACATGGACAGGAGACTGGGGAACTTCCGCCAAGGAGGAAGAGCGTACTGACACGACCCTCGTTATGAGCTGGGATGGGAAGACTGTTCAGGGACTCGTGGATCCCGGGCCAGACAGTGCGAAGATCCGGATAGCAAGACTGGACACTTCAAAGTGGACCGTTCACCTGGAATACGACCTCAAGGACAAAGCCGGAAAGGTCACGCCCTTCATCGTCGAAGGCAAGCTGCAGAACCCCGCTTCGCGTAAAGATCGCATGATCGTGGGAACCTACACTCACGGCGCTGCTAAAGGCGACTTCAAAGTCAAAATGGACTAAGAGACAGGGACGGCGGCTATACGCTGTCCCTGCCTTTCCCCAACTTGCTTACCGCGTCACTAAGAAAACTACCAGAGCTCCATTACCCGGAACGCAATCTGTATCCGTAAATGGCGTCCCATCAGCCTTGTTGTTCCCCAGGATGTTGAAGCAAGTTGAAGTGGCTGACCGCGCGATTCCGATGCTCGTGGTTTGTGAATTCACGAGCAGGGAACCAATCACCCCGCCAAAAAAATTTCCGCCAGTGCCCACCCCGCCCTGAGTTGTGGCGGCACTGCTGCCGATGATTGACCCAACGCGACACTCGCTTGCGTGACAAGTCGCGGCCAACAATTTCCCATCAGCGTTCAATTGAAACGTGATCCCGGTCTGAAGATTTGCCGGGACTGGCCCTACGCCCGACTGGGATACGAAGAAGGAACAGTTTGGACATCCATAACTGAATGTGTTTCCGGTTCGATCTTCGAACAGCGCTTTGCGTCCTTCGATCCCCGTCAACGCGAAGGCGAACGTCGCATTGTTAATGTTCCACGCTGTATTGGCATTCCAGAATGACGTTGGGACGGCATTGTTCGCTACATTCCACACGGCGGTTCCCGTGTATCGAGTCGTTCCCGGTCTCGTTTGAATCTGGACCTGACCGGGAGCCGGGCCCTGCCCGTCAACGGGCGTTAAAATCAGTTTGATTTCGCCGACGAGGTCGGGCTGGGCCGTCCCCGGAGGCACCTCTTGCACCGGAGCGGGCGCAACTGCGGGGCTTTGCGGCGGCGGCGTCTCGCGGGGCGGAGTTGTTTGTGGCGCTGGAGCCTGAGGTGTCGTTTGAGGTAAGGCTGCGAGTGCAACCGGAGGAAGCAACGGCTGGAAGAACTGCCTGAGCTCTGCGCGATTGAGAGCCGGCGTTTTCTGTTCCGACTGGGCTGCGGCAGAGACGTAAAGTGCCGGCAGCGTTAGTAACAATAGAAATACCCACGCCGAACGCGGCAGAACGCCTGATCCTGGACGCCGAAGCGCCAACACACGCTCGATCCGTTGACTGATCCTGTACTGAGCCATTGCGACACCTCCTATCAATCGATCTTTCCGGCTGGCCGCCGATGCAAACTCCAGCAGTGTTTCCGCGTAGCGAGGCGCATCTCCGCACGCGCGGACACAGGCCTCGTCGCTTGCCTGCTCCGCCAGTGATGAAAGTTTTCTCTCAAGCCACCAGACGAGAGGATTAAACCAAAAGAGGCACTTCGCAACCGAGGCGATCACAGCAACCATCCAGTCGCGGCGTTCCACATGAATTCGTTCGTGCGTCAGTACTGCGCAGAGCTTCCATTCATCCCAATCGCGCCAGACCAGGGGAAGCATGAGCACAGGTTTCCACACACCGATCGTCAGCGGTATTGTGATCAAGCCGGACTCCCGGACGGAAATATTTGTCGCAGGGCTCGTCCAGGCTTCTGGAACAGCGTGACTCGATCGTTTGAGCCGCACAATTCCTCTAAGAACCAAGGCAAGACGGGCGAGAAAACCAGCGGTGATGCTGACCATGAGAATGGCTGCGATATACCACCAATCGGTCGGAGCTTCGGCAGGCAGTGCTTTCCCATTCATCACGGGCTGCGACGAGGGAATAGCGGCATAGAGGACGAATCCCTGAATCGGGCGAACAACCTCTGGGACGGAGGCGGGAACAAGCGCTGCGGGAAGGAGTGCATCCGCGATCGGCATCAGGAACAGGAAACAGAGCACAACCGTCCAGGCAGCGTGACGAATCTGCACCTTCTTTGTGAAAATCAGAGCTGTACCGACAAGCGCGGCGAGGATCAGTGATCGCAGCGTGAGACTCAGCAGGCAAAGCATGAACATTCGCGACATCAGCTCTCCTTTGCCGCTTTGCGGCGTGCAATCTTGCGCGCCAGAGTGGCCAGTTCGGTGCTGTCCACGACTTCGTTGTCCACCATTCCAACGAGCAGTTCTTCCACGGAGCCGCCGTAGAGGCGGTCGATGAGACGCTGAACTGCTCTGGCGGCAACATTCGCTCGAGGTTCGCCGGAGTAGATGTTTGTACGTCCTTCAAGGTGGTGCCGAACGTAGCCCTTCTCTTCCAGGCGCTTGAGAATTGTGCGTGCGGTTGACTCCTTCATGAAATGTCTCTTCTCCAGCGCCAGCCGGACATCCTCTGACGATGACGGACCGCGCTTCCAAAGCACATCCATGACCAGGTGTTCGAGATTGCTGAGATTCTTTTTTCCGCCAAACATTGTAGCGCTACAAACTGTAGTGGATAATCCGTCGCCTGTAAAGATCAAATGTAGCGCGTGCCGTGACAGTGGTATAAGTACGCTCCGTGAAAAATCTCCTGAGCCTCTGCCTTCTGCTGGCGGTCGCGTGCGCAAAGGAAGGAACTGTGAGTGAGCCGCAATCATCTGAATTGCCCCCGTTTGACGCCCTTTGGAATTTCGACGATCCCGCCGGAACTGAGACTCGCTTTCGCGAGTTGCTTGCTAAAGCAAAGGAGTCTGCGGATCCGGGCTATGCTGCGGAACTCCAGACCCAGATAGCGCGAACCCAGGGCCTGCAGCAGAAATTCGACGAGGCTCACGCCACGCTTGACCGAGTGGATGCGTCGCTCAAACCGGACATGAAGACTGCAAAGGTTCGAAGTCTTCTGGAACGCGGGAGGGTCTTCAATTCATCCGGCAAGGCAAAGGAGTCGATTCCAATCTTCAAGGAAGCGCTTCGCGTTGCCCAGGAATCCGGTCTCGAGAATTACGCGATCGACGCGGTGCACATGCTCGGAATTGCGGAGAAAGGGCGGGAATCGCTGAACTGGAACCTCGAAGCCATTCGCCTCGCCGAAGCCGCGAAAGATCCGAAGGCACGCCGATGGCTGGGCCCTCTTTACAACAACACGGGGTGGACTTATTTCGACATGGGGCAATACGCGGAGGCGCTCAAACTCTTTGAGCGAGATATTGAGTTCCGCAGGCAGAGTGCAACCAATGTTGAAGTCGGCATTGCGCGTTGGTCGGCCGCGAAGATGCTACGCCATCTGGGGCGAGTGGACGAGTCCCTGAAACTGCAAATGGAGCTTCTCGAGGATCCCGATCGAAAGAACAACGATTCTGAGGGCTACACGCGTGAGGAAATCGGCGAGTGCCTGCTGCTGCTCAAGCGGTCCGGCGAGGCGGGTCCGTATTTCGCCCGCGCATGGGAACTGCTGCATAACGATCCGTGGCTCAGCAGGGACGAACCGGACAGACTTGCCCGCCTGAAACGCCTCGGGGGGAAATAGCCTCCCATTCCTACGCCCGAAAGTACACTTGCAAGAATTTTGACTTTGTAATACAAAGGTCTCTGCGTGACGCGAAAGGAGACTCTTTTAAGATGCGTTCAATCAATAACACGGTTCTCGTGGATAGCCGGGAAAAGCAACAGCTGCTTAACCTGACCGGCAGCCTGAAGGAAGCGGTGCGTGCGGCGGGAATCCAGAACGGCTTCGTCGGAATGTACTCGCAGCATACGACAGCCTCAGTTTTCGTCACCGAGAGCCAGGCGGCATTGCTGGATGACGTGGTCGAGTTTTTCGGTGAAGTCGTGAAAGACGGGCGTCCGTACAAACACAATTCGCCGGAATTCTCTGATTGCGATCGTAAGAACGCGACGGCTCATTTGCGCGCGTTGCTTCTTGGTCAGAGCGTCGTGGTTCCGGTGGTTGATGGAAAACCGGTTCTGGGCCAGTTTCAAAGCGTCATGCTTGCCGAATTCGACGGCCCGCGGCAGCGCGCGATTCACGTTCAGGTGCTGGGGGAATAGAGGTGTGGGAAACGGCGGGGAGGACCGCCGTTTTCCCTGGACGGCTACTTGCTCGCCGGTGGCTTGGCGGCAGTAGCGCTGGATTTGGTTGGCGCCAATTCGATACTACTGGCTACGTGTTGGGTCCCTTCGTCGTGATAGTTAACCTTCACATTACTTCCGGGATTCATTGAGGCGGGTTTCTGCGTTGTGGAAGTGATTTTAAAATTCATGTCTTTCTTGCCGGATCGGAGCGTCAGCGTGTCGTCGGATGATGTGACGATGGAGCCCTGTGCAACATGAGCCTTGGGCGCGGATGTCTTGCTCGAGGTTGCTTTCTTTGCGGCAGATGAACTGCCGGAAGTCTGAGCGAATGCCGAAAGGGCCCCGATTGCCACGACTGCGGTAATCGACAGAATGCGTTTCTGAAATAACATCGAAGATTCTCCTTGTGTGTTCGAGAACCGGTCGGTCTCAGTTCTCAAGCCATATCCATTAAACGCATCGCACCTTTTCTGCCGATGAATCGAGTCTTAATTTCAGTTAATGTTCTCTCCTACAGACGAAAGACACGTCAGAATGACTGTGCCGGCACGGACAGGATCGGTTCAATCATCGTGAGAATCCTCATCATTGAAGACGACAAGAAGGTTGCTCGATTCATTGCCAAAGGCTTTGAGCAGGAGGGTCATGCCGTTGACGTTGTTTATGACGGCGAAACGGGGGAATCCCAGGCACTGAGCTTCGACTACGACATCGTGGTCCTGGACGTGATGCTGCCGCGCGTTTCGGGCTTCGAGGTCGTGAGTGGAATTCGCTCGCGGAAGCCCCGACTGCCGGTGATCATGCTCACAGCCCGCGGAGATCTTGAAGATCGAATCACAGGTCTCGACAAAGGCGCCGACGACTACATGGTCAAGCCCTTTGCGTTTACGGAGCTGTCCGCGCGTGTTCGTGCGCTGTTGCGCCGCGGCGCAGTAGCCGACACGCGCCTCCACGTCGGAGATCTCGAAATGGATACGGCGAACAGAAGCGTCGTGCGCGCGGGCAAGCCTGTCGACCTGAGGCTCAAGGAATACTCCCTGCTGGAGTTCCTGTTGAGGAACGCTCGAAGACCCGTGACGCGGAC
>Ga0070675_100002260_pt1 | contig 14285 bp, 12 predicted proteins | sample KBSM43metaG_FD_65343 | JGI IMG/M metagenome (GOLD analysis project Ga0070675, IMG submission 65343) | Miscanthus rhizosphere microbial communities from Kellogg Biological Station, Michigan, USA - KBS M4-3 metaG | ecosystem: Host-associated > Plants > Roots > Rhizosphere > Soil ...
GAGATCACCTTCGCCAGCGTCCCGCAGTTACCGCAGGACGAGCTGCTCTCGCGCATCCTGTTCGGGACTTCGATCACAAACCTGTCTGCGCCCGAAGCGCTTCAGCTCGCGAGCGCGGTGGCGGCGCTCCAGTCGGGCTCCGGCAACCTCGACCCGATCAACAGCGTACGGCGCGCCGTCGGCCTCGATCGCCTGCGCATCCTTCCAGCCGACATTGCGACCGGCCAGAAGACGGCGGTCGCGGCCGGCAAGTACGTCACGCGCAAGTTGTTCGTAGAGGTGATCACGGACGGGCAGGGCTATTCAGCGACCCGAGCGGAGTATCAGGTGACGCGCTGGCTTTCGCTGTTGTCGTCCATTTCGACCATCGGCCGAACGAGCGCGAACGTCCGCATCAGCAAGGATTATTGAGCAGCGCCTGCCGCCGTGCCAGAACGCCGAGAGCAGGGGAGGGCTTCATGAAGAATTGGAAGGTCCGCAAGCAGGTCGTCGCTCGCGAGGACATGCCGGAGGAGCACCGGCTTCATCAGTCGCTCTCCTGGCCGCACCTGATCGCGCTCGGCGTAGGCGCGATCGTCGGGACGGGCATCCTGACGCTGACCGGAGTCGGCGCGGCAAAGGCCGGCCCGGCAGTCATCCTGAGTTTCGCCATCGCGGGCGTGATCTGCGCCTTCGCAGCCCTCGCTTATGCCGAGATGGCGACCATGTATCCCGCCTCCGGCAGTGCATACACTTACAGCTACATCGTCTTCGGCGAGCTGATCGCCTGGATCGTCGGCTGGTCGCTGATCCTGGAATACAGTCTAGTCGTCAGCGCGGTCGCGGTCGGCTGGTCGGGGTACGCGGCGGGGTTTCTTGCGAGCATCAATGCCGCGCTACCCGCCGCACTCATCCAAGGACCCGAACTCGGAGGAGTCATAAATCTCCCCGCCATCTTCATCATTGCAGTGGTCGCCGGTCTTCTGATCTACGGAACCCGAGAGAGCGCGAACCTCAACGCCTTCCTGGTGGTCGTGAAGCTGCTGGCTCTCGCCCTGTTCATCGCCGTCGCGCTTCCGGCTTTCAACGCCGACAATTTTCAGCCCTTCATGCCCTACGGATTCCCGCGCAGCGGGCCGTCGGGATCGGAAGTCGGCGTCATGGCGGCAGCGGCCATCATTTTCTTCGCATTCTACGGATTCGATGCGATCGCTACGGCGGCCGAGGAGGCCAAGAACCCGGACCGCGACCTTGCGATCGGAATCGTCGGTTCGATGATCCTTTGCGTCATTATCTACATGGCGGTTGCCGCGGTAGCGATCGGTGCGTTGTCCTATACGCACTTCGCCGACAGTCCCGAGCCGCTGGCGCTGATCCTTCGCGAAATCGGGCAGGGCTGGGCCGCCAGGATCCTCGGCGTTTCGGCCGTCATTGCCTTGCCCACCGTCATCCTCGCCTTCTTCTTCGGGCAAAGCCGCATCTTCTTCGTTATGGCCCGGGACGGGCTTCTGCCGACCAACCTCGCTCGGGTTTCGTCGCGCGGCACTCCGGTCCGGATCACCTTGTTCACGGCGATGGTGGTGGCCGCGATCGCGGGCTTCTTCCCGCTCGCAGAGATTGCCGCGCTCGCGAATGCGGGAACTCTGACGGCCTTTATCGCGGTTTCCGCTGCGATGATCGCCATGCGGCGCCGCGAACCCGACGCACCGCGCCGCTTTACGACTCCGCTTCCGTGGGTGGTGGGAGTCGGCGCGATCCTGGGCTGCGGCTATCTGTTCTGGAGCCTGCCGGTAAAGACGCAGACCTATTTCCTCGTCTGGAACGCTGGCGGTCTGATTCTCTACTGGCTGTACGGGCACGGGCGGGCCGAGAAGGCGAGGGCCAAAGCCCGTGCCTGACGCAGCGGCGGAAACGCCGCAGTCGCGGTCGCGGCTGAAGAACATCCTCGGCGGCTCGGCCGGTAACCTGGTCGAATGGTTCGACTGGTACGTCTATTCGGCCTTCGCGCTCTATTTCGCACAAGCCTTCTTTCCGAAGGCCGATCCGACGGCCCAGTTGCTGCAGACAGCCGCCATCTTCGCCGTAGGCTTCGTGATGCGACCGATCGGCGCCTGGCTGATGGGCATCTACGCCGATCACCGAGGCCGGAAGGCGGGGCTCACGCTTTCAGTGACACTGATGTGCGTGGGCTCGCTGATGATTGCGGTCACGCCGACCTACGACACCGTGGGCCCTTGGGCGCCGGCCATTCTGCTCGTCGCCCGGATGATCCAGGGATTGAGCCTCGGCGGCGAATATGGATCGAGCGCGACTTATATGTCGGAGATCGCGGATCGCAACCGGCGCGGTTTCTGGTCGAGCTTCCTCTACGTAACGATCATCGGCGGGCAGCTTAGCGCGCTCGCCTTGCTGGTCGTCCTGCAGGCGATCCTCGGCGACGACGCCATGCAGGCCTGGGGTTGGCGCATCGGCTTCTGGGCCGGAGCTCTGCTGGCGATCGTCGTATTCTTCATCCGGCGGGGCCTCGACGAGACGCTCAGCTACGAAAATGTCGCGGCGCAGAAGGACCGGCGCCGTTCGACGGCGATGAACCTGTTTCGCGATCATCCTCGGGAGGCGCTACTTGTGATGGCGCTGACGGCGGGCGGGACCGCGTCCTTCTACGCCTACACCATCTACATGCAGAAGTTTCTCGCGAACACGAGCGGGTTCGACCGCGCGACGGCGTCGCAGATCATGACCGCGGCTCTGACCCTCATGCTTCTCGTCCAGCCCTTCGCGGGCCAGCTCTCCGACCGCGTCGGCAGGCGGCCGCTGATGATCTTCTTCGGAGCTTCGGCGACCCTTTTCACCTATCCGATCTTCGTAATTCTGGAGGGCACGAACAGCGTGGCCACGGCCTTTGCATTGGTGCTGGCCGCGCTGATCATGGTCACCGGCTACACGTCGATCAACGCGATCATCAAGGCGGAGATGTTCCCGGCGGACATACGGGCGCTGGGCGTGGCGCTGCCCTTCGCGATCGCCAACGTGATCTTCGGCGGCACGGCAGAATATGTAGCGCTTTACCTCAAGGACATCGGGCACGAGCGCTGGTTCTACATATACATCTCGGCGCTCGCGGCCTGCTCTCTGGTGGCCTATATCCGGATGCGGGAAACAAAGAATTCGAGCCGGATCCTCGAAGACTGATCAGCGCTTGAGATAGCCTTCCAGTTCGCTGCGGATTTCGGCAATGGAGCTGCGGGCCCATTTCTCGTGCCAGGCAGAATCCTCGTTTTCGTCCCGGTTGAGGAATGTCGGCACGGTCCAGCTGTGAGGCGTGACTTCCGGCCGCGCATTGGCGAGGCAAGCCAGATCGAAAGGCCGCACGAAGCGCAGGCCCACCTCGTCGCCGCAGCTCCACTGGACGATCGCGAAATATTGTCCCGCGTTGCCCAGATCGAGAAGCACTTCGGCTCCGAGCGGATAGTCGGCCGCCACATCGACGAGCGCGCCGCCCGCAGAGACGTTGCGGAGACGCACAGGGTTGCTGTCATGCGCGAAGTGGATCTCACCCTTCCAGATCAGGGGATGCCTCTTTTCGTCGCGGGCGCCCAGGTCTTCCTCTTCACGCTCCTCTTCGACGTCGGCAACTTCCGGTTCGGCCAGGCGGATTTCGTCCGGGAAGCTTCGCTGAATAACCTCGAGAAGCAATGCCGCACGTTCTTCCGGAGAACAGTCGAGCTTCGTCTCGTGCGCAAACTCCAGGCCGATGGAATCGCCTTTGATCCAACGGACAGCGGCTTCAAGGCCCGGTCCGTCACCGAGCTTCAGCTCGATCAGGTCCCAAAGCTTCGGCGCGAAGCTGCAGCGGATCATGGCTCCGCCACGCGAGAGGTTCACCACCTCCACTGGGTGCGTCGCGCCCTCGTAGACTGCAGACTGCGTCTCTGCGTTCAGCCGGTGCCGATCGCCGCCGCGATGATCGCCGCGGCGGGTTTCGGAACGCGGAATGCGGACTCCGTCCAGTTCGTCACCTTGACCCTCGAATTGAGGGTTCTTGTCCGTGACGACGAGCGGTTTCCGCTCGCCGCCGAGGACGGCGGCACGGAAGCTGTTGCGAGTACCCTCAACACCCATGAGGGCACTCACTGCCAAAGCTTAGTTAATAAGCCGTGTTCGATACTTAGGACGAATAGTACATGTCGAACTCGACCGGGCTCGGCGTGGTCTCCCAGCGCATCACCTCTTCCCATTTGAGGTCGATGTAGCTGTCGATCTGGTCCTCGCTGAACACATCGCCGCGGGTCAGGAATGCGCGGTCGTTCTGCAGCGACACCAGCGCCTCTCGGAGCGAGCCGCAGACGGTAGGAACGTTCACCAGCTCCTGCGGCGGCAGGTCATAGAGGTTCTTGTCCATCGGATCGCCTGGATGGATTCGGTTCTGGATGCCGTCGAGGCCTGCCATCAGGATCGCCGAATAAGCGAGATAAGGGTTCGCCATCGCATCCGGGAAGCGGAATTCGACGCGCTTCGACTTCTCCCCGGCACCGTAGGGGATGCGGCATGAGGCCGAACGGTTGCGGGAGGAATAAGCGAGAAGCACCGGTGCCTCGAAGCCCGGGACCAGACGCTTGTAGCTGTTGGTCGTCGGGTTGGTGAACGCATTGAGCGCCCGCGCGTGTTTGATGACGCCGCCGATGAAGTAGAGCGCGGTCTCGCTGAGGCCCGCATAGCCATTGCCGGCGAAAAGGGGCTTGCCCGTCTTCCACAGCGAGATGTGGGTGTGCATTCCCGAGCCGTTATCCTGTGCGATCGGCTTGGGCATGAATGTCGCCGTCTTGCCGTAGGCCTGCGCGACCATGTGCACGACATATTTGTAGATCTGCATTCGGTCGGCGGTCTCGACGAGCTTGCCGTAAGTCAGGCCCAGCTCGTGCTGGGCGGCCGCGACCTCATGGTGATGCTTGTCGCAGGGCAGGCCCATCTCGATCATCGTCGTCAGCATCTCGCCGCGGATGTCCTGAGCGCTGTCGACCGGCGCGACCGGGAAGTAGCCGCCCTTGGCGCGCGGCCGGTGAGCCAGGTTGCCGCCCTCATAGTCGCGGCCGGTGTTGGTCGGAAGCTCGACGTCGTCGATGCGATACGACGAGCCATTGTAATTGTCCTCGAACCGCACGTCGTCGAACATAAAGAACTCAGCTTCAGGGCCGACGAACGCCGTATCCGCAATGCCGGATGCCTGCAGATAGGCTTCGGCGCGCGTCGCGGTGGAGCGCGGGTCGCGTCCATACAGCTCGCCCGTCGAAGGTTCGACGACGTTGCAGAACAGGATCATCATCGGCGTCGCGCTGAACGGATCGAGGTAGGACCGAGTCAGGTCGGGCTTCAGGATCATGTCGCTCTCGTTGATCGCCTTCCAGCCGGCAATCGAGGACCCGTCGAACATGAAGCCGTCCGTCAGCTGATCCTCATCGATCAGGCCCGACGCCATGGTCAGGTGCTGCCACTTGCCCTTGGGATCGGTGAAGCGAAGGTCGACCCAGTCGATTTCCTCATCCTTGATCTGCGCAAGGATCTGGCCCGCGCCGCTAGTCGTCGTGCCGCCCTGCTTGCCCATCGCGTCCTCGTCCTTTGCCCGGTCCAGTACTTCGCCGCTCATCGTGGTTCCAATCTGCTCAAGTGCGAATCGCCGCGAGCCAGCGGCCTCGCCCATCGATTCCAGTCCGCGGGGAAAGAGTCAGGAGGGCGGTGAACTTTTCACGGGAAAGTAGCGATCTGAGCGATGGCTAGCTCCGTGGTTACCCTTTTCTAACAATCAAGGCCCAGAACGTACGCGGGGTTTAAGCGGAGGGTGAATATGGGTGCGCCCGCAAAAGGCATGAAAGCGGTCGATGACTCGACGGCGGCTGAAGCATTGCTGAGCGCGTTCGAGGACATTCCGGCTGCGGAGCGGCGCAAACACGCAACTGTCTTCAATTATTGGCTTTCCATCCGCGGTGACCGGCATTTCCCGCCGATCCGCGACCTCGATCCGCTCGAAATCTCCGATGCCGGCCCAACCAGTGTGCTTCTGGAGCTGATCGGGGGCGGCGAGGATGCCGACATTCGTCACCTCGGCCAGGCCATCAAGGCCGGAATCAAGGTCGAGCGGATCAGCGAAGCGCCAAAGCCCTCGCTTTTGGCCTGCATCGCAAAGCAGCTGCCCCTCATCTCGAACAGCAGACAGGCGCTGGCGTTCGAGGACGAATTCTCGTCCGAAGACGCGAGCACCCGCTGCTGGGTCACTTTGCTGCCTTTCAGCTCCACCGGGACTTACGTCGATTATGTCTACGGCCTGGTCACTCTGGCCGAAGGTTCGAAGGCCGAGCCCGCGGCAGCGCCGGTTGAGGACGTTGCCGAATCAGCCGAGGAGTCGGAGGCGGTCGTCGAAGAAGCTGTGCAGGCCGAAGGGGCCGTGGAGGCCGAAGTGGCGGTGGAAGAGCCTGCCGACACTGCATTCGCAGAGGATGTCGTTGAGGATCCTCCTGTCCTCGAAGAGCCGGTCGAGATCGCTCCCGAGCTTCTTGAGGAAAAAATCACGCAGGCCGAGGTCGTCGAAGAGCTGACCGAGACTGCGCCGGAAGAGGTGGAGGCTGCACTCGAGCCTGTTGAGGCCATCCAGCCCGAAGAGGAGGTTTTCGAGGAACCTCCGATCGAGATTGAGGCGCCGGCCGCCAACGAAAGGCGGCCCGGCTTCTCGAAGCTGCTCGACACCATCGCCAGCGTTGGCGGCTTTTACGGCAATGTCGTACAGATGGACCCGAAACTTCCGTCTCAAGCCGCTGAAGAAATTGAGGAGTTCGGCGGGGCCGAGGCCACGCAAGCCTTCCAGGCTGTGGAGGCTGTAGAGGCGATAGAAACGGCCGAAACGGCTAAACAGGTTGAACAGGTGGATGAAGTAAACGGTGTACCGGAGGGCTTTATGCAGACCAGACTGTCGGAAGTCCGCTCCAAGGCCGATGAGGCTAGGGCGGCAAAGCTGCGTGCGAACGCTGCACTCTATGAAGGATTGAGCGCGGCCTACGATTTCGCTCTCGATGCCGAGGAAAATGCCGAAGAGTATTTGAAGCTGGTCGAGGCCCAGGGCCTGAAGATCCAGCTCCGCTCGCCGATGAAGCCGGTCGTGAAGCTCGCCTTCGAAGGCATGTGCGACGAGGCGACCATTTCCCAGCTGGAAACGGTGCTGGCCTGGGCGTTGAAGAACGACCTGCCGCGCGGTTCGCTTGCTGAGCGCATCGAAGCCGAGGGCGGTCTCGGACCAATCCTCGGCGGTCAGACGGCAGCTGCCGCCTGATGAAGCACTGAGCGGCGGCGCTCGGGCGCTGCCGGTCGGCTACTTCAAATCTTAGGAAGCGCCGGAGTCGCGCTTGGCTTCGCTCAGGCGAAGGCCTTCGACGACGGCTTCCACGGCACATTTTTGCGAGAGCTCGACAAGCGTCTCGGTCTCCGCGTTCTTTTCCTTGGACGCCAGGCGGTGGGTCCGGTTGGCGATGTCGCGGAGCTCGCTGATCGTATTTTCCGAAAGATGCTTCTGATCCTGCAGAAGCCTCTCGAAGACCGCGTCCGCCAGAGGCGTCGCGAACTCGAGTCCGGCGAATTCCTGGCAACGCCAGACGACGCGGCAATATTGGGTTTCCAGGCCGGCGATGCTTAGCCAGATCCAGGTTTCGGCCGAAACGCCGGACGCAGCTTCCACCCGGCAGCCATGGGTCGACATGTCGATGACCCTGACTCCGACTCGTCCGCGGCCCGCCTCGCGCATGGTTGCGCTGAGACGAAGTGCGGCGCGATTCGAGCGCCGGCGGTCCTGCTCTTGTGCGAGTTGAGTCGCGATTTCAGCCATTCGGACGCACCCTTCGTGCTCCGTCATGAGGGACGAGAGTGAACAAATGGTTTTTTCCCGGTCCAGCCCCGCGGTCTCGAAGAAACAACGTAAAGTAGACTGTTCACTCATGTTAATGATAAATAAACAGCGACTCAGGTGTCGAACCGCTCATCGCCCCGGCGGAGAGCGGACCAGGGAGGCGATTAATGAGAAGGGGCCCGCAATAGGCTGCCCGCTCCTTTAAAGAGTTTTGTCGCTGCCGAGCCTTGAAAGCGCGGACACCCTTGGCATCGGCGCCCCAATAGCCGCCAAGGGTAGGGGCGGTCCGGATATGAGACCCACTCGGTATCCGGACCGCTCCCATGTCAGGGAAGCGTATCCCAACAAAGGAAGCGGCCTGAACCGGGTTTGGGATCGGTTCAGGCCGCTTCGACCTTGTGACAAGCAAGGGTGAGAGCCGCCGAGCGGATTGCGCCGCGAATCTCACTGTCGAGTAAACGACAAATTAATTCGCATGTCCAGCAAGGTTGTCGATGCGGCCCGGGGCAGGCCGGTCCGTCCCGGGCCGCCGACTGGCCCACGCCCAAGGGGATGACCAAGCGCGGGTCCATCATCAACAGATTTTCGCTCGGCAGGGTTCCGGAGCGACGGCTCGCAGTCCCAAAGCGGGAACGGCTTTCGGGAGATGCAAACTGCAACCCGTCCTTCGACCGACAAATTCTAAATTCTCGCGTGGAATGGGCTGAAATCGGTCGCCTCGTCAAAGACGTCGACGCCCTCGCGCCGCTTTAGGAAGCCGACAACGGCATAGGTCACCGGCGTCAGAAGAGCCTCCCAGCTTACCTTCAGCGCCCACTGTGTCAGCAGCACTTTGATGACCAAGTCGTTCGTCCATCCCGCAGCGCCCCAGAAGGCCAGCGGATAGAAGATCAAACTATCCACGCCCTGGCCGATGACCGTGCTGCCGATCGTGCGCGACCAGAGATACCGGCCCTGCGTCCAGACCTTCATCTTGGCGAGGATCAGGCTGTTGGCGAACTCGCCGGCCCAAAAGGCGAGGATCGACGCGAATACGATCCGCGGGACCTGTCCGAACACCTGTTCGTAAGCCGCCTGTCCGGTCCAGTCGGGGGCGGGCGGCAAGGCGACGACAACCATCGCCATGAACGCCATGAAGAGGAGGGCGGTCGTCCCCGCCCAGATGCAGCGCCGCGCCCGCGCGTAGCCGTACACCTCGGTCAGTACGTCCCCGATGACATAGGAAAGCGGGAAGAAAAGGATTCCGGCGCCAAAGGGCCATTCCCCGATGCCGGGCAAGTCGATGACTGCGACCTTGCCTGCGCCAAGCACGTTCGAGAGCAGGAGGATCGTGACGAAAGCGACCATCACGAAGTCGAAATAGCGGAAGCGGAGTACGCCGATCGATGCTGCCTCGACCCTTACCGGCTGATGCTCCTGATCCCCCGCCACTCAGGCTGTAGAGCGCGTTGACGCTAAGGGTGGCAAGACCTAATTCGGCACTGCTGCGACGCGGGTATGATGTAATGGTAGCCTGTCAGCTTCCCAAGCTGATCGCGCGGGTTCGATTCCCGCTACCCGCTCCAGCCAGGCATTTTTGCGGCCCCCGTGGCGTTCCGGGCCCTGAGGGGGATCGGCTATGGGCTTTCTTCACCTTTCGCTCGCGGCACTAGCCGCGCTTGCCGCGCAGGACAGTCAGGAAGCGGCTGAGACCGAATATGGTCCCGGCGCATCGCCGTGGCAGGCGCAGATCTTCAGCAATTTCGCCAACTGGACCGAAGACGAACTTGCCCAACGGGAAGCGTGGGACCTTGCGCATCGTTGCGGCGGCTCGCTGATCGCGGACGGCTGGGTGCTGACCGCGGCGCACTGCATCGATCAGGCGAAAGTCGACAAGGGTTACCGCGTTCGCCTCGGCGCCGACTATCTCGACAACGACGAAGGTGTCACCTTCCGGATCGACCGAATGGTCCGCCACGCCGACTGGAACAAGGCGGCACACACTTACGACATTGCTCTGGTCCACTATGTCGCGGACGGCAATACGAAGGTCGCGAATGCCGGCCCGATTGCCCCAATTCCTTTGTACGACGGCCCCGCGCTCGAGCCGGGCGTTGAGGTCTACGCCACAGGCTGGGGGCAGCTGGAAGAAGGCAAGGACAAGGGCTTTTCGTCGGAGCTGACATCGGCGGAACTGACGACCGTCGATTGCGCCGCCTATCCGCAATATGAGGGGAAGGTCGCCGAATATCAGCTGTGCGCGGGACCGCGCCAGGCCGACGACATCGCCGACACTTGCACCGGGGATAGCGGCGGGCCTCTCGTGCTCGACGCGGAGGATCGAGTGCTCGTCGGAGTGGTGAATTGGGGGATCGGCTGCTTCCGCGAAAACAGCGCCGGCATCTACCTACGCATCGACAATGAGCATTTCCGGGACTGGATCGGCCGGGCGATGGCGGCCGATCCGTCCGTCAACGTGCTCCGCTAGCGATCGTCTCCGCTGCCGCGGTCGTCGCCGCTGCCTCTGTCATCACCGCTGCCGCGGTCATCGCCGCTGCCTCTGTCGTCACCGCTGCCGCGGTCGTCGCCGCTGCCGCGATCTTCGTTCTCGTCATCGTCCTCAGGGGGAAATGCCTGATCGTAAGTCAGCATGGCCGCTCTCCTCGTGGAGGCGCGAGAGTCTCATGAATCGCATTGCTGCGATAGACTGTGTCAAGCGAAGCCCAAGTCCTTGATGAAACGAAGGAATCGGGGATCCTTGGCGATCGGGTCGAGGAGCGGGTCCGTTGCGACGTAGCTCAGGCCCGAGTCGCCAATCTCGCGCGCCCGCTGCAACCGGGCGAGCGCTTCATCGGTCCGCCCCCACTGCGCCATGACTTCGGCCTGCTGGTACATGGCGGCATCGCCGATTTCGCTGACCAGTGCATTGAAGGCCTTTTCGGCTGCCGCTTCGTTGCCGGCGCGGTGTTCGAGAACCGCCAGGCCGCGCAAGCGGAACATCGGCGCCGTTTCCGCGGCATAGGCTTCGCGTGCTTCGTCGATCTTGCCCATCTGCAGCAGCGCGTCGCCCAAGAATGCCCGCGCAATCGACATCTTCGGATTGAGTTGCAGCGACCGGCGATATTCAGTCACCGCATCGGCATAGCGCCGCGACGCATAGGCTATAGTCCCGGCAGCGCGGTGCGTCCGCGGGTTGAGCGGATCCAGCGCCAGCGCGCGCTCGATGGCGTCGCGCGCCACCGGGTAGCGCCTCGCGCGAACGGCGTAGAGCGCATAGAGCAGGACGACATCGGCATTGCCGCGTCCCAGCTCGTAGGCCTTCTCGTAGGACGGCCGTGCGCCGCGAATGTCGAGGAAGCCCGCAAAGCGCGCATAGGCGAGCGCCAAATGCCCCTCGGCCAACCCCGGAGCGATCTCGATTGCCCGCTCGGCCTGCTCGACGGCGGAAGAATAGAGCAATTTCAGGTCGCCGGCCTGAGCGCTCTGCGAAGCGATCGAAGCGAGGACCCGCGACAGTCCGGCGCGGGCGAGGGCAAATTCCGGATCGGCCGCGACGGCCACCTCGAAATTGGCGCGCGCCTCGCGGTCCGTCGCGTCGTCCCGAGCGAGATTGTAGAGCGTCTTGCCGCGCAGATAGGCTTCATAGGCTCGGGCGTTGCGCGTGCCTCCGAGCGCGGGGGCGTCGGTCGCCATCTGAACGGACAAGGCGCGCGAAACGTTGAGCGCAATGTCGCTTTGCAGCGAGAAAATGTCGTCGAGCTTCCGCTCGATCCGCTCCGACCATTCGGAAAAGCCCGTTTTGCCGTTGGTGAGGTTCGTCGCCACCCGAACCCGGTCTCCGACCCGCTGGACGGATCCGTCGAGCAGATAGGCAACGCCGAGGCGGCTGGAGATAGAGCGGGCGTCGCCTTCCTGGTCGCGCTCCGTATCGGACGAAACGCCCGCCAGGACGAGCAAGCCTGCATTCCTGGCCAGTGCGGCTCGGATTTCTTCGGTAAGGCCGTCGGACAGGAAGGCCTGACGCGCGTCGCCGCTGAGATTCTTGAAGGGGAGGACGGCGACGCTCCGCGCCGGCGCCGATGAGTCGAGAAGGCCGGTTTTCCAAACAACGAATCCGCCGCTTGCGGCGACTGTCGCCGCCGAGCCGCCGATCATCAGCGCGCGGCGGCGATCGACCTGCTGTGCCGTCTTTCGATGAGGAGAGGGTTGCCCTCCTGCAGTTGCGATCGCTCGGCGGATCGCGTCGAACTGCGGTGAGTCCGCCCGCCCGTGCCACCGGGTCATGTCGATCATTTGATATTGTCGGAAGCCCATCGGCGGCCGGCAATTGTCGAGGGATACGGGCACCAGCCGATGCCGGTCTCGCGCGTGCGTTGCCTCGTCGCGGACCCAGTCGGAGTCGATCGAATTCTTCGACCAGAGGACGATGACTGCATCTGCGGCTTCGAGCGCCTCGTCGATCGAGCTTGCGAAACGGGATCCGCCTTCGATCAGCGCGTCCCACCAAACGGTGTAGCCCCCTTCTTCAAGGGCGGCGGCGAGGCGCTGCGCACGCGTCTTGTCGGCGTGGGCATAGCTCAGGAAGATCGTGGGACGCCGCTCGTCGTTCGACATGGTCGAATTCCCCCGCGCAAGGCTTAGCGGGTTGGGGGCAAGTCTGGAATAGCGGCTTAGATGCCGCCCGGAACCGGCTCGATTCCTGCTTCTCCAAGGCGTCGTTGAAGATCGATCGCCGTCCGTTCCGCCAGTTCGCCGTCGTCCGACCGCAGGACGAAATTCGCGCCGTGCACTCCGTTCCTCATGAAAGGGTAGCTGCCGATGGCAACGCCGGGGTGGGCCGCTTCGGTTTCGCGGAGCAGATCGGCGACTTCGCTTTCCGCGGCATATGCGCCGACAGTTACGGAGATCATCGGCCGGCCGCCCTGGAGCCGTCCATTCAGGGCTTCGAGCATGTTGGCCGCGATGCTCGGAACGCCGGCCAGGATGTAGACATTGTCCATTTTGACGCCTGGCGCGCCCGACAGCGGGTTGGAGATGAGTTCGGCCCCATCCGGAACGCGCGCCATGCGCAGGCGGGCTTCCGTCACCCCGCCGCGGCTTGCGTAATATGCCTCCAGGATCCTGCGCGCTTCCGGATGGACGATCACCGCCACGCCGAAGGCTGCCGCGATGGAGTCCACCGTGATGTCGTCATGGGTCGGCCCGATGCCGCCCGTCGTGAACAGATAATCGTAGGCCAGGCGAAGCTCGTTCACCGCTGCCGCGATCTTGGCCTCATTGTCAGGCACGATCCGGACTTCGCCCAGACGGATGCCCTGGCCGTTCAGCCACAGGGCCACCTGGCAGACATTCTTGTCCTGAGTGCGCCCGGACAGAATTTCGTCGCCAATCACCAGCAGCGCTGCGGTCCAGACCTTATCCTCGCCCATCCGCGACCCATACCCTCAGGCAGGGTGCAAGTTCAAAGCGGCAATCCGCCGCTTGGCCGGGTGCAAAATCGGACCGGCGCGCCTATGTGAAGGACATGACCGAATATATCACCGTCGGTGTCGAGGATCGGGTCGAAGCCCGTAACGGCGTCATCAAGCTTCACGGCCCGGAAGGCTTTGCCGGGATGCGCCGCGCCGGACGGCTTGCGGCCGAAATCCTGGACGCGATCGTCCCGCACGTCGTGCCGGGTGTCACTACCGGCGAGCTTGACGACATCGTCCGCGAACACATGCTGCGTGAGGGGGGCATCCCGGCGACGCTCGGTTACCGCGGCTATACGAAAAGCTGCTGCACCTCGATCAACCATGTCGTCTGCCACGGAATTCCGGGCGACCGCACGCTGAAGGACGGCGACATCATCAATATCGACGTGACTCCGATCGTCGACGGATGGCATGGCGACACCAGCCGAATGTTCCTGGTCGGGGACGTGGGCATCAAAGCGCGCCGCCTGGTCGACGTGACCTACGAGTGCCTGATGATCGGCCTCGAGCAGGCGAAGCCGGGCAACCGTCTGGGCGATATCGCCGCGGCGATCCAGCGTCATGCCGAAGCCAGCCGCTACACGGTGGTGCGTGACTTCTGCGGCCACGGCGTCGGCCGGCTCTTCCATGACAGCCCCGAGGTCGTCCATGCAGGCCGTCCCGGCACCGGTCCCGAACTTCGTCCGGGCATGTTCTTCACCGTCGAGCCGATGATCAACATCGGCCGCCCCGACGTGAAGCTGCTCGACGACGGCTGGACCGCCGTGACCCGCGACCGCTCGCTCTCCGCCCAGTTCGAACATTCGATCGGGATCACGGAGGACGGCTGCGAGATCTTTACGAAAAGCCCGGGCGGGTTCGACAAACCGCCTTACGACTGAGCAAGTCGGGCGGCCTTGTCCGCTCCTTGATTGCTGATAGCATCGCATGAGGGGGCCTCATGAACGATCGCGATCTTGCTCGTG
>Ga0070675_100002262_pt1 | contig 14280 bp, 9 predicted proteins | sample KBSM43metaG_FD_65343 | JGI IMG/M metagenome (GOLD analysis project Ga0070675, IMG submission 65343) | Miscanthus rhizosphere microbial communities from Kellogg Biological Station, Michigan, USA - KBS M4-3 metaG | ecosystem: Host-associated > Plants > Roots > Rhizosphere > Soil ...
GCGCGCCGCTTCGCGTTTGCCGAATACGACGGGCCACCCCTCGAGCCGCTCGAGCTCTACACCAAGAAGAGTGGAGACGAGATCGTCGGTCAGCTCTACAACTTCACCGACAAGGGCGGCCGCGACATCGCGCTTCGTCCCGAGATGACGCCGACGTTGGCGCGCATGGCCGCGGCCAAGGCCGCCGCCCTGCGCAAGCCGATCCGCTGGTTCTCGACGCCGCAGCTCTTCCGCTATGAGCGCCAGCAACGGGGGCGTCTTCGCGAACACTTTCAGCTGAACGTCGACATCATCGGCGAGGCGGACGTCACCGCCGACGCGGAATTGCTTGCCGTCGCCATCGAGGTGATGCGGGGCTGCGGCCTCTCAGCGCACGACGTTCGTGCGCGCGTCTCCGATCGGCGGCTGCTGCACGCGATCCTTGGCGCGCTTGGCGTCGCCGACGAACGACACGCGGCAGTGTTCGGCGTCGTGGACAAAGTCCATCGTCAGCCGGCCGACGTGTCACGCGAGAAGCTGACGGCGGCGGGGATGCCCAGCGCCGCGATCGACGATTTCATGAGCCTCATGAAGGAGGCGACGCTCGACGAGCTCGATCGCCGCTTCGGCGAGTCGACTGCCGTCAAGGCGTCAATCGACGAGTTCCGCCGATACTTCGCGTGTCTCGAGGGCCTCGGCGTTCTCGAGTGGGTGACGATCGACCTGACGATCGTTCGCGGATTGGCGTACTACACCGGAATCGTCTTCGAGCTGTTCGACGCCAAGGGCGAGCTTCGCGCCATTTGCGGAGGCGGCCGATACGACACGCTCCTCGAATCACTCGGCGGCGTTGATCTCCCGGCACTCGGCTTCGGGATGGGGGACGTCGTGCTCACGGAGCTGCTCCGCGAGCGCGGCCTCCTGCCGAGCGTAGCGCCACACCCGCAGGTGTGGGTCGCGGCAGAGGCACCGTCGCAGCAGAGCGACGTGCGCCGCGCCGCAACCGCTTTGCGGCGCATCGGCGTGAGCGTGGAGTACGCGCTGCGCGATCAACCCCTCATGAAGCAGGTGCGATCGGCGAAAGCCGCCGGCGCGGAATGGGTGTTGACGCTACACCTGCCCGGCCGCGCCGAGGCGCCTCCGGAACCGCACAGCTGGAAGCCCGACGCACCGCCGGATTGGAATCGAGCGATCACCGAGATTGGTCTCTAAGGCAACTGACTCAACCAATGGCAGACGACAAAAAGCTGACGACCCGCGAAGCCGACTTCAGCGCCTGGTACAACGAGGTGGTGCTGCGCGCCGAACTGGCCGACTACTCGCCGGTGCGCGGCTGTATGGTGATCCGCCCCAACGGCTACGGCATCTGGGAGCGGATGCAGCGCGCGCTCGACGACATGTTCAAGGCGACGGGCCACCAGAACGCGTACTTCCCCCTCTTCATCCCGGAAAGCTTCCTCCATAAGGAAGCGGAGCATGTCGAAGGCTTCGCGCCGGAGACGGCCGTCGTGACGCACGGTGGCGGCAAGAAGCTCGAGGAGCCGTTGATCGTTCGCCCGACGTCGGAGACGATCATCTACTCGATGTTCGCGAAATGGGTGCAGAGCTACCGCGACCTCCCGCTGCTCATCAACCAGTGGGCGAACGTCGTTCGGTGGGAGATGCGCACGCGCCTCTTTTTGCGCACGCTCGAGTTCCTCTGGCAGGAGGGGCACACCGCGCACGTCACGCATGACGAGGCGGAGGAAGAGGCGCGCCGAATGCTCGGCGTGTACAGCGACTTCATGGAAGGCCACATGGCCATGCCCGTCATCACGGGCCTGAAGACCAACGCCGAGAAGTTCGCCGGCGCGCTGCGCACGTATTCCTGTGAAGCAATGATGCAGGACAACAAAGCGCTGCAGGCGGGGACGTCGCACAACCTCGGTCAGAATTTCGCCAAGGCGTTCGATCTCAAGTTCCAGGCGGAGCACGGTGGACAGGAGTTCGCCTGGAACACCAGCTGGGGCGTGTCCACGCGGCTCGTCGGCGGACTGGTGATGACGCACAGCGACGACAACGGGCTCCGCATCCCGCCGCTGCTCGCGCCGATCGAGCTCGTGATCGTGCCGATCTACAAGAGCGACGAAGAACGCGACAAGATGTTGGACGCCGCCGATCGCGTGATGCAGAAGCTGCTCGATTGGGAGCGGCGAGATCCCGGCCGTTTGCGCGTACACATCGACGATCGCGAAGGGATCAAGCCCGGTGCCAAGTACTACGAGTGGGAGCTGCGAGGCATCCCGCTGCGCATGGAGCTCGGGCCCCGCGACCTCGAGAAGAATCAGGCCGTGCTCGTTCGACGCGACAGCCGCGAGAAGCGGCCTGTGTCGCTCGATACGATCGGTGAGGACGTCGCCGAGCTGTTGATGCGCATCCAGGACGATATGCTCATCGCCGCCCGCGAGCGGCGCGAGCATAACAGCATCCGTCATCGCATCAGCTACGACGACTTCAAGGAATTGATGAATGGCAAAGGCGGCTTCGTGTACGCTGGGTGGTGCGGGAGCGCGACCTGCGAAACGGAGATCAAGGACGAAACCAAGGCGACGATTCGCGTGCTTCCCGACGAGGAGTTCCGGTCGGCCGAGGCGCCGGCCACCTGCTTGAAGTGCGGGCGTGCGGCGAGCGCCGAGGCTGTATGGGCCAAGGCGTACTGAGCACCGGCTTCACTCGCGTCGATGGCGTCCTCTATTGCGAGGGCGTCTCGCTCGAGCTGATCGCGAGTGAAGTCGGCACACCCGTGTACGTGTACAGCGCCGAAACCATTCGCGATCGATATCGGCGGCTGGATCGCATCCTGTCACCGGTTCCACATCGAATCCACTACACGCTCAAGGCGAACTCCAGTCGTGGCGTGCTTGCGGTGCTCAAGGATCTCGGCGCCGGCGTCGACGTCGTTTCGGGCGGCGAGCTCCAACGCGCGCTGCTCGCCGGGTTCGCGCCGTCGGACATCATCTTCGGCGGCGTGGGCAAGACGAGGCGCGAGCTCGCCGAGGCCCTCGACGCGGGCATCCTGCTGATCAACGCCGAGAGCGAGGCGGAGATCCGCCTCATCGATGCGCTGGCCGGAGAGCGCGAGATTCGCGCGCCGGTTTCCATTCGGGTGAACCCGGAGATCACGCTCGATGCGCCGCACGACTACATCAAGACGGGCGGCAAGGGGCACAAGTTCGGCGTACCGTTCGACGACGCCGTTCACGTGGCGGAGGTCGCGGCGGGCCTGAACCACGTCGACCTCGTCGGCCTGGACATGCACCTGGGTTCGCAGTTGTCACGAATCGATCCATACCGCGAAGGCACGGAGCGTCTGGCCTCGATCTTCGCGGAGCTGACGAAGCGGGGCATCGATTCATTGCGCTATCTCGATATCGGCGGCGGCCTCGGAGTGCGCTACGACACCGAGCAGCCACCGGATCTGCAGCGTTTCGCCGCGGCGATTCTTCCGACGGTAACAGCCACCGGACTCCAGCTGATCATGGAGCCGGGTCGTTTCATCGTCGGCAACGCGGGCGCCCTCGTCGGGCGTGTGCTCTATCGCAAGCACAGTGGTGGGAAGGACTACGTCATCGTGGACACGGGCATGACCGAGTTGCTTCGCCCGTCGCATTACGGTGCCTTTCACCGAATCTCGGCCATGCGCGACCGTGGCGACGCGCGACAGGTCGACGTGGTCGGCCCGGTTTGTGAGAGCGGTGACTTTCTGGCCCTCGATCGAGAGTTGGATGACGTTCAGCCGGGCGACTACATCGTCGTCGCCGACACCGGAGCGTACGGATACGTGATGGCATCGAACTACAACAGCAGGTTGCGGCCGGCCGAGGTCATGGTGGACGGCGACCGCTTCGCCGTCATCACGGCGCGCGAGTCGCTTGCTGATCTGACGCGGCTCGAAATCGACGCGCCCGAGTGGCACGTCGCGGCGGCGACCATCGACGGGGGAGGGCGCTGATGCGCGTCGGTCTCATCGCCGATTCACACGATCGCGTGCCGGCGATCGCCGATCTCGTCGCCCAGATTCAGGCGGCGGGAGTCGGGATGATCCTTCATGCCGGCGACTATTGCTCCCCGTTCTCCCTCAAGCCGCTCGAGGACGCCCACCTTTCGTGGGCCGGTGTCTTCGGACGCAACGACGGCGATCCTCAGGGGCTCGTCTCACGCGCCCAGTCGGCGATCGGCGCCGAGCTGTTCGAGTCGCCGCACAGCTTCGATCTTGGCGGGCATCGGATTCTGCTCGTGCACGACCTGGGGGACGTTTCGGCACGCTCGATTGCGTCGCACGAAGTGGTCATTCATGGCCACACGCACCAGCAGGAAATGAAGACCCGCGGCGAGAGCTTGATCGTGAATCCGGGGGAGGCGTGCGGTTGGTTGTATGGGTCCCCCTCGGCGGCCATCCTCGACCTCGACGCGATGCGCGTCGAGTTCCTCTCGCTGTCCGGGCCGCAGTGGAAATATTAGATGTCGTGAATGCTGTTATTGGCATGTCGGAACGTAAACTAACGTTGACTAAGGCGTATTCGTGAACTCGCGCGTTTTAATCATAGATTATGGTTCGCAGTTCACTCAACTGATTGCGCGGCGTGTGCGGGAAGCCCGCGTGTACTCGGAGATCCACCCGCCGACCCGATCGCTCGAGTGGATCCGCGCGTGGCAGCCGACGGGCATCATCCTGAGTGGCGGGCCGAACTCGGTGTACGAGGACGGCGCCCCGACCGCCGACCCCGCGCTGTTCGACGTCGCGCCGATCCTCGCCATCTGTTACGGGATGCAGCTCGTCGCGCATCTGACCGGCGGATCGGTGATCGGCGCCGGCCGACGCGAATACGGACGAGCCGATGTCACGGTCGATGAAACCTGCGGCTTGTTCGAGGGCTTCGACCCGGGCGAGTCGATGCCCGTCTGGATGAGTCATGGCGATCACGTCGACGCGCCTCCCGCCGGCTACGTCGTCACGGCCTCGAGCGCGAGCGTCGCCATCGCCGCCATGCGCCACCGCGAGCGACCGATTCACTGCGTCCAGTTTCACCCCGAGGTCGCGCATACGCCCCGCGGTGGTGAGCTGATCGCCAACTTCTTGTTCCGCGTCTGCCACGCCGAACCGAGTTGGACGCCCGGAGCCTTCGTCGACAGCGAGGTCGAGAAGATCCGCGCGCTGGTCGGTTCGTCGCGTGTGATTTGCGGGCTGTCGGGCGGCGTCGACTCGTCCGTCGCCGCGGCGCTGGTCCACCGGGCGATCGGCGATCAACTCACCTGCGTCTTCGTCGACACCGGCCTCTTACGGCTGCACGAGCGTGAGCAGGTCGAGCGCACCTTCAAGGCGAGCCTCGGCATTCGCCTCGTCACGATCGACGCGTCGCGCCGCTTTCTCGACGCACTCGCCGGTGTCGAAGAGCCGGAGAAGAAGCGAACGATCATCGGTCACACCTTCATCGACACGTTCGAAGAGGCGACGGAAACGTTGCGGCGGGAGCACGCCACGCGTGCCGAGGCGGACGGCGATTACGACTTTCTCGTTCAGGGCACGCTGTATCCCGACGTCATCGAGTCGTTCTCGCCGCGCGGCGGCCCGTCGCAGACGATCAAGACCCATCACAACGTCGGTGGACTCAAGCCGGGAATGAAGTTCAAGCTCATCGAGCCGCTGCGCGAGCTATTCAAGGACGAGGTGCGCAATGTCGGCCGTGAGCTGGGCTTGCCCGAGGAGATGGTCGGCCGGCATCCGTTCCCCGGACCTGGGCTCGGAATTCGAGTGCTCGGACCGATCGACGAAGCATCACTCGACGTGTTGCGTCGCGCCGACGCGATCTACCTCGAGGAGATTCGCAACGCCGGCCTGTACGACGAGATCTGGCAGGCGTTCGCCGTGCTGCTTCCCGTACGCAGCGTCGGTGTGATGGGCGACTACCGAACGTACGAGAACGTCGTCGCACTCCGCGCCGTGACGAGCACCGACGGAATGACGGCGGATTGGTTCCCCTTTCCGCACGAGGTGCTCGGCCGAATCTCCAGCCGGATCATCAACCAGGTCCGCGGCGTGAACCGTGTCGTCTACGACGTGAGCTCAAAGCCGCCCGCGACGATCGAGTGGGAGTAGCGACGGCTACACGCCCTTTTCTTCGAGCAGCGCGAGGAACTGTTTCGGCTCGGTGAGCGCAAGAAGGCGGCTCGGCACGTCGGACTCTTTGCTGAATTGCGCGATCTTGCCGAGGACCGGGAGGTACTGGTTCGAGACCTCGAGCGGCGGCGCCACGATCAGGAAAAAGAAGTGAACCGGCTTCTCGTCGATCGCCTTGAAGTCGACACCATCCTTCTTCCGACCGAAGGCGACGCGCAGCTTGTTCACGACCAGCGACCGACAGTGCGGGATGGCGATGCCCCGACCGATCCCCGTCGAGCCAAGATTTTCGCGTCGCTTGAGCATCTTGAACAACATGCCTTCCGACTTTTCGTCGAGCTTGAGCAGGCTGATCAACTCGCGCAGCACGTCATCCTTGGTGGTGCCGGCCAAGTCGAGCTTGATTGCGTCTTCACTGAAGAACTCGCGCAGTTCCATCGTCTTCCGTTTGTAGGTGCTCGGTCGAGCGGGTGAACCAGCGAAGTTATCCAGGGCCGGAAGATGTGTCAAATGCTGATGTTGCTTGGACTTCTGCGTTCTCTTAACTTGAAGGAATGAAACGCTTTCCGTTTCAGCTCGGTTTCGACGTCCCACTCTACCTGGCCCCGATGGCCGGCGTATCGGAGTCGCCCTTCCGGCGGCTCTGTCGTCGCTTTGGAGCGGACGTGGTCGTCACCGAGTTTCTCTCGGCCGAGGGCATTCGGCGGGAGAACCAAGCGACGATCAGCAAGCTTCGCTTCGGGCCCGACGAGCGCCCGATCGGCGTCCAGATCTTCGGCGCCGACCCGGTCGCGATGGGAGAGGCCGCGGCGTTCGTGACCGACGTGTTCGCGCCGGAGTTCATCGACATCAACTTCGGTTGCCCGGTCAAGAAGGTCGTGAAACGGAACGGCGGGTCGGGCTGCCTGAAAGACCTCAGCCTCGTCGAGTCGGTAATTCGCGCGGTCTCGCGCAGCACGTCGCTGCCGGTGACGTGCAAGATCCGAAGCGGCTGGAACGAGGAGATGCGCGATCCCGTAACGATCGCCCTCCGCTGCCAGGACGCGGGAGCTCGGGTGCTGACGCTCCATCCGCGAACGCGCACGCAGATGTACACGGGCGCCGCCCGCTGGGAGGAGATCGCGGCGGTCGTGCAGGCGTTGGACATCCCCGTACTCGGCAACGGCGACATCAAGACGCCGCTCGATGCGGTGCGCATGTACAGGGAAACAGGTTGCGCCGGCGTCATGATCGCGCGCGGATCGTTCGGTCAACCGTGGATCTTCGACCAGACACGGGACTTGCTCGAGGGCCGTCCGATGCGTCCCGATCCGAGCATCGAGGATCGCTTCGCGACCGCGCTCGATCACGCGCGCATGGCCGCCGACTACGAGCCCGATCGTCGCGGGGCCGCGATCGAATTTCGGAAGCACCTGGGGTGGTACGTGAAAGGACTGCCCGGATCGGCCGATCTTCGGAAGCGGCTGCACGCGGTGATGACGCTCGGCGAAGTGGAAGGGATCTTCGCCGAGTATCTGGCATCGCGCGATCGGTATCTGTCGGACGCCGTCGAGACGGACGAGGAGCCGCTCGAAACCGCTGAAGTATGAGGCGGGATCGCGTCCGCTCGCTGCTCGAGAGCGTGGCTGACGGTTCGGTGGCCGTAGACGCCGCCCTCAATTCGCTGGCCCTCGAGCCGGTCGAATCACTCGGCTTCGCGACGATCGATCACCACCGGGCGCTTCGCCAGGGCTTTCCCGAAGTCATTTACGGGGAGGGGAAGACCCCCGAGCAGATTCGCGAGATCGCCACACACATCGTCGCTCGGGGCGACGGAGTGCTTGTCACGCGTATTTCAGAGGATGTCGCCGAGACACTGCGGCGAAGCTTTCCGGGTGTCGAGCTCAATGCCGTGGCGCGCACCGCGCACGTTGCCGGCCGGGAGCCGGTTCTGCGAGGGACTGGAACGGTGGCGGTAGTGACCGCGGGTACGAGCGATTTGCCGGTCGCCGAGGAGGCGTCGGTGACGCTGGCGGCGCTGGGAGACTGTGTCGCACGCATCACGGATGTCGGAGTCGCCGGAATCCATCGCGTCCTGGCGAAGCGGAGCGAGTTGCTGGGCGCATCGGTGGTGATTGTCGTCGCCGGAATGGATGGGGCGCTGCCGTCGGTGATCGGTGGCTTGGTCCGGGTTCCGGTGATTGCGGTGCCGACGAGTGTCGGGTACGGGGCGTCGTTCAAGGGGTTGGCGGCGCTGCTCACGATGCTGAACAGCTGCGCGGCAGGGGTGACGGTGGTGAATATCGACAACGGCTTTGGGGCCGCTGTCGCGGCGTCGCGCATTACGCATTCGGGGGACTAATCGCGGATGGCGCCGGGTGGGGCTCTGGAGGTCTCTGGTCTCTGGTCTGAGGTCTCAGGTGAAGCAGCGCGGTAGAATCCGCTTGATGTTGGGCCTGTAAAACACGCTGGAGCAACGTGTTATTCCGCCGCCTGATGCCGCTATTTCCGATTGATTTCCGGGCGGGAGTCGCTAGATTGAGGACTACGGGGGCGACTGGCTTCGACGGGGTAAGTGAAGCCGTGGCTGCGTGCCCAGGTCGTGGGGATCCTGGTAAAACACTCCGCAAAAATCCAACTGCGAACAACAACTTCGCCCTTGCCGCCTAACTTCGGTTAAGCCTGCAAGTGCCTGAGAGGAAGCCCGCCCGGGGCGGCTTTTCAGGTATCGGAAATCCGGGATAGCTGGCTCGACCGCCTCCGGCGGGTCGGCGAAATCAAGGAGGCTTATCCGCGAGTGGGTCGTTCGCCAACCAGCGCGCGGAGACATTCAACGGCGGACTACGCACGTAGGAGCTGTGGTCGATCTATTCTCGGACCCGGGTTCAATTCCCGGCGCCTCCATGACAAAGCGGTGCAGCACGATCCAGCGGCGTCCAGAAATGGGCGCCGCTGCTGCATTTACTGGCAGGAGATCGTCCAAGACCGCGATGGGGGTATCGACGCAGCGAGGAGCCGGAGTCAACCGGCTCACCGACGCCAAGGTCCGCGTGTTTGCCGACAGGCGTGGGAGCGCCAGCAAGAAGAAGCTGTTCGACCGCAGTGGGCGTTTCCTCACTCACACGAAGGCTGGCACCGCGACGTGGCGCGTGAAGTACCGATTGCGCGTGCGGAAATGAAGCGAAAGGAGGCGCACCGTGACCATACGATCTATCTCAGCCCGACGATCACGTTCGAGCTGCGAGCGTGGCGCGATCGCATGGGTGCAAGGGCATGACGCCGTGCAACGCGCGTATGATCGCGGCGAAGTCTCGCGTTGAGCGGATCACGCTCGCGCAGTGGTGGGACGCACAACTCAATCCGCCGTCGGCAGACGTTATCCCAATCTCATCGGCGAGGCCGGCATGACCGATACGCCGCGCAACGCACTTGACCGGAAAGGCCGCTACACGTGCACGCTATACAGCGGCAATAGGGGACCAGATTGGTTGATAACGCCCCGTCAACGAGCGGCAGGCGGCCATTTGTGCGCCAGGGCGCCCTCGCAGATAGCTCTCGAAGCATGCTTCGATTTGACACGTTCTATATCATGGAGTCCAATCGGCGCGAGGCGGCGACATCTCGCCTCATCGGCGTGTGTTCGCATGGGTCGGCGCTCATCTTCCAGCGATTGCGAACGCGCCACTCTCGACCTTACCGAGTGACGATCGCTGCGCGGTCCAGCGTAATCGCACCAGCAAGTGCGGTGGCCCGAGAAACCCTAGGGCACGCCCGTTCGTTTCACCAAAGCCACAAACCGCGGATCGCCCTTCATCCGCGCGAAGAATGGGCCCGCCTGCGCGTATGTCGCCGCGGCAGACCGTTGGTCAAGTGCGCGCGATAACCACATTATCGCCGCATCCGCATCGCCGAGCTCGGCGTAAATCCACGCCACACAATCCGGCGGAATGTAATGGTGCTGCGAGATAGCCTCGAGCTGCCGGATTCGTTCCAACGCCTTTGCTCGATCTCCCAGACGAGCAAAGGTCACTCCCTCGAAGCCGCACGAATAACCGATCGTGCAGGGTGTACGCCGCAACAGCGCAAGCGCGGAATCACGCTGGCCCATCCCCGCATAGCCGTAAGCCAGCATTGCCCCAAACATCTCGTTCGTCGAGTCTCGGGTCAGGTCAACTCGCAGATCGCGCACGAGTCCCTTGTAATCGCCGACCAGCGCAGATGCCATGTCTCCGTAAACCACTATCAGTGACGACATCGGATCCAAGCGGCGGGATTCCTCGATTTCGCGAACGGCCCCGTCGCGATCGCCCCTCTCTAGTAAAAGGAACGACCTGAGCGTATGCGCATATGCCAAGCTCGGATTGAGCTCGAGCGCGCGGCGAACCTCGTGGTCTGCCGCGGCAAAGTCGTAATCGAACCCGCCGCGAATGAAACCGAGTTCCGCATGCGTCTCGGCGAGCATCGAATCGAGCGCCAGCGCCTTGAGCGCCGCCTCCTTGGCCTTCGGCTCGGCGTCGAGTGGCGCGAGGTAGGTGTCCGCGAGATTCTCGTACGTATCCGCGATGCCGGCGTATGGCAGCGCAAAGCTCGAGTCGAGCGCAATCGCACGTCGATAGAACTCGAGACTGCGCATCAGATCCTCGAACGAAAACGTGTTGGCAAGCGCGCGCCCCTGCAAATAGAGGTCGTACGCTTCAGGCTTCGCAGTCGCGCGGCGTACGATCGACGCTTGGCGCGGTGCCGTCTCAGCGAGCAACTTGGCCACTACTGCTTTCGCGATGGTGTCCTGCATCGCGAAGACATCGCCTCGGTTCCCGTCGTACATGCCACTCCAGAGGACACTATCGCCATCCACGCTCGTGAGCTCAACCGCGATGCGAATGCGGTCGCCGGCGCGCTGCACGCTTCCCTCGAGTAGTGTCGACACGTGCAGTGCGCGGCCGATGTCGCGCGCGCTGAGTGTTGTTCCCTTCAACGCGAACGCAGACGCACGCGGAGTCACCCGAAGTCCGCGGACGACCGCCAGGGCGCTGATCATCGCCTCCGTCATCCCATCCGCGTAATACGAGTTTGCCGTGTCGCCGCCGACGCCCGACAATGGGAGAACGGCCACGGAAGAGGCGCTGGCCGCAGTCCCCTGCGGTATGCCATTGGTTGCTCGACGATTCCCCCTCAGAACCAGGAATGCAGCAAGCGCGGCGATCGCGACTACCGACGACGCGATGATCGCTCGCGATCGACGCGATAGTTGTGGGAGACGGGGATTGGTCAGCGGGCGCCCTCGGTTCGGCGTCGAGAGCGTATCGAGCGCGTCGATGCATGCCTGAGCGGATGGTGGTCGGTCTGTCGGGTTTTTCTCGAGCGCGTGCATGATCCAGGCGCCGAGCGCGGGTGGCACATCCGCACGGTATACGGTAATCGGCTCCGGTGAGACGCTAATGTGATGCGCGAGTATCTGCCGGAGTGATCCTGTGAATGGTGTATGCCCGCAGAGCATCTCGTACGCAGTGCACCCAAGGGCATAGAGATCCGCGCGTGCGTCAACGTCGGTCTCCCCAGCGGCTTGCTCAGGAGCCATGTACGCCGGTGTTCCCAGCGCGATGCCCGCGGTCGTCAGCGTCGAATCGACGGTCGCAGCGCTAACTGCCTTGGCAACGCCGAAGTCGGTAACGAGGGCGTGGTTACCGGAGATGAGAATGTTGTCGGGCTTGATGTCGCGGTGGACTAGTCCGTGCGCATGGGCATACACCAGAGCCTCGGCCACATCGCAAAGAATGCGCAGGGTTTCGCTCAGCAACAGTTGACCCTCACGCGCCAACTTCGCCCGGAGCGACTCGCCGTCGACTAGCGGCATCGTGTAATACAGAATGTCGCCTGCCAGGCCGGCGGCGAGCACCGGCACGATGTGCGGATGCTGAAGTCCTGCCGCCAGCTGGATCTCGCGCCGGAAGCGCTCAATGCTGATGTCAGCGGTGGCTTCTGGTGGCAGCACCTTCACGACGACGCGGCGGCGGAGCGCGGTTTCCGTTGCGACGAACACTCGGGCCATGCCACCGCCGCCAAGCTCGTACTCGAGCGCATAACTGGGTGCCAACGACGCTTGTAAGCGCTCTTGAAGCTCAGTGCGCATTCGTCCTGCTGGACGGTGTCGTTAGTATCCGCAAACAGGAGCACAGGACTAACGACGTCCGCGGCGGCACCTCGTCGTTCGCTGAGGCACCGAGTATCGGAACAGAGAACCGGGTCATCATCTCACCATCCGGCGAGTCCACGCGAATGTAGACGTCACGGCGGCAGGCGAGCAAGACGGCAGCTGCGGTACATCGAGGCCAGGGTCGCAACACGTTCGGCGGAACTGAAATCGCCTCACCGAGAAATGTCACGATCAAGCCGCCCGCGAAGATCGTGACCAAGGCGACTGCCGAGGCCAATTGCAGAGGGGCGAAGCCCCTCGCGCGAACTGTTGGCAATTACGTGTTACGCGTGACCGTGATGTCTCCGCACCTCTCGAGGACGTGAAGTGTGGGGTGTAGCGGCAAACCTAGCCATCCTGTCGAGCGCTCAGCTCACGGTACAACCATGCTTTCGCCAGTTGCCACTCGCGCTTCACCGTTCGGGGTGAGCGGTCCACCACATGCGCCGTCTCGTCAACTGTGAGACCGGCGAAGAAACGCAGCTCCACAATCTGCTGTTGATCTGGATCGAACGATCCGAGCTTCGTCAATGCATCGTCGATTGCCAGAATATCAGCGAGAGGCCCGGGCGTCTCGACGTGTGCCGCTGCGTCGAGTGAAACCATGACTCGAGCCCCATCCCGCTTCTGCGCGAGTCGCGACCGAGCGTGGTCGACCAGGACGCGGCGCATGAGTTGTGCGGCGATCCCGAAGAAGTGGGCACGGCTCTTCCACGTGGTCCGTCGCTGGTCGACGAGCCGAAGGTACAGCTCGTTCACTAGGGCCGTCGGGCTGAGCGTATGCTCGGGCCGCTCGCGTGCCATCTGGCGCGTAGCGATTTGGCGGCATTCGCTGTATACCAATGGCATGAGCTGCTGCAGAGCCGCCTCATCCCCGCTCGACCATCGTAACAGGTGCTCGGTGACGTCGCCCGGCGTGGGCCCGCCCGGTGATGGCGGTTGCGGCGGCTGACCGGCGGGCGTGTTCACACTCGGCTCACCGAAGACCGACTGCGGCGAGAAGTCTCTCGCGTGTCGCGTCCCGTATCCACTGCCGATCGACGAGGAGATACGCCATTGCGTTCGAGTGCTCTTCGTACGCCCGAGTCAACCACAGGTCCTGATTGAGCGTGTCACCAAGCTTCGCGTAGATGATGGCGATCGCACCGGGTGCGACATACTGCGACCGCGCGCGTTCGAGAACGGCGGAGAGCTCACGCCGCGCGTCGGCCGTTCGTCCGGACGCCGCGTCCAATGCCGACAGGCCGGCCAGTGCCGTCGCCGACCCGTTCGCGAGTCGAACCACGGTTTCCGCCTCGCGGCGTGCCGCGTCGAACTGGCCAAAGTGTTCGAGCACGCCACTCAGCCGCATGTGGGCTTGCACGTAGGTCGAATCGAGGGCCAGGGTCCGCCGCAACTGCTCGAGCGCCTCGCTGTGCCGGCCAGCGACCTGCAACACCCAGGCGACGTTCGTATTGACGACGAGCGAAAAGGGATCGAGGTCCTGCGCTAACTTCACCTCGCGAAGCGCTTCCACGAACCGACCCCGCGACATCAGCAGATTGGCATACCACAAATGGGCAAGAGGATAGCTCGGGTTTAACTCGATCGCCCTCCGAAACTCCCGTTCTGCATCCACCCATTGCCAATCGTAGTGGCGAATGTAGCCGAGCGCCGCGTGGGCTTCCGCGGAATAGGGATCGAGTCGCAGCGCCTGCACCGCCGCGACGGCAGCGCGAGGCCTGAAATCCCGCGGCGAGCCCGTGCCGACCATCTGCGTCCCGAACTGGTTGTAGCAATCAGCCAACGCGGCGTGCGCCGGTGCGTACGTCGGGTCGAGCGAGTTTGCACGAGTGAAGTCGGCAACGGCGCGCGTCAGCGACTCCTTCGTCCGCTGGTTCCATTCGAAGCGTCCTTGGAGATAGGCCTCGTATGCCTCTGGGTTCACAGCTCGCGGCGGCGCGAGCTCTGCTTGAGGCCGCGTCGACAGGCG
>Ga0070675_100002269_pt1 | contig 14268 bp, 9 predicted proteins | sample KBSM43metaG_FD_65343 | JGI IMG/M metagenome (GOLD analysis project Ga0070675, IMG submission 65343) | Miscanthus rhizosphere microbial communities from Kellogg Biological Station, Michigan, USA - KBS M4-3 metaG | ecosystem: Host-associated > Plants > Roots > Rhizosphere > Soil ...
CAGCGATGCTCTCCGGATCGTCGGCGTCGCACAGCTCCGCCGCGTCGCCCACCACCTCGGGGAGAGAGCTGTTCGCGGCGCACACCACCGGGCAGCCGCGGGCCATCGCCTCGAGCGGCGGGATGCCGAATCCCTCGTAGCGCGACGGGTACACGAAAGCCGCGGCGAAAGTGTATGCCGCGTCGAGTGCCGCGTCGTCGCCGCTCATCTGCACCACCACCCGTTCGTCGAGTCCCAGCTCCCGCACGAGCGCGCGCTCGGCCGCGACGAGCGGCCCACCGCCGAAGGCGACGATCCGCACTCCCGCCCGCAGCGCGGGCGAGCCGGCGACGGCGCGGAGCAGCCCCTCGAAGTTCTTGTACGCGCCGCGCGGCCCAACGTAGAGCACGTACGGGCCGTCGACGATCGGCCGGGTCGGGCGCACCGCCGGCACCGGTGCGCCGGCCAGGTGCACGACCGACACGAGTTCCGGGTCCACGCGTACACGCTCGAGCAGGTCGCGCCGGGTGCTCTCCGAGATGCAGATCACGCGGTCGGCGCGCCGGACCGCCGCCAGCTTGCGCGCGGGGGTGGAGTCGTTCGGCGAGAAGTACTCCGGAAAGCGCTCGTGGATCATGTCGAACACCGTCACCACGCACGCCGCCCGCCGCGGGGCCACGGGGAAACGCGAAAAGTAGGTTTCGTGCACGACGTCGGGACGGGCGGTGGCCAGCCACCCACGCGCGAGCACGCTGTTGAGAAGCACCCGCAGACGCGCCGTGTAGCGGATCGGCGCCACGTGCCGTCCGGCGACGATCGAGGGTGGGAGCTTCGCGAGGTAGGCGTTCACGTACACCGGGGCGAGCACCGTCACGGCACAGTCGTCGTAGCCCGCGAGCCGCTCGGCCACCTCACAGAAATAGCGTGAGACGCCGCCGTGCTGCTGAAACGAGAATACCTGGTGGTCGAAGACGAGCTGCACGCCGGCGTCTACGCCTGCTTGCGCGCGAGGAACGAATACATGCGCCCAGGGTTCGGGCGTTCGATACGCCGCCGCACGAGCGAGACGACCGCCGGCACCCGCGCGGCGGCGGCGCCGAGCGGCCCCAGGCGCGCGCGAAGCTTGGTGCGCGGCAGCTCGCGCAGCTCCGCGCCGCTCCGGACCGCCGGGAAGGCGTTGATCACGGAGTCCCACGGGCCGAGCGTGCGCTCCAGCCGCAGACCGGCCCCGGTGATCGCCCCCTCGTACTGCGCCAGCGAGTACGCGTTCTCACCGCCGGCCAGCCGGTGCACCGGGTGCTCGGCGAGGAAGCGCTGGAGCTGCGCGTCGTCGTCCACCACGTGCTCGCGGCACGCCAGGAATATCCCCCCCGGGCGGAGCACCCGGGCACACTCGCGGAGTGCGGCGGCGAGGTCGCGCGTGTGGTGGAGCACCTGACGCGCGTAGACGATGTCCGCGCTCGTGTCGGCGAGGGGGAGTCGCTCGGCGTACGCCGACACGATCTCGATCGCCGCGCCGCCGGGGAGCCGGCGGATCGCGCCCTGGCCCACTTCGTCGCTCGGGTCCGGCTCCAGCGCGACCGCGCGCGTGGCGCCGTGAGCGAGGAAGGCGTGGGAGGCGATTCCCGTCCCTGCGCCGAGATCCGCCACGACCGCCCCGCGCAGCGCGGCGCCGAGCAGCGCGCGCACCTCGGCGAACTCGCCGGACGCGGCGAACCGGCGCGCCGAGTCGGCCACGTCGCGCCCGAGGTAGGCGTCACGAACGAGGTCGGCGAACTCGGGCTCGGCGCGCAGCCGGCGCACGGCGTCGTCGAGGTGCATCGCGCCGGGCGCGTGCGGGGGAGGGATGACGGGAGAGCTCATCGGCGAGGAGGAACAGGCGCGGGCCGCGCGTCAGCGCGACGCGCGATCGGCGGACGCGTGGCCGAGCGTGGCTATCAGGCGCGGAATGTAACGGGCCATCGGGATGGCCGTACACGCCGTGTAGGCGGCCACCGTTCCCCAGATGATTCCGCAAAGTCCGACGCTGCGCGCGAGCAGAATCTTGAGCGTGAGGGCGGCGATGCCCATCGCGACCGCCGTCACCACCTGAAAGCGCAGTCGCCCGGCGCCGTTGAGGAAGGCCGCCACTGCGCTCCCCGCCGATGCGAGCACGGTCCACGCGGCGAACCCCGCCAGCAGCGACAGCGGCGGCGTGACGAGCGGCCCCACCCAGAGGTGCAGGATCGGACGGCCGAAGGCGACGAGCACGACGCCGCAGCCGAGCGCGAAGAGCGCCATCCGCGCGGTGGACCGCACGAGCGTGCGTCGCACCCACGGCACGTCGCCGCGCGCGATCGCCTCGCCGTACGCCGGCCAGAGCGGGGTGACGTACATGGCCACGACCATCGCCACCGCGTCGAACATCCGCCGCGGCACGGCGTACTGCGTCACCGACGCGGCGCCGAGCACGTGGGCCGCGACGAGGTTGTCGGAGAAGAACGCGACCGCGCTCACCACCTGCAGCACGAGAAAGAGCACTCCCAGCCGCAGCATGCGGCCCGCGGCGTCGCGCGAGTAGCGGCTGGGGGACGGCCGGAGCCAGCGCCGCTGTCGCCAGAACAACACCCAGGCGTTGAGCAGCAGCGCGACCACCGGGCCGCCGGCCATCGCGAACACCAGCCAGGGAAGGCTCAAACGGAGGTGGATGGCGATCACCACCCCGGCCAGGCCGATCACGCTGCCGAGCCCCTCCCACAGGCTGTTCACGAACCCTTCCTGCAGCCCGAGCTGCACCCGCTCGACGATGCCGAGCGGCATGCTCACCAGGAAGCAGGCGACGAACACGGCCACCGACGGGCCGGCTTCGGCGACCGCGAGCGGCGAGGTGACGTTGAACACCCGCTCCCAGGCCACGAGCGGATAGGCGATCATCCCGCCGAGGGCGAAGAGCGCGGCGACGCCGAGGAGCATGAAGAACGCGCTCGACACCGCTCGCGCCGAGGCGTCGTGGTCGTCGCGCCCCGCGGCATCGGAGACCGCGTTGAGCAGTCCGTTGCCCAGTCCCAGGTCGGCGAAGGTGAGGAAGGCGGCCACGGAGCTGATCGTCAGCCAGAGCCCGTAGCGCTCGGCGCCGAGGTAGCCGATGGCCAGGGGGACCGAGGCGAAGGTCGTGAGCACCCGGACCGCCTTGGCCACCGCGGACGCGCTGGAGGCGAGCATCGCGCGGCGGTGCCGCTCGCGTGCCCGCCCCTCGGCGGTGGTCCGGTCGTGGGCGCGGAGGGGGAGCCGGTCGAGGAGCGTCGCGCGCCGCGTCACCACCGCCAAGAGACTCCACGATCGCGGGCGCGCCGGCGGGCAGCTCGCCGGCCACGACGATCGCCAGCTCGCGCGCGACGACGCGCCACGGTGAGGGGAACGGTCATCTGGAAAAGCTAATTCACGATCCCGTCGCTTCGTGTTCCGGCGCTATCGTGGCGTGCGCCGGAAGGTGGCGGCGCGCACCGCGCCGACGTGCGTGCCGTAGAACGTGCGGGCGAGCACGGAGACGCCGTCGGCCGGCACCGCGATGCGCAGTGGCGCCGTGTACCGCGCGGACGTCGCCGACGGCTCGGTGCCATCGAGCGTGTATCGGATCTCCGCCTCGGGCACCGCACTGCGCAGCTCGACGACGACCGAATCGTCGGTGACGACGCGATTGCGCTCCAGCCCATTGTCGGCGCTCGGGAAGCGATAGTTCACGCCGAGCCGGTCGAGCCCGAGAAGCCGCGGCAGCAGCCGCCGCCGGAAGCTCTCGAAGTCGCGCGCGCTCTTCGGCGACCACGCCACCTCGGCGAGCGCGAGGGCGCGAGGATACGCCATGTACTCGACCTGGCCAGTGTTGTTCATGTACTCGGTCCAGAGCTGCGCCTGGGTGCCGATGACGTGCCTGGCTTGTTCAGGTGTGAGGGAATCGGGTACGGCCGGGTCGAACGAGTAGACCTTCTCGATCGGGAGATAGCTGCCGACGTTCGTCGGCTCGAAGCGGCCGTCGCCCTGCACGTAATCGAAGTACGTGTGCGACGTCGGCGTCATCACCACGTCGTGATTCTCGCGCGCGGCCGCGATGCCACCATTGATCCCGCGCCACGACATCACCGTCGCCTTCGGCGCGAGACCACCCTCCAGGATCTCGTCCCATCCGATCAGCTGGCGGCCATGCGCGTTGAGGAACTTCTCCATGCGGCGGATGAAGTAGCTCTGAAGCTCGTGCTCGTCCTTGAGGTTCTCCCGCTTGATCACCTCCTGCGCGATCGGGCTCCGCTGCCACACGGTCTTCGGCGCTTCGTCTCCCCCGATGTGGATGTACGTGCTCGGGAAGAGCGCCATCACCTCGGTGAGCACGTTCTCGAGGAAGGTGAACGTCTCCTCTTTCGGGCAGAAGATGTTCTCGTCCACGCCCCATGTCGTACGCACCTCGTACGGACCGGGGCCGCACCCGAGCTCCGGATATGCGGTGAGCGCGGCCTTCGAGTGGCCCGGCATCTCGATCTCGGGGATCACCGTGATGTAGTGCGACTTCGCGTACGCGACGACGTCGCGAACCTCGTCCTGGGTGTAGGAGCCGCAGTACCGGATCGAGTCACCGACGGCGGCACCGCGGCTGCGACCGAGCTGCGTCTCCTTGCGGCAGCCTCCGACCTGGGTGAGGCGTGGATACTTCTTGATCTCGATGCGCCAACCCTGGTCCTCTGTGAGATGCCAGTGGAAGGTGTTGTACTTGTAGCGCGACATCAGGTCGATGTAGCGCTTCACGAACGACACCGGCATGAAGTGACGCCCGACGTCGAGATGGAGACCGCGATAGGAGAAACGCGGTGCGTCGGCGACGTGGACTCCGCGGAGCGACACCGTCGCCGCCGAAGTACCGGCGGACGTGCGCGCCCGCTCGGCCTCGAGCAATGCACGGAGCGTCTGCAGGCCGTAGAACAGCCCGGCGGGGCGCGGTGCCGTGATCGCCACGCCGCGCCGCGTGACGTCGAGCCGGTACGACTCCACACCGGCCGACGTGTCGCTCGACGCGAGCGTGAGCGTGACCGCCGCCGATGAGCTCGCGCTCGCGGCGGTCGTGGCCACGCGTGGCTGCGCGCCGAGCTCCTCACGCAGGATGTCGCCCGCGACCGTGCCGAGCGCGCGCAGCTCTGGGTTAGCCGGTGCGGAGAGCGCGACCACCGGCGTCGCACCGAAGATGAACCGCACCGTGGAATCGACCGTGGCCGACGCCGGATACGGGATGACCGATACGGCGGGCGTACCCTGCGCGCGCAGCAGCGCGGGCAGGCAGCCGACGAGGATGACGGATGCCGCGATTCGAAGCGGCATCGCCGGACGCGAGGTCATGGGGCGCAGTGGGTGAAAGGGTGGACAAGAATGTACGCGTTGCCGCGCGCGCGTGTTCGCGGCAGCTTTGCCGCCATGCTCGTTCGATCGATCACGACGCTGTCGCTCGTCTTCATCCTGTACTTCAGCACCTCCGGCGGCGCGTACACCACGGAGACGCTCGTCGCTTCGGTCGGACCGGGAGCGGCGCTGCTGATCCTCCTGCTCGTGCCGGTCGTGTACTCGCTCCCCGAGATCCTGATCATCGGTGAGCTGGCGAGCATGCTGCCGCTGGAGGGCGGCTACTATCGGTGGGTGCAGCGCGCCTTCGGGCCCTTCTGGGCCTTTCAGAACGGCTGGCTGACCTGGATGTACTCGCTCGTCGACATGGCGATCTATCCGAAGCTGTTCGTGACCTATCTCGCGTGGTTCGCGCCCGAGCTGCCGCGATGGGGCATCTGGACCGTGGGACTGGTCGTGATCTGGGGCGCGACCGCCGTCAATCTCGCCGGTGCGGGACGCGTGGGCCGCAGCTCGGTGTGGGCGGGGACGTTCATCATCACGGGCTTCCTGGCGACGTCGGTCGCGGCGCTCGTGCATGCCTCCCACGTGCCGTGGCATCCCTTCTCGGCGCCCGGCAGTGGAGGAAAGGGCGCAATGGCCGTCGGTCTGTCGATCGCGCTCTGGAACTACATCGGGTGGGACAACGCGTCGACGGTGCAGGGAGAGGTCCGCGACGCGACGCGCAGCTACCCGCGCGCGCTCGCCATCGCGCTGCCGCTCGTGGTGGTGGGTTACATCATCCCGCTGCTCGCGACGCTCTCCGCCACCGACTGGTCCACCTGGGTCGAGGGTGGCTGGCCGCGGATCGCGCTGGCTGCCGGGGGCGCGCTCGGCCCGCTGCTCGCGGCGTGGCTCGCACTCGGCGGCATGGTGAGCGCGCTCGCGCTGTTCAATGCGCTGCTGCTCGCGTACTCGCGCATCCCGTTCGTGATGGCGATGGATGGCCTCCTCCCGGCCGCGCTCGCGCGCACGGATGCACGCGGCACGCCGCGTGTCGCGGTGTTGTTCGCCGCCGTGTGCTACTCGGTGTTCATGCTGCTGCCGTTCGGGAGCCTCGTCATCGCCGACGTGTTGCTGTACTCGCTCGCGCTCATGCTCGAGCTGGGGTCGCTCGTCGCGCTGCGCGTGCGCGAGCCGGAGCTGCGCGGCGCGTTCCGGATCCCGCTCGGCACGGGGCCAGTGGCCGTGCTCGCGCTCTTTCCATTCAGCGTGCTGCTGCTCGTCGTCGGGCTGAGCTTCGCCGACGGCGAATACGGTGTGCCGGCGGTGACGGGAGCCGCCGTGGCGATCGCGCTCGGGCCGCTGTGCTATTCGCTGGCTCGCCGGCATGCCCGCGCCGCGGCCGTCACGGATCCTGTCTGACGATCGCTCCACCCTTCATCACGAAGCGCACGTCGCGGAGCGCGCGGATGTCCCGCAGCGGATCGCCGCGCACCGCGACGAGGTCGGCGAGGAGTCCGGGCTTCACGGCGCCGATCTGCGCCTCCATGTGCAGCATGCGCGCGTTCACGGTCGTGGCCGCGCGCAGCGTCCGCAACGCCGGCAATCCGTAGTCCACCATCAGCTCCAGCTCGCGGTAGTTCTCGCCGTGAGTGAAGACGCCGACGTCGCTCCCGTTGCAGAAAGTGACGCCGGCGTCGAGCGCGGCACGCACGCTGGCGCGCTTGGCCCTCAGCCGCGCTGGTTCGGGCGTGCCAGGCTTCCAGCCGCGGTACCGGCTGTTCGCCTCGTCGGCGGCGATCGTCGGGCAGAGGATCGTGCCGTGCTCGCGCATCAACCGGAACACCTCGGGAGTGCCGGCGTCGCCGTGCTCGATCGTCTCGACGCCGGCCAGCACGGCGCGGCGCATCCCCTCCGGCGACATCGCGTGCGCGGCGACCGGCCGGCCGGCGCTCGACGCGACTTCGACGATCCGCTTCAGCTCATCGAGCGTGAACGTCGGCCGGAGCTCGCCTCCCGGACCCGAGCTGTAATCGGCGTAGACCTTGATCCAGTCGGCGCCACGGCCGATCTGATCGCGAACGACGCGCGCGAGCGTCGCGTCGTCCGCCTCCTCGGCGCCTTGCATGACGTCGATCTCGGGGGTGAGCCGCGGGCCGTAGCTCCCCGTCGCGACGATGGCCCGCGTGACGACGACCAGCCTCGGACCGGGAATGATTCCCTGCTCGATCGCGCGCTTGAGTCCCACGTCGGCGTAGCCCGCGCCCTCGGTGCCGAGGTCGCGCTCGGTGGTGAAGCCGGCGAGCAGCGTCGCTCGAGCGTGATTCGTCGCGCGGGCGATCCGCAGCGCGAGCGGCTCGTGCAGGACCTGATCGTTCCACTGCGCCTCGTCGTACGGGTGCAGCAGCAGGTGCGAGTGGCCCTCGATCAGACCGGGCAGGAGCGTGGTCCCCGGCAAGGCGATGCGTCGCGCCGACGCGTCGCCGATCGTGCCGGCAGGCCCCGCGGCGACGATGCGCTCGCCGCGCACGAGCACCGCCCACCCATCGTGCACGTCGGTTCCGTCGAACACACGATCGGGAACGAGCAGCGTGGCCGACGAGTCCGGGCTACGTGTCGCCGGGCCGGCCGCAGTCTGCGCCAGTGCGCCGGTGCCGATGAGCAGCAAGGCAGCGACCGCGAGCGTCCACGCCGTCCTCGGGAGTGTCACCAGTATTCTCGCCTCGTCGTCTAGATTGGACGTGGAATCGCGGGTCGCCGAGATTTGGGACCTCGAAGCGCGAACGGCAAGGACTGAACACTCGAACAAGGAGAACGACGATGGCGAGGACCTCGGACGAGATCGACTACGAGCTCATCGGAGATGACTTGCAGGCGGTGATCGTGACGCTCGATCCCGGCGAGACCGTGATCGCCGAGGCGGGCGCGATGATGTTCATGGAGCAGGGGATCGAGATGAACACGACGCTCGACCCGAACAAGCAGGGGTCGGGACTCATGGGGAAGCTGTTCCAGGGAGCGAAGCGCGTGCTCTCGGGCGACACGTTCTTCATCACCACCTTCCTGAACAACGGGAGCGGCCGCAAGCGCGTCGCGTTCTCGTCGCACTTCCCGGGGAAGATCAAGCCGATCGACCTGCAGGAGTGGGGCGGGACGATCATCGCCCAGAAGGATTCCTTCCTGTGCGCGCCGAAGGGAACGAACGTCGACATCGCGTTCACGAAGAAGATCGGCGCCGGCTTCTTCGGCGGCGAAGGCTTCATCCTCCAGAAGATCACCGGGGACGGTGTGGCGGTGCTGCACGCCTCGGGAGCGATCTTCGAGACGACGCTGATGCCGAGCGAGACGCTGCGCGTCGACACGGGGTGCATCGTGGCGATGGAGCAGCGGGTGCGCTACGACATCAAGATGGTGCCGGGCATCAAGACGGCACTGTTCGGCGGCGAGGGCCTGTTCTTCGCCACGCTCTCGGGACCGGGCCGCGTGCTGCTGCAGACGATGCCCTTCTCGCGCCTCGCCGACCGCATCATCGCCGCGGCGCCGCGCGCCGGGGGCTCTCGGGTGCAGGAGGGCAGCGTCCTCGGTGGGATCGGTGGCGCACTGCTCGGCGGCGTTCTCGGCGGCGATGAGTAGTTCCGCGCCGGCGCTCGCCCCCCTGCTCGAGCCGTTCGACCGGTTCACCGCGCTGCTCGCCGAAGCGCGCGCGGTGGGGGGCGAGCGCCTGCCGGAGCCCACGGCGTTCGCGCTGGCCACCGTGGGCGACGGCGGCCAGCCGTCCGTTCGCATCCTGCTGCTCAAGGGTGTGGACGAGCGCGGCTTCGTGTTCTACACCAACTACGAGAGCCGGAAGGGAGGCGAGCTCCTCGCCCATCCGAAGGCCGCGATGTGCTTCCACTGGCAGCCGCTGGAGCGGCAGGTGCGCGTCGAAGGGAGCGTGGTCCAGGTGAGCGACGAGGAGGCGGACGCGTACTTCGCGACGCGGGAGCGCGGGAGCCAGATCGGAGCGTGGGCATCACGTCAGAGCCAGCCGATGGAGCACCCGGGCGCGCTCGACGAACGGGTGCGCGACGTGGAGGCTCGCTTCGCCGGCGGGAAGGTGCCGAGGCCGCCGCACTGGTCGGGATTCCGCCTCGTGCCGGCACGCATCGAGTTCTGGCACAACATGCCGAGCCGCCTGCACGAGCGCCTCGTGTACAGCCGCGCCGGAGACGGCTGGCGCACCGAGCTCCTGTACCCGTAGTCGCGCCGTCGTGAGGCTCCGCCCGAGACCTCGGGCGGTGGGACGCGGTCCGCGTCGCGCGCCGTTATCTTTTGCGGATGGCAACGACGATCGAGAACGCAGCGGCGGGCGCCGAGCAGGCAGCCGGCTGGACGACCGACAAGGCCCGGACCCTCTACAACATCGACGGGTGGGGCGCGGGCTTCTTCGACATCGACGAGCGCGGCCACGTCGTGGTGCGCCCCGACAAGGAGCACCCCGAGCGGCAGCTGAGCCTCTACGACCTGTCGCGCGACCTGGAGGAGCAGGGGGTCGCGCTGCCCGTGCTCCTGCGCTTCTCCGACATCCTGCGCTCGCGCATCGAGGCGCTGAGCGAGCGGTTCGAGAACGCGATCAAGGAGTACGAGTACACCGGCGCCTACACCACGGTGTACCCGATCAAGGTGAACCAGCAGCGGCACGTCGTCGAGGAGATCGTCCAGTTCGGGAACAAGCACGGCGTCGGGCTCGAGTGCGGCTCCAAGCCCGAGCTGCAGGCCGTGCTGGGCCTCGCCGAGAGCACCGAGCATCTCATCGTGTGCAACGGCTACAAGGACGAGGAGTTCATGCGCCTCGCCCTCATGGGCCAGAAGCTCGGCCACCAGGTCTTCATCGTGATCGAGCAGCTCAGCGAGATCGACGTGCTGCTGTCGGTGGCGGACGAACTCGGTGTGAACCCGACAGCCGGGATCCGCATCAAGCTCGCGTCGAGCGGCTTCGGGCGCTGGAAGGAGAGCGGCGGCGAGAAGTCGAAGTTCGGCCTGAACGCCCAGCAGCTCATGCAGGCGGTGGACAAGCTGCGGGCCGCCGGCCGCCTCGACATCGTGAAGCTGATCCACTTCCATCTCGGGTCGCAGATCACCGACATCCGGTACATCAAGTCGGGGCTGCAGGAGGTGGCGCGGTTCTACGCCGAGCTGCGTGCCCTGGGAGTCGACGTGAGCCACGTCGACGTCGGCGGCGGCCTGGGCGTCGACTACGACGGCACGAACTCCACGTCGAACGCGAGCGTCAACTACTCGCTGCAGGAGTACGCGAACGACGTGATCTACACGCTGGCCGAGGCATGTCGGGAGCTGGAGCTCCCGATGCCGCACGTCATCAGCGAGTCCGGCCGCGCGCTCACGGCGCACCACGCGCTGCTGCTGCTCAAGGTGATCGACGTCGAGTCGGTGGTGGAGGTGCCGGTGCCCGAGCTGACCGACGACGACCACGCCGTGCTGCACGAGATGTGGGAGGACTACCAGCTCGTGGCGCGAGGCAAGCTCGCGCGCCGGCGCGTGAAGGAGATCTTCCACGACGTCACGTTCGACAAGGAGCGCGCCCAGCAGCTGTTCGCCAGCGGGGTGCTCTCGCTGCGCGGACGTGCCGTCGCGGAGCAGATGTACCACGCCACCACGAACGCGATCTTCCGGATCGTCCAGCAGGACCGCGACCACTACGAGGACATCCTCGCCGATCTCGACGCGACGATGGTCGATCGGTACTTCTGCAACTTCTCGCTGTTCCAGTCGCTGCCCGACAGCTGGGCGATCGACCAGCTCTTCCCGATCATGCCCGTCCACCGGTTGACGGAGGAGCCGACGCGGCGCGGCACGCTCCAGGACATCACCTGCGACTCCGACGGGAAGATCGACCGCTTCGTCGGCGACAAGGACGGCAGCCCGTCACTCGAGCTCCACGAGTGGCGCGACGGGGAGCCGTACGTGCTGGGCGTCTTCCTCACCGGCGCGTATCAGGAGATCCTCGGTGATCTCCACAACCTGTTCGGCGACACCAACGCGGTGCACATTCGGCTCGCCGGCTCGGGATACGAGATCACCGATCTCGTGCACGGCGACACCGTGACCGAGGTGCTCAACTACGTGCAGTTCCGCGCCTCCGATCTCCTGCAGACCTTCCGGCGAAAGGTCACCCAGGTGAAGCACATCAGCCGCACGGAGGCGAACGCCTTCATCGCGGACTACGTCGCGGGCCTGGAAGGCTACACCTACCTCGAGGGAGAGGCGGCACAATGATCAAGTCAGGACTCATCGCGGTGCCGGCGCTGGTCGCTTCGCTCGCCGGCACCGCGTCGGCGCAGGGGAAGCAGCGCCTCGTCGTGACTCCCTCGACGCGGACGATCGTCGCGGGCGACACGATTCGCTTCAGCGCCCAGCTGCTCGATGAAGCGGGCAAGCAGGTGCCGAACTCGCGGGTCGTGTTCCGCAATGCGGGCGGATACTTCGAGGGCGCCGTCGACTCGACGGGCAAGCTCTCGGCAGGATCGGTGGGAACGATGCCGATCACGGCGATCGGGATCGTGCCGGGCGAGAAGCCCGTGGTGACGCGGTTCGAGGTCGCGATGGTCCCGGGGCCGGCGGCACGCGTGGCGGTGGCGCCGCGGCCGGCACGACTCGCCGTGGGACAGCGCGTCCACCTGGCCGCGACGGTGTACTCGAAGGCCGACGACCGGCGCAACGACCGCGTGCAGTGGTCGAGCGACAGGCCGGCCGTCGTACGCGTGTCGAGCGATGGGCTCCTCCAGGCGGTCGCTCCGGGCCGCGCGTCGATCTCGGCTGGTGCTGGAAGCGCGGCCGAGCGGTGGACGGTGGATGTCGTCCCCGCGGTCGCCAGCGTGGAGGTGAGACCCGCGACGGTGCAGGCACGCACGGGTGACGTCGTGCACCTCCGCGCGATCCCGCGCGACGCGCAGGGGCGCGAGATCGCCGGGTTGACGCCGAGCTGGCTGTTCACCCCCGGCAACGGCCTCGTCGACGAGGACGGCGCGTTCGTCGCCTACCGCCCGGGCAGCTATCAGGTGACGGCCAGCTTCGGCAATCGAACCGGCGATGCGGTCGTCTCGGCGGTCGACCGTGACATCAAGCGTCCGCTCTCCGTGGTCGGGAAGCTCGTGCGCAGTGCCTTCCACACGAGTGAGGTCTGGATCCACCCGAACGGCAACGTCGCATACCTCGGCACGATCATGGGGGGCGACCGGGTCTACGCGGTGGACATCTCGAACCCGGCGAACCCGACGATCGTCGACTCGATCATCGTGAACGCCCGGTCGATCAACGACATCATGACGACGCCGGACGGGAACACGCTCGTGATCACGCGCGAGGGTGCGGCCGATCGGAAGAACGGCATCGTCATCGCCGACACGCACGACCCTCTCCACCCGAAGGCGCTGAGCGAGTTCACCGAAGGCGTCACGGCGGGCGTGCACTCGGCGTTCATCCACTCGCAGCCGAAGTACGGCACGCACATCTACCTCACGAACGACGGTACGGGTGCGGTGCACGTGATCGACATCAACGATCCGGCGCATCCGAAGCAGGTCGCGACGTGGAAGACGCCGCGCGCCGACGCCGGCCGGATGCTGCACGACATCGACGTGCAGAACGGCCTGCTCTACGGCTCGTGGTGGAACGACGGGCTCGTGATCCTCGACGTCGGGAACGGCATCAAGAACGGCACGCCGTCGAACCCGCAGTTCGTGACCCAGTACAAGTACGATCTCGACGCGCTGTACAAGGACGTCGAGGCGGAAGGCGGGAAGGGGTTCATCCGCGGCACGCACACGGCCTGGCGGCACAAGGACTACATCATCATCGCCGACGAGGTGTTCGGGAACACCTCCGCCGAGCAGCTGTTCGCCGGCCGCATCGCCCGCGCCCACGGGCGCCTGCAGATCCTCGACGCGCGCGACCTGGAGCACCTCAAGCCGCTCGCCTGGTACGAACCGGAGTTCGGGGGCGTGCACAACGTGTGGGTGGCGGGCGATACGCTCTACGTGGGCGCGTACAACGCCGGCTTCAAGGCGTTCGACATCAGCGGCGAGGTGCGCGGCGACCTGAAGGAGCAGGGACGCCTGATCGGCGAAGTCATGCTCGCCGACCCCAAGGGCAACATCCCCAACACACCGATGACGTGGGGAGTGGTCGTCAACAAGAAGGACGGCCTGGCCTACGTGAACGACTTCAACAGCGGTCTATGGACGGTGAAGATCGAGCCCAAGGCACCTCCGGTGCCTTGAGGGCGGTGCGCACAGCGCAGTGCGCTGCGCGCTACAACAGAACGGCCTCGGGAAGCCATGGCTTCCCGAGGCCGTTTCGCATCGCGCAAAGCGCATCGCGCATCGCGCTCAACCGAACCTCTTCCCCACTTCCTCCCAATTCACCGTGTTCCACCACGCCTTCAGGTAGTCCGGCCGGCGGTTCTGGTACTTCAGATAGTAGGCGTGCTCCCACACGTCGTTGCCGAGGATCGGGGGAGCCTTGCCATCCATGAGCGGGTTGTCCTGGTTGGGCGTGCTCGTGATGGCGAGCTTGCCACCCTCGTTCACCAGCCAGACCCACCCCGAGCCGAATCGCCCGACGCCGGCGGCGTTGAACGCCTCCTTGAACTTCTCGAAGTCGCCGAACGCGGCGTTGATCGCGTCCGCGAGCTTGCCGGTCGGACCACCGCCGCCGTTGGGACCCATCGTCTTCCAGAACTGCGAGTGGTTCCAGTGCCCGCCGCCGTTGTTGCGCACCGCCGTGCGCACCGCCTCGGGCACGCTGTTGAGGTTGCGCAGGAGATCATCCAGCGACTTGTCGGCCAGCTCGGGCGCCTTCTCCAGCGCCGCGTTGAGGTTGGTGACGTAGGCGTTGTGATGCTTCCCGTGATGGATCTCCATCGTCTGCGCGTCGATGTGCGGCTCGAGC